>Ga0247815_10002619_pt1 | contig 13252 bp, 9 predicted proteins | sample UWRJL194509B1_FD_181014 | JGI IMG/M metagenome (GOLD analysis project Ga0247815, IMG submission 181014) | Plant litter microbial communities from Arlington Agricultural Research Station in Wisconsin, United States - UWRJ-L194-509B-1 | ecosystem: Environmental > Terrestrial > Plant litter >... | reverse complement strand
TACTTTAATTGCTTTCTGAAAGATGGAAGTTGCCAGGATGAGCAGGGGAACTGGCAACAGCACCACCAGGGTGAGCCTCCAGTCTTCATACACCATCACGCCGACAATCACAATGACCATCAGGACATCACCAATGATCATGATCAGGCCCTCCGAGAAGATCTCGGCGATGGTCTCCATATCGGATACCGTCCGTGTAATCAGTTGTCCGATCGGCGTATTGTCGAAATATTTCAGCCGGAGTTTAGTGATGTGGTTAAAGACATTGATACGCAGGTCGCGGACGGCAGATTGTCCCAGCGTATTGGTGAGCAAAGTATGGCTGTACTGCAATGCGGTCTGCAAGACCAGCAGCAGCAACATCAGCAGGGTCATGTTCAACAAGCCCTTATGATCACCCGAAAAGATGTAATGGTCTAAGGTATAACCGATCAGGATGGGTCTTAGCGGTGCCACGACGGCCATCAATATGGTCAGCACAATTGCCCATATAAAAATCCCCCGGTATGGTTTTACATATTGAAGAACCCTTTTCAGCAGGCCTGTATTGATGACATCTCCGGTTATTTTAGACATAGCTTATATTACAAAAGGATAGATGACGCTGACAAGATACAGTCCGCAGGCGGGAACGGACTGTCCGGCATTGCTGCGGTTTTTGCTCTCAATTATTTCTTTTAGTTGTGCAGGAGTAATCTCGTGTTTACCAATCCGTACCAAAGTACCTACGATTGCCCTGACCATATTCCTGAGGAAGCGGTCAGCCCGTATGGTAAACCGGATGCCCTCTGGGGTAGTTTCAAAAAAGGCTTCCGTAATGCGGCAATTGTTGGTGAAAGTCTGCGTGTTGGACTTGCTGAAACAGGAAAAATCAGTGTACGTGGTTAAAGTTGCCGCCGCCAGGTTCATGGCTTCGAGATCAAGTTGGCCCTTAAACAACCAGGAACGGTTTAGTTTGAAAGGGTCTTTATGAAAATGAATGTGGTAATGGTAGGCACGTTGCGTGGCGTCAAACCTGGCATGTGCCTCGGGGGCGACTTCAAATACCCGCTTTATTGCGATGTCATAAGGCAAGAGGGAATTGATACCGGCAACTGACCGTGCAGGATCTGTTAAGGATTCGGCAAGGTCAAAATGTGCGTAGAACTGAGTAGCATGAACCCCTGCGTCCGTTCTGCCGCAACCTAAAGTGGCGACAGGCTGCCGGAAATAGACCGACAGGGCTTTATCCAGGCACTCCTGCACGGTAAGCGCATTGGGCTGGATCTGCCAGCCGTGATAGCCGGTCCCGTTGTAAGACAATTCAATGAAGTAACGCTGCATGTTCTGTAGCGCAAATCTAAGATTTCTAAATCAGTTTTTAGATTGCCAGTTTTCTGCCTTTTAATATCTTTGTTAAAATTATGGAATTGATATGATACAAAGGATACAGTCGGTATGGCTTTTTTTGGCCAGTCTTACCATATTTTCATTATTGCTGATCCCTGTTGTCAGCAACCAGACCGGTGCTACCGAAACCTGGATCATGGTCAGCGGTCTTTACCAAAAAACAAACGGGGCCAGTCAGAAACTACAGGCTTTTCTTCCGCTGCTGATTTCTACGGTCGCGGTTGGGGTGATGTGTTTTGCCGCTATTTTCTGCTTCAGGAACAGAACGATGCAGAAAAGGGTGATCGTGGCCGCTATTGCGATGATTGGCGGACTTTCTTTCTGGATTTTCAATTATGCAAGAAGAATTCCCGGTGATATTGACAATGCGAGCTATGGAGCTGGCGCTTTTATACCGGTCCTTGCGATCCTCTTTTGCCTACTTGCCCTGCGCGGAATTCGCAAAGATGAGCAATTGCTGCGCTCGGCCGATCGGCTGCGATAATTAAATACCTCATTTTTATTTAGTTACGCTTCTGTAATATATCAATTATTAACTGTACCTTTGCGGCTTAATAAATTATAATACATGATAAACCCATTTAGTAAATTGGGGATAAGTGATGACGTTGTTAATGCCGTAAAGGATTTAGGTTTTGAAACACCTACTCCTATTCAGGAACAGAGTATTCCTGTGCTGTTAGAGGGCAATAACGATTTTGTTGGTTTGGCCCAAACAGGAACAGGAAAGACAGCCGCATTCGGCTTACCTCTGTTAGAATTAATAGACTTTAAAAGCAATAAGCCACAGGCACTGATTTTATGCCCGACAAGAGAGCTTTGCTTGCAGATTACCAGCGACATCAAGAATTTCTCAAAAAACATCTCTGGTGCTAATGTTGTAGCCGTATATGGCGGAGCAAACATTATGCAGCAGTTGCGTGAAATTAGAATCGGTGTACAAATTGTAGTGGCTACACCGGGCCGTATGCTAGACATCATTGGCCGTAAGGCTATAGATTTCACGAATGTGAAATATGTAGTTCTTGACGAAGCAGATGAGATGCTGAATATGGGCTTCCAGGAGGACATCAACGACATTTTGTCGACTACTCCTGATGACAAAAAAACATGGTTATTCTCCGCTACTATGCCTCCTGAGGTTAGAAGAATAGCTAAAAACTACATGGACTCCCCGGTTGAACTGACCATGGGTACCAAAAACACAGGTAACGTAAATATCGAGCATGAGTACTATACGGTACGTGCAAGAGATAAATACGCAGCCTTAAAACGTATTGTGGATTTCAATCCTGAGATCTTTGCGGTTGTATTCTGTAAAACCAAACTGGACACACAGGATGTAGCTGAGCATTTGATCAAAGATGGCTACAATGCAGATGCATTGCACGGCGATCTTTCGCAGCAGCAGCGCGACAAAGTGATGCAGCGTTTCCGCGACCGTCACATGCAGTTGCTGATTGCTACTGACGTGGCAGCACGTGGTATCGACGTAAACAACGTGACGCACGTTATCAATTACTCTTTGCCTGATGAAATTGAAAGTTATACCCACCGTAGCGGTCGTACTGGTCGTGCAGGTAAAACAGGTATTTCGATCTGTATCGTTAACTCTAAAGAGATTGGTAAAATCCGTCAGATTGAGCGCATCATTGGCAAGAAATTCACTAAAGCAGATTTGCCTACGGGCTTTGATGTGTGTGAGAAACAATTGTTTGCCCTGGTTCACAAAGTACACAATGTAGAGGTTAATGAGGCTCAGATTGAGCAGTATATCCCGCGCATCATGGACGAGTTTGCTGAACTGAGCAAAGAAGAAGTGATCAAACGTTTTGCTTCCCTGGAGTTTAACCGCTTCCTGGAGTATTACAAAAATGCGCCTGACCTGAATTCTACTGCGGATGACCGTGGTGAAAGAGGTGAGCGCGGAGAACGTGGTGACCGCCCTGCAAGAGGCAGTGAAGGTTATACCCGTTTCTTTATCAATCTGGGTTCTGTAGACGATTTCACCAGGGGCGACCTGTTGTCCTTCGTGTGCAACAACGGAAAGATCAGCGGAAAATCAATTGGTAAAATCGACTTAAAAGGCGTGTATTCGTTCTTTGAAGTAATGGACGATACTGTTGATTCGTTGACCAACAACTTTAAAGGTGTTGAGTTTAACAACCGCGGTGTAAGGATTGAAAAAACAGCTGAAGGTGCTGAAGGCGGTGGCGGCGCAAGCCGTGGTCGTGGTGGCTTTGGCGGTGGCGAAAGAAGAAGTGGTGGCGGTGGTTATGCCGGTGGCGGAAGAAGCGGTGGCGGCGAGCGTAAAAGCTATGGCGGTGGCAGCGGAAGACGTGAAGGCGGAAGCGGAGCCAGCAGCGGTGGCGGTGGTTTCAGAGATTTCTCTGGCAGAAGCCGTGAAGATCGTGGCGGAAGTACTGGTGCAGGCAGACGCGAAGGCGGCAGCAGCGACAGAAAACGCAGGTCATAAGCTGACATACACAGCATACAAAAGCCCCTTCAGCATGAGTTGAAGGGGCTTTTTTTTGTGTGCTTTGAAAACTAAGTTCCTTTAGTTCAATTGCTCGGTGAGCAGTTTCATTTCTATATGAGGGGAGTGTTTCTCATACAGTATCGCATATACAGCCCTGCTGATGGGCATGTCTACTTTGTATTTTTTGTTGACATGGTGCATGCTGTTAGCCGCATAATAGCCTTCTGCGATCATGTTCATCTCCAGTTGCGCGGACTTAACGGTATACCCTTTTCCAATCATGTTTCCAAAGGTACGGTTGCGGCTGAACTGGGAATAAGAAGTAACCAGCAAATCGCCGAGGTAGGCAGACTCCTTAATATCCCTGGATATCGGGTGCACGGCATCTACAAACCGTTTGATTTCCCTGATCGCATTGGAGATCAGCACCGCCTGGAAGTTATCTCCATAACCAATGCCATGGCAAATGCCACTTGCGACCGCATAAATGTTTTTTAACACCGCAGCGTATTCTGTTCCAAAGATGTCATCTGACACATTGGTTTTGATGTAACGTGTATTGACAAAGCCGGCAAACTTAGCAGCCAGTTCGAGGTTGATACAAGCAATGGTGAGGTATGACAGCTTCTCCAACGCAACCTCTTCGGCGTGACAAGGCCCGCTGATCACCAGGATATCTTCGAGGGCCACCCCATATTTAACGTTCATAAACTCCCCGATAATCATGTTTTCATCCGGCACGATACCTTTGATGGCCGAAATGATTTTCTTGTTCCTGAACTGTTCCGGACTGATGCCCTGCAGGGTGTCTTTTAAAAAAGCAGCCGGTACATTCAGTACGATATAATCTGCCGAGGCGATGACGCTGGAAAGGTCTCCGCAAATATTGGCTTCTGGTATCCGGATTTCTACCGAACTGAGGTAGCTGGGATTGTGTTTGTACTTCTGAAGATGTGCGATAGCATCTGCGTTCCGCATCCACCAGTAGATCTCCTTTGCAGCAAAATTATCAGAAAGCATTTTGATGATTGCAGTAGCCCAGCTACCACCTCCTATCATTGCAACTTTAGGTACCATAGCAGATAAATAAAAAACCCCGGTTTATTGTTTTAAACCGGGGCAATTTACTTATTTAAAATGACTGAAATTGTTTCCTTTTTACTTAGGGGCGGCAAACAATTGATCCTTAGTTGTTTTCTCTACTTTATCGCCGTCTTTAAGCCGGTTTTGAATCGCAGAATGCGGTCCGGTTACGACTTCCTGACCTGCTTTGAGCCCAGATTTGATGATGATGTACTGGTCGTTCTGGATACCTGTGGTGACTTCCACTTTCTTTACTGTGCCGTCCTTGTACACATAGACATATTGTTTGACAGTCTTGTCGGTCAGTTTCGACTTTTGCTGATCTGAACTTTCTTTGTTGTCTTCAGTTCCCGGCTTTCCTTTTTTGTTGTCGTCTGTAAACACACACTGGATTGGAACAGCAAGACCTTTTACGGATTCACTTTCAATATCCACAGTAGCGCTTAAGCCCGGTCTGAATGGAGAGGGAAGGTCTTTTGCGCCGACGTTGATGTTGCTATACGAATCTGCCTGGATGCGGACTTTAACAATAAAGTTGGTCACCTGATCTGTAGAAGTTGCCGTACCGACATCTTTTGAAGAACTGGCGATCTCCGTAACCACGCCTCTGAATTTCTTATCTGAAAAGGCATCTACCTCGATGTCGGCGTTATCATTGACGTTGACCCTGTTGATGTCATTTTCGTTGACCTCCACATTGACTTCCATAGATGCCAGGTTAGAGATCCTCATGATTTCCGTACCAGCCATTTGAGCTGTACCCAGGATCCGGTCGCCCAGTTCCACAGAAAGCTTGGAGATCACACCGTCCACCGGTGCGAAAATAGTCGCCTTTGCAAGGTTGGCACTGGCCTCCTGCACATTGGCACCAGTCTGTGCCAGTTGAAATTTAGCAGCAGTAAATTCTTCTCTAGACCTGCCAAGGTTGGTTTTTGCAGTCTGATAAGCTGCTTTGGCGGCATCAAATTCAGAAGCAGAAATCACTTTCTTACCAAATAGTTCCACATTCCGTTTGTAGGTGGCCTCAGCATTGACAAAGTTACCCTGGTTCTGTTCCAGTACTTGCTGTGCAGCAGCCACACTAGCCCTTTGAGAACTGTTGCTCGCAATGGCACGGTCATATCCGGATTTCAAAACATCAGGCCTCACCTTGATCAGCAGTTGTCCTTTCTTCACGCGGTCACCCTCCTTTACCAAAAGTTCCGTCACCTCGCCCGATACCTCGGAGCTCAGTTTCACTTCAGTCTCAGGCTGGACCTTTCCGCTGGCCGTAACCGTTTCGATGACATTCTTTTCACCGGCTTTCTCCACCGTCACCTTCTCGGCCTTGGAACCACCGATCAGACCGCTAAACTTTGCGACTGCCAGCAGTACGATCAGTACACCTACTATAATTAATATGGTTTTTAGTTTCATGTATTGTGTATTTAAGATTATTTATAGTCTTTTCTATGTGTCTGTTAAAAATCAATCTGCTTGCCCAAATAATAATCGATCAGTTTTGCCCTGAACAACAGGTCGTACTTAGATCGGATCATGTCAATCTCCGCCCTGTTTTTATTGGTCAATGAAGTATTGTAATCCAGTGAATTGACCAGACCTACATTGTAACGCTGCTCGATGACCCCAAAGGACTCTTTACGTGCAGCAAATGTTTTAGAGGTAGATTCAAAAGTACTTTGAGCCGCTTTAAGATCTGCCACCGCCTGATAGATGATTTTATTCAGGTTGTTCTTGGTCAACTGCTCATCTGTCTTGATCTGCTCGAGGTTGATCCTTGCTTTTTTAACCCCTGTCCTTGCCTGTAATCCGTTGAAAATCGGGATGCTTAAACTCATTCCGACGCCTTTGGATACGTTGTTTTTTATTTGGTCCCAAAAGGCTGCATTTCTGAATCCTGAGGTCAGGTTATAATTGTAATTGTAGTAGGAACCGTAACTTCCGCTTAAAGACACTCTTGGATAAAGATTTCCCTTGGCGATTTCTATGGTTTTCTCAGCTACCGCTGTTTGAAGCGCTGCCAGTTTGATGTCCGGATAAATATTCACTGCCTCTTTGTATACATTTTCAGGATCATACTGGGCTGCAGCTGTGCTGAAACTGGATACATCAGGCGCCTGCACATTATATTGTGTGGCAGAAGGGATGTCCATCAACTGGGCCAGGGTGATGTAAGAAATGGTCAGCGCATTTTCAGCGGTCGTCACATCAAGTTCAGCTGTTGCAACCTGGGACTTCGATTCCGCAAGGTCAGCCAATGTCTTATTACCCACATCCAGTAATTCCTGCTGTTGTTTTTGCTGTTGCTGGGCTACTGCCAGTTGCTGTTTGGCCGCAACGAGAAAGTCTTTATTGTACAGAATCTGCATGTAAGAGGTAATGACCTGAAGGATCAGATCATTCCTAACCTTATCAGTGTTGGCTTTACCAACTTCCAGCAGGATCTTATTTTGCCTGATCTGGTTGAGCTTCGAAAAGCCATTGAACAAATCCACGCTTGCCCCTGCACCCGGACTAAAGTTGTAATTCTGTGTATTTTCATAGATACCCGACTGGCCCAAATTATTACGGCCCCATCCCATCCTTTGATCGGCAGAGGCACTCAGACTTGGGTAGAGCGCGAGTTTAGACTGTTTGAAATCCTCATTTGCCAGTTCTTCACTTAACTTCGATCTTTTTACCTGCAAATTATTCTTAAGCGTGATGTCAACGGCCTGTCTGACCGTAATCAGATCCTGCGCAGAAGCACTTCCAGCCGCAGCCACTGCAAATAAAAGGGTAAATATCGGGGTGAGTTTTTTCATAATTTAAATTTCACAATATTAACATAAACAACTTATTCATTTTGTAAATTTTCGGGTACACCAACGTATTTTATTACCTTTGAATATGTACCTGATTAAGTCTCCGCTTCTGCTAAAATGGTATTACCCATCGCTTACCTGGCATAAAAGCCGTAAAGATCAAGTTATTTATCTGACCTTTGACGATGGACCTATCCCTGATGTTACAACCTTTGTTTTAAAAACTTTAAAAAGCCATAACGCCAGGGCCACTTTCTTTTGCATCGGAGACAACATCCGCAAACACCCTGAAATATTCGAAAGCGTAAAACATGCAGGTCATGTCATCGGCAACCATACTTTCAACCACCTGAAAGGCTGGGTTACACCGGATGAACATTACCTGAGCAACTTTCAGCAATGTCAGGAGTTGACAAATACAAACCTGTTCCGACCGCCCTACGGAAGGATCAAAAAATCCCAGATCAAGGCCATCCAGGCACACCATCCAAGCACCCGGATCATCATGTGGGATGTTCTGAGTGGAGATTTTGATACTGAACTCGCTCCAGAGCAATGTCTTAAAAACGTGATCAAACATACCAGTAATGGCTCAATTATCGTTTTTCATGACAGTCTGAAAGCTTTTGACCGGTTAAAATATGCCTTACCAAAAGTATTGCAGCATTTTACTGAACTGGGTTACCGGTTTGAATCTCTCTAATCAAAATGCCTTGTCCAATTAGAAGGCCAAAACTAAAATAATACAAATCACACTAGAAATCAAGGCATTATATTGGTTCTCGCAGACAACACTGTCCGATAACGGACATCGGCGTCCAAAAATGGACGTCTGGGCAAATCGGCTAACCTGTTCTGTGCCACTCAATTATTTAGAACAGGTATAAATAATATAATGATCTACAGATGATGACCCACGCCTATTTTTTTTTGTAAATTCGCTACAAAATATAAATACTTACCCCTTTAACCTTTATTATCAATGGCTTTTGATATAGAAATGATCAAAAAGGTGTATGCAAACTTTGGCCCCGCAGTTGAAGCGGCGCGAAAATTAGTAGGCAGACCCTTAACACTTTCAGAAAAAATACTTTACGCCCATCTTTGGGATGGACATGCAAGCACCGCTTATGTAAGAGGTACTGATTATGTAGATTTTGCTCCTGACCGTGTGGCCATGCAAGATGCCACTGCACAAATGGCCTTGTTACAATTCATGCAAGCCGGCAGGCCTAAGGTAGCTGTCCCTTCGACGGTACACTGTGATCACCTGATCACTGCTAAGAACGGCGCCGCAATAGATTTACCTGCTGCAAACACCGAGAGTAAAGAAGTATTTGACTTCCTGGCTTCGGTATCTAATAAGTACGGCATTGGCTTCTGGAAGCCAGGTGCGGGTATCATCCACCAGGTTGTTCTGGAAAACTATGCGTTTCCGGGCGGTATGATGATCGGAACTGACTCACACACGGTGAACGCCGGTGGTTTGGGTATGGTGGCGATCGGCGTAGGTGGTGCCGATGCCTGTGATGTGATGGCAGGTCTTCCATGGGAACTTAAATTCCCTAAACTGATCGGTATTAAGTTGACCGGAAAGCTAAGCGGCTGGACTTCTGCCAAAGATGTAATTCTTAAAGTAGCAGGTATCCTGACTGTAAAAGGCGGTACCGGAGCGATTGTTGAATATTTCGGTGAAGGTGCCACGAGCATGAGCTGTACAGGTAAGGGAACCATTTGTAATATGGGTGCGGAAATTGGCGCAACGACCTCAACTTTCGGCTATGATGAAAGCATGGAACGCTACCTGCGTGCTACGGACAGAGCGGAAGTGGCAGATGCTGCAAATGCTGTGAAAGAACACTTAACCGGTGATGCGGATGTTTACGCTGATCCTGAAAAATATTTTGACCAGGTCATTGAGATTAACCTTTCTGAACTGGAGCCTTATCTGAACGGTCCGTTTACACCGGATCTGGCTACTCCTATTTCTAAAATGAAAGAAGTAGCGGAAGCAAATGGCTGGCCACTGAAAGTGGAATGGGGACTGATCGGTTCTTGTACCAATTCATCTTATGAAGATTTGTCGAGAGCAGCTTCTATAGCGCAACAGGCGATTGATAAAGGTTTAACCATTAAAGCAGATTTTGGTATCAACCCTGGATCTGAGCAGGTGCGCTATACCGCAAACCGCGACGGATTGCTCGGCACATTCGAAGATCTGAATGCGACCATCTTTACCAATGCATGCGGACCATGTATCGGCATGTGGGACAGGGTCGGTGCTGAAAAACAAGAGAAAAACACGATTGTACACTCGTTCAACAGGAACTTCGCCAAACGTGCAGATGGTAACCCAAATACTTTCGCTTTTGTAACTTCTCCGGAAATCGTAGCTGCAATTGCTATTGCTGGTAACTTAGGTTTCAATCCGCTTACAGATACCCTGACCAACGATAAAGGTGAGCAGGTGAAATTAGATCCACCGAAAGGTGATGAATTGCCGGTAAACGGCTATGCTGTGGAAGATGCTGGTTACCAGGCACCGGCTGCAGATGGCAGTGGCGTACAGGTATTGGTATCTCCTACCTCCCACCGTTTGCAATTGCTGGATCCTTTTACCGCATGGGAAGGCACAGACCTTAAAGGCCTGCGTTTGCTGATCAAAGCAAAAGGAAAATGTACTACTGACCACATCTCTATGGCGGGACCATGGTTGAAGTTCCGCGGTCACCTGGACAACATTTCCAACAACATGCTGATCGGTGCTGTTAACTACTACAATGAGAAAACAGATGATGTGAAAAACGCGCTGACCGGTGAATACGGACCTGTTCCTGCTACTCAACGTGCGTATAAAGCATCCGGACTGGGCTCAATTGTGGTCGGTGATGAAAACTATGGTGAAGGTTCAAGCCGCGAGCATGCAGCTATGGAGCCGCGTCACCTTGGTGTACGCGCCGTATTGGTGAAATCATTTGCACGTATCCACGAGACCAACCTTAAAAAACAAGGAATGCTTGGTCTGACCTTTGCCAACAAAGATGATTACGATAAAATTCTGGAAGACGATGTGATCGACATCCTCGGACTTACCACTTTTGCCCCTAATGTTCCGCTGACACTGGTTCTGAACCATGCAGATGGCACTAAAGAGGAGATTTCCGTGAACCATAGCTATAACGCCCAGCAAATTGACTGGTTTATCGCAGGTGGCGCACTGAACATTATCCGCCGTGAAGCTGCTGCAAAAAATGCTTAGTCAAAAAAACTAGTTTTATAAATGGAAAACTCCTGCCTAAAGCAGGAGTTTTTTTATGGGCTGGATTTTCGTTTAAGTGTTCAGGAAATTCTTAAACCAGTGACCTGAATCTTTGATCGTCCGCTGCTGGGTTTTAAAATCGTTGTAGACCAGGCCGAACCTTGCATTGAAACCCTCTGCCCATTCAAAATTGTCCATCAGTGTCCAGACCATATATCCGGTTATGTTGAGCCCCTCCTGTTTTGCCCTCAGTAATGCGGTAAGATACAGTTCAAAATACGCGATCCGCTCTGTATCCTGCACTCCTTCGCCGGTCAGTTTGTCGTGATAGGCTGCCCCACCCTCGGTAATCATCAGGCTTTTGATATTGGGGTATGCAGCAAACTGTTTGATGATGTTGTAAAAACTATCTGCATTTACCTCCCAGCCCATAGCGGTATGGGCTTTCTTGCGGCTTTTTGCCTTCACCTCCCAGGCCTGTAAAATCGGGACAAATGGATTGTATTTTACCGTTATCGGAAAATAATTCTGTAGACCAATGAAATCGAAATCAAAGCGGAGACGCTCGGTATGACGCCAGGTAGAATGCTGAATACTAAACTTTTCCATCACCTCCCATTCAGTCTCAGGATAACCCATGCCCAGTGAAGGTTCGATAAACAAACGGTTCAGCAGGCAATCGAATCGCCTTGCAGCCATCAGATCGGCATCACTGCCGGTGTAGGGAACTACTTCAGAACAGGAAAAACTGGTGCCGATATTGGCTTCGCTTACTTCCGCCCGTAAAATCCTTCCCCCATCTGCCTGGGCTATCGCCGCATGGTGAACGGCGGAAAAGAAATTGCTGAGCCCCGTTTGGCCAGGCGCATGAATCCCCAGCATATACCCCAACGAAGTAAACCCAAAGGGTTCGTTCAAAACGATCCAGTTCTTCACACTAGCCCCGTACTCTTTGGCACAAAACAGCACAAACTCGTTGAAAGATTGGTTGATGCTATAGGCCGTCCAGCCACCCTCCTGTTCCAATGCATCCGGCAAATCCCAGTGGTAAAGTGTGACATAAGGTACAAGGCCCTGTAAAAGGCACTCCTCGATCAGCCTGTGGTAAAAACTGACGCCTTCTTTGTTGATCTTACCGGTACCAAGAGGCAAAATTCGGGGCCAGGAAATAGAAAAACGGAATATCCTGAATCCGAGCGTCTTGACCAGCAGGATGTCCTCCTTATAACTGTGGTAAAAATCACAGGCGACTTGTGGATGGTGTCCTTTCCTGATCTTACCGGAGCGTTTGGAGAAGGTGTCCCAAATGGACGGCCCTTTACCATAGAGCTCTGCTGCGCCTTCAATCTGGGCTGCGGCAACAGCAATACCCCAGGAAAAATCAGGACCGAAATCCGATGCTTTAATCATCATTTACAGGTTTGCCGCACAAGATGGCATTTAGTTATTAACTTAATGTTAAGCCAATCTGTTTCAGCAGCAAAGCCGCATTGAAGGTCTTGCAGGGTCCCTGCTTTAGTTTATAATCAAAGTCCATCTCCCCCTCATTGATCTGAATGTCGAAATGGAAATTTCTGATTTGTCCGGGATACAAGGCCGCCATTTCTGACAACTGCAAGTCATGCGTGGCGAATAAGGCAGGGGTGCCCTGCGAGATCAGTCGCTCTATAAATACTTTGGAGCCGAGGTATTTATCCTTGCTGTTCGTTCCCCGCAGCATTTCATCAATCAGCACAAAGGAGGTCAGGTCCGACGCAGTAGCATCCAGGATCATCTTTAACCTGTTTAACTCTGCCTTGAACGTTGAAGTCTGGTCGTTGAGTGAATCTTTGATCCGCATGTAAGACAGCAGTTGAAAAATGGACAACCGCAGTTCCCCAGCGCATACCGGAGCTCCCGCAAAGGCCAGGACCATATTGGTGCCGACTGTCCGCAGAAAAGTACTCTTGCCAGCCATATTCGAACCGGTGACGATATCTGTCGTGCTGCGTGTTTCCAGATTAAAGTCATTGGCTATACGACTTTCAACGGGTATCAGTGGGTGAGCCAGCCCTTTTGCATGGAACTGAAAGTTTGTTTCCAGATCCGGAAAAATCCAGTCCGGCTGGTTGTAATGCAGGGTGGCCAGGGAAATCAGTTCTTCAAACTTATTGATCCGTTCCAGGCCCCGCATCAGCGGCTCGGACGATTGCCGGTGCCAGTCGCTCAATTTAATACAATGCCTTAAATCCCATAAAA
>Ga0247815_10002618_pt1 | contig 13254 bp, 11 predicted proteins | sample UWRJL194509B1_FD_181014 | JGI IMG/M metagenome (GOLD analysis project Ga0247815, IMG submission 181014) | Plant litter microbial communities from Arlington Agricultural Research Station in Wisconsin, United States - UWRJ-L194-509B-1 | ecosystem: Environmental > Terrestrial > Plant litter >... | reverse complement strand
CTGCCAGATCCATCCGTCCGGAGTCGTCTGTGAACCCCAGAGGCTATCGTCGCCGATGACGTTACCATCCATCTTTTTAATCCCGGCCTTTCTAATGGCCGATACCCATTGGTTTAATATGTTGCCCTCCTTAGTTTGCTCATAGCGCCAGGAACCAAGCGTGGGGTCACCTCCACCGATGATGACCAGGCTGCCATGGAGTGTGCCTTCTGCATCAATGGTTCCGCTGTAGGCAAGTGTTGTCTGGTATTGAAAGTCTTTTCCCAGCAGTCCGAAGGCTGTAGCCGAGGTGATCGTTTTTAATGTGGAGGCAGTAGCCAGGCCGGTGTTTTCATTTTTAGCGAAAATGGCCTGTCCGGTGTTGGCATCAAGAACACATAGGGCAACAGTGGCATATTTGGACTGGGGATCATTTAATAAGGTATTAAAAGATTGTTCCAGTCTTTTAGCGGGAGATTGTGAGAAGGAAAGGACCGGGCTCAGCAGAAGAAAAAGGAGTAGGGTAGTTTTGTTGAGCATCATCATACGGGTCGTAGGTTCTATAATAGGTTAAAATTAAAAAAGCCGTCATCTCGACGATAGGAGAGATCTCTTGCTTGTGCTATTCAAGAGATCTCTCCTATCGTCGAGATGACGACCGAACTGTAATTAATCGTTTTTTATCTGTTAAACTTATTTCAATTCGTCAATTAAACTTATACCAATTCGTTCTTTACTAAATATTCAGCAATCTGAACTGCATTGGTCGCTGCACCCTTACGCAGGTTGTCAGCCACGATCCACATGTTCAGCGTATTTGGCAGGGATTCATCACGTCTGATCCGGCCTACAAATACCTCATCTTTTTCATGCGCATCTTTAGGCATCGGATATTTCGCGTTTGCAGGATCATCTACTACGATCACACCATCCGTATCGGTCAGCAATTGTGTTACCTCTGAAAGGACAAAGTCGTTTTCAAACTCGATGTTTACCGACTCTGAGTGACCACCCATTACCGGGATACGAACCGTTGTAGCTGTTACCCTGATGCTGTTGTCACCCATGATCTTCTGAGTTTCCAGGATCATTTTCATTTCCTCTTTGGTGTATCCGTTTTCGGTGAACACATCAATCTGAGGAATCACGTTCAAGTCGATCGGGTAGGCGTAAGCCATCGGGCCATCGGTAATGCCTTTACGTTCGTTCATCAATTGTTCTACTGCTTTCACGCCTGTGCCGGTCACCGATTGATAGGTAGAGACAACCACACGTTTGATTTTATACTTATCGTGAAGCGGCTTAAGGGCAACCACCATCTGAATGGTCGAACAGTTTGGATTGGCGATGATCTTATCCTCTTTGGTCAGTACATTGGCATTGACTTCAGGAACCACCAGTTTTTTAGTGACATCCATGCGCCATGCAGACGAATTGTCGATCACTGTTGTACCCACTTCTGCAAAACGTGGTGCATCTTTCAAAGAGGTGCCGCCACCTGCAGAGAACAAGGCGATATCTGGTCTCATTTCGATTGCAGTATCCATATTTACAACAGCGTACTTCTTGCCCTTGAAAGAAATCTCCTTACCAACACTCTTTTCAGAAGCTACAGGGATTAATTCAGTCAACGGGAAGTTACGCTCTTCTAATACTTTTAACATTACGGTGCCTACCAGTCCGGTAGCGCCTACTACTGCAATTTTCATGATTTAATTAATTTTTCTTGTTGTTATTTACTTGTTTTTTAATTGATTGTTATGGTTTCTTTTATTTAATAAGTTCGCAAAGATGCGGATTATTTTTCAGCTTATGAAAGGAACTGTCTGAAAGACGTGTGTACAATGCTTCATCCCGGCCCTAATGCCGTCATCCCGAGGTACGAGGGATCTCTTGAACTATGCTCAAGCAAGAGATCCCTCGTACCTCGGGATGACGGGTGTGTTAGACGAATGTCTTAAACGAGTATCCTAAACCAGTTCGTGATCTACATAATCAAAGCTTTTCTTAATGCTTTCGAAAGGATCAATCGCAAAGTTTTCCTGCTCCACAATTAAGTGCTTTAGTCCAGCCTGCTTGGCGTGTTTGTAAATGCTCTTGAAATCGATCTTACCATTACCAACTTCCGTGTTTTTGGTGTTGTCAACCTTGTCCATGTCTTTGACATGCCACATCACAAAACGGCCCGGGTGCTTGTCAAACAAAGCAACAGGATCATTTCCTGACCGCACTACCCAATACAGGTCCATTTCAAAATGGATGAGGTCTTTGTTGGTTTCCTGCAACAAGATGTCATATCCTGTCGTCTCTCCATATTTCTTGAATTCAAAATCGTGGTTGTGGTAAGCCATTTGCAGACCAGACTGTTTAGCCAGTTCAGCTGCCTCATTTAAGCGTGCAGCTACTTTCTTGAAGCCGTCCAGATCAGGTCTCAGGTCTTCTCCCAAATACGGGCAGGTAAAATACTCCATGTTCAGCTCTGCTGCACCCGCCAGTAATGGCTTCAATATTTCTTTATTACCGGTTTTCATAAATTCGTCCAGTCCGAAATGTCCACTTGGTGCTTTCAGTCCGTTGGCCTCCAGTAAGGACTTGAATGACTTGGCATCCAGTCCCCAGAAGCCTGCTTCTGCAGTATAACCATAAGTTTCTACTTCCTTGTAACCTGCTTTAGCTACTTTTTCTATTACCCCTTTAACATCCTTCGGCAGAAGGTCTCTAAGGGTATATAATTGAATACCTACCGTTTTGGTGCCTGCAGCGGCAGGCGAACAGGCAAAGCCCGGAATCAGGGTCGCAGCAGCAGCGGCTACGGCAGCCTGTTTGATGAAAATTCTTCTTGAGTTCATTTATAGTTGGTTATACGTCGCAGAGTTTAACAGCGTCACTCAGTGATTTGATTTTGTCAGCATTTCTTGGAATAAATTCCTGGGCGAGATAGCCTTTGAAACCAGTTTCTACAATAGCTTTGATGATGGCAGGGTAATTCAGTTCCTGCATGTCGTCCAGTTCATGTCTTCCCGGTACACCGGCAGTATGGTAATGAGAGAAGTACTGGTGATTGGCTTTGATGGTCGCAATGACATTGCCTTCATCAATCTGCATGTGGTAAATGTCGTACAACAGTTTGAAGTTTTCGGAACCCAGACGTTTGCAGAGTTCAACACCCCACGGCGTATTGTCACACTGGTAGTCTTTGTGGTCAACTTTACTGTTCAGTAATTCCATCACCAATACAACCTTGTGTTTTTCTGCAATCGGAAGCACTTTCTTCAGTCCCTCTACGCAATTTTTCCATCCAGTCTCGTTGTCCTTGTTCCTTTTGGTGCCGCTAAAGCAGATGAGTTGGGTATAACCCGCTGCCGCTACTTTAGGGATCATTTCCGAGTACCTTTTGATCAGTTCTTCGTGATACTGGGGCTCATTCCAGCCGTTGTCGATACTGATCTCCGCACCATTGCACATAGACGAGTACAAGCCATGTTTTTTGAGGGTAGGCCAGTCAGCAGGGCCAACAATATCAATTGCTTTAATGCCGATCTTTTTTGCTTCGATACACAAAGTGTCCAGATCGATGTCACCAAAACACCAGCGGCACACAGAATGGTTTACGTTTCCTTTTAGCATAGTAGATTTTTGAGGCTCCAAAGCAAAAGCGGGCAAAGTAGCCGATACCCCTAAGGCGGCGGTTCCGGCTACAATATTTTTCAATGCAGATCTTCTGCTCAGTTCTGATTTCATGTTTGATAATTAAATTTTAATAGCGTCTTCTGAAATTTTCTTGGTGTCGTTGAAGAATAACGCAAATAACAGGAACACCACAAATGCGATTCCTGAAGGAATGATCCAGATCATTTTCCAGTCAAATGAACCGTCAGCCAGTTTATAGTTATCGGTAATCATACCAGCCACTTCAAATCCAATCAGCATCCCCACACCATAAGTAGCGAGGGTAATTAGTCCTTGTGCGGCACTTTTGTATTTCTCTCCCGCAGCCGCATTCGTGTAAATCTGTCCGGATACAAAGAAGAAATCATAACAAATACCATGGAGCGCAATACCAAGGATCAGCATAAAGCTCAGGCTGCCAGCATTGCCATATGCAAATAAGGCATAGCGGATTCCCCAGGCCAGCATACCGATCAGGATGGTTTTTTTGAACCCAAAGCGGGTAAAGAAAACCGGCAGCAACAGCAGGAAGAGTACTTCTGAAATTTGTCCGATCGTCATCTTACCAGTAGGATTATCAAGGCCTACATTAGAAAGAAAAGAGTGTGCATTCTGATAATAAAAAGCCAGTGGAATACAGATCAGGATGGAAGAGATGAAGAAGATCGCAAAGTTTTTATCCTTCAGCAGTTTTAGTGCGTCAAGGCCTAAGATCTCAGAGATTTTTACGTTTTCGTCTTTGGCATTCTTAGGCGGGGTTTTCGGTAAGGCAAAGCTAAAAAGACCTAAAATCAGGGAAGCAATACCGCCCATCGCAAAGGTGTTTTTCAGCATTCCTGCAGCGGTAGCTTCAGGCGTATCCCAGTGGAAAACATAACTGATCATCAATCCTGCTGCAATCCAGCCCAGCGTCCCAAATACCCGGATGGTCGAAAATTCCTTTGCAGGATCCTTCATGTGGTTAAAAGAAACAGAGTTGACCAGTGCCAGCGTCGGCATAAACAAGATCATGTAACCCAAAACATAAGGGTAGAAAACGGAAATTTCAGTAGCCGTATACATCTGGTACATTAAAACCGCACCTACTAAATGCAGTACACCAAGGATCCTTTCTGCATTGAAATACCGGTCTGCGATCAGGCCAATGATAAATGGCGCAATAATCGCACCCCATGATTGTGTTGAAAATACAGAGCCAGTCTCGGCCCCGCTTGCTTTAAGATTATTACCGAGAAAAGTTCCCAGTGTTACAAACCATGCACCCCAAATGAAAAATTCGAGGAACATCATGAGCGATAATTTGACGCGGTTGGTTGAATTCATTTTTTCTTTTTTGTCTCTTACTATTATAATTCTTTGATTTCGATATTACGGTACCATACATTATCCCCGTGGTCCTGCAGGGCAATTTTTCCAGATTTGAAGGTTCCAAAATCTCCCCATTGCGCGAATTTGCTTTTTGAAACGAGGGTTTTCCAATCCTGAGTCCAAAGGGTGGTCGATACTGTCGTCACCCCATTCAGTTTCAGCTCCAGTTTGCCGTCTTTAGAAATCACTTCTGCAGTGTTCCATTCGCCAACTGGTTTAACCGGTTCCGAATTGCTTTTGATCAGATCATATAAGTCTCCAGCACGGTGTTTGGTTATTTTTCCATCAGGATGTCCGTCATTGTCCAGCACCTGCATTTCCAGTCCTGTGAAATAAGTAGCACCGTATTTAGCGGGCTCATCTTTCACATAGAAAATAATACCGCTGTTGGAGTTTGGCGCTACTTTCCATTCAATCTTAAGGTGAAAGTTGCTGTACTCTTTATCGGTAACCAAATCTCCGCCATCACCTTCCCCTGCCGGGTCAAAATGAAGAACGCCATCTTCAGCTTTCCATTTAGCGCTCGCTTCGGTTTTTCCAAAAGAGTGCCATCCTTTAGTCGTTTTACCATCAAAGAGTTTCTTGAAACCCTTTGTCTGGCTTTTTGCGCTGCCGTAACTCAGTAATAAAGTTACGGTCAGCGCAGAAAACAAGTATTTTTTCATTGTTAAATGTTGTTTAAGTTCCAGCCTTCACGGTATTCGCGTTTCACATATTGGTTCACGCTGTCAAAGTTGGTTACTTTCATGTTGATGTTATCCCAAAGCAATTTGATGTGTCCGCCTTTAAGATCATATCCGCGCACTGCAAGATTGGCCATTAGTAAAGCCTCTGTAAGCGGTCCTGCTTTGTCAAACGATGAGCTCAGTTCAGTTTTGCCATATCCGGCAATTGCACCTTCAACCCATTGTGCATAGTGACCATCAGCACCGCCCGGTACACGTGCCCACTTTTGTTTTGCTTTAGCATCCTTGGTACGGGAAGTTGGCAGCAATAATGGATTGTTGGAATACGTACTGGCAATCATCTTGCCTTTGGTACCAATGAATAATGAACCGTTGCCATCGTCACCAAATTTCTCATTGGCTTCCAGTTCAACAGGTCTTTCCGGCTGGATACCACCGTCCATCCAGTGCAGGGTGATGTCACCTTTGGTTTTTTCTGTTTTAGGGAAAGTCATGGTGATGTGGCTTGACGGAGGGCAGCTTTCAGGGAAAACGCCTTTCTTAAATTCACCTACATATACGCTACCAACAGTTGCCTGTACATCTTTTACATACTGCAGGCCCAATACACGGAAAGGAGCTTCGATCAGGTGACAGCCCATGTCGCCCAAAGCGCCGGTTCCGTAATCCCACCATCCGCGCCAGTTGAACGGCACCAGGTTACCAACGTAGTCTTTTTTAGGTGCAGTACCCAACCACAGGTCCCAGTCCAGTTCCTTAGGGATTTCTTTGGCAGGAGCAGGCCATGCAATACCCTGAGGCCATACCGGTCTGTCTGTCCAGCAATAAATGGTATGTACATCACCAATCAGTCCGGCATCATACCATTCTGACAGTAAGCGTGTCCCGTCGTTAGACGCGCCCTGGTTACCCATCTGAGTTACAACCTTATATTTCTTAGCCGCATCAGTCAGCAATCTTGCCTCAAAAAGGTCATGCGTCAATGGTTTCTGCACGTAAACGTGTTTGCCCAACTGCATAGCATGGTAGGAGATGATCGCATGGTTGTGGTCTGGTGTAGATACCGACACTGCATCAAAGTTCTTGTGCTCTTTGTCGTACATCTCACGCCAGTCTTTATAGTATTTCGCTTTAGGGAAATTCTTACGGGAGTTGACTGCTCTTCTATCATCAACATCACACAGAAAGCCGATGTCAGCCTTTCCGCTTTTCGCAAACATCGCGATATCCGATTCCCCTTTACCACCAGCACCTACACCTGCAACGATCAGTCTGTCGCTAGGCGCCAGGTAACCTTTGCCACCCAGTACATGACGGGGTACGATCATAAATGCCGAAGCAGCTACCGCACTTGTTTTCAAAAAGCTGCGTCTTGACGAAGCATTCTGGTCTTTTTTTATTTCTTCCATGGTTCTAATTTGGTTAGGCTTTAAATTATTTCTTTAAGGAAAGGATGTATTTTACCATTTCTTTCGCATCATCCTTGCTGATCGCAGGGTGCGGACTCATTGGAACAGCGCCCCAAACGCCAGAGCCACCGTTGATGATCTTGTCGGCCAGCATGTTGATGTTCTCCTCAGTTGGCGCATATTTAGCCGCTACATTCTTGTAAGCCGGGCCTACAATCTTTTGGGCAACGCTATGGCAAGCGAGGCAGTCAGACTTTTTCAACAATCCTTCACCAGGACCGGCAGCAGCTTTTTCAGCAGGAGGTTTGATTTCCGTTGCAACTACTACTGGCGCATCGGTTTTCGGTGCAACCTCCTTAGCCACTGTATCTGCTTTCACTGGTGCAGCCTCTGCAACGGGAGTTGCCTCCGTTTCATGCGGGGCAGCCACAGCAGTTCCAGCTTTTGCAGCTGAGTCAGCCGAAGCCTTCATCGCTGCCCTTTCCTCCGGACTGTGACAGGAAGCCCAGACCAGCGCCAGACATCCCATTAAAAAAATTGATTTTTTCATTTGTGTGTGTTTTTATGATAAACCTAAGATTTTATTGTTAAAGTCATCATCGCCACCAGAAGCCGCAAAATCATCAAATGCTTTTTCAGTCACCTTGATGATGTGTTTTTTGATGAATTCAGCACCTTCGGCCGCACCTACCTGCGCGTCTTTGATGCAGCATTCCCATTCCATTACTGCCCATCCTTTGTAATCGTATTGAGCCAGTTTGCTGAATATGGTTCCGAAGTCAACCTGTCCGTCGCCCGGTGAACGGTACCTGCCTGCGCGGTTTGCCCAGCTCTGGTAACCACCAAAAGCACCTTGTTTTCCAGTTGGGTTAAACTCTGAATCCTTTACGTGGAAAGCCTTGATGCGCTCATGATAGAAATCGATATACTGGATATAATCCAATTGTTGTAATACGAAGTGAGAGGGATCGTAGAGCAAGCAGGCGCGAGGGTGGTTGTTCACTTTTTCAAGGAACATCTCGTAGGTAACACCGTCAAACAAATCCTCACCAGGATGGATCTCATAGCAGACATCCACACCGTTTTTATCAAATTCGTTCAGGATCGGTAACCAGCGTTTCGCCAGTTCAGTGAAACCTGCCTCAACCAGTCCCGCCGGTCTTTGTGGCCATGGGTGGAACATGTGCCACAGCAATGAACCGCTGAAAGTCGCATGTGCATTCAGACCCAGATTTTGGGAAGCCTGCGCCGCATATTTCATTTGCTGTACTGCCCATTCTGTTCTTGCTTTTGGGTTGTTTTTTACGCTGTCTGGCGCAAAAGCATCAAAGGCCAGGTCATATGCAGGATGTACGGCAACCAACTGTCCCTGTAAATGGGTAGAAAGCTCGGTAATTTCCAAACCGTAAGAAGCAATCTTGCCTTTCAGTTCGTCTGCGTAGGTCTTGCTTTCTGCAGCTTTTTGCAGATCAATGAAACGGGCATCAAGTGTTGGCATCTGGATGCCTTTAAAGCCCAGGCCAGCTGCCCATTCGCAGATGGAATCTAATGAATTGAACGGAGCCTCATCTCCAATAAACTGGGCAAGAAATACGCCAGGTCCTTTAAGTGTTGTCATGTTCGTTTATACTTTAAATTCAAACCATTTCTGATCTGACTGGCTCGAAGCCACTACGTTATCAATAAATGCCATACCTCTTACACCATCTTCCACTCTAGGGAAATCAAGCATCGCTTCAGTAGCCTCTGTGCCATGCAGTTTTGCAGACAATGTGAGGGCGAAGTTTCTGTAGATGTTCGCAAAAGCTTCCAGATAACCCTCAGGGTGACCACCTGGTACACGGAGGTTGTGTTTGGCAATGTCAGAAAGATAAGCCTGACCAGCACGGTAAACCTGAGTAGGTTCGTTCAGCCATTTTACCAATAAGGTATTTGGTTCCTGTTGGTGCCATTCCAATCCGCCTTTTTCACCGTAGACACGAATCCTCAATGCATTTTCTTCACCTGCAGCTACCTGAGAAGCAGATAGTACGCCGCTCGCGCCATTTTCAAAGCGCAATAAAACGTTGCCGTCATCATCCAGGGCACGGCCCGGAACAACTACGTTCAGGTCAGCACACAATTTGCTGATTTTCTCACCAGAAATATACTCTGCCAATTGCGCAGCGTGGGTACCAATATCGCCCATGCAACCGCTTTTTCCACTTTTAGTTGGGTCGGTACGCCATGCAGCCTGTGCATTTCCTTCTCTTTCAGTCAGGGTGCTCAACCATCCCTGAGGATATTCGACCATTACTTTTCTAACTGCGCCCAATTTACCTTCTTTAACCATTTGTCTGGCCTGTTTTACCATAGGGTAACCAGAATAGGTATGGGTCAGACAAAGGATCAAACCTGTTTCTTCTACTTTTTGCTGCAATTGTTTGGCTTCATCCAGACTTAAAGCAATTGGTTTTTCAATGACTACGTTAAAACCATGGTCCAGCGCCATCATTGCAGGTGCAAAGTGGGCAAAGTTTGGCGTTACGATCGTTACAAAATCGATGCGCTGATCTTCAGGAAGCTTGCTTTCTTTTTCGATCATCTCCTGGTAGGTCAGGTAAATCCTGTCTTCAGGAAGGAACAGCATATCGCCGGATTCTTTGGCGATTTCAGGATTGATACTCAATGCGCCGCAGCTCAGTTCAATTTGTCCGTCGATGTTTGCGGCAATACGGTGAACAGCTCCGATAAATGCATCTTTACCGCCGCCGACCATGCCCATTCTAAGTTTTCTAGTCTTCATTTGTTTGTTAAAGGTTACCTTTTTTTAATTCACTGACTGCAAAGTCACAAGCTCTTGCAGTTAAAGCCATATATGTCAGTGATGGATTCTGGCAAGCCGCTGAGGTCATGCAGGATCCATCGGTTACAAATACATTTTTTACCTCGTGCATCTGGTTCCATTTGTTCAGCACAGATGTTTTTGGATCATGTCCCATGCGGGCAGTTCCCATCTCATGGATGGCCATACCCGGAGCAGATCCGTTGTCATAGGTTTTCACATCCTTAATGCCCGAAGCTTCCAGCATTTCTGCCGCATCGTTCATCATGTCCACCCGCATTTTTTGCTCATTCTCTTTGAACTCACAATCAATAGCAAGCACCGGCTGTCCCCATTTGTCTTTCTTACTTTTGTCGATAAAAACCCGGTTCTCATAATAAGGAAGGGACTCTCCAAAGCCGCCCAGTCCCATATTCCAGGCACCCGGCTGCGTCATCTGGTCTTTGAATTCAGCACCAAAGGCCATTTCGGCTACGTCGGCATGCCAGTTGCCCCGGCTTGCACCGCCCTGGTAACCGAAACCACGCACGTAGTCACGTTTTTCGCCGTTCATGTTCTGGTACCTTGGTATGTAGATGCCGTTTGCCCTGCGGCCGTAAGTATACTTATCTTCAAATCCTTCCGCTCTGCCCGAAGCGCCGCAACGAAAATGGTGGTCCATCAGGTTGTGGCCCAGTTGTCCGCTGCCATTACCCAATCCGTTCGGGTGTTCTGCAGAAGTTGAGTTCAACAAAAGGAAAGTAGAGCCCAGGGTCGATCCGTTGACAAATACAATTTTCGCGAAATATTCAATGGTTTCTTTAGTCTCCGAATCAATGACCACAACGCCTTTGGCTTTTTGTGTTTCTTTATCGTAGATGATGGTATTCACCAATGAGAAAGGTCTTAAAGTTAAGTTTCCCGTAGCCACAGCCGCTGGCAGGGTGGAGGACTGGGTACTAAAATAAGCGCCGAAAGGGCAGCCCCTGCTGCACAGATTACGGTACTGGCATTGTCCCCGGCCACCATGAGGTACGGTCAAATTGGCTGTACGCCCCATGATCATGATCCTGGATTTTTTCCATTTGTCCTCAATGCGTTTTTTAACATCCTTTTCCACGCAGTTCATTTCCATAGGAGGGAGGAACTGTCCGTCTGGCAATGCAGGCCAGTTCTCAACTGAACCGCTGATACCTGCAAATTTCTCTACATAATCATACCATGGAGCAAGGTCTTTATAACGTATCGGCCAGTCCACGCCGTGGCCGTCTTTTAAATTGTCTTCAAAATTCAGGTCGCTAAAGCGATAACTCTGTCTGCCCCACATCAGTGATTTACCACCCACGTGAAACCCACGGTACCAGTCAAAACGCTTCACCTCTGTATATGGGCAATCAATGTCATTTACCCAATAACTTTCGTTGAATTCTGTATAAGGATAATCTCGTTTTTGAATCGGGTGCGTCGCCTTTTGTGCTTCGGTAATCTTACCCCTGTGTTCAAACTCCCAGGGCTTTTTCATGGCCGTGGTATAATCTTTCACATGTTCTATGTTTCTGCCCCGTTCGAGCAACAAGACCTTCAGTCCTTTTTCTGTCAGTTCTTTCGCCGCCCATCCGCCGCTGATTCCGGAACCGACTACGATCGCATCATAAGTATTATTGGCCGTAGCCTTTGTATTTAAATTGCTCATGCTAATTCGATATCAGATTAAGTTGCCCAAACTCTTTGACCTGGTTTTAGATCCACACAGCCATCATAGCGGCCAGGGATATCCAGGTACTCATAAGCCTTGGTAGCGCCTGTTTCGGAAGTGAAATAACCCAGCAAGGTCAAATCCCTTGCAATAGCGAAGAACCTCGGTTCGGTTTTGGGTTTGTCTTTAGGAAGGATGGAGATTACACCTGCATTTTCAGTTTGTGATTTCGCCTTTTCAGGACTGGCAGTCTGTTTTTCTTTCTCCGCTTCTTTTTGCTTGTCCAGCAGTTCCTGTTCCGCTTTCGCGTCAGCTACCGTCTTGTCGCGGATTTTGCCAAGTAGTTGCTGGCGCTGTTGCACAGTAATGTCGAGAAATGATTTTTTGAATTGGTCCCTGGACTGCTCTTCCAGGTCTTCAAGCCCTTTTACGAAAGCAGTTTGCGCTTCCTCAGGGTAACAGTCTTTGATCATTAAAGCAATAAATGGGCCCACACCTGCAGCTTTTGCACCTGGTGAACTGGTGTCAGGAATGATGATGTCGGCAACCTCAGTGATCAGTTTTAGCTGATCTTCGGTAAACAAGCTTCCATTGGTTTTGGTAGAGGGTGTGTTACAACCTTCCAGGAATACTCCGATGGTTGTTGCAGATAATGCGCCCCCCATTAAAAAGGCCATGTTCTTCACAGCGTCTCTTCTGTCCATATTTGGCGGTTTAGGTGTTTTGGTGCTCTAAGTGTGCTTTTGTTTTGTAATATTAAGAATAAAAAACGATGGTTAGTGTTCTAAATACACAATTAAAGTAAATATATCATGTTTTTGTTACTTTAACAATCGAACGTAAATTCGGGCATAAATATTTTATTTACTTTTGCCTAAATCCCCATAAGTATGACGGAAAAGATAATAGTACTGGGCTCTAACGGCCAAATTGGAACCGAGTTGGTCACCGCCCTGCGCAAAAGCTACGGCGAAGACCAGGTGGTGGCATGTGACATCCGCAGGCCCGATTATGACATCAAAAATTCTGGTCCCTTTGAGTTTGTCAACGTGCTCGAAAAAGAGACCCTGAACCATATTTTTAAAAAATATAAACCCACGCAGGTCTACCTGCTTGCAGCATTGCTTTCCGCTACAGGTGAGCAAAATCCGAAGTTGGCCTGGGATCTGAATATGAACGGCCTGCTCAACATTCTGGACCTGGCCATTACTTATGAAACGGCCAAAGTCTACTGGCCAAGCTCGATTGCGGTATTCGGACCAAACTCGCCGAAAGACCTGACGCCACAGTATTGTGTCATGGATCCAAACACGGTCTATGGTATCAGCAAGCTGGCAGGTGAACGCTGGTGTGAATATTACTACCAGAAGTTCGGATTGGACGTCAGGAGTATCCGGTATCCCGGGCTGATCAGCTGGAAAGCTGCGCCAGGAGGCGGAACAACGGATTATGCCATCCATATTTTTCACGATGCGCTAAAGAAAGGAAGTTATGCCTCATTTCTGAACGCAGAAACGGAGCTGCCCATGATGTACATGGATGACGCGATTCGCGGAACCATCGAATTGATGGATGCTGAAGCTTCCAGTATTGGAATCCGGTCGAGTTATAATTTTACCGGCTTTAGTTTTACACCGGAAGTAC
>Ga0247815_10002617_pt1 | contig 13255 bp, 6 predicted proteins | sample UWRJL194509B1_FD_181014 | JGI IMG/M metagenome (GOLD analysis project Ga0247815, IMG submission 181014) | Plant litter microbial communities from Arlington Agricultural Research Station in Wisconsin, United States - UWRJ-L194-509B-1 | ecosystem: Environmental > Terrestrial > Plant litter >... | reverse complement strand
TAGCATTGATTGGTTCCATAATACTGCTTCACCGGCAACTCATGTTGAAGCGGCCATTATTGAATCTGGATGTTTTCAAATCAAGAAACTTTGTGATAGGTTTGATCCTGCTTGGCGTTTATTATGGAATGAAAGATAGCATCAGCCTCATTTATGGGTATGCAGGAACCACTTTGAAGTGGAGCACCGTTCAGGTAATGGAGCTTGGCCTGATTAATCTCAGCGGGCTGGTTGCGCTGCTATTATTTTCCACCCAGCTGATGATGCGCTACAGGCATTCAACGAGGGCATTCCTGATTTCAGGATTTGGGGTGATGTTGATCTATCATCTTTGGATGTATTTTCTTTTTGCACCTGATCTTTCCTTCGGCGATCTTATTGTTCCGGTTTTCCTGCAGGGGGCTGCATCCGGTTTGCTTTTTGTTCCACTAATGATTTTTGTTTTCTCATCTGCGCCTGCACATACAGGAACAACAGGATTGGTGATGGCTACATTTACTCGCTTTATTGCATTATTAAACTCCTTTGCCGGCTTTTATAATTTACAGTTGTATTTTAATCAGTTTTTTAAAGAAAGCTTTGTAGCAGGACTCAGTATTGACGATTTTGCAACAACCGCAAGCCTGAGCCGGTATACACAGTTGTACCAGTCAAAGGGTTACGCAGCTAATGAGGCATCAATTTTGACCAGTTCTTCTTTACGTGCGGTACTTACTCTGCAGACACAATTATTAACATACCGCGCAATTTTCATGACTATGGTGGTTATACTTGCAATCATAGTCATTATGGTCATTTGTCTACCTGCTATGAATAAGACTGCTTTGCATTGGAATAGAAAGATGTTTACCTGGTTAAATAAATAGATGATAGCTTAATATACTTGAAGGATATATCTTAAGATAGTTTAACCGAGAATAGGAAGCCATGGTCTGGATCAGTTATTCAAAGCAGCTAATTGCGTCGACAGGGGAAATGAACGTTTCAGTGGATTTGTAATAATTATTACGATCTTGCCTCAGTAAAATAATGTAGTCGACAAAGTAAGATGAAAACACCCGTTAATGATGCTGAAGGATATTGGCTGGAACTTTACCATCGGGGTGATGAACGGGCGTTAGCGTACTATTTTAACTTGCATTACCGCTCACTATGTTATTTTGCAAACAAGCTAATTCATGATCCAGATGAAGCAAAGGACGTTGTTTCAGGTTGTTTTATAAATTTTTGGAATGGCGAACATAAAGCAGAGTCTAATCAGAGTATCAAGTCATTTTTGTACATCAGTTGCAAAAATGCGTGTTTAAATAATTTAAAACAGCACGACAGCCGTACAAAAACACAGAACGATTACTATCGTCAGCTCGCAAAAGAAGACAATTCTATAGAATATAATATTGTACAGTCCGAAGTTCTTGAAATTCTGGCGAGGGAAATAGATCATTTGCCCGAAAAATGTCGTGCAGTATTTAAAATGATTTATTTTGAACACAAGAAAACTGAAGAAATTGCAACGGTTTTGAATTTCACTGAAAAGTCAGTCAGGTATTATAAGGCCAAAGCAATCGAACTCCTAAAATCTTCAATGTTAAAAAGAGGTTTGTCGGATAGTTTATTTGTATTTATATTATTAATTCTGCGTAAGCTTTAAATATTATATCAATTATATTTTTTTTTCATTTTTTTTGGGCATTTACAGTTTGGGAACTGTATCTATACTAAAATTGGTGTTATATGCACTTATTTTATTATTGATTTATGTTGGAAAACGAATTTTATATCGCCGAGCTAATTACAAAAAGCTTAAAGGTAACTTTAAACACTGATGAAAATAAAGAACTGGATTTATGGTTGAATTCTAATGCTGATCATATGAAGTTTTTTGCCACGCTTGTTGATAATGAAAATCTTCATACAGAACTACAGAACTATTTTAGTGTTGATAAAGATCAGCTGTGGGCACAGGTTAAATCAGGTATTACAATATATCCGCTAAAGACACGTAAAAATACTATCAAATTATGGTATCGTATTTCACTAGCAGCGGCGGCAGTGCTAATCGTGTGCTCCGCTCTCTTTGTTTTCTATAATCAGAAATCCTTACAAAATTCTGCGGATTTCTCAAGTCGTATTCCACCGGGGCATTTGGGCGCAACCTTGACCCTTGCGAATGGTAAGAAAATCAAATTATCTGATACGGGGAATGAACAATTAGCAGTTGAAGCTGGAGTTCGTGTCACTAAAACCAATAGGGGAGTGTTGATTTACCAGATTATGGATGATGCAGCAAACTCTGACGCAGCAGATCAGTTAAATATATTAAGTACTTCAAACGGCGAGTCATATATCGTTATCTTACCAGATGGAAGTAAGGTTTGGTTAAATGCCGGATCAATCCTCAGATACCCCGTTTCGTTTAGGCATTCGACTACAAGAAATGTGAGGCTTGATGGCGAGGCGTATTTTGAAATTGCAAAGGATAAGAGCCATCCATTTCTCGTGCAAAGCAGAGGTCAGCAGATTAAAGTTCTAGGCACACACTTCAATATAAACAGTTATGCGAATGAGAGTTCGGTAACTACAACTTTGATAGAGGGATCAATTGAACTAACTACAGCAAAAACAAAACATATCCTTACTCCAGGACAACAAGCTATCACTAACGCAGTCTCTGTTCAGTTAACCATAGCTGATATAGAAAGTGTTGTTGACTGGAAATCAGGCGATTTTTACCTGGATCATATCAGATTCAAAACAGCGTTACGCAAACTTGAACGCTGGTATAACATTGAATTTATTTATGATGCATCGATTAGTGACGACATGCTTTCTGGTGGCTGGATATCCCGCGGAAGTCAGTTATCAACCGTCTTGCGACTGATAGAAAAATCCGGCCAGGTAAATTTCAAAATTGAAGGAAAGAAAATCTACGTGTCAAAGCAGTAATGTTAGCGTACCAAAATAAATCGTCCAATTTTTCACTATTTAACCATCAGATATGATTAGAATGCTACAACTTCAGAGTTGACAAAATAGTAAACCAGAAGTTGAAAACTTCTGGTTACGGTCCGGCAAATCAATTAAAATCAACTTACATGCGGCTTGTCAAAAGTTTTCGACGACAGCAACAAACTGCATTAACCAAACTTATCAAATGTATAAAATATATACTACTAAACCTGGTATACGCATTCGCCTATCCCATAAAATATTGCTTATTATGCGATTAACCACCGTAATACTGCTGGCATCGTTGTTGCAAGTCAGTGCGGCGACTTTTGGCCAGCGGATTAATTTCAACCGGCCTAACGCCCCCTTAAAAACTGTACTTAAAGAGATCAGGCAACAAACAGGATTTGACCTCTATTACGACGGAAAAATTATCTCTGAAAATCAAAAGGTAAATGTCGTTTTAAAAGATGCAACTTTATCCGAGGCTCTTGAAAAAACAACGAAAGGGCTTAATTTAAACTACGAAATTGATGGTCATACCATTATTATTACGAGCTTGAAAGAACCTTCGCTTTTGGAGAAGCTGATCTCACGGTTCAAGGCCATTGGTGTTCGCGGCAGAATTGTAAACAGTAACGGCGAACCCGTTTCGGGTGCAACCATAAAGGTAATGGGTACCAGAAATTTCACCTACTCTAGCACAGAAGGATATTTTTTCCTGCCTGACGTTCCAGAGAATGCTTCGATCGAGATCAGTTATGTCGGCTATCAGTCGAAAATAATCGCGGCTCTCGCTGATCTGAATACCATCGTTTTGGAGATTGCCAGTAATAATTTACAGGAGATCTCTGTAAATACAGGTTATCAAAGTATAAAAAAGGCTAAAATGACCGGTGCTACTACAACTGTAACTTCCCAGGATTTAGAGAAAAGGTATACGCCAAATATTCTGGATAATCTTGAGGGCAGAGTACCTGGTTTAGTTAATTACAAAGGCACAACTATCATACGGGGAGTCAGTACATTCAACACCAATGCGAGAAATCCTTTGATCGTAGTTGATGGATTGCCTATTGAAGGGTCATTAGCCAATATCAATCCGTACGATGTTGAAAGCATTACTGTTTTAAAAGACGCAGCTGCAGCCTCAATATATGGTATCAGAGCCTCTAATGGAGTAATAGTCATCACCACTAAAAAAGCAAAGGGCAAGGGGACTACCATTGAATTCGGCACTGATATTACGCTAACTGATAAAATAGACTATACTGCATACAATTATCTTACACCTTCCCAACAAGTTGATGTAGAAAGCACCTATGCCAAATGGCTTTATACTAATCCTACCAGCGGTGCTGCCAATATTGCTTCTGCCACGACACAGATTAATAATGGCATCACCATGACGCCAGTTACTTATCAGTATTACCAGTTAGGGCGTAATCTAATCACCATCGATCAATTGAATGCAACTTTGGCTGGCTACAGACAAAATGATTTCAGAAGACAATATAGAGAGAATGCACTACTGAATCAATTGCTACAGCAATACAATCTTGCCATACGGAACATTGGTGAGAAATATCAGTCCAGTTTAGTGCTGAATTACAAAACAGATAATACAGGTATCATTAATGCCTATAACAAACAGTTGAATATTTTTTACAAAGGGACATACCAACTTGGTAACAGGGTCACTTTTAATTTCGGCATTAATGGCATACTTGGTAAAATTAAAGGAAGCAATAGTAGTTTCGCAACAAGCGGTACAAATGTATCTCCATATCTGAGCCTCTTGGATCAAAATGGAAACCGCATGTATTACACTACAACAGATTATAATGCTTACAATACACAAATTAGTAATACCCCACAGCTGCAAAATATGATGTTTAATCATCTGGATGAGCTAAGTTTGGATATAAAGCAGACTGATCAGTATTTTACCAGGTATTATGCAAACATGGCAGTGAAAATTCTGCCAGGATTAACATTCTCCCCACAGTTTCAATACGAAAATTCGGTGACTAAATCGCGCGCATATTCCGAAACGGGTAGTTACATTATTCGTTACCTGCATAACGTGTACGCAACTAGATCGGGAACCTCACCAAATTTTACTTATGCTAATTTAATTCCTGCAGGCGGGAAACTGGCAACCTCTGAGCAAACTACCAACGCCTGGACAGCCCGAGGACAATTGGATTATAATAAACAAATAGGCAAACACGAAATTTCGGTAATCGGGGGTACAGAATTTCGTGAAAACTTAACAAGAGGCACTAGTGGGTTATTGCTTGGTTATGATGATCAGCTTCAATCGCAGGGAACTACTGGTGTAAATTTCCCTGCAGTAAATGCATTAACTACTACCAGTTTCTTCAAACCAACATTTAATACTGTCAATCTTTACAATACATATATTGGTGATCAGATAGGTATCATACCAGAAGTTAGACAACGTTCTAATTCAGTGTACGCTAATGCCCAATATACTTACGATGGGAAATATAATATTTTCGGGTCTTACAGAAAGGATTACGCTGATGTTTTTGGCCTGGATGAGCAGTACAGGGGACGGCCGTTATGGTCAACCGGATTTGCCTGGATTCTCAGTAAAGAAGATTTTGTGGCGAGTACCAAATGGGTATCGTTTCTAAAGTTAAGGGGCACGTATGGTATCACCGGAAATATTCCTGCAGGCTTATCAAGTAGACTGGTAGCCAATTCTACTTTGCCGGTAAATACGGTAACGCAACTTCCGGTATCAGTAGTTGAGGCATCCGGAAATCCATTATTGAGATGGGAAAAAACTGCCACAATCAATGTTGGGCTTGATTTTGCCCTCTTTGATAACAGGTTATCCGGTACGCTTGACTGGTACCGCAAAAAAAGTTCCGATGTATTTGCATCTACGCGAATAGATCCATCTGAAGGATTTACCTCTCAAATCATTAATAATGGAAACGTCCTGAATAATGGTTTAGAATTGAGTTTACAGTATCAATGGTTTAAACCTGAGAACAGCGCCGGTCTGTTATGGTCGACGGCTTTATTGATTAGTCATAACAATAACAAAGTTACCTTTGTAGATCAGGTTGCAAATACTCCGCAATTACTGACAGCCACAGGATCATTAAAAACAGGCTACCCGGTAAACTCTATATTTTCTTACCAGTATGCCGGGATCAATAACGTTGGCCAGCCACAATGGAAAAAGGCAGATGGCAGTCTTTCAACTATAGCCTTAACATCGAGTGATCTGAATGCCGTCATCTATTCAGGAGGCCTTGATCCAAAAAATAATGTGGCATTAACCAACGAGTTCAATTATAAAGGTTTTAGCTTAAACATTCTTGCCGTATATTATGGCGGCGCTTATCAGCGTGCAGTTCAGCCCGACGTCCTAAGTGCACCTGCTTATGGAGCAATGCCATCTTATCTCCTCAATGCCTGGACTCCAACCAATACCAATACTCTTGTTCCAGGTTATGGACAATATGCACCAGCTGCTGTTGTTCCTGCAGGTCAGATGCTAAACTCAGAGACATTTGTTGTTTCCAGTGATTTTATCAAAATCAGAAGTATTGCGTTAGGCTATCGCCTTCCAGGTAGCCTTGCAACGAAACTAGGAACCAAAAATATTGGAATCAGATTCCAGGTAAATAATCCCAAAGCGTTATGGATAAGGAATGATGTAGATATTGACCCTGAAACCGGAACTGCCCCTCTACTATCTTCCTATGTGTTTGGCCTAAACTTTAATTTGTAATTCTTATGAAAAAAATATTATATGGTATACTGACAATTGTATTATTGTTCCTACTACCGTCCTGTGAAAAATTTACTGATATTACTCCTAAGGGAAAAAACCTGCTGCAGAATGTTTCTGATCTGGAATCTGTCCTGAATTTTAATTTTACTCTGAATGGAAGTGTACAGGTTGGCTCTGCAGCAGCTAAAACTACTGCTGAAGATGCCTTTGCATTTGATGATGTGAATGTACTGATAGATGATACCTATCCCTACCTGCAAAATGTATCAACAGTCATCAACGCACCAACGAAAACCCTAGATTTTACCCTGCTCACCAGTAATGAGACAATCGACAGAAAAACTCTGGCTGTGACTGATATCAAATATTCTAAATTGTACTTCATTATCAATAACGTGGCTAATGCTGTAATTTCAAATGCAGACAATGCCGTTGGAGATCGGTCAAAAGCGAACCAGTTTAAAGCTGAGGCTTATATCCTCAGGGCTTATTTTCATTACATGCTGGTCAATTTTTATGCGAAAGCCTATAACCCGGCAACAGCATCAACCGATGGAGGAATTCCTTACGTTAAAGAAGATAACATCATCAGTGAAGCAAATGTTAAAAGTACGGTAGCTGAAGTATATACAAATATAGTTGCAGACATAGATGCGGCTTTGCAATTAAACAGTCTTCCTAAAACTAACGTGAATAGCATGCGGGTAGGCCTGGGATTTGCCTACGCAGTGAAGGCAAAAGTCCTTTTAAGCATGCGGAAATATGAAGATGCGCTTGCCGCGGCAAATCTCAGCCTGGGGATCAATAATACTATTGAGGATCACCGCACTTACGCACCAGTTGGTACTGTGCCATTTTCAAAGGTGCCTACAGCGGTCGGCGAAAATCTATTTTATGCTTCAGGTGCAACGTCAGGCCCAAGCTTCCGGGCAATATCATTAGAGATTACAAATAACTATTATGAGCCGGGTAACATGATCAACAAATATGTTCAACCTTACTATCCGGGTGGCGGTGCTGCTATTTATGGTGTAAGTGGTGCACAGGTTTGGCTTAGCTTTGTATACGCAATAAATTCTGGTGGATTAACCTCAATTGATTCTTACCTGGTTAAGGCAGAATGTCTTGCCAGAACAGGGCCACAACAAAATATCAATAGTGCAATGGATATTATCAATTCTATCAGGCAAAAAAGAAATCATCCGACAGGTTATACCGCATTAACAGCTACTACTGAGCAGCAAGCAATGGTCTATCTAAAAAAATTGAGCAGGACTGAATTTCTATATACCTTTAAAAATTATCTGAACATTAAGCGCTGGAATACAGAAGATGCCTACAAAGAAACGATTGGCAAAACTATCAATGGAGTGTCTTACCAGCTAAAGCCCGAATCTCCTTTATGGATTTTTCCATTCCCTCAGAATGCAACAAGTTATAACCCAAATCTCACTCAAAATTATTAAGACGGTAATTAAATTTAAGATGATGAAGAAAGCATTAAAAAAAATAATGGCCTATTCGGCGATTGCTATTTGCACATTTAGTAGTGTGCACGGACAGGAAGTTCAGTTAAAAGGAAATGTTAAAGGCCTTGGCAATTCGAAAATAACCTTTTACTATCTTGTTGGGACTTCGCAAAAATCAGATATAGTAACATCTGTGGATGGCAAATTTATGTGGAAGGCATCAATAGTAAGTCCGCAAAAAATTACTGTAATGTTTCCAAAAAGAGCGATCCAGCTATACGCAGAAAGTGGTCAGATGACTATTAATGGAACAATGGATTCCCTGGATAACCTCTCGATCGGCGGCTCGCATGTTCAAACACAATTTAATGCGTACACAAAGGAAATGAATGAAGCTGTGGCCAAAGACACTACGGGTTCGAGCCAGGTTATACCTAATACTAGGAACGAAAATTTCGCAAGGAACAAAATACTAAGAGCCAAAAAAAGGGTGTTTGATGATCAATTTATTCAAAAAAACTCTGAAAACATCCTCAGTGTGTTTTTGTTGCAAGACCGTGCTATGTTGGGGTCTTATGACGAGGTGATGTCAGGGTATGAGAAATTGGGGTCATCCGTAAAAGCTACTGCTGAGGGTATAAGTTTAACGCAACGCCTCGAGATCCTGAAACGGCGACGTGTTGGAGAGCTGGTTTATAATTTCACGCTAAATGACCTGGATGGTAAACCAGTCAACATCGCTGAGTTCAAAGGCCAGTATGTACTGATTGATTTTTGGGCCAGTTGGTGCGGTCCTTGCCGTGCCGAAAATCCAAATTTGGTTAAAGCATACAATAGGTATAAGGCAAATAAATTTAATGTTATTGGGGTTACAATTGATGAGGATTTGGATAAATGGAAACAGGCTGTTAAGGAGGATGGAACCCCCTGGACACAGCTTGCTGATTTAAATGACCGGTCAAAAGCTGTTGCTACCTACTACGGAATTCTTGGGGTACCGAGCTCTCTTCTAATTGATCCAGACGGAAAGATTATTGCATTGGACGTTCGAGGGGAAAGCCTTCAGAAGAAATTGGATGAGCTTTTCCACACTTCTCCAAATAAATCATAAATCAGGCAATTATGAGAAAATACATTTTATTTGCGCTGTGTTTTATTGGAACAACTGGACTTTATGCACAAGACAAGCACTTTAAATTAAGTGGTAAAATTAACGGTTTAAATCAGGGCCTCATCTGGCTAATATATCCAGGTGCGGATGGGAAGCAGGTTCAGGACAGTGCCTTAGTGAACAACAAATCGTTTGAGTTCAAAGGGCAGGTAAATGAACCAGTTATGGCTTACATCGCGCTTGATAAAAAATTTACATCAATGAAGAATCCAAATTTAGGTACAATGTTCTTATCTGCAGGTAGTTCGTCGGCTGAACTTGCAAAAGATCATTTTAAAGATTTGGTGCTTAGAGGATCAAAAACTCAGGACGAATACAAATCTTTGGAAAGCCAGAGGGCGGCAATTGAAAAGGGCAAGGCGAAAATTATGCAGAATTACATAAAGGCCAATGATGCTTACATAACTGCTGTAAAAGAAAATCGTCCGGACGGAGAAAAAGATGGGCTGAAAAACATTGCAGAAGGAATTAAAGAACAAATTGGGCCTTTGAGTAAACAGGCAGAAGAATTAGATCTAAATTTTATCGGGGAAAACCCTGATTCATATTATTCTGCATACTTGCTTTCTACAAAAATAACCTCGCTTGCATTATCAGAGTCCCAGGTACTTTATCAATCTTTCAGTCCTGAAATTCAAAATACCAGCAATGGCAAATTGATTGATAAGGAGCTTAAAGCGATCCAGGCTGGATCTCCTGGCAATATGGCAGCAAACTTTACCAGATCGGATATCAATGGGAAGAAACTCAGCTTGTCAGATTACAAAGGCGAAAAATATATCTTGCTGGATTTTTGGGCCAGTTGGTGTGTTCCATGTCGTAAAGGTAATCCGCATCTGCTTTCTTTATATAATACCTACAAGGATAAAGGACTTGAAATCATAGGCATTAGCGATGATGACAATGCAGTACATGCCTGGAAGAATGCCGTGGAGAAGGACCAGATTGGTGGATGGAAACATATATTAAGAGGATTAAAACGTATCCCCACTGGTTTCGACAGATCTGAAGATATTGATGTAGATTATGGCATTCATGCCCTGCCTACAAAGATTTTGATCGACAAAAATGGTATGATTGTGGGCCGTTACGGTGGTAACGGGGACCCTGAATTAGAGCTGGATAAAAAACTGGCCCTGCTTCTTCAATAAATGAGTCTTCGTCAGCGGTGGTAGTCGCTATATAAATTTACAATTACGGGGTGGCTATTTATGGCCGCCCCTTTTTAGGCAAGCTGATCGTATCTGTTACAGACTGATGTTTAAATTCTGTTTGTAGATTTTATTCTTTACTTTTGATAATAATGAAATACTTTGCTTTTTTAATAGGTGTATATTTTTCAGTCCTGGCGCTTATGCCTTGTCAGGATAAAGAAAATTTGTCTGCAAGCGAAGTATATACCTCCATTCAGAAAGATCAATCTGCACACAATCAAAAGGAACAGGATAGTTGCCCTCCCTTTTGTTCCTGCTATTGCTGCTCCACAGCCCGGCATATAACTTCAAAATTTTTAGTAACGGTATTTTCAAAACCAGTTATGCGCTCATATCCTGATGCTGTGGTGTGTCCTGTACAAGAACAAAGCATTAAGGTCTGGCAGCCTCCCCGGACAGCGTAAGTTTACTCTGTTTTTAATTGTGCATTTCCCCTTATCAGGCGGTTGTGCTTTATCTAATTTCTTTTTTATTTTTTATGTTAGATGCCATTATACGGTATAGTATCCGTAACAAACTGGTGATCGGCTTTTTTACCCTTGCATTGATTGTTTGGGGACTATGGAGCACGACCCAAATTGCCGTGGATGCCTTACCAGATATTACCAACAATCAGGTGCAGGTGATTACTAAAGCGCCAACTTTAGCCGCTCAGGAAGTGGAACAATTTATTACCTATCCGGTAGAACGTTCCCTGTCAAACCTGCCAAATATCACTGAAATGCGTTCGATGTCCCGTTTTGGACTCAGCGTTATTACAATCGTGTTTAAAGAATCAGTAGATGTGTACTTTGCTAGACAGCTCATTGCAGAAAAGCTGAATGATGTTCAGGAACAAATCCCCAAAGGTACTGGAAGGCCAGAAATGGCACCCGTTACCACAGGTCTGGGAGAAATTTATCAGTATATTCTCCATCCTAAAAAAGGCAGTGAAAAAAAATATACGGCTATGGACCTGCGAACCATGCAGGACTGGATTGTTACCCGCCAGCTCTATGGTATTGCTGGTGTTGCGGAAGTGACTGCCTTTGGAGGCGTAACTAAACAGTTTGAGGTTGCGCTTGATCCGGACAAGCTAAAAGCAATGGATGTAACTATTCCTGAAGTATTTACCGCGTTAGAAAAAAATAATCAGAATACTGGTGGTGCCTATATTGATAAAAAACCTAACGCCTATTTCATTAGAGGCGTCGGTTTGATGTCGGGCATCCCGGATATTGAAAATACGATCATTAAAAGACAGGCGAATGGTGTGCCTGTACTGATAAAAAATGTAGCCAAGATTCAACTGGGTTCGCCACCACGGTATGGTGCAATGACATATAATGGTGAAAAAGAAGTAGTGGGAGGAATTGTACTAATGACCAAAGGCGCAAATAGTGCCGAGGTGGTAGCCCTGGTCAAAGAGCGGATGAAACTTGTTCAAAAATCGCTTCCTGGCGACGTCATTATAGAACCCTTTTTAGACCGTACCAATTTAATTAAAAGAGCAATCAGCACCGTAGAGCGTAATTTAACCGAAGGGGCACTAATTGTAATCTTTGTTTTGGTGCTGTTTCTTGGGAATTGGCGTGCTGGTTTGATAGTCGCTTCGGCAATACCTTTATCCTTACTCTTTGCGCTATCCCTGATGAACCTTTTTGGTGTTTCTGCCAACCTAATGTCTTTAGGGGCGATTGATTTTGGTCTCATCGTGGATGGGGCAGTCATTATCGTGGAGGCTACTATGCACCACCTGGTCCAGCGGAAAACAACGGGCCGCTTTACCCAGGAGGAAATGGATGATGAAGTTTTTCTGTCCGCCTCCCGGATCCGTAGCAGCGCGGCCTTTGGTGAGATTATCATTTTAGTAGTGTACATACCTATTCTTACATTGACAGGTACCGAGGGTAAGATGTTCAGGCCCATGGCCCAAACAGTTGCATTTGCGATTTTAGGTGCCTTGATATTGTCATTAACCTATATTCCAATGGTCTCGGCCCTGTTCCTTTCCAAAAATGCAGAGCTTAAAAAAACATTTTCCGACCGGATGGTTGCTTTTTTTCAGCGCAAATATGAGCCGGTTTTAAAAGCCGCAATACGGTTTAAATATCAGGTGGTTGCTGTCGCGGTCGTTCTCCTTGCAGTAAGCGCCTTCATCTTTTCGCAGATGGGCGGCGAATTTATCCCCCAGCTGGAGGAAGGTGATTACGCTATCGAATTTGTACTTCCCCAGGGAACATCTTTGTCGCAAACCACAGAAACTATAATGCAGGCCGAGCGCATGTTACGTAAATATCATGAAGTAAAAATGGTGGTGGGTAAAACCGGGAGTGCCGATGTGGCCACAGATCCAATGCCGCCTGAGGCCTCCGATTTGATGGTGATCCTAAAGGATAAATCAGAATGGCCAGACGACAAAGGCTTTTATGAGCTGGCGGATGATATGCGCGAAACGCTTGCGGATATTCCCGGCGTCATAGCTGAGCCCAGCCAGCCCATTCAAATGCGTTTTAATGAGCTGATGACAGGTGTGAAACAAGATGTAGCTGTGAAAATATTTGGAGAAAACCTGGATACCCTCAATCTGTTGGCTGCAAAAGTGGCGCAGGCCATTAAACCTGTGCGGGGCGTTACCCAGCCTCAAGTAGAAAGGGTAAGCGGTTTGCCTCAAATTACAGTGAAATATGACCGT
>Ga0247815_10002616_pt1 | contig 13268 bp, 13 predicted proteins | sample UWRJL194509B1_FD_181014 | JGI IMG/M metagenome (GOLD analysis project Ga0247815, IMG submission 181014) | Plant litter microbial communities from Arlington Agricultural Research Station in Wisconsin, United States - UWRJ-L194-509B-1 | ecosystem: Environmental > Terrestrial > Plant litter >... | reverse complement strand
TCGGGCGGGGAGTCATAGGGACCGTCGGCCGGGCCGAACTCGCCCGCCGCCTGCCCCGCGGTCATGCGGTTGGCGGCGTACGACCAGTCTTCGAGCAGCTCCTGCAGTTCGGCGCGGGAGATGTCGCTCACGTCGAAGCTCGCAAAGTGCAGTCTGTCTTGCGCGGGAGTGACGATGCCGGCCTGGTGCTCCCCGAAGAACGGGTAGACGGCTGCCGCCCCCGACGCGCTCGCCTCCGGCGTGAGCACCCGGTCGACTCCGAAACCGATGCCCGCGCCGACGACGGCGGCGCCGGTGAGCCCGAAGAGGCCGCGCCTCGATAGGCCGGGCTTCGCGTCGTCAGTCATGGGTCAATCCTCCCGCATGGAAGAGGGCCCGCGCCGCGCAGAACGCGACTCGGGCCCCCACAGTGTTGTTAGAGAACCAGCACTCCGGTGAGCTTGGAGAGCGGCTCGCCGAGCGCGTTCACCTGGTCGGAGAACGCACGGATCTCGTCGTCGGTGAGGTCGTCGTAGAGCGTGAACCCGTCGCCGACACGCTGGTCGTCGAGCAGGGCCTGCAGCTCGTCGAACTCGGTGTCGAGCTGGTCGGCGAGGTCGGCATCCTTCTCGATGAGGATGTCGCGGATGCCCGCGTAGAGCACCTTCGCGCCGTCGATGTTCGCCTGGAAGTCCCACAGGTCGGTGCGCGACCAGTATTCTTCTTCGCCAGTGACCTTGCCGGTGGCCACCTCGTCGAGGAGGCCGATGGCGCCGTTCGCCTGCTGGTCGAGGGTGAACTCGAGGTCCTGCACCTTCGTGTAGAGCGTGTTGGTGTCTTCGACGAGCTTGTCGGCGAGGGCGTCGCGCGTGGCCTGGTCGTAGGCGACGAAGCCGGCCTCGGCGCGCTCGGGCCAGAGGTCCTTCTCGATGGCGTGCCAGCCGGTCCAGTCCTGGCCCTCTTCGAGGTCTGCCTCGCGGAGGTCCATGCTCGGGTCGAGGTCACCGAACGACTCGGCGACGGTCTCGATGCGCTCCCAGTAGACGCGGGTCGGGGCGTAGAGCTCGCGAGCGGTGTCATCGTCGCCGGCCTTGTAGGCGGCGGCGAAGTCCTCTGTGCCGACGACGAGGTTCTCGACCTGGTCCTTGACGTACGACTTGTAGTTGGCGTTCGCAACGTCGATCTGTGCGGCGAGGTCGCCGTCTGCTGCGAACTCAGCGCCGGAGTCGGTCACCGTGAACGCGGACTTTCCGACGCCCGCACCGATCATGCCGGGCTTGCACACGGTGAAGTACTCACCGGGGCGGGCCTGCACGACGAGGTTGCGCTCGATGCCGGGGCCGATGTTCTCGACCTCCCCGACGATACGGAGACCGTCATCGGCGAGGAGGTAGAACTCGGTGACCTGGTCGCCCGAGTTGGAGACAGTGAAGACGACGTTTCCGCTGGGCGCTTCAGCCGCGGAGATCACGCAATCGGTCGCCGAGCTGTCGACGGTGAGGGTTGCTGCATCCGAGCCGGTCGGGTTGTTGGCGACGCAGCCCGCGAGCGCGAGCATTGCCACCGCCCCCAGGCTGATTCCTGCTACGAGGCGACGCTGGGTCATTGTGCTCCTTCTGTTGCTGTGATGGGTACCGAGCGACGTTCAGCGCGTCGCACATCGGTGATGAAGATGGTGAGGACAGGAACCACGTAGGCGACCCACGCGATGGCTTCGAGCCAGGTGGTTGCCGGCGAGAAGTTGAAGACGCCCTTGAGGAGCGTGCCGTACCAGGAATCCGGGGGGATGACGGCGCTCACGTTGAAGGCGAGGTTGTTGAGGCCGGGCAGGAAGCCGGCCTCCTGCAGGTCGTGCACGCCGTAGGCGAGCACCCCGCCCGCGACGATGATGAGGAACACGCCCGTGTAGGTGAAGAACTTCGTGAGGTTGATGCGCAGCACGCCGCGGTAGATGAGCCAGCCGAGCACTATCGCGACGAGGATGCCCAGTGCGGCTCCGATCAGCGGAAACGTCGTCGAGCCGCTCGCCTGCACTGCCGCCCAGATGAACAGCGCGGTCTCGATGCCCTCACGCCCCACGGCGAGGAACGCGACGAGCACGAGTCCCCAGCCGGCTCCGCTCAGGTGGGAGTCGACCTCGGAGCGCAACTCGCGTGAGAGGCCGCGTGCCGCACGCAGCATCCAGAAGATCATCCAGGTGACGAAGGCCGTCGCCACGATCGACAGGAGTCCGCCGATGAGCTCCTGTGCCTCGAACGAGAGCCCGTAGGCGCCGAAGGTGAGCACAGCGCCGAGACCCAGCGAGAGCAGTACGGCGAGGGCGACGCCCATCCAGATGCGGGGGAGGACATCCCGTCGACCGAGTTTGGTCACGTAGGCGATGAGGATTCCGACGACGAGCGCGGCCTCGAGGCCTTCACGAAGGCCGATGAGGAAGTTTGCGAGCACGGGTAACGTCCTGCTGTAGAAAGTGGGGGATTGGTAAGGCTAACCTTACCGGCAGAACACTACTCCGATCTGCTTATGCTGTCCACATGGATCAGGCCGAACGCGTTCTCTTCGTACACGCGCACCCCGACGACGAGTCGATCTCGACGGGCGGCACCATCGCACTGCTCGTCGACGCAGGCTCGGCCGTCACGGTGCTCACCGCGACGCGCGGCGAACTCGGCGTCGACCGGGGCGACCGGGTTGCGAACCTCGCCGAGGCGGTACGCATTCTCGGTGTTACCGACCACCGTTTTCTCGGCGGAGTGGATGCCCGCTGGCCGGGCAAGGCTCCGCGCGAGTACAGCGACTCCGGGTCGGAGTCGAGCGCGTCGTCCCTCATTGCAGCCCCGTTCGGCGAGGTTGCCACCGATGTCGCCGCGGTCATCGAGGACGTCAAGCCGACCATCGTCGTGAGCTACGACGAGGCGGGCGGCTCGGGCTTGTCGCACGGCACGGGCCACCCCGACCACATCCGGGTGCACCAGGCCGCGCGTCGCGCAGCAGAGGTGATGGATGTCCCGTTCTTCACCATCGAGGCGAGCCGTGGCGAGCCCGTCGACATCTCGTCGGTGCTCGAGCGCAAGAACGCTGCCCTCGCTGCCCACGGCAAGCCCGCCCAGACCGATACCGTGGAGCGCTTCGCCCGGCTCCGTCCGCCGGTCGAGGAATCGACTGCCCTGCGCGACCAGTCGCTCATCACGAAGATCGCCGTGTCGATCGTCGTGCTCACGCTGTCGGTCGCCGCGGGCCTGCTGATGACGGCCGTGCACCAGTCCACGGTGCTCATCACACTCCCGTTCGTCGGCGAGGTGCTGTTCCCGTGGGGGATCATCGTCGCGCTCGTCTGCGTGACATCCCTTCTCGTCGGAATTCGCCTGGTTTTCGACACGCGCGTGCTCACGACCGTCGCCGCCGTCGGCCTGCTGGGCATGAGCGCACTGCTCGCCGCACCGACGAGTGGCGGGTCCGTTGTCGTCGTCGCGAACACGCAGGGCTACCTGTGGACCTGGGTGCCGATCGTCGTCACCCTCGTGGTGCTCGCCTGGCCGCGAATCCACAGGAAAGCACCGGGTAAGATTGAGCACGTACCCGCCGTGAAAGGATCATCGATCCAGTGACTTATGTCATAGCCCAGCCCTGTGTCGACATCAAAGACCGCGCCTGCATCGACGAATGCCCCGTCGACTGCATTTACGAAGGCGACCGGATGCTCTACATCCACCCCGACGAATGCGTCGACTGCGGTGCGTGCGAGCCCGTCTGCCCGGTTGAGGCCATCTACTACGAAGACGACGTCCCCGAGCAGTGGACCGACTACTACAAGGCCAACGTCGAGTTCTTCAGCGAGGTCGGAGTCGGTTCGCCCGGCGGCGCCTCCAAGGTCGGCGTCATCAAGGGTGACCACTCGCTCATCCTCGCTCTCGGCCCGCAAAACGGCGCGGAGTAATGCCCCGTACGCCGCTTGCCCTTCCCGATTTTCCGTGGGACGCACTTGTCCCGTTCGGTGACGTGGCACGGCGGCACCCCGGCGGAATCGTCGATCTCTCGGTCGGCTCACCGGTAGACCCGACCCCGGCCGTCATCACCGACGCGCTCAAGGCTGCAACAGACGCGCACTCCTACCCGCAGACGGCGGGCTCCGTCGAGCTGCGTGAAGCGATAGTCGCCTGGCACGCCCGGCGCCGCGGCGTCGACGACCTCAGCGTCGCCAACGTACTGCCCACGATCGGTTCGAAAGAACTCATCGCGTGGTTGCCCCTCATGCTCGGTCTCGGCGAGGGTGACACCGTCGTGCAGCCCGCCGTTGCGTATCCGACCTACGCGGTCGGGGCGGCGCTCGCCGGAGCGTCAGTCGTCTCGACCGACGACCCCGCAGACTGGCCCGACACCACGCGGCTCATCTGGCTCAACACCCCGGGCAACCCCGACGGTCGGGTGCTGTCCGTCGACTTTCTGCGCGCCGCGGTCGAACGCGCCCGCGCCCTCGGTGCCGTCATTGTCTCCGACGAGTGCTACGCGGAACTCGCCTGGGAGGGCGAGAGCCCGACGCCCTCGATCCTCGACCCGCGCGTCATCGCGGGGGACCGCAACTCGGTGCTCGCCGTCTACTCGCTCTCCAAGCAGTCCAACCTCGCCGGCTACCGCGCGGGCTTCGTCGCCGGGTGCAGCGAACTCATCACCGAGCTGCTCGCCGTGCGCAAGCACGCCGGGCTCATGCCGCCCGCGCCGGTGCAGGCCGCCATGGTCGCCGCCCTCGGAGACGATGCCCACGTCGCCGCCCAACGTGCGATCTACGCGCAACGTCGTGCGCGGCTGCTGGATGCCTTCACGCGAGCGGGATTCCGCATCGACCACTCGGAGGCCGGGCTCTACCTGTGGGCCACCGAGGGCCGCCCCGCGTTCGAGACAGTCGCGCGGCTTGCGGAACGCGGCATCCTCGTCACGCCTGGTTCTTTCTACAGTTCGACGACACCCGACCACGTGCGGATCGCCCTCACCGTGACCGATGAGCGCATTGATGCGGCGGTCGAGCGGTTGGCTGAGACCTCTAACTGAATGCACAGCCCTTTGGGCGATGCGACAGTAGCGAGTGCCAGCGAATAAGCTGTAGTGGTGACTGACACGACGCCGAAGACGACTGAGACTGCCACCCTGCACTTCCCGGGCGGTACCGCCGAGTTCCCTGTCGTTCGCGGCGTGGATGGCCGGGACAGCATCGACATCTCGACGTTCATGAAGCAGACCGGCTTCACGACCCTCGACTCTGGCTTCGTCAACACCGCGGCCACCCGCAGCGCGATCACCTATATCGACGGGGATGCCGGGATCCTGCGCTACCGCGGCTACCCGATCGAGGCTGTCGCCAAGAACTCCACCTACCTCGAGGTCGCCTGGCTGCTCATCTACGGGGAGCTGCCCACACCGACAGAGCTCGAGGAGTTCGACGAGCGCATCCGCCGTCACACGCTCCTGCACGAAGACCTGCGCCGCTTCTTCGACGCCCTGCCGCACAATGCGCACCCCATGTCGGTGCTGTCGTCCGCTGTATCCGCCCTCTCGACCTACTACGAGGGCCAGCTCGACGTGCATGACCCCGAGCAGGTCGAGATGTCGATCGTGCGCCTCCTCGCCAAGCTCCCGGTGATCGCGGCCTACGCGCACAAGAAGAGCCTCGGCCAGGCGTTTCTCTACCCCGACAACTCACTCTCGTTCGTCGACAACTTTCTCAAGCTCAACTTCGGCACGATGGCTGAGCCCTACGAGGTCAATCCGGTGCTCTCGAAGGCGCTCGACCGCCTGCTGATCCTGCACGAAGACCACGAGCAGAACGCCTCCACCTCGACCGTGCGACTTGTCGGGTCGACCGAGGCCAACATCTTCGCCTCCATCTCCGCGGGCATCAACGCCCTCTACGGCCCGCTGCACGGTGGCGCCAACGAGGCAGTGCTCAAGATGCTCGGCGAGATCAAGGAGTCCGGCGACGGCGTCGCCAAGTTCGTGGAGCGGGTCAAGAACAAAGAAGAGGGCGTGCGACTCATGGGCTTCGGTCACCGGGTCTACAAGAACTTCGACCCGCGTGCGACCCTCGTCAAGGAGAGCGCCGACGAGGTGCTCGAAGCCCTCGGCGTGCAGGATGACCTCCTCGACATCGCCAAGGAGCTCGAAGCCGCGGCCCTCGCCGACGACTACTTCATCGAGCGCAAGCTCTACCCCAACGTCGACTTCTACACCGGCGTCATCTACAAGGCGATGGGTTTTCCGCCGCGCATGTTCACGCCGCTCTTCGCAATCGGACGCCTCCCCGGCTGGATCGCCCACTGGCGCGAGGCCAACAACGACCCCGCCACCCGCATCGGTCGCCCCCAGCAGCTCTACACGGGCCCCGCGGAGCGCGCCTGGCCGCAGCGCTAGCCGCGCTGCCCCAGCGCCGCGCGCGGCACTCGTCGGCCTGTTTTGGTCCCAAATGCAGGACGGTCCTTTTGGTCCCAAATGCAGGACGCCTGACCCGCTCTGGATCGTTGATCCGCGCGATTACGGGCGTGCCACTCGCTGAACCCGCGATCGATCCTGCATTTGGGACCGCAACTCCCAACGCGATCGGCCGCCACCGATCGAGGGCCAATCAGTTGTGGTCGCCGCGTGCCATGCACCCTTCAACCGTCGCTCGCACGACTCTCCACTGCCGTGTCAGCTGGCGATAGGTGAATCGCAGCACCCGGTAGCCCATCAACGCCAGCCGCGCGTCGCGGCGGCGGTCCTCCTCGAACTGGTCACGATCCTTGTGAAACTGCCACCCATCCAGCTCGATCACGAGTGTGGTTCCAATGATCAGGTCGACGTGTCCAACACCAGAAATGTGAACCTGAAGGCGCGCGCGGATGCCCAACATACCGAGCCGAAACCGCATGATCGATTCGAGAAACGACTGCGACGCTGCATCCACTCGCTGAAGCAGCTTGCGCAGTCGGCTGGGCAGGTGATCGATGTCGGACAGCCAATCTTGGAGGCGAATCATGCCAGCGTGCAGCGCGGCATCGACCGCCGCGACGACTATTTCGGGGCTGTAGCACCACACCATGTCCAGCAGTATCTGGCGGATGCTCGCGATATAGCGGTTGGATGTCGCGTGCCGGTCTGTCCAGTGAACGATCGTGTGGGCGTCCGGGTGTCGAGTGAGGCGCTTCGTTCGATCGTGAGGGTTGCGTAGCCGCGAGGTTGAGCGGATCACTGCGACGTGGAGCTTCGGCGGCGGGTAGAGCCACAGTCCCAGCGCGTAGGCCCCGCTGGAACAGGTAAGTCGGCCGCCGACGCGCACGGCGCGCTGGTGGTGTCCGGCCGTCGACTGGTTCGCGTACCACCCTTGGCGGACCCGAACTATCGCGCCGGTGTGGACTGCTGCGGCGAGTTGGCGTTTGGTCCATCCGCGGGCGAGGAGCTCGAAGGTTGCCGCCAAACCGCCGAGCGTCGTGATGTCGTCTGTAAGTTTCATCCCGCGATAATCGCCGCCGCACGGTGCGGCCGGGGCGGCGAGGCAAGCGGCTGTGGACTACTTCGCGCGTGACAAATGCAGGACGAGAGGACGGCGCGGGAGTGTCAACCCCGCAGATCTGCTGGACTCACGTGGCCGGTACCAACGACTCGTCCTGCATTTGGGACAACACGGCGCACATGCTCGGGCGGGCGGGCGGCGGGCGGCGGGCGGCGAGCGCCGCCGACGACCGCCCTCGAGCTACGCGTGCAGCGCCGCGTTGAGCGCGATGCCGTCGCCCGAGCGGGGGAGTACCTCGACGGCGCCGGTGAGCGAGTTGCGACGGAACAGCAGCCCGGGCACACCGCTCAGCGAGACGGCCTTGACGGTCTCCGAGGTTCCGACCACGACGACCTTGGTTCCGGCTGTCACATAGAGCCCGGCCTCGACGACCGAGTCGTCGCCGATCGAGATTCCGATGCCCGAGTTGGCGCCGAGGAGGGCGCGCTCGCCGATGGTTACACGTTGGGTTCCGCCGCCCGACAGCGTGCCCATGATGGATGCACCTCCGCCGATGTCCGACCCGTCTCCGACGACCACGCCCTGCGAGATGCGTCCCTCGACCATGGACGTGCCGAGCGTGCCGGCGTTGAAGTTGACGAAGCCCTCGTGCATGACGGTGGTGCCGGGGGCGAGGTGTGCGCCGAGGCGTACGCGCGCTGCATCCGCGATGCGCACTCGCGGCGGCGTGACGTAGTCGAGCAATCGCGGGAACTTGTCGATGCCCTGCACCGCGATTCCGGCCATCTTGAGGGCGGGGCGCAGTCGGGTGAAGTCGTCGGGATGCACCGGGCCGGCCGTCGTCCAGACGACGATCGGGAGGTGGGCGAAGATGCCGTCGAGGTTGAGGGAGTTCGGGGGCGTGAGCAGGTGGGAGAGCAGGTGCAGGCGCAGGTACGCATCGGGGGTGGAGGCGGGCGGGGCATCCAGGTCGATGGACACCGTCACGAAGTCGACGCGGACCGCGCGGCGATCGTCGGCGGTGATGAAGCTCTCGAGCTCGGCGGGAGCGATGTGGGGGTCGGTGCCGGCGGGCACCGGGCCGAGGTGCGGGCTGGGGAACCAGGTGTCGAGCACCGTTCCGTCGGCGGAAATCGTGGAGAGGCCATAGCCCCAGGCTGCGCGAGAACTCATGGCACCCAGCGTACCGACCATAAACTTGTCGCATGCCTACCCTCGACCTGAGCGCGACCTCCATCGACATCACCCGCCAGTTGTGCGACATCGAGTCGGTCTCGGGCAACGAGCTCGCGATCGCCGACGCAATCGAGACTGCGCTGGCGGGAGTCGGGCACCTGACCGTGGAGCGACACGGCGACCTCATCGTCGCGCGCACGAACCTGGGTCGCGACAAGCGCGTCGTCATCGCAGGCCACATCGACACGGTGCCGCTCAACGACAACCTGCCGACCCGGTTCGAGACCGAGGACGGCATCGACTACCTGTGGGGCCGCGGCACTGTCGACATGAAGGCCGGTGTGGCCGTGCAGCTCAAGCTCGCGGTGGAGCTCGCTGCTCCCGCCGTCGACGTCACCTGGATCTGGTACGACCACGAGGAGGTCAGCGAGCACCTCAACGGGCTCAACCGGCTCTCGCGATCGCATCCTGAGCTGCTCGCGGGCGACTTCGCGATTCTGGGCGAGCCGACCAACTCGGAGATCGAGGGTGGATGCAACGGCAACGCGCGCATCGAGGTGCGCACGTTCGGGCTCCGCGCGCATTCGGCGAGGGCATGGGTGGGACACAACGCAATCCACGATGCTGCCGGGATCCTCAACCGCCTCGTCGATTACGTGCCGCGCGAGGTCGAAGTCGATGGCCTCGTCTACCGCGAGGGCCTCAACGCGGTCGGGATCTCGGGCGGCATCGCCGGCAACGTGATCCCCGATGAGGCGATGGTGCACATTAACTACCGGTTTGCGCCGAGCCGCAGCGGCGAGGAGGCGATCGCGCACCTGCGTGAACTCTTCGAGGGCTTCGACGTCACGGTCGTCGATCTCGCTCCGGGCGCTCGTCCGGGTCTCGACGCACCGCTCGCGCAGGAGTTCGTGGCTGCGGTCGGCGGAGTGCCGAAGCCCAAGTACGGCTGGACGGACGTCGCGCGCTTCTCCGCCCTCGGTGTTCCCGCTGTCAACTACGGCCCCGGCGACCCGATGAAGGCGCACGCCGACGACGAGCGCGTACCGCTCGAGCAGATCGAGTCGTGCGAGCGGGGCCTGCGGGCGTGGCTGACCGCGATTTAGAGGAGTTCGATCGCGTTCTCAGCGGTCAACCGACTTCGCAGGCTCAGTCGGCGCTGGGGTCGCGAAATCGCTGGCGCGATTTCCTTGAGCTCCACCGCGCCTGGTGGGTGAAGGCGCTCGTCGTGTTCGCGGCATCCCGCGTCGTGACGACCGCCATCATGCTGTGGTTCGCCGAGCGGCAGACCGACAACAACTGGACCGCCGCGAGCCCCGACTACTTCGACTTCGCCCGCATCTGGGACGGCCACTGGTACTTCATCGTCGCTGTCACCGGGTACCCGAGCGTGCTGCCGATGGTGGGCGACCGGGTCGGCGAGAACGCCTGGGCCTTCATGCCCGCCTATCCGACCCTCGTGCGCGGCCTCATGGCGCTCACCGGCGTCGAGTACCGCTGTCTCGCGGTGTTCGTCTCCCTCGCCTTCGCGGCCGGCGCCGCGCTCATGTTCTACAAGCTCATGAACCTCGTGCTGCCGAGTGGCACCGCCTTGTTCGCTGTCGTGCTGTTCTGCGTCGCACCGTTGTCGCCGATCCTGCAGGTCGCCTACGCGGAGCCGATGCACGCGTTCTTCCTCACCTGGGCGCTCTACCTGCTGCTCAAGCGGGAGTACTGGACCCTGATCCCCGTCATCGGCATCATGGCCATCACCCGGCCGAGCGGCCTCGCCTTCGCCCTCGCACTGTTGCTGCACCTCATCCATCGCTGGATGACGCGCTCAACCGACCCCTTTCCACTACGCCAGCAGCTCGCTGTCGTCGTTGTGGGCCTGTGGAGCGCTCTCGCGGGCGTGGCATGGCTTCTCATCGCCTGGGGCGTCACAGGCTCGCTCACGGCCTACACGGACACCGAACTGGCCTGGCGGGCCTCCTACGGCGTCACGGGGGAGCTCGTGCCGTTCACTCCGTGGATCGAGGGGGCCCGGTTCTGGCTCAGCCAGCCCTTCGGCGACCTCATCGTGAGCGGTGCCATCCTTGTGCTGTTCGGATTCTTCGTGCTGATCGTCGGGCCCGCCGGTCACCGCATCGGCTGGGACCTGCGGTTCTGGTCTGCGAGCTACCTGCTCTACCTGCTCGCGGTGTTCTTTCCGCAGTCGAGTACGTTCCGGCTGCTGGTGCCGTTGTTCCCGCTCCTGGGCGTGATCGCGGTGCCCCGATCATGGATCTACCGGGTTGCGATAGTGCTCGCCTGCATCGTCGGCCAGGTGGTCTGGATCGACATCGCATGGCAGGTCGACGGGCGCGACTGGACGCCCCCGTGATCGACTGCCAGATGCCCCAGTCGGGCGCAAGATGGGGCGCTCGATTTTTCCCAAGTCGATTCATAGTCGATAATGGACAAGTACCTATGAAAGGGGACTTCTCATGGCAGCCATGAAGCCGCGGACCGGAGACGGGCCAATGGAGGCTGTTAAAGAAGGTCGCCTCATCATCGTGCGTGTACCGCTCGAAGGTGGAGGCCGCCTCGTCGTCTCTGTGAACGACGCAGAAGCCAAAGAACTCCACGACGCTCTTGAGAACGTCGTAACAGTCGCCTAATCAGCCTTTTTAACGAGGTGCAGCAAGCCGTCGCCCACGGGTGACAGTGCGCTGATAACCGCATCGGATGCGGCGATCTCCTGCAGCAGCGTGCGGAATTCCGTCACGGTGTCGTCTCGCTGTGCAGGGTCGGCAACGCGACCGCGCCACAAGGCGTGGGGAACGAGCACCGAGCCGCCCGCCCGCACCATGCGCAGGCCGTGCTCGACGTACTCGATGATGCTCGCCGGGTCGGCGTCGATCACGACGATGTCGTAGCTCGACTCGTTCATGCGGGGGAGCACGTCGAGCGCGCGACCGGCAATGAGCCGCACGCGGTTGGTCGGGATTCCGGCGATGCCGAACGCGGCCTTCGCGAGCTGCTGGTGGTCGACCTCGGAGTCGATCGAGGTGAGGTCTGCGTCGGGAGCGCCGACGAGCATCCACAGTCCGCTGACGCCGAGACCCGTGCCGATCTCGATGATGTTCTTCGCCCCGGTGGCTGCAGCGATCGCTGCGAGTTGCGCCCCCGTCGCGGGGGATACCGGCTCAACGCCGACCTCGATGGAGTTCTGGCGCGCCTGCGCGATGTCCTCCCGTTCGAGAACGAAGTCCTCTGCGAACTTCCAGCTCGATTCCTTGCCTGCCACGTATTGCTCCTTGTTCGTCACCACTGTAAGCGGAGCCGCTCCCGCAGCGGGGTAATCTGGGCGAGTGTCCTTTGGGTTGTCATTCGAGAAGCTGCTGATCATCGCGCTCATCGCTGTCTTCCTGCTCGGACCGGAGCGCCTGCCGTACTACGCATCGCAGCTTGCCCGCCTCGCCCGCTCCCTGCGCGATCTCGCCAATGGCGCGAAGGAGCGCATGCGCGAGGAAATGGGTCCGGACTTCGACGACGTCGACTGGAAGAAGCTCGACCCGCGCCAGTACGACCCGCGCCGCATCATCCGCGAGGCCCTTCTAGACGACGAGCCCATGCCTGTCGTGCAGCCGTCGCCCGGTGCCAAGCCGGTGATCGAGGGCGCCTACGCGCAGCGCAAGCGTTTCGAGCGTGAGGGCAAGCCCGCTCCGTTTGACTCAGAGGCCACCTGAGCCGACAGGCTCAATCACCGACGGTCACGACGACTTTGCCGCGCACGTGGCCGTCAACGAGGTACTGGATGGCCGCTGCGGCATCCTCGAGCGCAAATTCCCGGTCGACCGCAGACCTGATCGAGCCTGAGGCGAGCAGGCCGGCCAGATGCTCGAGGTTCTCGGCTTTCTCCGCGGATACCAGGCCCAGGAGCTTCTGCGACACGAACGGCGAGAGCGCGCTCGCGGCGAGCTGCCGCGTGAGTCCGCCGAGCACGGGACCGCCGCCCTCGGCCCCCACGATCACGAGGCGGCCGGTGCGGGTGAGTGCGGCGCGCAACGATCCGACCGGAATGGAGCTGCCGGTGTCGATGATGACCTCGTATCCCGCGCCGATCGGGTCGGCCGCGTAGTCGAGCGCGGTGGTGGCTCCGAGGGAGAGCACGAGGTCGCGCTTGGCGGCGGAGCTCGTTCCGGTGACTGTAGCTCCGGCGACCACGGCGAGTTGAACGGCGTAGGAGCCGACACCGCCGGAGGCGCCGAGCACGAGCACGCGGTCGCCCGCGCCGATGTGGCCGAGGTCGCGCACCGCGAGCAGGGCGGCGCACCCCGAGGTGGGAAGCGCGGCTGCGTCGGTGAATGACACCGACGCGGGTTTGGCGACGAGTCGGTCGGCGGCGATGCTCACGAACTCCGCGAACGATCCGCCGCTCGTGCCGAGCACCTCGTCACCCACGCTGAAGCGCGTGACGCTCGCACCGACGGCTTCGACCGTGCCGGCGACATCCCTGCCGCGCACGGGCTCTTTCGGCGCTGTGCGCCCCAGGAAGAGGCGGGCGAGGGTCGGCGTGCCGGTCATGACGTGCCAGACGCCGCGGTCGACACCGGCAGCGTGAACGCGCACGAGCACCTCGTCGGGGCCAGGTTCCGGCGCGGGGATCTCG
>Ga0247815_10002615_pt1 | contig 13273 bp, 13 predicted proteins | sample UWRJL194509B1_FD_181014 | JGI IMG/M metagenome (GOLD analysis project Ga0247815, IMG submission 181014) | Plant litter microbial communities from Arlington Agricultural Research Station in Wisconsin, United States - UWRJ-L194-509B-1 | ecosystem: Environmental > Terrestrial > Plant litter >... | reverse complement strand
TCTGGGCCGTTCCGAAGCGAAAGCCGCGACCAAAAAACCAAAAATACTTTTCAGAACACTTTATACCTTTCACGGTTAGTCCTGTGGGTGATGTTTTGATAAACCTGCGCATTGAAGAAACACCACCTCGGCAGTTGCCGGAATACCAACTTAAACCTCGTGCGCCCATAATCCTTGTCCAACTAACGGCAATGGAATCTAGAACTCTCTACACGCGAACGTTTAATTTTTTTTTATTAGCATCAGTTTGCAGTTTTATTTCCTGGGCGACCGACAGAATCCGAGCTCGCTGTTTGGTCGCAGTTTGGCTGTGACTGAGCACGGAGCTATCTTGACACAATCCCGCGGGCCTCGTGTTCACCTTGGCTTTCTGTATCGCTCATGCCCATTACTTGCAATGCGGTCGGCGACTTGCTCGCCCTTGTCGAGCTCGCTATCAAGGTCGCCAACACGTTGAACGAGGCTCGCAAAGCGCCCGCCGAGTGCCGTGCCCTCCTCAGCGAGCTTCAGGCTCTACAATCACTCGTAGAGCTCTCACGGCCCATGATAGAGGTCTCGACGGACGAAACACTACGCCGCTTTGTCGACCAACGTCTTTGCGCTGTCACGCAGCGGATTCTCGATGGTCTAGCCCTCGTCGTTGACCTTGACATCGCCCAAGACCCTACCCGTGCGTCTACGGATGTGCGTGAGACATTAACAGGCAAAATCAAGCGATGGGCGCGGGTGTCGAAAGAATGCCTCCAACATGCCCTGAAGAAAAACGCCAGCGCCCGCGAGTGTCGCGAAGCCATAGCGCAGAGCTTCACCTCCCTCATATATGCGCTTCTGGTGTGAGCCAGCAATATGTGTGTCAGCAAGCATACTGACCAACTTCCAGCGCATTCCACGGCGATCACCGCCGTTTCAGCGAGATGGTCTCTGCCGCTCACGACAGGATGAATGCGGAACTGCAACATCTTGCGCGCACTGCCTTGGCCGGTCAGGAAATACTTCAAGAGAACCGGGCAGTCTTCAGTGCTTTCTTTGGCAGGGTCCTCGAGCGCATTGACGACGTCGAGAAACAGGTGTTCAAGTCGGATGCTGTGTCGCAAGAACTGGTCGCGGTTCGCGGCGATATCGAGAGTAACATGCGCGACGCTGTGGGCGCTATTATCCGATCGCACTCTCTCGACACACAGAACATCTGTGAATTGGTTACGAGCGAGTATGCTGTCACAAGACAATGCCTTGCGGATGCAATTGCTCGCGAACATGTCGCAACACAGGCACTTATGGAAGCGCTCCTCGCGAAAAACCTTGCAACAAACACCAGAACAACCATAGAACTCGTTCGGAGCGAATACAGCGAGACCAGCATGCGGTTGGTTGCCTCTATCTCCGGTCTCGGTTTAACTATCAACAGCCTGCAGGAGGATCGTGCTCAGCTCGCGAGAATGGAGACGAGATTGAAGGACTTATTTGAGCGAATAGAAGCCATCTCAGATGTCGTGGATATGGTTCGGCGCGTTCGGCTGCCCGGCCTTCCACAACTACACCTTGGGTGGCATCTCGTTAAGAAGTGCTTTGCACTGCTCACCGATGCCCCCGTCACGCTCACCTCGAGGGACGTGATCACCGGCACGGTTATTCTCGCGTTTACGGCCCGCCAAAGTCACTTCAGGTCAGCGTGTGCCGTAATAGCGGTAAGCCTCTTCGTCTGGAGGCAGGTTCGTGGCGTCATGTACCGGTGCCAAGTGTACACATGATATTTGTTCTCGACTTCTTCGACACTCGCATCTGCATTCCACTCGAGGAGGTGGCGTCTCTTGAAGTACGCCCTGCTCTGTTCTGTTTATTGGACTGTATGCTGATATGCAAACTGACAGATGATGCACCAAGCGTTCGCTCGACGCGCTAACCCGATGGGCCTTGTTCTCATCAGAACGAGGCAATACGAGATCCGCATTGGAAACACCGCCGAACTGTTAATCTCAACCTGGAATGATAGCCTGGCAGAGGGGAGCGAAGTGTTCCTCAATGCGCGTATCCAGCAGGACAATGAAGAGACGCAGGCTATTTGCCCTACCTGCTCGACGGAGATCAAAATCCTTGGCAACGAACCTTGGTCAACTGCGACGTGGATTCCGTGGTGTGTACGCCCAGTCGATCTGCTCTCGATAAAGCTGACAGATCACCGAAGCCCCCATTGTCCGATGCAGGTGTCCCTTTCCGCTTGTGAAGCATCTCCGCTGGGCTGCCGTGATGAAGTGCCACGATTCGAGGAGATCGACGAGGCCGCATGCCCCATGGTTGATACTAATATCGCCGCTACCCCTGGCCTTGACTCTCCGGCTTCATGTAGTCATTCATCTGGTCCGGTATTCAGTTTGGAATTCGTTCTTAAACACTGCAAGCGAGTACGCTTTATAGCTCAATCACCGACAGAGTACGTGAGGGAGTAGATCCACCGCTCATTCACTGGGCTGACCTGTCTTCTCTTCCGGCGATCAGAGCAGTAGAGACAAAAAGTGGAACCGGTACTCGCGTCCCTCTTGCTTCTATTGTAGAACTGTCGCTCGATCTCCATAGTAACGACCGTCTCTTGGGGTCGGCCACATCCAATGCACTGCATTCATCTACTCCGGTGCGCATTGTCGCATCATTGACGACGACCATATCTTACCATATAACCCAGAATGGACTTTCTTCCCTCAGCGAACAGGATAAAGAAGCAAGTAGCTCACCATCACCGAAGAAGGCATTACTCGACATGACGCTGCCCTATGAGGCAGGTCCAGGGAAACCGCATCGCGTCATCGAGCGCAAAATCATCCTTATGCATGATTATGATGCCACCGATGTGGACGAGTTCAGGAACACTGTCCGCTGCCGATACTGCAAGAAGTGTATATTCAAGTTGCTCGAGCTCAACATGGTGCCATCGAATTTGTGGTACGGCCCTCAAGGCCACGTTGCTCTCTGTCCAACTCGACGTATGGTAGCGGAAAAGGGACAGCTACCGGAGTGAGTGCCTGCCTTTGGTCCAGACCGAATTGCGCTGATTCGTTGATGCAGGGCGTCGACCGAGGAGTTCACGTTCGAGCCGCCAAACTGGATCCGCATGATTCGGGGGAGGTATATCAAATGCGGAGGGCATACATGCGGGAAGTGGGTCAAATTTGAGAACTGGGAGGGGCATCGAATTACGTGCGGTGGTTACGTGAGCACGGCGTCCCTGGCACAGGGGACAAGAGCACGTTCAGCCCTGAAAGGTGAACGCAGCGTTCACCCTCTTGTTCACCTTTGCATCATGGTCTGTATGCGTGTGTTCTCTTCCAAAGACCAACAGAGTTTGTCTTTGTGAGGCTATACCGCCAGAATGTCATTTGTGACCCAACACAACGGACAGGGTTGACCGGGAAATATGAGTTGCCGCCTGGTTGCACAAGTATCGGCATTGATCCGACCTGGGTACTACCCACTGTTATGCTTCACCAGGTAGTCCGTCAATGAGGTTTGTTGCAAGTCGTACATCGCGAGACCGGCCTCATTCCGCAACAGAGTGATTCAAGTCAAGTCATCATGTCAAGGACCTATTAAGATTTCGACGCCGTCGCCTGAGACATTCCCATTCTGACAACAACAAACTTTGACCTCTCCTTCCAGGGGCAAACCCTTATGTCTTGATTCACTGTGGCATTCCGTCCCCTGCATCCTCAAATGAGAGCACCCCTACCAGCACGTGGCTCTGATATTCCCTCAGCGCCACGCGGAGCACAAGCCCTCGGCTTGTCAAACTTCAGATAGACACGTAATCGTGTAGCGTACTTGATATTCCTTACGATAGTCAACATTATTAGCAATTCCTAGTTGCCGGAACACCGACTTGAACCTCTTGACCGCCGGCTGTAAAACAAATCCTCCTCCTCCCTGACCAACTGATCTTGTCTAATCTAATCATCAGGAATGGACCCTAGAACTCTTATACAGTCGAACAGCTCATAATGCAAGCGGTCCGGGCGGCCTCAAACCGCTTGCATTATCAACGGATTGTAGCAAGAGCTACGGCTCGGTAAATTCCGGACCGGAAGCAATTGAACCTGATGGGTTTTCACCCTCGTTGCCTCATTACTAGTCATAATAAACATTGGTTAACATAATGATTACATTTTGAGTTCAATTCAGCGACGTTTAGCTGTTGCAGCTCAGTCTCAAGACACAGGAGCTTTCGTTGACCTGGTTGTGGTGCCTGTCATGAGCATCTTGTGAGTTGGTCAGCCCACCCAAGCTCACACTTGCTTTTGCAATTGGCCCTCCACAGCCGATTGCAAGTTGCAAGTTGCATTTTGACCTGTTTGCCCCACCGCCCATGCCTGTTCCTACCCTGGAGGCTTGCAGAATGAGCAAATTGCAGAACGGCCAATTGCATTATGAGCTGTCCAACTGTATACGCGTACGCTCACTTGGATTGGTATCAGTTGCGCAGTCCCGTTTAGTGGCCGAATGACAGAATTCGAATTCAATGTCTGGTCGCAGTTTGGCGATACCTCGGCACAAGGCGATGTCCACACAATCCCGCGCGCCTCATGTGCACCTTGACTTTCTGCTCTGCTCATGCCCATTACCTGCAATGCGGTCGGCGACTTGCTCGCCCTCGTTGAGCTCGCTATCAAGGTCGCCAACACGTTGAACGAGGCTCGCAAAGCACCCGCAGAGTGCCGCGCCCTTCTCAGTGAACTTCAGGCTCTTCAGTCGCTGGTAGAGCTCTCGCGGCCTATGATAGAGGTTCCGACCGATGAAACACTACGCCGCTTCATCGACCAACGGCTCTACGCAGTCACACAGCGCATACTCGACGGTCTCGCCCTCGTCGTCGACCTTGACATCGCTCAAGACTCTGCTCATGCGTCTACAAGTGCGCATCAGACACTTGCACGCAAGATAAAGCGATGGGCGCGGCTGTCGAAAGAATGCCTTCAACATGCCTTGAAGAAGAACGCCAGTGCTCGCGAGTGTCGTGAAGTCATATCGCAGAGCTTCACCTCGCTAATCTACGCGCTTCTCGTGTAAGCCGACAACACAAAATCCATCGAGTATACTGATGGTATTTCAGTTCATTTCATGGTGATCACCGCCGTTTCACCGAGACAGTCTCTGCCGCTCACGACAAGGTGATCGCGGAAGTTCAAGGTCTTACGCATACAGCCTCGGCCAGTCAAAAAGCCCTACAAGAGAACGATAAAGCCTTTGGGGACTTCTTCGACAAGCTCCTCAAACGCCTTGAGGAAGTTCAGAAGCAGGTGTCCGAATTTGATGCTCTTGTGCAAGACTCGCTCTCCGAGGTCCGCTGCGATATTGCTGGGGCGGTGACCAGTCTCGAGGAGAACATGCGCGCCGCAGTGGACGCCATCGTTCGATTGCACGATGTCTCCACACGGAACGTCCTTGAATCTGTCGTTAGTGAGCATAACTCTACGAGACGTGGCCTGGAAACCGCCATGGCCCGCGAGCACGCCGACACGAGGAGGTACATTGCAGTTGCTGCCGCCGATCAGCATGTCCGCGCTGTTCAAGCTTCCAATCTTCAGTACGACACAATCCGGGCAATGACGATGCTGTTCGAAAAAGAACACACTATGACCACCATGAAGACCATCGAGATGGTTCAACGCGAAAACGACGAAACCAGGACGCAGGTAGCCGCCTCTGTTTCTGGTCTCGCTCTAAACATTACCAATGACATGCGCGAGGATCGTGCTCACCTGCTGAGGGTGGAGGCGAGATTGCAAGACTTGATAAAGCGAGTAGAACCCATGGTAGATCCCGCAACTATAACTCTGCACATTCGACTACCTGGCTTTCGACGGCTACGTGTTGGGCGGCAGCTGGCGATGAAGTGTTGTGAGCTGCTCGCTGATACCCCTGTCACGCTCTCCTCCAGGGACGTCATCATCGGGGCAGCTATCCTCGCGGCCACAGCGCAAACAGGTCACTTAATGCTGGCGTACGCGGCAATTTCAATAAGCCTCTCCATCTGGAGGCTCGTCCGCGGTGTCATGTACCAAGTACCAACGGTGCATATGATTTTTATCATCGACTTCTTCGACAGCCGAATCGGAATCCCACTAGAAGAGGCGACGTCTTCTGAGGCGAGATTCTACCGCGCTCACTTCGGTAGGCTGTTATTAATGCGTAAAATTGCAGATGATGCATCAGGCACTTGCTCGACGCGTCAATACGATGGGGCTTGTTCTCATCCAGGCGATGCATTATGAGATCCGCCTCGCAGGTTCTGCAAACCTTTTGCCTGCAATCTGGCACGACACCCTCGTGACGGGAAGCGAAGTGGTACTCAACGCACGCATCCAAAAGAACATAGACGAGACTGGAGCTACCTGCTCGACCTGCTCGACTGCGATACCGGTTTCAGCAACTGGGTCACACTCCCAAGATTCCGGCGTGATGTGGTTCTCGTGGTTTGTACACACATTTTATGAGGTTTGGGTATGGCTAACGCGCGATCGTAGCCCACATTGTTCAAAGATGACCATAGTAACCACCTCTGATGAGCCCAGCATGAGTTTACACCCATCAAATTTCGAGGCGGATGTCTCCCATGAGCTGCCTGAGGACACGAACGGGGTGGAGGAGATATACGCCACATCAAACTCAAACTCAGGCTCCGATTCGGACTTGTCCTCAACATTCACCATAGAATTCGCAGTCAAACATTGCAAGCGTGTTCATATTATTACTCAGCGGCTGCCGGAGTATGTTTTGATTTACTATGGTATTTGCTAAGCTGACGCTTTTTTGTTTGTTTGCCTAGAGCAATCAATATTCCGCCAGAGCAAGCAATGGCCGAACAGCGGTCGGGGGCTCAGGATCAACTGGACTCGGTCAATTTTTTAGCTGATCTATTTCACGAGGATATGCTTGGCTCACGCCACCAGCAGTCTATAACGACGTCCGCGGCCACGAGCTTCGGCCAAAGCATTGGCATGGGCGTGAGCACTCACCTTAGCTCCATTGACAACAACATCGATAGCGAGAACGACCTTGATAGCGCGGTCAATTCCACAGGCCTCACCTTCAACGAAAATGAATCACAGGATGGTTCGTAGCTCTACCAGCATATGATTAGATCTCCTCGCTCACATCATTCTCAGTTCGTGGCCAGCACATTCAATCGAAGAGTGGCTCGCGCATCGATATCGACACCCTAAACTCCAGCGTCGCGAGTGACTATGGCATCACAGTCATCGAGTATGAGCACAATTTAGATCGTGATAGTGAGATCATGCTCAACCTTTCCTCGGGTACGACAACGGAAGGCCCAGCGCAGTCTAAGCTCAGTGCATCACCTGTGGGAGATCATATTGTCACATCTCCTCCGACAACTGCGAGCGAGCTACCGCAGGCTACAGCTGTCGATGATAATGATACACATTACGAGTATCAAGCGGGCGCAAACCATCAAGAGCCATTCCCGTCGAATGGCGGGGATCTGCAGGAATTTATTATCTGTCCAGTCGACAATTGTCTCTACAATTTCAAGCGCCACCTGGACCTCAAAGTCCACATCAACATGCACCTCCTCTGCCAGTGTGTACCCGTTCTCGTCTTTGGCCTTGCTTCGTTGCATCATCTCATCATCTTATATGCAGCTGGTACCACTGCCCCTTCTGCCCGAAACGCTACTTACAACAGACCAACGCTCTCGCGCACGTTGAGACCTGTCCACTCCGCGTCCCAGGTATGCCCGACACTTTGCGCGATGGATTTGACGCACGATATCCACTGCTATGTGTGTGGTCGCTAGGAATGGAATTCCCGAGGCTCAAGGCTGATGGGAGCGGAGACGCAGAGATGGTTGTTCGAACAAACCCGGAGCAGGTGTGTGAATGCGCAAGAGGCTCACGCCAGGTTACTTTCCGATAGACTTGACTCGGCCAGTGATTCAACTCGGACGCGAGGGAACGATTTCCGCCGTAGATACCGCCTCGCATCATGTAATTTGATTCCAAGGCGGGGAAACATGTTGAATCGCGATTTAGGACTTCAGTCGGCTGTGTAATCTCGCAAATGTCCTAAGACTTCCTCGTGATAGTCAACACTGTTAGCAGTAGCTTCTACCTTTTACCCCGCTGCCCCACCCACACCCCCACACCTTCCGCCACCGCCTTCTTCATCGCCTCCTTACTCTTCAGTTTGCATTGCACGTACACCATAGCCGCCACAAGGTCCTCAATATCACTCATCGGGACCGCGGTCGCATTGAAATTGAGATATGCGGGCCAGCGCGGCGCAGATGGCGATTGCGCGTTCCACTTGAAGCGGAGATTGTCTATGGAGGTCATGAGCGTGCCGACAGAGACCTTTGACTCGGATTGGATGGACTAAGGAGGAAGGCGAGAAGCGTGAGTTTGATTTGGGCTGCGGCATATATCAGGGTTAAGACGTACCCCGTCATCGCGCAATAGGTACGTCCGTCCGCTCTTCGCTGTGATTTTGCGCTTCCTGCAAGATATCCCAAGTTGGTCTCCGGCGCATAGATGTCCAAACGAGTAAAAGCGTGCTCACCGATCCAGCATGCCGCTCGCGCCGAGGATCTTGCTAGCGTCCACCGTGCCTCGCGAGTCGGCCCAGCGAAACACGGTCTCGCTGACCGAGTGCCACTCGATCTTGCATATCTCTACCGGCACCTTCGAGGCTGACTTAGAGTGAGATGTTGACGCCGCCGAGTGTGGGCGAGAGTGGGTTGGGGTTGGCTGGGAGTACGGCTGAGGTACAAGTAGCCCGCCACTGTTCGCGGGACCGTGCGCCGCATAGCGACTAGGAGAAATGGCGGAAGGACTCGGAGAATGCGCATACGGGGAGGCTGCATATGTCTGTTGAGAATTGTTGTGGGCCTGAGGCTGCTGTTCCAGACCGAAACGCCTCAATGACCGTGGTGTCGCTGCTCCATCCCGCCTTGCCGTGCGGCGCACTCGACATACGAAACACCGACGCGTGCGTGCGCGGATCGAGAACGTCCGCGTTGAGGAGGTCAGAACTGGTTAAGAAGAAATCCAATGTTGGGTTCGAGTTCATGCTGATGGAGAGGGGTTTGAAGATGAGTCGAGGCGGCGCTTAGATGACTGCAGACTCTATGGGGAGAGTGTGTGGCACAATCTGACAGGCAGTCAGAACCCGGAGAGGGGTGCGAGCGGCGCAGTGGCGCGCAAACGTGCGGGTCGCTGGCGAGCCAGCCACCGTCCAGCAAATTGACTTGTGGACAACTTTGGAGTGTCAAGGCTGCTGCGTACAACAAAACCAGCGAGCAGGTTCGCTAAAGTTCAGTCAATTGCTTCAATCGCAAATAGCAGTACGCGGGTGAAACTGTCAGGGTGGAGAACCAATGTTCATGACGTCGAATGCTCCCGTGAGCGGAGCTGTTAGCGGTCCTTGACAGTTCGCGCCAGTCCGAAGGACGTAATTTGCGAGATTACAAGCCTGACGTAGCGCAAAAGAAAGACGCGCAAGTTTGCGGCATAGAGGGGAGCGTCGCATCGGCCCGACCCGAACTTGCACGAAGGCGCTCCTTCTCTCCCTCCCCTTCACTTTGGAAATCATCATGACCTGGCTTCTCAGGATCTTCTCGTCCTCTAACGGCCGTGCGAACAGATCAAGGCTGGACACCTGCTTTTTGAATGAAGGACAGGACTTGAATGCGCTATTGCTCGCAATCTGGCGCTAGCTTGAACTGCGCTACATCTACACGAACTCGCACCTCGCCATTACCGTTACCGCAATTTCCAGTTCTCCTCTATACCCGACCTAACCGAGAGTGTGCCTGCGCTTGTTGAGCCTACATCAAGGTCTCCGGCATCCTTGAGTGGAACCGCAATACGCCTACTAAGTGTCGTGCCCTCCTCGACAACTGCAGACTCTTCAATCGCTGGTGAAGCTCCCACAGCTCACTGTATTGTCCCCGAAGGACAAAACGCTGTGTCGCTTTGTTACCTTGAGCCGCGACGCTGTTACGCCATAGATTCTCGTATTTGACCTTATTATCGCGTCCGAGTGTCGTGCGGCTACCTCCAAGTGCTTGAATCCACACCGTCTTCTCTGGGCACTCTACATTTATATCGAGCAAGTTTCTGACTAATCATTTCAGTTCATGCTGACCATCTCCAGCTCACAAGCTTAAGGGTCTCAGCTGCAAACCACGAGCTAATCGTACGGATTCAACATCTCGAGCAAACCAACCTGGCAGGTCAAAAAAGGCTTGAAGGCCACAGAGTCACCTACAGCACCTTCGACAGATTCTTTGCATGCATCTATCTGGTTCAGAATGACATGAGCGTAGCCTATCGCAGACAAAAGAACCATTGAGACGCCCGAGGCGGACGGATATCGCGGGAAGAACGTAAAGACGCAACCAAGGAGAACCGAGAACAATATCTGGTTGGGTCACCAGCGACGTTTCAACATGCCGGTCAGTCAGTCGGTGAACGTTCGTACCGGCATGAGCTCAACCCTTATCAGTGTTTGTTCGTCACTACGAGTTAATTATAGCTGCATACATGCTCAAGGAACAATCAAGATAAGCGTCATGGTCTTCAAGTGCACAGGAAGCTTTCGGCATCGGATATCACCCGGAGATCTCGAAGTCTTGGTTGTGGCTGAGATACTAGAGGCTGAGGTTCTGTGATATTTCTAGTTGTAACCTAAAAGATAATAAATGCTACACGTAATCCGCTCTAGTCGTGTCATTAAAAGCCTTGCTGCCGAAAGCGTTTCGTCTGCGTGAACTTCTGCCATGCTGGAAGAGACAAACGCCGCCATGTTGTCACCATTACTTCCTCTGCATCTCTTCCTCACCGGCTGCCGCTGAATTTTGATCTCAGCAATCCTGAGAATGCTGGCAAAAATCAGGCCTCGTGCCCAGGTATAAGGTACAAGCCGTTGTCACCCTCAGTAGGTTGAGCCGACTGGTCGGGTTGTCACCATGTGGCGTGCGCGGAGAAGAAGCTCGGACGACGAGATTCTTGGTGATAGACACGCCCTGGATTGATGAATTTGCACCCGTCTCCGAAAGCCTCAGCATTGCGAAGCTCGAGGTCTCGTGAGCTACCGTCCAAGTCCTCGAACACTTCGCAAGTTCCCTCGGAGCGTACGCGCGAACTTTCACCGGGCATTTCAGCTAGAATCTGTTCCGAGAAATAATATTCTTTCAAAGTTTGGAATGCCAAAACAAATTAAAAAAAACAAAACAAAAACATCGCTTGTAGATACCACGGGCTCATTGGTGATTCCTCCCTACGAGGACTTGCATTCCCGATTACCGGCAATGTGTTGACATTCCCTTCTCGAATGAAAGTGGCTGTTGGTTATCTTGCATCGGTCTTTTCCCGTCGGACCAATGATGCCTGCTTGGAGTCTTCTTGACAGTACCGCACACGCAGTGGGGCTACGGCTTCGTTCATTCAACTGGCTTCAAGGTACTTGAGCAATCCACAGGTCACAGGTTCTTGCACTCTTGCGAGAAATGTTATCTCAGGTGAAGCGAACTTCGACTACGTGGTATGAGCGCGTGCACGACATGAATCGCCACAAGGTCCTGGGGCTTCCCGCGATATCGGAGGGGCAAACCTGAGGAAGCAGTCGCCATCTGGAGTGTGCACACGACTTGAAATCAGGATTTTCGAGACGAGGAATGTATAAAAGCCAACAGCAAGACGAGGGAGGTAATCCCAGCTCAGCTCGGCCCATCTACTCGACGTGCCCACTCGCCCACTTCCTCGCTCAAACGTGACCATGTTCCGTAAGACTGCCCTCGCTCTCTTTGCGTTTGCCGCAGTAGCGCTCGCCGCGCCGACTCGTGGTGGGCTCACAGTTTCCGTCAAGGGTGCGTAGTTGTTGTAGCCAACACTTGGTGGCGGATTGAACTCCGCGGACCGCTGACGTACTTCTGCAAATAGCTCCCGCGTCACTCTCCTCCGTTGACGGGCTGAGGGTTTCCGCCTCGGTCACAAACACAGGCACTGAGGATGTCACGATCATCAACTACGGCACGGTTCTCGACAGCACTCGCCCAACTAAGTCGTTCACCGTCACCAAAGATGGCGAGGAGGCCAAGTTCACCGGTCTCAAGCTCCAGCTCAACATGGGAGGTCTCGATGACTCGGCATTCACGACCATCAAGGCCGGCGAGACCGTCACGGTTGTGCACGACCTCTCCTCGCTCTACGACTTTGAGGGCCTCGGTGAAGGCGCGTTCGAGATCACCCCGCGTGCTCAATTGCCCATCGTCGTCTCGCGTGTCTCCGGCAGCACCCCAGAGCTCAACATGTTCAACTTTGAGGCGACCCCTGCCGCAAAGGTCCAGCTCACCGGTGACATTGCCCGCCGCTCGCTCATGGATGAGGAGAAGGTCAAGCGTGCGACGGTCAGCTGCTCTACTTCGTCCTATAACTCCTTCATCACTGCGGCGTACAGCGAGAGCAAGTCCCTCGCGACTATCGCCGCCAACTACCTCGCCAGCAACGGCACCAGCTCGTTGACCACCGCGTACTGGAAGACCAACTCGGCGTCCACGATCCGTACCAGTAAGTGACTTATTCCGTATTTTGGCGTAACAGCATGCTGAACTTGTACCCAGGGTTCCTCGCTGTCGCGAGTGAGGCTACCTCGGCTCGCACTCTCAGCTGTTCGGATCCGTACGGTGTCTGCACTGGCAGTGTCATTGCCTATACTCTCATCTCAGGCAATCGTCCGATATACTTGTGCGTCGATTGCTTTCTTGTCGGAATGTCGAATCACCAATGCTGACCAAAGTTTGCAGCTGTGCGGCCTCTCTACATTGTCCTGGCATTCTTGATAGTAACTAACATCAATTCCTCGTTTTTTAGGCTCCATCTTCTACAATGAGGTCACGACGTCTGCTCTGTGCAGCGGAACGACTGTTGCATCCCGCAACATTCGTGGCGGAACTGTCCTCCACGAGAGCACCCACGCCATCACCAGCATTAGCACCGACGATGTCACATATGGTTGCGCGGCCGATCAGGCTCTCAGTGCCACCAACCAGCTCAACAACGCGGGTGAGTTTATTCTGTTATTCGCATGATAAGCCGAGCCTGACCGGATCGTTCCTGTAAGACAACTACAACTGCTTCTCCACCCAGGGTGAGTTTGATTTGAGTTTATTGTGCAGAGGGCTGATACGATTACATCTAAGTCTACGCGTCGACTCAGTGCTGAGTGCTCGGTTATCTCGATATGTGCAGCTGAGAGGACAAGACGG
>Ga0247815_10002614_pt1 | contig 13280 bp, 18 predicted proteins | sample UWRJL194509B1_FD_181014 | JGI IMG/M metagenome (GOLD analysis project Ga0247815, IMG submission 181014) | Plant litter microbial communities from Arlington Agricultural Research Station in Wisconsin, United States - UWRJ-L194-509B-1 | ecosystem: Environmental > Terrestrial > Plant litter >... | reverse complement strand
ATTATGGCCAGTCTAAACCGTGACCCGACCCGACGGAACATTTGTTACAGTTCAAGAGACCCGATACATCGAACTTGAGGAGGATATTAAAGCATGCTAGAGGTTGGGAAACTACTGGAGATATGTTACTGAGCGCTGGTCGGCTTTGCCTTTGTCTTGAACGGAAGGGGCCGCTGCTTGAATGGCAATGGTCTAGCTGGTGGCACCGGCGTCTTGAGCGTCACTGGCCGCGGAACGTAATCAATGTCCAAGTGGGCACAGCGCAGATGGCCTGCATGAGCACAGTCGGTGCACTTCATGACACCGAGTTCCTCGGTTGCGTTGGTCGATGGGGCTCTCTGCGCTGGTACTGGGGTCGGCGGGATGACGTTGATTTCGACACCTTGCGGCTTAGGTGGCTCGTACGCGGGCGGTATACCGTGCTGGATATATGCTGGGGGCTGCCACCTTTCGATGCGGAAGTTGGAGAGCTTGTGTGCAGCTGGTCCACCTTCGCCGTGCTCGCCGTGCTGTTCCTTCCATTGAGTTCCGAGGTCGTCTATAAAGGATTGGAGCGAGGGTAGCTCAGTGACGCCGGAGCTGTTCATTGTCGTGCTTGGTCTTGATTTGACAGACTGTTTCGTTGGAACTATCGCGGATGGGAGCGAGATGGATGGCTGTGGTTTTGCAACGAACCAGTGGCACGATTCGGGGCAATGGGTCAAGCTTGAGAGATGAGCTCAATGCTTCTTATACTGTCAGGCTCATGGAGACAACGAAGCGGGACGCTAGAGAACCGTATAGGAACAACACTGAGAGAAACCACAGCGTTGACCCGGTCCATGAGGCGGATACCGGAGAACCCGTGCTTCGACCAGGTGAAGCACACGAGCATGGTCAATTTGTTGTGTAGCCAAGTAACCACCTAACGCTTCAGGGCATTTCATGCGCTCAAGGATGACTTTGGTCGTCATCTCGGACCGTATCAACCAGCAGCTGCGCTTCGAAGGTCAATTCGGCCTGTCGATCTGGATCATTCTTGCATCATGAGGTTAGACACCCTCTGAACTCTGATGATTTTTACCATGAAACGTATCTAGGACTTTTACTCGCTCACTTTTACTCGCTCACCAATTTAGTCTCAATTTCGGTTTGGCCCTCAGGTCAGCACTCTCTGCGGCACCCTGAAGGCTGCGATATTGCCTGATCCACGAGTTCAGCAGCAAATGAAAGACCAAGAAACACGCGTCTTAGGGTATTCATACAATGCATACCGCAGGTCCGGGCTGTCGTTCCTTGTATCGTGGCGACGTCGACAAGTTTCACCGCTTAATGGACCTCAATCAATCTGAGTTGAGCAAGATAAGGGGAAGTGAGTATCACTTGCAAAACATAAATACACAAGCATGATGCAGCTACTGTGGGTGAGGCAGGGCCTTGTCAAGGCTAGCCGGCCGAGGGAACCATGGACTACCGTCCTTGTTCCACTTGAACTTCTCCGTCCGGATTGTACGCCCCGACCAACCCGCACCCTTCTTCGCCACCGCGTGATACACGACATATGGATCGCCCTTCCGGTCGTACGTGAAGCTTGCGTGACCCGGACCCCAGACCCCAGCCTCATCGTTGCGCCACATGACCGGCCTGTCGTCAATCGCCCACCAGTTCTTCTTCTTGAGCGGGTCCTTGCCGCCGTCGATACCCATGAGCGCGAGAGAGTAGTCATCGCCCCAGCTACCAGCCGCACTGTACACGATGAACCAGCGGTTGCCGTTCTGCAGGATCTGCGGACCCTCGTTGACGCCCTTGCCTTGAGACTTCTGCCAGTCGGCGTTCGGGGTGTGGATGAGAACGCGGTCGGAGCAGATCTTGGTGGGTGAACACATCTTGGCGATGTAGAGGTTCTGAGGGAATCCGGCGTCCTTCTTCTCCCAACCGCTCCAAACGAAGTAACGCGTCTTTGTGGGCGTGTATCTCATCACAGTGCCGTCGATCGCCCAGTTGTCGTCGGGGGAGGTGATCTTGCCGACGAACTTGACGAACAAGTCAGTACAGCGACCGTGTGCTGATTGCGCAGCACGCGCTACGTACCTTGAATGGCTTGGTCGGGTCTTTAGAGTCGGTGCCCTTCAGCACGTACATACGATGGTTCTTGTTGTTGCCGTCGTCCATGGCTACGTAGACGTACCACGCGCCGTCGAGGTAATGCAACTCTGCAGTCGGAGTCAGTCGTGGTTTCTGGCGCATCGAGATCTCACACACCTGGCGCCCAGAGGTTGTGGAATTCCTTCGGCGGCTTCCAGACTACAGTACCCTTCGAGCTGTTGAAGAACGAAAGATCACTTGTTGGGGTGATCTTGATGCCGCCGCCAGCGCTATGGGCGAGGTACCATTTGTCGGTCATGTTGCTATAGACGACCCACGGATCGGCGCCAGTGCCTTGCTTGATTGCTGGTCGCGCGAGACAATCACGTCAGCGTGGTGAACTACTGCACCATTGAAGATACACGCACGGTTCTTGAATGTCTTGGGCAACCTGGCCACTACTTCTGGCGCAGGTTTCGACTTGGGTGTTGGTGTCATGCGGAAACCGCGGCTGCCAAGCTCGGCACTGTCGGGCTCGAGGCTGGGTGCAGCTGAAGCGCCAAGCGTCAGGCCGAGCAAGACGAGCGACGCTATGCGCGCGGGCAAAAATCGCATCGCAGGCAGGATTCAAGGGTCAAGATATCGCGCCTGGGAAAGAAGAGTTTGAAAAACAAAGAAACAGAGAAGACGAGCAAACGAAGAAGAGAAAATGAGGCGTGAGGGAGAAATGAATGACAGGCCACAAGACCGGGGACGGGATACTTATAGCAGAGCTCGGAGAGTGGCCGCAGCTGCTGTGCTCCGGGTCGCGTGGAGCGGTCGCGATCGCCAGAACGACGCGATTCGCGTGGGAGCTAGCCGATTCCCCAAACTGCAAGAGGATCCGGCGCCCGCACTGATGGCAACGGCAAAATCAATGCAAGCCCGCGCAAGTCTTCCGACACGTTTTCGTTCGCTCCGCGGAGTCCGAGCCGATGCATATTGCACACGTGGAATGGAAGACTGCGCAGGAGTAGGCGCGGCCACGCGAGATGGAAGAACACAATCCGCAGCGATCGTATGATTCAAACGCATGAAGTTCATATCTTTGCTGGGGAAGGTTGCGCATGATGTAACGCAATGGAAGTTGAAACCAGGAGGCAGAGGTGTGGGGCGGCATTCGCCGAATCGCCGGTGTCACGTCACGAGCCGTCGTTCAAACTGCGCTCAGACGCCAGCTGCACGTCTCGCTTTCTCGCAACCGGGCTGTTCTGAAGAAGAGTCACCTACTAGTCGAGTGTGGCACAAGATTACATACTCGCACTAATCACGGCCAACCCTCAAACCGATGCTGCATGCCGGTGGGATCTACCGATCCGCAGCGCGAGGCTGTGACGTCCGCTGGCATGCCAGACGCCACGGCCAATCCTGTCGTCCTATCCTGTCTTTTTGACTCGTCTGCGCAGGTACTTTCGCGCTTCTCCTTTCCCCGCCATTTTTTGCTCTTCGACGTCCTCCAGTGATCTTTTGTTCGGCTTTATTCAATCGTTTCTTTCTGCCAAGACATTCATGGCCCGTCGTTTTGTCACTAAATTTACGGTGTTGGCGATATTTTCAACCATATCCTCGTCGCAACCTTTGCTATCAGTTGATGTTGAGGGTGTGTGTGATCCCCATGAGTTGTAGTAACGCTGACCTGGATGGTTAGAGGCTTCCCAGCTTTCAGCGCAACGCCGTTCATCCACTATGCCAGCAGAGATCATTGGCTTGGCTTTGGGTATACCAATGACCGCGCTATTTGTAGCTCTCGTACTTGTTCTCATTTCAATTTCGCGTCGGCGGTGTACAAAGCCGCAATCACAGCCTGTGCAGAGCAAGGGCCTACCAGTGAAATCATTGGCTTTGGCCCACGATGGGTCGCATCTCAAATCTGCACCCGCTTCTCCGCTACTATGGGCGAGGCTTCATCGATGGTTGTCTCCTCGAGCATTCTCTCCCGCCAAAAAGGTCGGAGTCGGCTCTATGACCAAGCACGTCGATGCACCAACCTTCGCCACGTTCCCCTCAGGCACATCAGTTCCTTGCTACATCCCACAACCTCCAATCCAGCCTCCACGTGTGGTCTTCTATCATCAGCCACGTCGACTATCGACAATCCACGAGGCCCTCTCTTACCTAGAACGGTCTACCAGGTCCTCGAGGTCGTCTTGGCGGCGCGGTAGCATACCTATTGGACTTGTTACCCCGCATTCCCGGGGAAACTCAGAGTTCGAATTTACTGCGGAGTCACCTGTTGATTATGGGGCAATGATACACGACACGCCTCTGCAGGCGAGATGGCGAGAGGGACAGAGCCTGCCCTGGTGATCCAACGACCGCGCGACGAGAGTTTATTTACGAACATTATATTAGAACCAAATTCTCATTAAAGCACAGCAATGTTCATTTATTTCATATTTTTAAAGATTTTAAGTGTTCTGATGCTCATGTAAGCGGGTTTCAGCCGTGAGGGTTGACACATTACACTTTGATTTCGGCGGTCCGCCCCTTCTTCTGGGTGCGTCCGCATCAGAACCTCGAATGGCTATCTGGATTTGAATTGGGCATCTTAATGCATCCAATTTTCATCTTTAGAATGGGACATGGTTTATCTCTGGCGAGTGGGTTTGCTTCGGCTGACAAACCAACGCCGACGGCGCCGAGTTCAACAATGCCACGCGCCTTACTCCCGACCCTTGTATTTCCGCTATTCAGCCATTCATCGCCTTCTATTGCGGTCACCGCCTGCCACATGTTGGTGGGGCATCTCCGCGGTAGATGGCTTCTGAGCTTCTCGTGGCGTGACGTGGCATCCTCGGTCGGACTGAAGGTGTTTGCTCCTCAAAGATTAGACTCTTGGTAGATCTCTTCTGCTGGATTCCGCCTGAAATCTCTGTTCGAGTCATGGCAGTAAGCTAAGAAACCAATATTTGCATTTGATGATATTTTGGATCAGTAACAGATTGTCTAACAGCTAGACGAATGCGGCGACAACTCGGGCGCATTACTTACTCGAACTAAGGCTCACAAATTCTTGTCGCACTCTTGGCCTTCTTGGTGCTTCTCAATTCTGGTCGCCACAACCACACTCACAGCTACTGTTGGCGTCATCACAAGAGCGTAAATGCCGCGCACCGCCGAGACGGAGATGCGCCTCGCCCGAATCCATACCGTGATTGGCCTGCTTTCTGTTCTCGAGTGAAGCCACGCCTCGAGACGGAACCGAGTCCCGAGATCCCAGCGTGCAGAGATGAGCTGGCGGGGATTGGCTCCTGGGCAAAGATGCGGGTTGTCTCCAAGGCGTCACCTGCTCGCAATACACGCACCTCATAGTATCCCCGATCTTCCGAAGGTAAAGTATAAGAAGCTTGAATGTGCGGGGTACGGGGTCTCTCCTTGTCCTACTCTGCTGTACGCCACTCGCTCTCGATTGACCCCGTGCTCGCGCCACAGACTTTGACAAGATGAAGACTGGATTTGTTCTCGCTGCTGTTGCCGCGCTCGCGCAGAGCGTCTCTGCTCACTGTTCGTTTCATCTGTGGCGCACCGATCGAGGATTCGCACGCTGATACTGGCCTCACCAGATATCTGGACTACCCTCATCGCCGGTGGAACGACGAGCACGTCCTCGGTTCGCTTGCCGGGCAACAACTCCCCCGTCGAGAGTGTTGGAACGAACACTCGGTGCAACATCATCGCCGTCAACGCGACCACCACCACAAGCGTCGCAGCTGGCAGCACCATTGGCGTAAGTTTCTCCCGAATTTCTAAAACTGTGTCACCCAGCTGACGCTGACACGTCCAATCACTCAGTTCAAGTTGGACAATACGCTTTACCACCTTGGTCCGGCTGCGATCTATCTCGGCAAGGCGCCGGGCAGTGCATCGAGCTGGGACGGCAGTGGCTCGTCTTGGTTCAAGATCGCTGAGTGGGGCGCGACATACCCGAACGGCTCGAGCGGCCAGATGAGCTTCTCCGCCTACAACCAGGGTCAGCTCACCACAACGATCCCGAGGAGCATCCCAAGCGGTGATTACCTTGTCCGCATTGAGCAGATCGGGCTGCATGTGGCAGGCAAGCCGCAGTGGTACATTTCGTGCGCACAGGTAGGTTAAAAGTCAGTTTTTCAGGCAATAAGTTAACATGAGTCCAGATAAACGTCACCGGTGGCGGATCTGCCAATCCTTCCAAGGTTTCAATGCCACCGTACTCTGCGAGCGACGCGTATGTTGCTTCATTGTACCGTACATGCTAATACTGATACTTTAACACAGTGGTCTTACTGTCAACATCTACAGCAACCCAGCACCAAGCCCGTACGTCGTACCAGGACCTCGCCCGTTCACCGGTTGAGCGGTTCTGTGTACTATCACTGTCATGAACCTGCAATAACAAGCTACCTCGATGCAATTATCTTAGCCTGGATGGAGATATGATGAACTGTCGGAATTGTGAGCTTTGTAGACCGAAATGATACAGCTCGATCTGAACTTGTGCACGTCATTTTGAACTGAGGTGACATTGCTTGCGACAGCGTGCTTACAGTACAGTACTTCATGATCAGCCTGAAAGGTATGGTATGCCAACCGTCTGAGTGCCACGCATCGGCTCGGCGTGCCTTCATCAATTGTCTGAAATGTGTATGAGGCCGTGAGTCGACGCGGACCAGTGAGCACGCAAAGCACTGCACAGTCTGGATCTGAACAGTGAAATCAGTTGCTTATAGATGACAGGTGTACCAGAGGTGAGATTATTACCTGATGGACTGCATGCTCACCGAGATTGCGGGGTTTCTTATTCAGAGCCAAAAACAAAATAAGTAAATAGAATCCGCATTACAGAAGGTACCATTGCACACATATATTTGACTTCAAACGAAGCTCTTGGTCAATGCTTATCCCAGAATAAGAATGATCAGCCATTCAAAGACCGGAGAAGGCGTGCTTCTTCTCTGCAGCCTGCAGCCTCCTTTTCCAGGCCCATTGCCTCGCAGTTACGCTGGGCACGCTCGAAGTAAAGTATGGCTTCTTCTCGACGCCCTTGGTCACGTCGTAGACGTCCAAACTCCCATGCACATGCCGCAAGCGCTTGTTGGTCCGCGAGTATCGTGCTGATGTTCTCCGCCTCTCGCAGCAGTTCCTCGGCTCGCGTGAGGTCCCCCTTCCTGAGCCAGACACTGCCGAGAGCACGAGTACTTTGCGCTACGTGAAATTGCTGTCCCAGAGTGACAAACGCCAAACGAGATGATTCCAGCTCTATTGCCGCAGAGTCGAGGTCATTCTGCTCTCGATAAGTGATTCCAAGAGTCTCCGAGGCCTGCGCAGCAGCGTATAGCTCACCCACGGACCTCAAGGTCTGCTGCGCTGCTTTGAGATGATCAACTGCAGCAGCATAGTTGCCCTTTCTTCGCATCATTCCACCGAGACAACGCCTGCAGTTCGCCTCCTCCGCCATGTTACCTAATTCGACGTGTAATGCGCGTGCCCGCTCGAGTAGTAACTCGGCATCGCTGTACTCGCTGAGGAAAATATGTGTGTTGCCAGCATGCTGCTGGCAAAAGGCCATTGAAGACATATCGCCAACCTGAAGAAACAGCTGGGCTGCGGTGGAAAAAGAGTTGATGGCAGACCTGAACTCGTTAAGCCCGTACTGGGCATGGCCGACAACTTTCAAGCAGTCTGCCTTCCATTGCGGTTGCTCAATATGCGAGAGTAGTGCCAGTGCAAGGGTTGTCGTTGGCTGTAGCCACAGTCTGAATTTCGTGACACGAATGATAGCTGAGACGACCTGATGCGACGGCTCCGCTACGAGCGACAGCAGCAACGATGATAAGTTGCCCATTTCCGGAGCGGCGGCCGCAGCCTTATCCTTGTATGTCTCGTCCACTTCGATCGGAAGTCGATCCGCAATGTCAAAGTAGATTGAACATAGTGAGCTGATGTGTGTCTGTGGGGGGCTGTATCGATGTAGGACCAAGTGGCGAATAGGACTGAGCATCTTCAACACCCGATCCGGTCCAAGATTGATGAGAGAGTATGCGGTCAGAGTATCCCTCGCAAGTCTGATGTTCTCGAATAGCGGTCGAAGTTTCTCAAACACGTCCGGACGGAGACCATCAGGTAACCGAGCACATAGCGACAGAAGGTGTAGAGGCTCCTGTGATTTATAAGCAGCCCGGACGAACTTGATCGAGAGTTCAATAGACGCTTCAACGTTATTGCTGCGACCCGTTTCATGGGTTTGAAGTAATGCGCTGTGTTCGATGTTCCAGTTCTCTAAGAGCTCAGAAACTGGGGTGCCTCGTTGCGCTAACTGGCCGAGAAGTGTGACCGCGAGAGGCATTAGGTCGACTGCGTAGAGTAGCTCCCTTGCAACACCTTCCTCCTTCTGGGAGAGCCGACGCCCGGCCCTGTCTTGAAATGTCTCTAGTCCCGCCTCAAGCGAGAAAGGTTCTAGTGTGGCTCTGCCCGCGTTGGTCCATAGAACATTCTGCGGCAGAAGGATTCCTCGGCAGGTTATCACTAGCCGAACCGAAGGGATCTGTGCGAGCGTTCCGAGAAGTTCATCGACGGCAGCGGCAGGTGATCCACCGACGAGCCAGATAGTCTCCAGATTGTCGACAACAATAATGGTACGTGGTTGCTTGGCAAGCTGAGTGACCACGGCTGCCTGAAGCCCTTCAGTTGAAGGTGGAACTCCGCACTGTTCTGCCAGTTTCCCTACAAGCGAGTCCGCGTCAACAAGAGCCTCGCATGACTGAAAGATCCTGTGAGTTCCTGAAAGATCCGCAACACGGGGATGGTGGAGTGCTTCCAATGCTACCGTGGTCTTACCAATACCACCTGCTCCAATAATCGCGATGTGCGCGGTTCCCGAAGAAGTCAAAAGGCCAACTATGTCGGTGATAAGCTCATCTCGTCCATGAACTGAAATCGGTTTGGGAGGCAGCAAGGCGATATGGGCTTTATCCCTATCCGTTCATCAGCACGCAGATTTTCCGACCAGGTGATAGTGCCAACTTTGCTCGCGAAGCATCGGTGGGACTTCCTGCTAGGTGCGCATATATAGCCTCCACCAGAGCACCCGTCTTTCTCGCCTGGTTGTGACTGTAAACATTAATGCAAAGCTGATGGATAAATATGTGAGAAATATGGCGTGCGACGGAGTCAGATCACCCACAGAGATGACCTTCCGAGCTTCATCCAGCCGCTTCGCCTCAAGTTCGAGACACGCACCAACGGCATGATTAGCCATTGCGCACTTGACTTTATCGGTGCCCATGACTGCGTGAATTCTGATTGCGATCCGCTGGAGACTTCTGCGTATAGTTGAGCGAGCTGTAGGTGGACGCATGTCGCGGTTGGTACCCACTGAAAGAACATCATCAACTGGTCTCGCAGTTGCGGATTGTTTGTCACTTCATCCGACGAGACCTGATCAACCACCATCCACAAAGTCTTGACAGACGAAAACAAGGCCATGGCCTTGGGACGAACACCTTGGCAAGCCTACCTCGTACTGGTTAAAACATTATCCCAATACAGTATAGCAGCCGGCTTGCCTCGGTAAGCTGAAGAATGTACAGGAATGTCTGTGGAACGGCTTTGAGAGGCCAGGCCAGACCGTCTGTAGCTCTGACCATGACATTGAGCATCGTCTTCAGACCGTTGTATGAGGCATCCAAGGTCGTAATGCTCATGCTATTGAGGTGGATTTTAGTGGACCAGTGATACGACCCGCAGAAAATGCGCGCACATGAGCTCATTCTAACGCGGAATAAGTGTTGGTGAGTGATTTGCATAATTCAGCGAGCGCTAACCTGACTGTGTGCAATGTCAACTCCGAGGCCAAAGTACGGCTCAATCATGAAGATGCACTCGTTGTCTCGGATCTGCCCTCTGATGGATCAGCTGGCTTATCCCTTATATGCCAAGTAACGCACTTTGAGCAGCTCTCGTAAACCTTCAAGTGTGACAAGGTAGCCGCACGCCATATCTGCAGTCGCGAGTTTTGTAATATGGCGCGTGATGACGCCCTTGCTAGCGGCGTCCATCATGAAATTCGCGCATTGAACGAAGACACTAAGCCAAAGCACGGTTTAGACTGGCCGATTGTTTGATCTGATCACGCACTCCTTGGTTGCGCCGAGAGCTGCGGTGACTGAGATCGGAAGGTCCATCGTCTCGCCACGACAACGTGCAGCAGCAGCGGTATTGTCAATTGATGCTGCAATCTCCAGAGAAACATTTGATATCTTGCGTGAAGTGCTCTTGCAGATTCTCATTCCCTGGGAGAGAGTTTATTGTTATCAGCCCTGTATGGTCACGAATGAGCCCACCGTGACGGCACACCTTCGAGGCGGTATGGACCGCATTTGCTGTTTCGACGAGTGCATGAACGATTTCTAGCGCAGACATAGCCATACCTAGCGGGTCTGTTGCGATGAGCTTCTTCTTTTATCTGAAAATCGCGGGCAACGTGGCACAACAGGGGCAGTCCGGTGGCTCAGACAGGGGCAAAGCATATCAGCGAATCAATTTCCGAGCCTCCGAAACAATTGTTCCAGACATGACACTCTGATGTGCCACATTCTGCACGAGAAGAAAGTTTAATTCATTGGATTGTGGATTTGTGTAATCGTTTTCCATGTGGGGTGGAAGACAGCGGTTGAGTGGAAGTGGTGAGATGGTGGGTATAACAGCACTTGGTCACTCCCACCGATTGCGGTACGCAAACGTTCAGTACTGTCACAAGCATTTAGGTGACAAATACCCGCATCTCGGCGGTTAAATGTTATATATTACCTAAAGGCTGTAAGCAGTGTTGGACGTGGTGCGGGCAATATTCAGGTGGCAGTAAAAAGCACCCAGCGCGCTTTGTGATCACAAAATGTATGAGTCACGCTTCGAGCGCAACGAGCAACACGCGTTCGCCAAGTCAGCTGTGCTACTTGTGCAGCAAACAAGCCATCATTATACATGGCCCTCAGTAATGCAAGTTCCAATACGAGCTCCTGAGAATGTCGCTCCCATTGCACTGCAAGGGGCCAGGCCTAATCTAATCAATTAATTGTCCAACAGTTTCATGCCACGTGTAAGCGTGTTTCAGGCTTCTGCGACTGCTGGCCGGGTATTAGTCTCCAGTGTGCGCCATTCCACGCAGAACCCACTCGGGAAACGTTTTGTTTCATTGACACAGCTGGTAAAAGGCCGTTCACCGGAGAATCACTTCCTAATGGAGACTCAATTACCCCATTGGGTGGCAAGTGTCAGGTGAACGCGAAGGTGAACGCCTGAACGCGCCGTTCACCTACCGGATGTGAACGGCCTTTGGCCGGCTGGGTGAGGCACTGAGGGTCCTGGCGCCAATTGTGATCCCTCAAGGCTGTACTATACCCTGACCGGAAGCACGGGAGCAGCCGTTGATGTATGGCGCCGAAGCGTGTTGAGCTCTCGCAGTCACCGTACACTGAAACGATCTCTGATTGAGAGGTGTGTACTACGGCAATGGAAAGAGAGAGAGAAGGAGCTGCTGGGGCTGTAAAACAAGTCCCAAAGGGATACAGATCATCCGCTCCGCCGGAGGCACGAAGGCGGAGGTGTACATGCATGAGCCATCCTTGCAGTTGACATTTTGTCAACATTTCGAAATCTTTCTGAGCGGACTCAAAGAATACTTTGGCTCCCACCCTCGATCCCGTCGCAGCCAGTCAATCTAGCATGCACATTTTGCAAATGCTTGTTGGTGTTTCAAGTCGATGATAAAGTGGTGAGGAAAAGTTTCCGCCGCTACAGTTCCCCACGTTTGAGGACATGCTTTTGTTAAGCTTAGAATAAAAATAGTAAATATATACCAATAAGCAATTTCCAAACTTTATTTGAGTTAATAAGAGCCTCCATTGCTTGGAGGCGGACTGATAGATCGGATGGTGGGGAAAGTGCATTTTCCTGTGAAATTTATGTAAGATTAATTGATCAGATTCAAAATGGACACACTTGATTTATATATCAAGAGTGTTGTCAGATTGAGTTCCGACGGACCTGTGTACTATCAATGCCATGCACTTGCAATAACGAATTGCCTGTTCATGCAAGCGTCTCAGTCTTGACGCAGATAAGAAACGTTGTCCGAGATTCTGTTATATAAGCTTGACCAGCACCCTAGCACATGCGAAGCGGTTCAGAACCCACTTGCTCCACATCAAGCTAAGCTACTAACGATCATGCACCTTTTTGAAGGCCGAGGGGATTACCGTCCCAGGGGTTGCACGCACAGTACAAGTGCAAAAAATGAGTTCGAGGTCAAGGGGCGTTACTATTTGACACTGGGCACTCGGCTGCTCAATTTTGACTCGCGGGCGAGCTCGGAGCTTTTGATTGACCACATGTACCCAGAAGTTTTTTTGAGGCAAAGTTTAAACATCCAATCAACTTAAACCTAATACTGCACACACATTATACAGTAAACTTCCCAATGAGCTGATATTACTGTTGTATGGCGAGAGCGCGGCATCCAACTAATGGGTCGAGATAATCTTATTCCCTCACAGTTTGGTCACCAAAACATGTAAAATCTCAAGATGAAATTCATATGAAGGCTGCGTGCCGTCATCTGTGGCTATTGTCTTCACGAAATGTGAACCCACCGCGAAACAAGCCGGCCGAGATTCGAGGAACGATGTCACCGAATACGACAATGCGCGAGTTCACAGAATTTTCGCATTTTGGTAAAATTGTCAGGCAAAGCATTTGAAAACAATAATAATAGTAATAATAACAATATTCAATACTTTATATGTGATGTGAAGCTAGGGGGAGCCTAGCTTGTCCAAAGGAAAACATAATGACATACCAAGAATAAGCAGAAAAAACCCTGGCAGGGGACCTGTGTTTGCACAGGACCCCATGCACTTGTGTCAGCTTCCCCTGAGACACGCAGTGTCCATAGGGTGTGAGCAGAGTGCACTGAGGGGGTGTTGCGCGTTGCCTGGATCGTGCAGGAGGCGCGACACACTGTGTTGTTGCTGTCCCGCTCCCGTACGATCTCCTGGCCACAGCCCTACACTTGTATCATCATATGTATGCGTGGGAATGGCAGAGGGGACTTACCAGGTGCTGCATGTTGCGTGCCCAGGCATTCGAAGCGGAGGCGCGGGCGCAGGGGAGAGGAAGGAGCCGAGTTTGTTTCTAACTCAGCC
>Ga0247815_10002612_pt1 | contig 13287 bp, 14 predicted proteins | sample UWRJL194509B1_FD_181014 | JGI IMG/M metagenome (GOLD analysis project Ga0247815, IMG submission 181014) | Plant litter microbial communities from Arlington Agricultural Research Station in Wisconsin, United States - UWRJ-L194-509B-1 | ecosystem: Environmental > Terrestrial > Plant litter >... | reverse complement strand
TCGTGCATGTCGCGAGACATAATGCCAGGCTCAAGTCACCCAGTCTGACTCGTGAGTCGGCGTGTCTGAAATACAAGAGCAATTTTTGTGCATTCGGTGGACGACTAGCATTGAACTAGTTGCGTACAACAATGTTCAGAAAAAGTAATGGGTCGAAAACGACGCGAGAGAGTAGCAAGGAGTTGGTTGGCGGTAGGGTTTGAAGGTCAAGGTTTGACAGAAGCAGGGGGTTTAGTAGTACATACACTGGAGTAGTGGCGCAGGCGGCACAGGCGGCGCGTGAACACGAGAGTGATACGGTAGAAGAGGTTGAAGATTGGGTGAAGGTTTGGCGCGAACGGCAGAGGGATGCAAGGTGGAGGGGCAAGTTTCAATTGGACATCAGAACACGCGGCGAGGCGGCCACGATGTAGGAAAGACAACGAGGAGTGTGATGACGAGGATGAGAGTGAGGTCGAGGTCGAAGATGAAATAGCAATATTGAGGTTGATGCGCGCTGCAGGTGAGTGATAGGGGTATGCAAGAAGGACAGTCGAGGTTGCGGTTTCAAGTCGCGAATCGGGTTGTATCTAGGATGGATCAAGCAAGACATAAGCAGGGCAAGAGCACTACGATCGAGTCCTTGGCAACGGCGGCTCGGAAGATCGACATTGTGCGTTCGATACGGTCGGCGAGGGCAACGGCGAGTCTGGTGGTGGCTTCATCAACGGCCGCGTCGGTGAGTCGGCAACAAAGCCCGGCGAGGGTGCCGGCGTTGCATACGGGTGCGGCGGCATGAATGCACTCTGTGTAGCCTGTATCGACGGCGGTCGTTCGCGCAAGTCGTCCATTGTCGACGACCTCGTTTGTGTCGGCGCGAGCGACGGCGCATACAACCACAACCCATCTTCCTCTTCGTCATCGGAAATGCGAGCAACCTCAACCTCATCCGTCTCTGCTAGCGTCGTCGTCGTCCGCTTTGACGCCATAGATAATCGCAAAGGCACTCGGCGCTGCTTGCGAGGTGGGAACGTACTGAAGATGGCGCTAGACGATCCGCGGGCTCGTGTTGCTGGCGGCTGCTCCTGCAGAGGTGGGATAACATCATCCGATTCCTGCGGCTCGGCGAACTGCATTGGTGACATGGTTGAGCCAGAGCGCGTCTGCGAGGTCGCTGGTGACGAGTCCTTGCTTGTCGAGGCCTTTGAACCGGACGCCACAGCTGTGCGTATCCGCTTTGTACCGCGCGCAAATGAGGCGAGCGCCTGAGATAATGGCCCGGCTCGCGGCGAATGCGAATCCGGTGGCGACTGCGGTTCCACCGCGACCGAGCGCACGACATCTACCGCCGGAACGGTCCTCTGCAACATCATCACCGGCTCGAGCGGCTGAACATCCGTTGCGCCTGGTGTGCTCCCGCTGCATGCCAGCCTGTCCATGCTCATTGACGGAGCAGAGCAGCTACACTGCCGACTCCTTCCATGAGCCCTCGTAGCCGCTCCTAATGCATCTTTGCTCCGCTTCTGCTCGAGCTCGCGTTCCGCATAGTGCGCACGTTCTGCGCTCTGCGTCGTCGCAAACTCGAGGTCGCCCGAATCCGCATCTGCATCGCTGTCGTCGGACTCGCACAGATAATCCGGGTCGCACGCATGCTTACCCGCTCCACGACTGAACCGTGCCGCGGATTCACGATCCACTCCTGATGTCGCCAAGCTCGCTGGGCGGGTGGGAGCAGGCAACACGTCTGTTAGGGTGCTGTAGATGCTCGCGGGAGGTCCAGCATTGGCAGCGGCAGCACCAGCTTCCCAAGACTCGAGGCTAGGGCTACGTAATCTCCAGACGCTATGCGAGCGCGTGGGCTGTGCTGTCAGTTTGTCCGCGAATGGGGCGATCTCGAGGTCGTAAGCCCGTGCCTTAGAGTTGAGCCGAGCAGAAGGGTTGATCGTGCGGAGCTCGCCAACAGCACTGTCGTGCACGCTCTCGTGTGAGCCGGTCACCCAGAACAACACAATTGCGTTGATCGTCACATCCCCGCCGCAGGACGCGAGGCAAATCCAGCCGGGTTCTTTGCCGTTGAAGATGGCGAGAATGACAATGTTGGCAGTCGAAGTGGTCAGTGCGACAGCCGCAGCGCTGGTTGAGTGGAAGGATTGTCAGTTGGATTTCTGGGACTAGGTGCAGGGACGGTAGGGAGATAAGAATCGAGATGCATGACATGGTGTGACAGGGGAAGTTTTGGTGACGGAACGCAAAAACAAGCTGACCGCATGTGGTTCGAGCATGCGGGCAAATTTCTCCAGCCGCCGGCGACCGGACAAGCCGGAGCGCGCAACCGTGAATATGTCAAATGAACAGGTGCCGAGGAGCAAGCAATCGACGGAGACACGCGGATAAAACCTAGGTTCAGGGCCAATAGATGGTTCTACAGGCACACGGGTGAGCGGCTGGCGGGCGGGACCTCCCGATGCGCCCATGTGGGGTGTGGATGATGTGTGGACATCGGGCAATGGGAAGGTGGCACGGACAGCAGACACAAGCTGACGAATAGACTCACGTTAGGGTTCTTGTTGCGACTCGCCGGAGCCTCGAATTGGTGAGCGTCGCGCGGGCAAGTGGCCACAAAAACAAGCCGGTGAGCCATACGTTGATGAAGAGGTCATAGGTCAGGAGGGCGGTCGAGCTGATTGAATGCGCGTCAGCATATCGGCGGCGTAGCCAGACTTGATGAGGACCCACGCAGCGCCTTGAAGGCCAATGACACACGAGTTTGTCTCTGGGTGGCGCTCGGCGATACGGAAAATGGACATGAGGACGATAACAACCCCGTAGAGAGCGACGATGACGGCGCAAATGCACAACATTGGACTCTGCCATCGCTTGAGACTTGATCCGGCATTCCAAACAATGTAGACGCGTTCAGCTGGCGGTCTCTTAGCTGGTGGTCGATGTTGTGGAAAAAATTAAACGCACTGAGGAAGAGGTAGATGAAGAACTGTGAACAACAGCGTCAGTGATCAGGTGGCATTGTACATTCATTGACATCCGCGGCCGCTATGCAGCTGCGAGGCATGCTCCGAAATGGTTGAATCCAGGACAACATGCCCGGCCACCACACGACAGAAGACGCGATGGCAATACAACACGGGGCGGACCAAGGCCGACCGCGCGAACAGGCAACGGTTGTAGCCCATGCGACGCGACGCAAACCCCGCCCCCTGAGCTGAATAGAACGTACCTTGGAAGAAACGTAGAATGCAATGCACGCGATGATGCCCAGGTCGCAGTTCTTGTCGGACATGCTGAGGCCCACACCATGGATCAGAACTCCCGCTACGACGCGTCGTGAGTCTTGGATATGAGTCTAATAGATCACAAACTCACTGAATACCTCGAATACCCATCTGCAATAGTCCAGAGAGTGAGAAAATGGTTCGAAACGCGAGAGAGGGCCCAGACGCTGGGACGTACGATGTGATAAAGACGAGGACGGCACACCATCGAGCCCATGGCAAATGACCCAGACCACGCCAAGAGTAGAGGTCTGCACCCTCTCCAGCTTCCAGTCTTCGTGCGAAACAGAACGCGCAAATGCTGGCACCAACAAAGTGGATGATGGCACTCCAGAGCCTGGTTTCAGTGCTGGGAAAGACTGTGGGACCACCCAAGCCCATATCCATTGGACCCATCATCGAGCTGGTCACGGACAGCTGGCCCGATGAGCACGGGCGCAGGAGGAGAAGGAGGAAGAGGAACGGTTTGGATTGCGGCTGACGGGCGGCCGGGTGTGCATTTGCGACGACAAGGTGGGACTGCTGGTGGGACCCTGACTGAATTAGGCCCGATTCAGCAAGGCCTGCTTGTGTCGATTCCCTGATCCACACAATCTCGGTCCACTTCCTGATCGCCTTTCGTATTCAGCTTACTTACAACTACAAATCTTGAGATACTTTAGTTCTCATTTTGAAAATCTCCTCGACATCCGTTTTGAATGACTATTGCGGGCCTGAACTCCGCGGAGCTCAACAAATGAGCGCTCCGTCCCCGCCCCCCGCTCCTGAACCGGAACCGGCGGCTTTGGACGGCGTACTGATCAGTCCAGAAGCCACTCCACCGCAGGGTCACCACGAGCCCGCCCTCGACGCGTCATCGCCCGGCATCCAAATACTCACCACAATAAGAACATCTTCCTCTCACTCTCTTCGAGTGGGCTTATTAGTTCCGCAATGTACCCGCTGATTGACCCCAGTGCACCGCCTCCGCGGACTTGCGCTGCGATCCACAGCTGCCCGATTTTGCTGGAGTCGCAACATCCGAGGCAACCCCAACCGCATGACGCCTTGCTCCGGTCCGAGCTCAGCGCTTCGGTGTTTGGCAGTCAATATATCACCGCAAAGACCAAGCACAGTGTACGCGGTGACTGCTCTTTCCCAGGCCTAGCCAAGCCGCTTACAAGGTAGTGCCGTCGGGCATCCATGAAAAGTACAACATGGTGGCAGTGACAAAACTCTATCGCCCCGACGCCGGATTCAGCGGAGGATCCCGCTGGAACGCTCATCCGGGCCACGACTCCCGACCGTTAGCCTCACAGTGCTCCTCATCGCGAAACGCACAATTTAGTCGGGATTTTTGGCCACAGTCAGTTTAGTTTCGTTTCATTTCGGAGATTTCGCAGAACGCTCAAACTTGCTGGTCTGCTTCCCTGTCATGACGCGAACAACTAAGTCGCGTACCTGGCCGGGAAAGAAAAGCAACAATCGCGCCAGAGTTGGGACAAGCAGACACACGCTGCGGATGGGCTTCCATTCCAGCGAAGCTAGTGTACGACAAGGAGCGACAGACGGCCGACGCAGTCGGAGGTGGTGGTGCAGGGAACGACAAGACGCGCAATACTACGAAGAGACGGATGCTAGCTAGAGCAGTCAAGTGTTCGCAGAGTAGACTATGAGAGAAGGTGAAGGATGGTTCAGAGTACAAAAATCGAGAGAGAGATCACAAGGCACATCGTCAGACATCAAACAGACCCTTCTCGCGGCCAGGAGGCGCAGCGACCCGCATCGCCCAGCTCGTCAAAGTCAACCTATCCTCCTCGTCGCTGGCCAGGTACTTGGCGAACGATGTGTCTGAGCTGACCGTCGACACGTCGCAGTTCTTGATGAGCAGCCGCAGCAGCGGACACAAGAATCGGTGACGCGCCCAGTCCTTTCTCCTACATGCGTCCGAGCAGTACTGTTCCACGCAAGACATGCACTGGTGCATCCGCGCAAGGACTTCGGTCTTGCCGTGAGGTGACGTGCAGGACGGTTCGACACAGGTACGCCCGATGAGCGCCGCCTGAACCCGCGTAATAACCAGGTCGGCCTCGAGTGTCTGCATGAGACCAGGGTGTGCTTTGGAAGCCTCCACCAGGAATTGCTTGTCCTCGCGCGTGCGCTTCGGGTTCTTGGCCGTCTGGATGCGATCCACGGCGAACGCGATGAGGATGAGGTCACGGAATGGACTTGTCTTCCAACCATCGCGTACGGCTTGGAATGCGCGGATGCCGGCACGCAGGGCGGTTGCCAGGATGGCCTCGTAGCCGGCGATAAACCTGGTGATGGAATCGAGGGTGGCGTCGGGTCCTTCGAAGATAGAGCGGAGGAGACAGGCAGCGACGCGGACAGCCAGGAGAGTGCTGGCATTACCTGTCGTATACCACGGCGCCTCGGGTAATACGCACTGGCTCGCACCCTCTGGCCATACGATGTCTGTTGGACCTTCAGGCGCCTCGACGGCATAGAGAAAGTGGACGACGAGCCAAAGCATGTCCTCACGCATTGGAGGCGAACTCAACAGCTCTGGCATGACAACAGCATGACAGACGAGGATGAGATGAGCGAGAGCGGCAGAGCTCGCATACGAGACCATGCTAGCCGACCATTGGATGTGCGCTCGCAGGGTATTGCCGATACCGTGTGGGAAAAGCTGTGGGAGATCCATTGGCCACTCGTCCGGCCGTTCACGGAACACACTCTTTGGGAGCATGGCGTGAGAGAGCTGCCACTTGCCTCCAAGAGCGTGTACCAGGAGTGTACGCTGGAGACCGACCAGGGCAGTAAGTGGTTCCGGATGGGTGTGACGGACAGGGTGATGGCGGGTACAACGGCTCGTCGCGTCAACGACATCTGCCCGCCAGCTATCGAGGTCGGAGCCCGGACCGGTGAGCAGACTGTTGGTGGTATGCCACAGGTTGGCGCCAGTAGACACAGGCTGGCGCATTTGTGCGACTATGACTGGGTCACGCTGCTCGAGCTGTATGACTTTTTCGGTAAAGGCATGCATGCAGTGGGCACACCCAGCCCCATCTGTTGCAAGGCTAGCTGCCAGACGCCGACACTCGCGTATGAACTCGGCTTCAGCCGCGCTGGCTGCTGAGTTTGTCGACATGACCACCACCACCGCTGGGCTACCGGGAAATACACGAAGAGGAAGGAGACGAAGAGGCGGGGAAAGCGCGCGCGGAGTGCCCGTGCGCCCCTGTTTCCACCATCCATCATTAAAGTATCGAGCCAGAGAACACCAGGAGTTTGCCGGAATCACCTCTACCCGGCTCCCACGCATCCTATGCGCTCCCACGCTCACATCCAGCTCTTCTCGCCGCCGCGTTCCTGTCATGTCACACGACGCTTCCATGCCATTTAGGCTGCTACGTCGTTGTATCGCGTCAGGGTCCTTAGCGGCCGTACACAGCGCTCCTCACCCTCTTCGGAATCGATCGTTTGCATCGGCTCTTGGAGTTTGACTTACAACGGCACGAAGCGACCCTCGGCACTACTTCTGCTTCTACTGTACGCGACGCTGCACATACAACGCTGGCTCTCGTGCGCGCCCAAAGGAACAACATAGCATGCACGCTCTGCTCCGCCATTAAGCGCGGCGACATAAGGACTGCCGCGAACATCGTCAGCCAGTTAAGCGTTCATTGCAAGCAGTAATTCAGGAAGATTGGGCGGCCAGATCGGAGACAGGCCTCGACCTATACAGTCTTCACTCGTCACGACCAACTTGGGTGCGATTCCCAGCCCGGCGGCCTTGATGAAAACCTAACTTTGCTCTGGTCAAGTTCTCAACAAACGCAGCGGATGCGGTTGGTCGAGCCGGCCGGCGAGGCGCTCATCGCAAGCATCGGTTCTGCCAAGCTGTGACCACATTCCCCCAAGTGCTGTCGAGTAGCACTGCTCATCCTGATGGTTTCCCGGACAGGTGTGTCCTGATGGCGCCTGGTTGCGAGCGAGACCGTTTGTTCATACCTTAGCCTCTTGCAGCGCGTGCACGAAGTCTAAACGGTCCGCTGAACACCGCCACTCAACACCGCCTATCCGAACACGAACGCCACAATGACCATGTCGCTAGCTGCCGGCGTTGACGGCCCTTCAAAGTTCAACCGGCCGCTGGAGCTATCACACTGCGATCTTTCGCACGTAGTTCCACGTCCCGCGCCAGAGCGCACCATGTCGTGAATGTCTCGTGGAATCTCGCGTCTCGATGCGGTTGGACTGGATCTCAATTGCATTGGTGCCGCAATTGGTTTCAGGACGAGTCGCACCAACTCGTCAATTTACCCGCTTTCGGCGCAGCCCAAATCCACTAGGGACCTAGCGTCATCTGCAAAGAACCCCACTTTGTCTCAGCAAGCCTGGCGGATCTGATAGACTGCAACATCGTGCACTAGGATGACGAGAACTTATCCTCGCGGAACGATGCTGCTCTCGCTATTGACCTATGATTATTTCATCTGCGCACGGATGTCCCATTCTGGTTCCGCGAGGGTCGATTGGCGATTCGTAATGCATTCGCACGAGTAGTGCTCCTCGCCAGTTCCTCGCCGGTGGTCGACACCTGGTCCTTGCGTATGCAAGCATCCTGTGGCTGGAATTGTGAGTATCGTGCGTTCGCCGTATCAGATATCTGCGCTGAGCTACCTCATCACACGTCAGCATCCTCCCCACAAGTTACATCAAACCTACCTCGCCTACCAGCAGATCTCACAGAAGCGCATGGTTGGGTCGGGCACCCCCGTAGTGGGACCAACCCACTGTGTCGATTTGTGCTATGACGACCCGGATGGCAGACTCCCCTTAACGTGGTCTCGTGCCGTTCTCCCGTGTTACCTTCCATTATTTCAAATTGAAATGCGTGGTTGACTGCGTCACATGCAGGTTCATCTTTGTAGTATCGGCTTGTCCGCGGGTGCAGATCATGATCATGATCACAGCCTCATGGTGGGGTTATCCTCATCCCCGGACGGTGATATCGCTTTCCTCCGAGCGTCAAACACTGCCGTTCTGCTTGGCTTTCCGCCCTAGCTGCATCAGTAACCCTCGCCCATCGTCGCACAGCTTGCCAGACACGTCCCTTCTCGTCGTTCCCAGCCCCGCATCCTTCCCTGAGAACGCCAGTTGAACCCACGGACTTTGCACTACGGAGCCGCGGAGGATCTTCAGCGTCCTCTCTGACTTGGCGGCCCACCGATCTTTTCTTCCCTGCCTGGGCATCAAGACGGACTTTGTCCGCTGTTCGCCCACATTCTTCCCGACTACATCTGCACCCTAACGCGCAACTCGGGCTCCTAGCCCACTCATGATTTTGCTTGTCTCAGACGAAGTTCGGGAATGAGTAGCTCGATTGTACTCTGACGCTCCTCGTGCTGCCTTACCACTCTTTCGTCGATACACTCGATACGCCCCCGCATCATCCACACCCTCTTTTCTCAGGCCGTGGACTTTCGATTCGCACTCTCCACTCTCTAGGCCAGATAAGTCGATGCTTCTCTTCCGTGAAGATTTAGCACTGCGATCGCGGCGCGGCCATCCCCCTCGCCGTTCTACACGTGTCGAGACTCAGACTCCCCAGTGGCCGCGGATCACGACCATCGAGCTGTGGGTTGTGTAACCCGATAGAACGTCGCACTGCCGTGTTGCTGACTGTCTGTGACGAATGCGAACCCTCGGTAATGATACGGCCGCGGTCAAGAATTACCGTCTGGGTGCTCCCCACTTCCAAACACTCGCTTTGTGGATGCCGTCTCCGATCTCAGAAGCCCCTCCACTCTGTCGCATCTCGCCCGTCGCTTCCACGATTTCTCTGTGATACGCAAGTCCGACAGTTGCACCACAGTAACAATGATAGGTCTGCGCCCGTCGCCCGACGCCGCGCGTTCGCGAACGCTACATGCGCACATACTCGCGACGATCGCCTTGGGTGCAAGGCTGTTGCCTTGCCCTGTCTTTTAACCCTGGCCGACCTGCACTCCTCGTCACCTCCGCCTTGGCGCCCTCCCGACCCCCGATCCTCACCGTCCCATCCCCCTCGTATTCACCCGTTGTCCTCCCTATCGACGCCAACAAGCAGCCCCGTGCCTCACCTCCGAAAATCCCTCACAGATGGTCAACTGGAAGGACCCTCAGATTCTATTCCTGTGTGGCAGTCCGTGTCTCAAATGAACGACCCGCAGTGCTCGAGCTCACCCAGTCTCTCGTTTACGCAGGGGCCGCAGCGATCGCGATTCACTGTGCATTTGGCGCTTATGCTTGGGAGTGGCTATCTACTCTCACCCATGACCTCGATTTCATTCGGGGAAAGCGCAGGTTCAACGTCGGTGCTGTGGTGCGTGATTGAATTCCTCTGTGGCAACGCCATAGCTCACGCGACTCTCGTTCTCTAGCTCTACCTCCTCTGTCGCTACTTTGCCCTCGTTGCTCTCACACTCGCCGTTCGTACCGTCAACGCCATGACCCCCGACGTGGACTGCGATGTAAGTGGCCGATCACCGACCGCGGCCATCGTCCTCATCTTGCTGACTGAACCGCGCCGTTCTTCATCTGATCAGGCCTGGTTGACTGCAACTCTCTTCTTTGCCTTCTCTGCTGCAGCGCTTACCTCCGGTTTGCTGTATATCCGTGTGTGAGTATGATTCGATAGTAGCGGTTGTCAACGCTCTTCTAACACGAATGCTCCAGCGTCGCACTGTCCAAAGAGAACAGGTGGGTTATTGGCATACTCGGACTTGGCTATCTTGCCGTCTGGGCTCTCGTTGGCGTTGCTGTTGCCAAGGTTCGTCCTTCCCCTTGTCTCGCTTCAGACCCGCTGCGGTGTTACTCATACACGTCCAGACCGAGACCTTCTATTTCGCTCCTCTCTTCGTCTGCACTCCCATTCGTTTGAAGCGATATGCTGTCAACATGACCGTGCCCTTTGCGTACGATACCATCTGCCTCGGCTTGATGGTATGTGCAAGCCTGCTGAGCCACCAGTGACCTCCTTCTAACCTTTTCCCGACCTCCGCCACCTGATCTTTCAATGTCTCGCAGCTGTACTACCTGCTGAAAATGCGCACTAATGGCGGTCACTTGTGGAAGTATCTCGTGCAGCAGGTACGCCGCCGTCGTCATTTGCCTATCAACACAGCTAGTACTCACGAGTGGGTGGGCAATTTAGGGCATCATGTACGCCCTTGGCGTTTGCCTGGCGTACTTGTTCGCGATCATCATCATCTCAATCGACCTGAACGACAGCATGTCCGACATTGGGCTCGTCGTCATCTGTGCGCTAGTGTCTCTCTGTCGTTGCAACCTTACTGACGCCATGTACGTTCTCGTTGTGGCGCCGACTCTTTCTAGTGACAATGACGACGCTTTGCGCAACCCGCATGCAGCGCGGCCTCGCTGAATTCTTCGAAAAGCCTCATCACCTCCGTTCGATGTCGCATGGCGCCAACCTCTCCGGCGGTGCTGTAACACCTACCGCAACCAAGCCACACCCTTCTCGCGTCGCCTCGCACAACCTCTCGTCATTCTCCCACTCTCACTCCGGTACCGGCCAACTGACAAGCTTTGGAACGCCACACGCACTCAGTGTTCACGTTGACGTTGATGTGGTTGATGTGCGCGATGACGGAGGTGATTGGAAAGATCAAGGGTTGGTCAAGGACGACTACGAGCTCGGCAAGGTGTCGAGGTGCGTATTAGCAGACTCAGCCAGGGAGATGTGCTTGTAAACTGACCTCGACCCATATGCACAGCCCACGGCATCAACCATACACTTCCCCACAGCAATACTCGGCGCATCCCTGGGGTCAGCCACAAGGCCGTCGCTGATCGCACACTGCAAGGGCTAGGAACAGCCATTTTTCGAGTTTGGACTGTATAAAGCAATCTCTCTCGTTTGTTAAATGCCGCATATGCGGCTTGTGTGTGGAGTAACTCATTTTCCTACAGTCGCTGGTCACTGTTTTCTACTGAATTTACCCTTTGGCTGTATCTCAATGCTGTGGCATAATGAAAACTGGTCCAAGTTCAATTTGGCACCTGCGGTAAAATTGTAATGTACCGGCTTTATTATAGATTATGGGTACAGTCATCAGTAGTTCCTTGACACAGTGTGATTCCCTGGAACACTTAGCTGCTGGCAGCCATAGTTTTCACTTTCTCAACACATTTCAATGGAGTAAAACATATATATAGGCTATTCATATTCATGGCCAAAAAATATATGTATCTATATTGACACATATCTATCTCAAAGTATTCCTGGTATTCCAAGAACATGTTGCAAGCCAGATGAGCACTTGGGGTACCAGGACCTTGATTAGTGCATCTGGCTGGGTCCGGGTTACCTAGCCAACCCTGCACCTGGGTACGGCCAGACCCGGGTCTGGGTTGGCCTGCCTGACCCAACAATACCCAGGCATACCCAAGTCGATTTTCAATGTGGTACAGACATGGGCTTAGGCATTGAGTCATGAGCTCTAAGTATAAAATGCCCTCACATGTGGTCACACCTTCGCTTCACACACAACCACTCTCCCTTAGGGGACCACCACTCTCGCTTGCTTGTCCCAAACATTCTCTTGCTCCAGCTTGCTCATCTACATACATACACTCTATTCTAATGCCTAAACAGGCTCACTCATGCTCACTCAATGATTCAACACCGCCTGCAAAGAAGACAAGATCATCCACCAACAACAGCCACGGCAGTACCCCAGAGATCCTAGATCTCACTAGTGCATCTCCCAGGTCAACCCCTGGGTATGAAATGCCAACCCAGACCCAGACCTGGAAAACCCAAACCCAGGACAGCTGGGTCACGGGTTACCCATGGGTTACCCATGGGTTACTTGGGTGCCTGGGTCTGGGTAACCCACCGCTTTTCTGCACAGTCCAGACCCATTTATATCTATTAATAACAAGCTGTAATGTACAACAGACTTATCTAATGTGCTATAGAGGGGTAGAGGGAGAGTCAGAATGAATACAGGATGAGCTAGAGGGTAGGATCCAACCTCACAGCAGTTTGAACCTAGTTTACACAAGATACAAATGCGAAAACTGTGCGATAATATCATATAAAGCAGTAGATAACATCGCGCAAGAGTGTGGAGCACAGAAATCGAAGAAATAGGGATGTAGGCAGGGTAGGGGTGAGTGGGGAGTGAGATCCAGGAAGATGTCGCTCAATCTTTTGATCCAGAGCTCAGATCTACGCGCATTATACACCGTCGTGTAGCCCTCAATTGGGGCTTCAAACGCACATTGGTTGCGCATGGAACGAACTAGGGGTTACGGAGCGGCAGGCTGGGAGATTGGGATGGAACTGCAACATGAGCCACTCACCTGGAGGGCGTGATATCCCACAGAAAGAAGCTGGCATATGTTTTCTGGAGCCAGAGAGGAGTGCGCGCGAGAGGGGGGAAGTAGGGAACACGAGGGAAAAGGCAGAGAGGGGGGGGCAATGCATTTGAGCACATTGAAACTTGGCTCAGAACGCACGGCCCCCTTTTCCTCACCCCACCAGGTTCTGCACCAGGCCAAATGAGGTAAATTTCATTATTTGTTATATGTAGGTAGCATAAATTGCCTTTGATTTCCTCAAAATATGTACAAAAATGATGAAAATAGAAATGGGCCTGGGTACACCTGGGTACCCCGGGTTGGTTCTGGATCTGCCAGTCAAACCCATACCTGTACCTGACCATACCTGGGTCTTGGGTTTGCTGGGTTACCCAGACCCGGCGAGATGCACTAGATCTCACAGGCTCACCTCCATCACCTCAACCTCCTACACAACACACTGCCAAGTCTGTTATCAAGGCAGACCCACCTAAGTCTCTTGCTGAATGACTGGGTGAGTTGCACAGCATCAAATACAAGGCTGCTGCATGCTTACCTCAATAACAGATGAATATGTTGCAAGCCAGAACGTGACCGTGTGCAGTTTCTTCAATCACCCTGAGCTCAAAATTGTTGTGCTCACCTAGGTAGTCGTCCTAGA
>Ga0247815_10002611_pt1 | contig 13289 bp, 18 predicted proteins | sample UWRJL194509B1_FD_181014 | JGI IMG/M metagenome (GOLD analysis project Ga0247815, IMG submission 181014) | Plant litter microbial communities from Arlington Agricultural Research Station in Wisconsin, United States - UWRJ-L194-509B-1 | ecosystem: Environmental > Terrestrial > Plant litter >... | reverse complement strand
ACCTCGTGCCATGCGAGCGACGTCCTTTGAACGAACATACAGCCTGAGCAACTCGGCGCTGATAACGATGAGCACGCCGCTCAGGTTCTTAGGGCCCTGACACTTCGGATAGGAAGTCAGAGGCGCGACGGAGAACGTGCCTCAGGCTGTGTGAGTTCTCATTAGCCGTTGCAAACAAGAAGGAGACAGGTACTTACTGGTATAGCGCGAGCAAGCCCGAAACGATGTGCAACTCTCCTAGTTCTGTGGCCCGTGCTTGTCGGGTGCGCTCTTGCGAGTGTGATCGCACAGTTCCTCGTCGGTCAATGGCTGGTAAAACCGAAGCCGCTTTGAAGATAGAGCCGGCAGGGGCTCATTGGCCGAAGCACCGGCAGAGGGATCGCGTGTAACCGCAACATGCATGTAAAGTCTGCGGACGATGTCGTACTGGGCGAGGATGGTCGTCTCTATGCGTTGTCGCGCAAACGTCTCCTCACGGAACCGGCACTTGGTGTTCTTGAGCAAATCGGAATGAGTCGCCGTGTCGTCCAACACCCTGGGGAGTACAAGCTATGTCGGGCCTGACGTGCAGCAGAGGTGACATGCGAAGATTCTGCAAGTGTCCGCATGGCCACACACGCCCAAGTGCCGCAGAGTTGGGTTCGACAGAGGTAGTGTCGGGAAATTCGTACAGCAACAAGACGTTGCTCATACCCGGACGATTGAGTAGACGACGAGTGAGCGTTGCGACCACCGGTGCCGAAATTCAGGGTTGAGGTAGGGCAAGACGTCGATGACGCTGTCGACGTTGTGTTCAACGTGCTCGTGCGCCGAGCACAGGCCGCCAAAGTGGCAGGGCCTTGAGAGAGCGTTGAATTGATGAGGAGTACCGCCCACCTTGGGGCTAATGACGATGCTCTGTTCTCCCTCGACTTCGAACATCTTGATCACGGGGTTGTACCGGTCCTCGACCCGGCGTATGAGCATCAAGGCTGTTCAACAAGACGCGGTCGACGAAGGGCTTGTCCAAAATCCCGGTGCGTTCGCCGGGAACGGGTGTAGGTATGATGGCGCGGCAGCTCCAGCTGGCGATAGAGCTGCTGCGCGCAGTCGCGAAGGGATGGCAGGTCGAACGAAATATCTAGAGACCGTAGGCGCGCTCGGGCGTCGAGTTGTTGTCGAGGAGGTAATGAATACTGCGCAAACAATATAGCGAGTGTCAGGCTTGAGAACAAAAGGCACTCTTTTGAGTTCTCATGCACGGACCTGCGTTCGCATGTGGCGCGAGGCCCTCTGCGGCATCGATGCCCAGCAGTGAGGCGTAGATGACACCGGCTTGGCCAACAACTCTACCGCGTCATCCCACTGTCCCCTCGAAAAAGTGCAAAGCCAGTCAACACGGACAAGAGTTGACGACGAGCTGGACGCTGAACCGGGTCACCTCGTCCGGTAAGAGCGCGGCGGGGGTGAATCCGTCAAGGTTGACGGTTGTTTTACAACCTGGCACTGGTCGGTCCAACAAAGACGACAGCGCGCAGGCTGTAGTGTAATACAGGGTGTTTGTGACTGCCCGTTGTAGCGTCGTGCAGCCGCTACGGCTGCGATACCGCCAAACGCGACGCAAGGTACTTGGCTGACACGCGCACAATGTGTGTTGCACGAGCCCTGGATAAGATCACGACTGCGTCCATACGTGCGCCAACCAAGAGTTCGCCTAGGTTCGGCTGTTCGGGCATCGTGGTTTAGGCGCGCCCACAACAGAGGTCTTCAGCGCGAGGGGCGTTTCGACGTCAAGTTGTCCCCAGACGAGTTGCTCGGCCGCTGGCCATCGCGAAGAGTTCGATAAGGTCTGTGCGCATGTAGACCGTAGAGTGCACATGTCAGCATAGAGTTGGTCGTGAGGTGGCGCGAGCAAGGCCGGGTTGTTTCTTTCAGTCTCCGCACCGGACCCGGTTTCAAGACCAGAGTTCAGGCCGATTGCCGCCCGGCCGACTTCAAACTCGCTCCGCAAACAAATTGGACAAGAGTTATGCCAGTACGCTCAGACGAGTTCTTGTGGAGTCACTGAGACGCGAGTGCGAGGGCAGGTATCCCCAAACTGGTAGCAGTACATCGAGCGGACACAGGTAAAAATTTGGGAGTTCATCCAATGATACATGTCTACGAATGCCACCGCTGGATACTTTGCTAGTATTTGGTGCAAGGGACAGGTTCCGGAAGTTGTAGCGGGCGACAATGTAGGAGCAGAGCTGCTGGGCAGCAGTCGAGAAGATGTGGCCGGCGGAGCGGAAGGTTTTGCGGTGGTAGTTGCGCACAAACCTCGAGTTGTCGAGGGTGCGTCCGACGAACGCGAATCGGTCGAGGGTGTTGGCTGGTTCCACGGCCTTGCGATGAGATGCTTGCCCGTGAAGGTCGGTTTCGAAGACGCGTTGGCAGCCGCTTCGATCGGCCCGCACACGAGACTGAGGAGGACCTCGAGCGAGATGAACGTGACACCACCTTTGTTGGCTGACGAGTCTTTGAACATGAAGAGCTTGCACTTCTCGATGAAGAGGCGTGTTCGACCCAAGATCACCATCAGGTCCACCCGTCTGCACCTTGGTGATGTTGGCCCCTTGAGCCCAAGGTGCTTGTCGATGCCGAGGACGTATTGTCGCACGTTGAGCGAGGTCATGCCGTATGCGTCGTGCGGCACACCGCCCAACTTTGCGGCAGACTTGCCTGTGGTGAACGACTTCCACCACGCGTCTGCGCCACGCGCCTTCGCATGAAGCGCGGCCCAGTCCATGAGGTCAGCTGTGCCTTCTTCCGGGCTGAAGAAGAGGATCTCCGGCTTTGCATAAAGATCGACGATTTGCTCCTTGATGTCAGGTGTTTGGCCGGGGATGAGGAGAATCGATGACGGCGTCGACGTACTTCTCGAACGAGCGGACGTGCGAGGCGCCGAGAGACGGAAGGATGGTACCCTTCGCGCCGCCCTCGGGAATATCCTTGTTCTTGAGGTTCTGGGTCGAGGCGAGCGCGTAGTTCTCGTCCAAGAGGGACCACTAGTTGATCGAATACTTCCTGGAAGGGAGAAATGCGTCAGCGTGAAGTCGGAGTGAGGAAGAAGGGAATGAACGTACTCCTTGCCGCGCGAGCGCACGATGCGGACACCGCCACGAGCGACGTCCTTGAAGCGGGTGTGGAAGCCGAATTCTGCGGCACCGATGTCGAGAAACATGCCGTGAAGCTTCTTCGGTCGACCTCAGGTAGGAAGCCTGGTGCGAGACGAAACGACAAGGCGACCTTAGTCGGCTGGTAGAAGTTCGTCTTGAGCACACGCCCGCGCGAGATCTTGTGAGTAACTGCGAGCAACAGATATAATGAAGCACATACTAGTTGAAGACGAGGAAGCTTTCGAAGTGCTGCGTCGATCCTCATCCACGACTACAACACGCAAGAAGCAGGAGCTCCTATAACCGCATGCACAGTACGGTACTGGTGCTGCACGTGGCCCCAGGCATAGGCGTGAGGAGCTTGCAGTGGGCGACGATGTTAGGAGCAGAGCTGCTGAGCCGCAGTAAAATATGTCGCTAGCGCAGAGCAGGTTTAGAGTCGCTAGTCGCGCACAGACCTCGAGTTGTTGGGGAGGCACTCAGCGAGCGCGGATCCGAGAACAATGGCTTGACACTGCAAGGCCTTGCCTGTCAAGGTCATTGTCGAGTACCGAAAACGCGTTGCAGACGCATCACGCAGCCTGCGCACCTAGGCCGCGTATGTTGAGTTGCGCTTGCCCAAAGTGTAGCGGTGACGTTGATGGATTATCGCCTGTACCCAGTCCATTCAAATGCACCGTCTTCGAACACAAGGGCTGTCGTCCTTGAGGTTTGACAACAGGCGTGTCATGTGTGAGCCTTGATCACGCTAACGAACGCGTCTACATATGCGCCATTCGCGCATATCTAATGTTGATCTCAAGATCGAAGGGCTGGTTAACGCGTTGTATAACTCGTCCGCGCGCATGGTGTGGTTGTGAGAGGGAATGACAGGGTCGGCCAATTCGATCTCCGAGCCGGAGCTATCTCAAGCCGAGTTCATAAGCTCTCGTCACCTGAAACAGAACGATAGGAGAAGTTATGAACGAGAGTCCGTTTAATGACCGTAGATCTTACCATCGAAGTGTCTAGGCGCAGGGATACTCAACTAGCGACACCGAACGACGAGCGCGTGCAAAAACCGAGACCGTTTATGCACTCATGATTTCTCAATAGAACAAGATGTAACCGAATCAAGAAGCACATCGTACAAATACATTTCAAAGGAATTGGGAAGGGACGCTTGGGCCACACCTTACTTTGCATCGCCTACCGCCAACACAAAGTCCAGTCGGTTCCGTAACGTAGACCAGCCGCGTCGCCACTGAGAACAACACGATACTTGCTAATCATTAGTGTGCAAGGTGGGAGTTGCAGGTACTCGCGGTACTCTGGTGGGATCCACAACAATAACTCTCCGGATGGTCCTTTCACCCATCCGTCCTTTGGCGGTCCATGGCACAGCAATTGAGCGAGAGGATCGCGTTGGGGTCCAGCTGCGAGAGCCAGGATGGCCTCGACCCGCCAGACCATGATCCTATCCCAACCGCCTATCATGAGGTATTGGCTGTCGGTGCTAAAAGCAGCTCCAGCACCGATTCTGTTCAGATAGACTGTAGTTACCACTCCAGGTGTTTCTGCGTCCCATAGTCGCATTTTATGCCCTACTCCGGTTTCCGGGCTTAATCCCTGGGCCATGAAGCGCTCATCAAGCGAGCGAGCGAGCCAGTTGAAGTGGAGCGGGATATTGAAGCCTAAGGATCCACGCATGGGGGTGGCGTCTGTGTGACTGGAGGCAATCTGTCTGCTGTGGATGTCTCTCACTTCGAGGATTCCAGAGAGCGTACCGGTCACTATCTTTGAGCCGTCACCGGAAAATGCAACAAACGAGACATCATATTGATACTGAAACGGTGCACCAAGTGGTTGACCCGTGCCAGTTTGCCATATATGAACCTTTCTGGCCCAACTCACCGCGACGGCAATAAGTTGCCCATCGGGTGACATGCTCATTAAGACATGCGATGAGTGTGAAATTTCACGAGAATTCTCCTCGAATGTACCAAGTGTCGATGGTAGTCGCGTTGCAAGGTTCCAAATGTGTACAGTTACACATCTTGTCGTATCCGCTGATGCTAACTCCGACGCTGATACGAGCTGCGACACGTCTGGCAAAAACAGCATCTGTCGGACAACACCGCTGGGGCTTTCAAGCACGCCCTCCACTGAGTCTCCCGTTTGTGTATTCCACAATCGAATCAAGGAATTTTCCGGCAGATCTGAGCCTGATGATTTGTATTTGGAAGGATGCCGATGACTTCAGGAAAACGCGTCTCGGCGTTTGCGGCCACCGACCGCCACTTCATTCCCGGTCGCAGCTTGTCACGTCAACTCAATGCCGTTTGCGCGGCTTCAACCTGGAGATCTTTCCGTTTTTGTATCTCGGCATGCCGTGGTCGCGTTGGGGCTTCAATTGCCACTGGTCATTGTTAGGAGACGACAAGGTGACCAGCGTCAACCGCATAGACACCGTCCTGTGACTATGCTGAGCTCTGGTTTGCGGTGTCGTGCAGCAAATGGCCGCAAACCTACAGGTGACGCTGCAAAGGGCGCAAAAGCTGAGCTGCCGAGATAAGGCATCAGCGAGCCAACTACGATGCCCGTAGCACGAGATGTATTCAGCAAATTGGTAATTTGTATGCAAAACGACAACTAATGATTGATTTTGGTTGCAGCTGCCAAATGTGTTTCCCTTGCGCAGTGAGTATGCAGGACCCTGGTACTGGAGACAGGGTCTGGTTGAGACCTGTCAAAGTCACATTACCCAATTGCGGCTAGTTTGCGGCTCGCTTGCGGCCCCGCCTCGGGCATCGGATTTGGCCGACATCATCCTTTCCCCTTCGTACTCTGAGTCGAGCAGCACCCCGCCACTAGTCCTCCCTCGAATCCAGAGCTTCGAGCTGAGTGGGCAGGCACTTGGGCTATGTGCTGCTGTGGATACTGTTCCGCTGCTTTGGCTTGGTTCATTCAGTGCTCGAGGTGTCGTCCCGTCAACCAAGAACTGCTTCGGCCAGCTGGGCTTTGGCTCTCCCCTTTTTTAAACTGATTTTGAGCATTGCAGGGTTCTATTAAATCCAGTCAAAGCTAGTGGTGCGCGGATACTATTCACATGTTATTCGTTTGCTGACTTGTGCCCAGCGTCGCGCTCCGACCGTCACAGGCTGCTGCCTCGCCTTCTTACTGCGCTTAGTATCTCGTCACCTGGGTCATTGGCTCGTTGAAGCTGCGCTTGACTGCCATGTCATGGAGTTCTGCAGGTCCTTCTGTCATTTGCTCTATCTGCCTTCGTGGCTTGCGACCCTGCTCTGTAAATTGTAACAGATGTGATGCATAATTTATAAACTCATTGATTACAAGTAAAACAAAGAATCGTAATATTGGCGTTGTTTTCACTCGGAAAGGTCCCGCAAAAGCTTGCAAACAGATTGTAATGATTGCGAGGCAGCAAAAGTGCTTTGCGCAACTAGGAGAGACTGAAATGCAACTTCGCGCGAAGGGGACTTTGCTGAGTGCAAAGGGAAGGGGGGTTACGGAAAGGCCGCAAGGGGCGTGAAGGCAGCAAAGATGCGCAACTTGACGTCGGCCCGTTTTCCTGAAGCGAGAAGCAGACGCAATCAACAGTCCGTTGGGAGAAATTGCCACAGAGCTAACTACGCCTTCATTGCCCAGCGAGCTTTGCTGCTTTAGCCGGCCAGTCTGCGTGTCCCACACCTGCACCGACCCTCGGTGAAGGCCAGAGACAATGATGTCGTTGTTTGAGGAAAGCACCAAGCAGGTCATCTCAGAAGGATGCATTAATGGCTGTGTTGCTGCCATATTGCTTCCAGCGTCCCAAATTCGAATGGTGTGGTCGCTAGAGGCGGAAGCGATGTATACGCCGTCCGGAGAGTGCGAGATGAAGTTGATACGGCCCGTGTGGCCGCGAAGAGATCTAGCAGTCTCCTTCATTGTACGCCGGTCCCAGAAGTGGATAGTATCATGGCACACAACTGCCAAATGCAATTCATCAGGCGAAAACGCGAGCAAAGTGGTAGGAGATCTGCTGTCGACCAGCACAGAGGCCGGTGTCTGTGTGCTCAGGTCATGGACCTCGAGCTTGCCATCAGTAGATAATCCCATTGTTGTCACGGTTCCGTCAGGGGAGATGGCCAAACATCGGAACATGTCGTGTTCCGTGGATTCCTCGATTAACAAAGGATCTCCAATAGGTATGCCGGTGTGGCCATCCCAGAATCGAACGGTTGAAGGTTTCGAGGAAATCGTGGCTAGTCGACCGTTGAATGAGAATGCAATCCCGGTGATTGTGCCCCCAAGACCCCGCAACGCAAACATTTCTTCCCCGGTGTTGATACTCCAAACCAGGACATCTCCCCGGGGCAAACTCGTTGCTACATGGGTGCTGTTCGACGAGAATGCCGCACACTCGATCTCGCGAGGAGGCTGATGGCACTGCCAGGATCGAAGATCTAGTCCAGTAGAAATACCCCGAACACGCACAAGTCCATCCGAAGTACACATTGCAACAGCTGCGTCATCTAGTGCGAATGCAATAGCCAAAATCCTGCCATGATCGACGCCCATTGGTATCATGATCTCTTCTCCAGTCCGTGTGTCCCAGACCCGTACGGCTACATCGCAAGAATTGACGATTGGACTGTGCGGTGCCGGGCCAGATCTCGATGCGAGATATTGACCATTTTGAGAATACGCGAGTGAAGCTGCGGGAGCCTTGTGACCGGTGAGAGTCATGACGAGGCTTTGGCCGTGACAATCAACGCCAAAGGTCTCGACGGAAACAACACCGATACAACGGGGGCCGAAGTGCTGCCAGATGAGAGAGTCTTTGGCTGCAAATGGGAGAGCTGAAAGGTATATGTGCGACGCACTTATAGCAATTGCGTTGTACGACGATGCAACGAAGGAACCGGCCTGACGAAGGAACAGTGCGATTGAGGGTAACTGAACCTGTTTCTGGATTAATGAGTGTTCACGTGATTCAAAAATTCACTTGCCACAAAAGCCGCTACACGCAGGAGTCCCGACGCGACGCTGAGCGTTTTCGTGACGCTGAGTACTTCCAACCAAAACAGAAGCTTCTGTTGGAACACACGACCAACCTCTTCGCCGCGAGTCGGGCCATCTGAAGCCGCGTCAAGATGGTGGGCCCAGTGTAGACACGCATACAGAAGTGACGATGGAATCCAGTCAGGCAGGTTGTCGGGATTTGGTTCAAACGAAGAACGACTGCGCGAAATGTTGAAACGCAGATCATCTCGCCCCAACCGCCTAAGACAACCACGGGAGAAGATGTCGTGACCAGAGGCAGGTGTGATTCGGATCCGGCTCGCGGCTCTACCGAATATGTAGTTTTCAAACGACGCATGCAGAGTTCGGATGCTCGGATTAGTGTTATTGTTTGGGATGTGTACAATTGACGGGAGACGTTCGAGAGCGCCTCGCAGGCTGGCTGGGTCGATCTCAATCAGATCTGCCAGGGCTTGAATCGACAGCGACGCTCGTGCCGTCAGAATACAAGCTAGAACACGTCTCGTCTCGTCAAGTTCGTCGGAATCGACTTTGTCCGGCCGCGATGCTTCGGTGAGCACCAACTCGTAAATTTGATCCAGAGGAGCGGTCGTCGCCGTGGCACGAGCAACGGCCTGTGTGGCCTTCCTCAGTCTATCTCGACGTCCTTCGTTGTTCGCGCGATCGAGAACATACTTGAGGACGGTTGATGCAAAGATGAAGAGACCGCATGATTGCTGCACGAGTACTTCAATGTCGAACTGTGTATACCATGTGGTCGAGCGAGATGCTCTTGCTAAAGTCTCCTCAATGTAGAGATGCAGGTCGGCTGTGACTTGAGCGTGTTCAATCGTATGCAAGCGGAGGACAGAGCTGAATCCTGGGTCGCTGATAGGCGTCCTGCGAATGTACATCTCCGGTCGCGAGGTCAGTAAGAACTTAACTGGTAGCATGCTCTTGAAGTCCGCGAGTGCATCGACGAGCTCAACAAGCTTTCCCTGGTCGCCACACCCGTCGAGAGCATCAATAACGAACACAATTTGGCCGTCGGGACCCCCAATCTCGGCAATTGGCAGAGTGAGCAGGCGGTTGACCTGGTTGTGCGCTGACCAGTGAGCGACGTCAGGCTGCTCTGCGAGCTGTCTTGCAAGGCATGATGCGTAGACAGGGAGCTGACGAGCAAAAGCCGTTACTAACGTTGGGACGATGCGCTGCACGTCTGTGCGTTCAACTGTACCAGTTGAACGGGAGCAGAAGAAGCTGCCACCGAGGAACACTGCATCGTCGTCGGAGAGCATTCGACAAAGAGTGAGCGCTATTGAGGTCTTCCCTGTGCCCGTCATTCCTGCAATCCAGACAATATGCGGGCCAGTACGAGCCGTGAGAAGCTTAAGAACTTGTTTCAGGAGTTGCACGCGCGTGCCCACCATGCAACCTGCGTTAGCCGGCTGTGCTTCAAAGACCGCACCAGGGAGATGATGCTGGCCAAGAGCTGTAAGATATGAGTTTGTGACGAGCAAAAGAGCTAGGAGCGGCCCACCCTTTTCGATTGTACCGATTGCGTTGAATGTCGCCTCAGGATCGACGTGGTAATTGTTCACGTTGTTGTTCACCAGGTCGTTGTTGATAATATTCCCTCCAGGGTTGAAGTTGAAGTTGGAGTTGGAGTTGACGATGTGCTGTTCAACCATTAGATCACCAATGCAGAGGACCATAGTTCTGACTGACCGGCCACGGTGGACCACCTTGGGGCTCGTAATGCGACATGAACGGATGCACGTAGGCAATTTAGGCTGCTTGCTCGGATGAAGTTTGGGAATGCGTCTGGTGAGACGAGTCGATCAGGAGGACAAGGGCTGAATGTGCGGAGTTCGTAAGCCGCCCAGGGACTGCTCAACTAAGAACTGATCACCCGTATCTGCTGGCGGCGGAAGTTCGCAATTAAGTTCGAAACACAAGAACTAGACCGGGATCCTGACAAACGTGGAAGGGTTCGAATGGTACAGCGCTCAAAAGACTCACAGCTCCAAGTGGCCGTACGACTAAAGCCACTGATAGACAGTGAGAAGTTTGAAGAGTAAAGATATTGATTTCATTTCGGGATTCCAGACACGCGCATACGAGAGATTATACGAAAAACAAAGAGATAGAGTACTTGTGCTCGAAACAATGAAGGCAGCAGAACAGGGGCAAAGGCAAGCCCACAGAAAACGGCTAGCTACAACCTACGCCTTGTTCGCCAACGCCGACGCGAACTTGTAGAAGTCCACATCGCCCGCCCGCACGCCGCAAGTGTAAATAAACTTTCTCGCTACATAGCTCGCAAACAGCGCGCGTTGATACGGCTCCGGAAACCGACCCACCAACGCCTCGTATCCGGCCTTGTCGAGGAGCGTGCGCGGAATCGCCGCACGCAGTACACCCTGACGCGCACGTTGATCATCGAACAACGCGCTTGCCTCGAGCTCGTCTTGCAAGTCGGTGATGGTCTGGCTGAGCTCATCCGAGATGACGCAGCGAGGCTTCGCCACTCGTACTCGGCCCAGATGCAGCCGAACTCGAGAGCCGCATTCTCCGAGACGCGGGCTTGAATATCCTTGACGTACGCCTGGTAGAAATCTGGCGGGCTGCTGCCCTCTTTGAAGGTCATGCACTGTGCGTGGTCGGCGTCTGCGAGACCAAGACCGACGAGGACTTCGAGTGAGCTAGACGTTACGCCACCCTTGTTAGCTGACGAGTCCTTGAACATGACGACCTTGCGCTTCTCGAGGAAGAGACGAGCTTGTTGAGTGAAGAACAGGTTGGCACCCTCGACGATGTACTTGAAGTGGGGCTTGCCCTCGGCGTCGAGGAGGCCGGCGACGTTGGAGATGTTGACGGCTTCGGGACGACCACCGCAGGGGACGAAGAGGTCGGCCTTGTAACGGAAGTGAGCAGTATTGCGGAAGTCGGTGCCATCAGGAACGATCTCGCCGGCTATGAAGAGTGGCGTAAGCAACTGCGAGTACTAGAGCAAGATGAAGGAAGGAACTCACAGGGAAGCTTGACGTCCTGATCCTCGACAAGAACGAGATAGCCGTCCTTACTCAACTTCGTCTTGTCGAAGTTGCCCACCGGTACCCTCAACTTCGCCAACCTCCTCAGCTCCTCGCGGTCAAGACCTGCCGGGTCCGCCAAGACACCACTGCCGTCAATGACGGCTACCGTCTTGTCGCTGCTGAGTAGAATCTCGTTCGAGCCAAGATCGCCATCAGGTCCACCGGTCTGAACTTTGGTGATGTTGGCCTCCTTGAGCCCGAGGTGCTTGTAGATGCCCAGCACGTATTGGCGCACGCTGAGCGAGGTCATGCCGTACGCGTCGTGCGGCACACCGCCGAGTTTCGCGGCAGACTTGCCAGTGGTGAAAGACTTCCACCACGCGTCCGCACCACGAGCCTTCGCGTGAAGCGCCGCCCAGTCCATGAGGTCGGCGGTGCCTTCATCGGGGCCGAAGAACAGAATCTCGGGCTTTGCGTAGAGGTCGACGATTTGCTCCTTGATGCCAGGAGTCTGACCGGGGATGAGGAGGTCGATGACGGCGTCGACATATTTCTCGAAGGAGCGGACATGCGAGGCGCCGAGCGAGGGCAGGATTGTTCCCTTAGCACCGCCCTCTGGAATGTCCTTGTTCTTGAGGTTCTGGGTTGAAGCGAGTGCGTAGTTCTCATCAAAGAGCGAGCGCTGGTCGATAGAGTAGTTCCTGCGAACAAGAACAACGGTTAAGACGAGCAGTGTAACCCCGTGTAGGGAGACACGTACTCCTTGCCACGCGAACGAACGATACGGATACCACCACGGGCAACATCCTTGAAGCGGATGTGGAAACCGCGGAACTCGGCGCCGATGACGAAGAACATGCCGTGCGGCTTCTTCGGATACTCGACTTCAGGCAGGAAGCCCGGGGCGAGACGGAAGGAGAGTGCGACCTTCGTCGGCTGGTAGAAATTGGTCTTGAGCACGTGTCTGCGCGAGGCCTTGTGAGTGACTGCGAGCAACAGAGGTTATGATGAAGCACGTACTGGTTGAACACGAGGAAACTCTCGAAGATCTGCAGCTCGTGCTTGTTCGAGACGCTCTTGCGGATGCGGTCGTACAGCTCCTCGTCTGTCAACGGCTGGTCGACCTGCAGACGTTGGTACGACAGCGTCGGCATAAGCTGGCTGGCCTGCGCGCCGGCGGCGGGGTAGTGCGTCATGGCGAAGTGAACGTAGAGCATGCGGACGAGGTCTGGTTGGGCGAGGATAGCCTCCTCGATACTCTGCCGTGTGAAGGTCTCCTCGCGGAAACGACGCTTGATGTTGTTAAGAACTTCAGCGTGTGTCGCGTTCGTCTCGTCGAGAACTCCACGAAGAGCGAGGTAAGCCGGGCCGAGACGGTTGCAGAAGTGTTGAGCGAAGATCCAGCAGGCGTAGGCGTACGTCGCTTCTTGTACTGCATGACCGCAGACGCCTCCGGGTGCCGCGGGGTTGCGTCCGAAGAAGGGGTTGTCCGGAAGGCAGTAGAGCAAGGACGCCTCCTTCATGACCTGTACAATCGAATGCTCGATGGGAGGCGCGTTGCGGGCACCAGCGCCAGGGACCGGGTTGAGGTAGAGCGAGACGATGGTGACACCGTTGGCGAACTGCTCAACGTACTTGCGCGCTGAGTAAAGATCGTAGAAGTGATAAAGCTCCGACAGTGCGCTGAAGTAGTGGGAGGTACCACCCATCTTGTAACCAATGACGATACGATGCTCGCGCGAGCCCTCGACTTCAAAGATCTCGATGAAGGGGCCATACCGGTCCTCGACGTTCCACATGATCTTCTGGTAGATTTCGAGCGTGTTCGGGGAGGCGCGCTCAAGGAATGACTTGTCCGAGACCGACCGGATTTCCGTGCGCTTGCCAGGGACTGGTGCAGGGATAGGCGTGGGGAAGGCGCAGCGAGCGACAAAGTAGCAGCGGAGTTGCTGGGCGGCGGTCGAGGAGTCGTGACCGGCGGAGCGGAAGGTCTCGAGGCGGTAGGCGCGCTCGGGCGTCGAGTTGTCCAAGAAAAGCTCGTCAATCCTAGTTAGATAAGATAAGAAATTAGAATAGAGTGCGGACGGAGGAAGCCCGTGAGGAAACCCGT
>Ga0247815_10002610_pt1 | contig 13290 bp, 6 predicted proteins | sample UWRJL194509B1_FD_181014 | JGI IMG/M metagenome (GOLD analysis project Ga0247815, IMG submission 181014) | Plant litter microbial communities from Arlington Agricultural Research Station in Wisconsin, United States - UWRJ-L194-509B-1 | ecosystem: Environmental > Terrestrial > Plant litter >... | reverse complement strand
TCGTTCCGCGCCAGGTCTACCAACATGACGTGCTCGGCACTTTCCTTCGGATCCATCTCCAGTTTTCTGGCAAGCTCGGCATCCTCCTCATCATTTCCCGTCCGCTTAAATGTACCAGCAATCGGAAAGATATTCGCAACCTTATTTTTTATGGTAATCTGTGCCTCCGGCGAAGAACCGAAGAGCTTGAAGTTCCCATAGTCAAAGTAAAATAAATATGGAGAAGGATTGATTGAGCGCAGACAGCGGTAAACATTGAATTCATCGCCGCTGAAGCCCTGGTTATAGGCTCTTGATGGCACGATCTGAAAGACGTCGCCTCTGAGAATATGCTTCTTCATCTGTTCCACAATATCTTTAAACCCGGTATCTGTCAGGTTGGACTGCTCTTCCCCCTGCGTGTCAAAACTATATTCTGGAAAGTTTTTATTCTGAATGATGTACTCCAGTCTGGCCAGATCCTCATCTGCTGTACCGTCAAAATTGTTCCTGAATAAAGTCACTTCATTTCTAAAGTGATCTATGGCGATAATATACCTGTAAATATGATATTGCATCACAGGGATCTGCTCGTCTTCCGGCGTCACCGCAGTAAATTTAATATCTTCAAAATGTTGTACCGCATTCCAGGAAAAGTAGCCAAAAAGTCCATTTGAGATATACCGTTTATCCGGCAAATCATCTGTTTCAAATGCCCCCTTAAATCGTGCAATCTCTTCTGTTAGTTTAAAACCGGTTTGTTCAGCCGTAGCGCCGTCAGGAAAGTACGTACTCAGTACATCGTCTCTGAGTATAATGCCCGCTACAGGATCCGCACAAACATAACTAACCGCGTTTTCGCGACTGTGGTAGTCTGAGCTCTCCAGTAAAATTGTGTTTGGAAAAACATCCCTCAGCCGCAAATAGATGCTTACAGGAGTAGCCGTATCGGCAAGCCGCTTTTTAAAGGATGTCTTAATCTGGTATTTCTTCATGGCAAAATTAAATAGAACTAAAAACAAAAAACCCGACGTTTGTACGTCGGGTTATAATGTGGTTTTTGGTTTAGGTTGATAAACTATAAGGTACACAAGGCTTCGACGGAACTCTTTTCAGAATGCGCACGCCATTGCCAAGTATGTATATTGTTAATCATGAGCAACAAAAATATAAATAAATCTGATGATGCAAAATTAAATCTCAAAAATTTAAGAAACACCCATATAGGTTCTGCTGGGATCGGCTTTTACCATAGTGAAGATTGCTACAGCAATGATCAGCAATGCCAGACTGAAATATAAGGCGATAGTTCTGTGTTTAACCAAAGCACTGTCAAACCTTTTAGACCTTGCATTACCAACCGTAATCAGGATGATGGCAAAAACCATCATGCCAATGTGTTCCATTTTCCAGTAACGGCCCATGGCTACTGTGGATGATACCTTGTACCAGCCGTTCATAAAATAAACCGCCAGACCGAGTACCAGTTGAATGTGAGCACTGATCAGCGTAAAAACATTTAGCTTCCTGCTGCCTTCAGTATAGGGTTTTTTGCCAAAATAGCCAGAAAGGGCATTGAATATAGCTCCTAACAACATGATCAATACCACATACCTCCATCCGGAATGTGCACTCTTTAAAATTTCACCTGGATTCATAACGTTTTTCTTTAAACATAACCATTTCATGCAGACATAACTTAAGAACTACTCAACGTAAACGCAGTTTATATTCATTTTAAACAAATAGTTGAGCATAAAACTGCGTAATCCAGTAGTTTTCAGTAAAAAACATGATATAATAGCAAAGATCCGGATTTTTATAATAGATTTAAGCACTAAACTAAATTTTTTATGAAGAGAATTCTACTAACGCTTGCGTTGGCATTTTCTGCTACATGTTTATTTGCACAGGAAACTTATCCAGTAAACGGGTCGTACGATACCCGGCCCGGGTTGTTTGCCTTTACCAATGCAACCATTGTAGTTAGTGCCAACCAAACCATCAGTAACGGAACATTACTGATTAAAGGTCAAACCATTCAATCTGTAGGTGCGGGCACCGCAGTACCTAAAGGCTATGTTGTCATAGACCTGAAAGGTAAATTCATCTATCCCTCTCTGATCGATCCTTTCACTACCTACGGTTTGCCTGAGGCAACAAGAGGTGGAGGCGGTGGTTTTGGTGGAGGCGGCGGCGGTCGTCAGTCTATCTTTGTCTCTACAAAAAAAGGCGCTTACAACTGGAATGAAGCTATCCGACCGGAAACGGAAGTAAAAAGTATGTTCGCCAACGACAGCAAGAAAGCTGACGATATGCGTAAAGCAGGTTTTGGTAGCGTCAACATCGTTAACAGAGATGGTATTGCCCGTGGAACATCTGCGGCGGTTACCCTGAGCGACGAAGCTGAAAACAAAAACATGCTGAACACACAAACAGCAGCCAACTATTCCTTCAGTAAAGGAACATCGCAGAATGACTACCCAACGTCATTAATGGGCTCCATTGCTTTATTGCGTCAGACTTATTATGATGCACAATGGTATGGCAAACAGAAAGTAGAATACAATATCTCTCTGGAGGAATTCAACAAACAACAAAACCTGGCTCAGATCTTTGAGGTAGATGGATGGCAAAACATCCTGCGCGCAGATAAGATCGGCAAGGAATTCTCCAAAAAATACATCTTTAAGACCACTGGTGATGAATATCAGCGGATCCCCGAAGTAAAAGCTACAGGCGCGAGCCTGATCATACCGATCGCTTTTGTTAAGGCTTTCGATGTAGAAGATCCAGCTGAAGCAAGAAGCGTATCCTTAACACAAATGAAAGGCTGGGAGCTTGCTCCAACAAATCCTGCAGCCCTGGAAAAAGCGGGTATCAATTTCGCTATCACCACTACAGGACTTGACAACATCAGAGATTTCTGGACCAATATTCGTACTGCTATAGATAACGGATTAACAGAAAAACAAGCGCTTCGTTCAGTAACTGAAGTTCCGGCAACTATGGTTGGCATCTCCGATAAAGTTGGTACACTGGAAAAAGGCAAACTGGCTAACTTCCTGATTACTTCTGATAACCTGTTTAAAAACGGAAATATCGTTTTTGAAAATTGGGTTCAGGGTAAACGTTTTGTTGTGAATAAGATTAATACTACAGACCTGAAAGGCGTATATGCCTTAAATGTTGACGGTATTGGTGCATTGACATTAAAAATCACTGGTACTGGCGGTGGCAGCACTGCTGCTATCGAAAGAGCAGGACCAGACAGTACGAAAACAACTGCAACATTCACACGCACCGGCGACTGGCTGAGCATTAATTTTAACCTGAGAAAAAACCCTAAAGGGGATGTACGCTTAAGCGGATACGTAACTTCGGCAAGCCCACTTACCTTCAGAGGTGAATCGGTACTACCTGATGGTACAGAGGGCAAATGGACTGCATCCTTTAAAGAGGCCAGCAAAGAAATGCCAAGAAGAGAAGAACCTAAACCGGCGATTGCTGCGTTAGGTACCCTAATCTATCCATTTACGGCTTTCGGTACTGTTGTTGCTCCGGCACAAGAAACGGTATTGCTTAAAAACGCAACGGTATGGACAAACGAAAAAGAAGGTATCCTGCAAAACGCAGATGTATTGCTTGAAGGTGGTAAAATCAAGGCCGTTGGTAAAGGACTTTCGGCAGGAAATGCCAAAGTGATTGATGCTACAGGCAAACACATTACCGCAGGTATCGTTGATGAGCACTCACACATCGCTATCGCTGGTGGTGTAAATGAAGGCGCACAATCATCTTCTGCAGAAGTACGCATCGCTGATGTAGTGAATGGAGAAGATGTGAACATCTATCGCCAGCTGGCGGGTGGAGTAACCACTTCACACCTGTTACACGGATCTGCAAACCCGATCGGCGGACAAAGTCAGCTGATCAAATTACGCTGGGGCAAAAGTGCCGAAGAACTTAAGTTTGGTGGTAACGACGGCTTTATCAAATTTGCACTCGGAGAAAACGTGAAGCAAAGTAACTTCGGTTCAGGTGCACGTTTCCCAACAACACGTATGGGTGTTGAACAAAGCTATATTGACGAGTTCACCCGCGCTAAAGAATACCAGGCAGGTATGGCTGTAAAAGGTAACAACGTGAGAAGAGACCTTGAGCTTGATGCCATCGTAGAAATCCTGAACAACAAACGTTTCATTACCTGTCACTCTTATGTACAGTCTGAGATCAACATGCTGATCCATGCTGCAGACAGCATGGGCTTCAAGATCAACACGTTCACGCACATTCTGGAAGGTTATAAAGTAGCCGACAAAATGAAAGCACACGGTATCGCGGGATCAACATTCGCAGATTGGTGGGCTTACAAAATGGAGGTTCAGGAAGCTATTCCTTACAATGGTGCTATCATGCACAATGTGGGTATCACTACAGCCTTCAACTCTGATGATGCTGAGATGGCCAGAAGGCTGAATCAGGAAGCAGGTAAATCAGTATTATACGGTGGCGTTCCTGAAGAGGAAGCACTGAAACTGGTGACCCTGAATCCTGCAAAAATGTTGCACATTGATAACCGGGTAGGAAGTATCAAAGCAGGAAAAGATGCCGATGTGGTGATCTGGTCTGCAAATCCATTGTCGATCTATGCCAAAGCAGAAAAAACTTTTGTAGACGGTATTCCTTATTGGGATCTTGATCAGGATGTAATCGTTAGAAAAGCACAACAAAGCGAAAGAGCCCGTCTGATTCAGAAAATGCTCGACAGCAAAAGCAGAGGTAACAGAACACAGAGACCAGTAATGGAAGCTCCGCGTCTGTACGCCTGCGAAACTCTGGAAGATTATTCCGCAGAACTTACCGAATTAGAAAGGAGTCATTCCCATGAATAAATACTTTTTAACACTCGCACTGAGCACGCTCAGCGTTGTGTGTTTTGCTCAGGCTACTATATTGCCGGCCAAGAAACAAACTAAAACTATCGCCATTACCGGTGCTACTATCCATGTTGGCAACGGTACTGTGATTGAAAATGGAACGATCGTTTTCAGCAATGGCAAAATCATCAGTGTTGCCGCTAATGGACAAGTACCTCAGGATGGCGCTACAGAGATCAAAGCCGCAGGCAAGCACATCTACCCAGGCTTTATCGCTCCGGTAACCAACCTGGGTCTTGCTGAATTTGAATCTGTAAAAGCAACCCTGGATTTCCAGGAATTGGGGAACATGAATCCGCATATCAGATCATTGATCGCCTACAATACCGACTCTAAAGTACCTGCTACATTAAGAAGCAATGGTATCCTGATGGCGCAAATTACACCAGAAGGTGGTACCATCTCTGGAAGCTCATCTGTAGTACAGCTTGATGCCTGGAACTGGGAAGATGCTGTGATTCGCACAGACGACGCGCAGCACGTAAACTGGCCAGTATTACCCCGCTTCAGAGGCGGAGGTGGTGGTGGCCGTCCAGGAGGAATGGGTGCAGCTAACCCTGATGCTCTTCAGGAACGCCGTAATGCTGCTATTGCCGAACTTGATGCCTTCTTTTCTGAAGCCAAAGCCTATTCAGATGTTAAAGCAGAAGTTACCAATACCCGACTTGCTGCCATGAAACGTGTATTTGACGGATCAGAAAAACTGTTTATCACAGCCAACAACCAGAAAGATATCGTAGCTGCTGTAACCTTTGCCAAAAAATTCGGGATTACACCTGTAATTGTTGGTGGAGAAGAAGCATACCTGGTTACTGATTTCCTTAAAGACAATAACATCTCTGTGGTCATCAAACAACCGCATTCATTACCATCATCGTTGGATGACGATGTCAATATGCCTTACAAAAACGGCGCAATACTGGCCAATGCCGGCGTTAACGTTGTGGTAAGCATTGAAGGTTACTGGCAACAGCGCAACCTGCCTTTTATGGCTGGTACCGTTTCTGCATGGGGACTCGACAAAGAAAAAGCACTGTCTACTATCACGTTAAATACCGCTAAAGTGTTAGGCATTGATAAAACGACAGGAAGTCTGGAAAGTGGAAAAGATGCTACCCTGTTTATTTCAGTAGGTGATGCACTTGACATGAAAACCAACAAGGTTGAACAGGCTTTTATTCAGGGAAGAGATATCAACCTGGATAACCTGCACAAACAGCTGGACAGAAAGTTCAGCGAAAAATATGGATTGAAAGTGAATTAAATAAAAAGAGCGACCCTATCCGGGGTCGCTCAATTTAACTAACTTATTATTCATAAAAAAACTGCTGTTGGGGAAGGAGTCGAACCTTCAAGGGGAAGTTAGCTGCAGTTCAAAATTAATTTGTGGTCAACCCATAAACTGTGTTTATCCCATAATCCCCACCACCGAGACAAGGAGGTGTGTCTGCCAGTTTCACCACCCAACAGGATATAAAAGAACATCATTCTTTGGCTGTAGGGGAAGGAGTCGAACCTTCAAGGAGTAGTTAGCCCTTACGGGTTTTCCGATTCTCCACCACCGAGACAAGGAGGTGCGTCTGCCAGTTCCACCACCCTACAATTTATAAGCAAGTTTTAAAGAACTATTTTTTCTTACTTGCTTGATACAAATGTAACAAGACATCCCTAACGTTGCAAATATTCTAACCATTTATTTTTATTTTTAGGAGAATTATAATAAATTAGCTTAACCGTTAACAAAAGGAAAATCGATGCTCAAAAAAGAAAGCCAAAATTTAGAAATTGACAACCTCGATATCGAGATTCTCAAACAACTGATGCAAGACGCCACCAAGCCGTATACGGAAATTGCCAAAGATCTGATCGTATCGGGTGGAACTATCCACGTCAGAATGAAGAAACTACATGAAATGGGTATTATTCGTGGTTCTCACCTGATCATTGATCCGCAGAAAGCAGGATATGACATCTGCGCTTTTTTGGGGATTTACCTTGAAAAAGGGATTCAGTATAAAGATGCCGTAGCCCAACTGAGTAAGATTAAGGAAGTGGTCGAACTGCATTACACCACGGGTGCCTATAGCATGTTTGCCAAGATTATATGCAGAGATACTTCCCACCTGCGACATGTACTGAACGAAGAGATCCAGGCCGTGGCCGGGATTCAGCGTACAGAAACACTAATCTCGCTGGAAGAAAGTATCAGAAGGCAGATTGAGCTCGGCCCTGCTATTTAAACATATTTTTTAGTGCTTCAAGTTTCAGCTGAAGATCACCATCAGCCTGCTTCGCAGGTTGTGTCTTCGGTCTTGACTGCATCTTTTCCTTACTTTTGAATGCCGCCTGTGGCTGTTGCCCTTTCGCCTGACGCGATGGTGCAGCAGCCGCAGATTTAGCCTGCGCAGGTCGCGCAGGTCTGGTTGCCTGCTCAGTTTTCATCGATAGCGAAATCCGTTTACGGGCTACATCTACTTCTGTAACAGTTACTTCAACATGCTGATGCACCTTCACCACATCATTGGGATTGGCGACAAACCTATTCGTTAACTGACTGGTATGAACCAGTCCATCCTGATGCACACCAATATCTACAAAGGCACCAAAATTGGTTATATTGGTGACAATACCTGGCAGTTTCATACCGATTCTAAGATCTGCAATCTCATTTACCCCATCCGTAAAGCTAAATACCTCAAACTGTGCCCTTGGATCACGGCCTGGTTTAGCCAGTTCCTTTAAGATATCTGTCAGTGTCGGAAGACCCGTCTCATCGCTCACATACTGCTGTAGATTGATCTGCTGCTGCAGTTCCGCACTCTTCATCAGTTGCGCTACGCTGCAGTTCAGATCGCGTGCCATCTTGTTCACCAGATTATATCTTTCCGGGTGGACACCACTGGCATCAAGGGCATGCTCGGAGTTTCTGATCCTTAAAAAACCTGCCGCCTGCTCAAATGCCTTATCACCCAGGCGCGGTACCTTTTTAAGGCTATCTCTGTTTTTAAATGCACCATGCTCATTCCGGTAGCTTACAATATTCTGTGCCAGTTGAGGACCAAGACCAGAAACATACGCAAGCACCTGTTTAGATGCTGTATTCAGCTCTACCCCAACAGCATTTACGCAACTCATTACCGTATCATCCAGAGATGCCTGTAATTTATGCTGATCTACATCATGCTGATACTGACCAACGCCAATTGATTTAGGGTCGATCTTTACCAGTTCAGCTAAAGGATCCATCAGCCTGCGGCCGATAGAAACTGCGCCACGCACGGTAATATCCTGGGTAGGAAATTCTTCACGTGCCACATCCGATGCGCTGTAAACAGAAGCCCCGTTTTCATTAACCATCACTACCAGTATATCCGGCAGCTTCAGTCCGCGGATAAAAGCTTCAGTTTCCCTTCCAGCGGTGCCATTACCGATGGCAATAGCCTCAATCTGATGAGTCTTGCACATTTCCGTGATCTTCTCTGCAGCCTTGCGTACATTACCCTGTCCGGTATGCGGAAAGATAGCTGCATATTCCAGTAATTTACCCTGGTGATCCAGGCATACCACTTTACACCCCGTTCTGAATCCTGGATCTATCGCCAATACACTCTTCTGCCCCATAGGCGCAGCAAGCAATAGCTGCCTTGCATTTTCGGCAAACACGCGAATTGCTTCTTCATCTGCCTTTTCTTTATAAAACGCACGGATCTCAGTTTCCATAGCTGGCCCGAGCAGTCGCTTATAGCTGTCGGCGATAGCCAACTTTACCTGCTCCGCAGCGGCGCCCTTACGGGTAATAAACTGTTCTTCCAGCAACTGTACTGCTCCTTCTTCAGGGGGTGAAGTATCCAGTTTTAAGAAACCTTCCTGTTCTCCCCTGCGCATGGCCAGCACGCGATGGGAAGGTGCAGATTTAAAGGGTTCTGACCAGTCGAAATAATCCTTATACTTAATACCTTCTGCTTCTTTACCCTTTATCAGCACAGACTTAAATACAGCCTGTTGTTTATAATAAGTACGCATGGCCGTTCTGGCAGTTGCATCCTCATTCACAAGTTCAGCAATGATGTCTCGCGCACCCGCAAGTGCATCAGCTACCGTAAGCACCCCAAGCTCTTCATTTACGTACTCCGCAGCAGCCGTTTCAGGCAGCACAGCGCTTTGTTCAAGCACCTGCAGCGCCAATGGTTCCAGACCTTTTTTACGTGCTTCAGAAGCTCTTGTTTTACGTTTAGGTTTATAAGGCAGGTACAAATCCTCAATCAGGTTGATGGTGGTAGCAGCATTAATCTGCGCCTCCAGCTCCGGTGTTAACTTGTCCAGTGCAGCAAGCGCCTTCAGAATCGCTTCACGACGCTTATCCAGTTCGCGCAATTGCTGAAAGCGATCTCTCACCGCAGCAACCTGCACCTCATCTAAACTGCCAGTAACTTCTTTTCTGTACCGGGAAATAAAAGGTACTGTAGCCCCTTCATCCAGTAACGCGATAGTGGCGGCAACCTGTTTCTCAGCAACACTTAATTCCTGAGCAATAATTTTTGAATGCGTACTCATTTCCAAATATTTGTAATAAAAAAATCCCGTGGGGTTAAGCCAACGGGATTATATTTTCAGTGTTTTTGAATCTTTATTTTGTTACGTACATCACTTCTTTCACCGCTTTGATTACGCGTTCTGCGTTTGGCAGACTTGCAGCAATCAGCGTAGGTGCATATGGAAGCGGTACATCTGCGCAGGTAATACGCAATACCGGAGCATCCAGATGATCAAAAGCATTCTTCTGAACATTGAAAGCGATCTCTGAAGAGATAGATGCCAATGGCCATGCCTCTTCAACGATAACCAATCTGTTTGTTTTCTTAACAGATTCAATGATGGTAGCATAATCAATAGGACGTACAGTACGTAAATCAATTACTTCAACATTGATACCTTCTTTAGTCAGTTCTTCAACTGCAGGATTAACAACACGGGTCAGCATTTTACCAAAAGTTACGATAGTCACATCAGTACCTTCTTTAACCACATTTGCTTTACCGATCTCCAGGTAATATTCTTCAGCAGGAACATCTCCCTTATCGCCATACATCACCTCAGATTCCATAAAGATTACAGGATCCGGATCAAGGATAGCCGCTTTCAGTAAACCTTTGGCATCATAAGGAGTAGCAGGAACAACAACTTTCAATCCCGGGCAGTTTGCATACCAGTTTTCAAAGTTCTGAGAGTGCTGCGCACCCAATTGTCCGGCATTACCTGTTGGGCCACGGAAAACGATTGGAACAGAAAACTGTCCACCGCTCATGGATAACATTTTTGCAGCCGCATTAATAATTTGATCAATCGCTACTAAAGAGAAATTGAAAGTCATAAACTCTATAATCGGAATCAGGCCGTTCATCGCAGCACCAATACCAATTCCGGTGAAACCTAATTCAGCAATCGGTGTATCTATAATTCGCTTGTCACCAAACTCATCGAGCATACCCTGGCTAACTTTGTAAGCACCATTGTACTGCGCAACTTCTTCACCCATCAAAAAGATGTTCTCGTTTTTACGCATTTCTTCGCTTAAAGCTTCACGCAAGGCTTCTCTAAATTGAATCTCTCTCATTGTATATTCAAGTATTAACTGCGGCAAATATAAGTATTGTAATTTAATTATAAAGTAGTGTTTTAATTACATTCTGTAACCATTTTCACATAATTACCGCGGTGTAAAAAGCCGAAATAATGCATATTCACCAGGCATAAATTCATTTTTACCGCTGACAAATGTCCTTATACGGACAGTAGGAGCAGTTTTCTATGTTTTCTGTCTGTACAAACGGAACCGACTCATCAAAAAGCTCCTCCAGCTTCTCTTTCAGTTTCTCAGAAAAAAGCCCTTTAAAGGTCTCCAGGTTCTGATCTTTCAGAGCCAGTCCACCGCGTTGTTTCTCCTTAAAAAGCGTCCCCTCCTTGAAGTCACGCACAGTATACAAATGTGGCTCCACATATTGCTTGTGGTTAACCTGCTCATACACGTAGGTATAAAAAAGTGTCTGCAGCAAAGCCTTATTCTGATCCTTCCCCTGATCATCAAACAAAGCCGGGAAGTCCTTATATTTCAACTGATCTTTCCCAGTTTTATAATCCACAATCCGGGTCTTACCATCCAGCATATCAACACGGTCAATAATCCCGTATAACCAGATCTTCCCTTCACCGACCGGAAACTGCAAAACGTAATCCTGCTTATTTTCCAGTTCCATAATCTGGAAAGGCGCAATCGAGGCATCATTATCCAGGATCCGCATGGCATACTGTTCCAATACCTGCAGCACAATCTGCTGCATGGCTGGCGGCTGTGTCCCTTTCTTTGGCGCATTCAGTTTCAGTTCCTGCGCCAGCGCTCCTTCGCAAAGCAGCTCAAGATCCTTTGTTCTTTCGGTAATGAAAGCAGCAGTAACCTCCTGCCCCACTACAGGTTTATAGAAGCTCTCCATCACGGTATGCAACGCACTCCCGATCAGATTGGCTTCAATACGGTCGGGCAGATCACGAGGTTCTTTCAGATTGGCGATATACTTATAAAAAAACCGGAGCGAGCAACTGTTATAGTCTGTAAAGCCAGTAGCAGATATCTTCTTGTCATACTTAGCCGTACTGTTCCGCTTGAAATATTTGTGCAGACCAAGGAGCACATCGCCTTTTTTCTCCACTGTAATACCCAGGGCTGCGGGACTTTCAATACTCTGGTTCTGTTGCACCTGATGCACAAAGCGACATTGGGTCTCAAATTCCAGCTGTTTGATAAAGCGACTTTCTTCACCTGTACTTTTCTCATCAGTAATGCCATTGTATACCAGGGTGATCTTTTTAGGCACATGGAGCAGCCGGTAAAAAAGATAAGCCGATATGGCGTTCTGATGTTCCAGAATCGGAAGTCCAAAGGCTCTTCTGATGTTATCCGGAATAAAGGAAGCCGCATTACTGATCTTCGGAAGAATTCCTTCGTTGGCACCCAGTATGATCAGCTCATCAAAGTCAAGGTTCCGGCTTTCCAGCAATCCCATCACCTGCAGACCCGCAAGCGGTTCGCCCTCAAAAGGAACAGTAAGACCTTGCAGTGCCCGGCGGATTAGCCGCAATACAAAACGCGGCTGCAGATCTGCGCCACCACTGGCTTTAATTTCTTCGAAACTATCATTGAGCACATTGAGCGCTTTAACTGCCTGCGTAGCCAGTAATGCGTCTATCCTGCGCAGCTGCTGATCATCCCCGGCGGCAAACAACAACACACTAGCCAAGTGTCTGATTGCCATGAAGGCATCCTGAAATGGGTTAAATGTAATGCTGGCAATCTTACCCAGAGCATTCAGTTCCTGAGGATGAAAGCTTACTTTCTTTTCGTCTATGATCTGGTTGTGCAGCCTGTTGCGCAGTTCAGCATCCAGGCTTAACAAAGGATTAAACAAGAAGGAGATCACCTGTTTGTAGTTCACTTCAGGTGCAGCAACAAGCGCCTCCTGTATGGTGAGCCAGAGATCACAAAGCCCAAATAATGCCGACTGCTCAAAGGGATAACCCATGGTCACGTTCACCGAATGGTCAGTAATTGTTTGCAATGCCGGCAGCAGCAGCTTTTCATCAGCAAGGATAATCGCTTTAGCGCCCGGATTACTATCGGCATCGCCTTTGAGCAATACAGACAAGAGCTTACCCTGGGCGATATCACCCAGTGCCTGTATGACTGTAATTTCTTTCTGCGGATCGTTTAGCCTTGCCGGAGCTTTTTCAAATTGGTTGATCAGACCGATGGCATGTACATTTCTGCGGATGAAATGTCCTGCTTCCTGCAGTCCATCGCTGAAGTAATGCGCATCGGCATCAAAATAAAAGGAGCAAAGCTCCTGCTCCTGCCAGAGCCTGAATATTTTCTCTTCGGCCTTTGACAGGGCATTAAAGCCTACAAATACGGTATGCTTGAATTGTTTAATGAAACCCTGATCAGCATCCTGATTCATGGCCAGGTTCCTATACATCCGGGCATTGGTCACCAGGTTTTCCTTAGCCAGTTGCGTATGGAAGGTAACGTACAAGGCAGGCATCCGCTGCCAGAGCGCCAGGAAGCGCTCCTGCATCATGTTCTGCTTCTGCGCCGAGAAGGATCCCCAGAAAGTGCGCATAAACTGCAGCTGCTCTTCATCGAAGTTCGGAAACTGCAATTGCAGCTCCGTAATATTTTCTATCAGTCCGAAAATCTCTGCAGCATCAGCCAGATAATAGTCTACCTGACTAAAATCACCGAGGATAATCTCCGCCAGCGGGTAAAACTCATCCGGGGAAACCGGCGACTGGCCTTCTTGTTTCAGCAACTTATTGTAGC
>Ga0247815_10002605_pt1 | contig 13303 bp, 10 predicted proteins | sample UWRJL194509B1_FD_181014 | JGI IMG/M metagenome (GOLD analysis project Ga0247815, IMG submission 181014) | Plant litter microbial communities from Arlington Agricultural Research Station in Wisconsin, United States - UWRJ-L194-509B-1 | ecosystem: Environmental > Terrestrial > Plant litter >... | reverse complement strand
GAGAAGTGCGCGGGTTGAAACGGAGCCAAATGGTGTCAGCTCCGCGGGCGTCTATATCTAGGCTTGACCTCCTGTTACGCGTACCATCCCGCTGTTGCTGGTGTATTGGCTTCAGCAGTTATTTCGAGCGCGCCGTGGCTGAGGACCATCCAGCGCTACCCGGTCGGGCGACCAGGAGCCTCCCATCTCGACGGCCTCGAGAACACGCAACACGCTGACAATTGCGTCACGCCTCAGGTTGTACCGTCTAGAACCTCGTCACGTGTATCGCAAACCCTTGCCCAGGGCCAGTCGTAGTGGACCCGGCATGATCTCGTCGCGCTCATCGCCTAACCTAAACTGTCAAATCGCGGCGTCATATCTGGGATCTAGCCCTACACGCCACCCGACGGGTGAAGCCTCCATGCCCTCTCAACTTTCGCGTCCGTAGCCTGGTTGCGTTCCAGATTGTGTTTCAATCGTATGATTGTGAATGTATTGAATGCTTGTCGGATCCGCGAACCAGCATCGGTCAGCAGGAACCCGCCTAGCGGCTGTCTTTTCTCCTGAACTCTCGTCTAGTGTGGTGTTCCAACTTCTCCATTGCCAGGCCGCATTCTCGTCTGTTTGATCTTCTCCCAAACCTTCTGCTCTGCTTGATCCTGCAATCTCCGCCCTTCATCCGGCCGCGTAGCCTTGTACATCATCTGGCAGATGCTGACATCCCGACTTTCTGCTCAGGCCAACCGTTCCTGATGTCGAAGAAGATGAAGAAGGCGGTGATGAGGGCGCGCTCCGTCGCTTCGCTGCTCGGTGCTCTTGCACCAGATCGCATTCAGGTTCGTCCCCGCTGCGACCGTTCGCGCTCTACCCATCACAATTCACTCACTTCTCGACCACCAGGATCTCATCGGACGCTCGTCTGGGTACATCAAGGGACTGTCCGATGATGTCCAGAAGTCGATACAAGGTCTCAAGGGTGTCGACACCGAGTATCTCGCGAGCAGTTCAAGAAGGAGAGTCTCGACCTCGAGGCCAAGGTGCGTTCTCACGTGCAATCGGATCACAAGACGCCGACTCAAGCTGCCTCTCTTTATCGTTTCCTCGCCACTGTTCTCTCGTGAGCGCAGTACGCAGCCAAGTACGCGCCGTGCCGCCACCATCGCGGGTCAGCAAAAGCCAACAGACGCTAACATCACCAAGGGCGTCGAAGTAATCAAGGAGGTACGTGATCATGCGTTTTCACATCTTGTGGCTTCCTGACACCACGTTTCGCTGCTCGCGCAGGACGATGAGGAGTACGCGCCGATTGCTGCCAGCGTTGCACCGGCTGCCGAGGGAATCAAGGACTTCTGGCTCACTGCTCTGCGGAACCACGTCGGAATTAGCGAGCCGGTGACCGAGCGTGACGAGAAGGCGCTGAGCGCGCTCAAGGTTCGGTTTGAGCAGTCCTATTTCAAAGTTACTAACTGGTCATCTTTCCTCGCGCACGCTCAACCTTGGCTCGCTCGCCTTAAATGTCTTTGTCGACAACAGGATGTCCGCGTAACGCCTCTCCCCGTCGACACACCGGGTTATAAGCTCGAGTTCGAGTTTGCCGAGAACGAGTTCTTCAGCAACACCATCCTGACCAAAGTGTACTACTACGAGGTAGGCCCTACATCAGCCATGACGTGCATGTGGCATTTGATTGACTCATAATCCTCTATACCAGGATGAGCTTGACTGCCAGGGCGACTACGTGTACAAGGAGGCAGGGGGCTGCGACATCTCGTGGGAGGATGACGAGAAGAACCTGACCAAGAGCTTTGAGATCAAGGAGAAGCGCAACAAGAGTGCGCATTTCTTTATTTCTTCCTCGCGAACGGGGTGGGATCCGGTGGCGGCGCGCTCGCTCCGCCTACCTCGCTGCCTTCAGCTAGCCGTGCTAGAACGGCTTGACGCGCCTCTTCTCTCGTCGTCCTCTCTTCTGGTCTACCATGTCCTTCGTTTTCGTCGTGATTGTACGCTTACACTTTCTCTTTCAAGACACCAACCGCACCCGCCTCGTCCGCAAGGTGCATCCTGCAGAATCCTTCTTCAACTTTTTTACGCCGCCAACTCCGCCGAATGAGGATGAGGATGAGGATGAGGATGAGAATGATGAGGACCAGGTGCGCCCCGTTGTCTATACTTTTTGTGGAGCACCGCTGACTGTCTTTCTCGTCCCGTGTCTTTGCATTGCCTCGATGATGGTTTCGTACCCTGCACCTTCGACCCCTCACCACCTCACTTCTACATCATCCCGGATACCTACAAACCTTCATGCCGATAGCTTGAGGAGCTTGAGCAGAGGCTTGAGCTCAACTGCCAGATCGGCGAGGATCTGAAAGCGCGGGTGCGTCCATGTTCATCACACGGCAGTTACTGCTTCTTGCGCAACAGCGTGCTCATACTCATATCCGATAGGTCGTTCCGCGCGCGATCGATTTCTTCACCGGCAAAGCACTCGAGTACGAGGACTTTGAGGATGAAGATAATGAGCACGAGGGTCTCGACGAGGACGATGATGAGGAGGTGAGTTCGTGCGACGACGTTGCGTGCGGCCAGTACCACGCGCCAAACCCGCCGATTCCGTACACCCGTTTCCCCCACCGACACTGAAGCTCCAAGTAAAGAACTCGGACTACAATGACTCGCCGCAGCTGTGTCGTCGCGTGCCTGCGGCAGGCTTGAACGCACCCAACGTCGAGGAGCAGTGAGCCGCCTCCTCCAGCGTCCCGCTGCTTCTGCATCTCATTTGCGTCTTGAATTACCTCCCTCTCCTAGCGACTCCATTATAAATTTGATCACTGTCTCTACTTTCTCTCCTGGCATGACCAAACATTTGATTGTCAGCATTCGTCTGCTTCGTTGCTCGCCTTCCTCGCCGCCCCTCTTAGCATACACTCGCTACCTCTCTCACACCCCGTTACTATTCATCTTCTTTGTGCTCCGGTACGATCCCCCACCCCATCGGCGTCTTTCCCAGCTGTTCCTTGTCCTGTCTGCCTGGAAATGGAACGTGGTTGTTTGGTCCACGTGTCTGTCCGGATTGGAAAAGGACGGAAACAGGTTCTCAGGGAATGCTTGACTTTATCACACGGGGTTACTGCGTCGAACGGGTCTAAACCTTCCAGGCATGTACAAAGAGAACCACAATCGGAACACGGTTTCTGTCTGAGGATTATGGTAACTTGAAAGAACAAAGGAATATGGGCATTGACTATCAAAGAGAGGAAACTACTATACATTGCAACACAGTGGTATGGCATGGAGATCTGATCGCAGCGCTGCATCATTCAGTCGCGCCAACATAAGGCCCAGTTCGAGCCGGCATGCAAACCACTGTATCCTACACCAATGACGACGCGGCTTCGGTCGATTAGCAGCACACATGGATGCAACTGAAGGTACGTGCGGTACTCGGCTGGCACCCAGAGGATGAGCTCGCCAGATGATCCCACCAACCATCCGTCCTTGAGGGTTGCAGATGCGAGTGCTTCAACGGGATCTTTGCCGCATTCTGAGGGCACCTGACAGGCTGCACGGACATCCCACTTGTGGATCGTGGCGTCGTCAGAGCCCGATACGATAAATCGACTGTCGTTTGTGAACGCCACCGATAGCACGGCCTTGGCATGTCGATGGAGCGTCGCAAGTGGGGCACCTGTCATCGCGTCCCATAGGCGCAATGTGGCGTCATGGGACCCTGTGGCGATCACACGTGCATCGAGGGACCACGCCACGCACCAAACATAGCTCGTGTGACCCTGAAGAACAAGGATGCACTGACCCGCGGCAATGTCCCAGATGCGCGCTGCATTGTCCGACCCACCGGACACGATTCGCGTGCCGTCGGGTGAGAATGCGACGGACCGAACACTCTCGTCATTTTCATGGAGCGGCTTGTGTGCCTGTTCGCCCGAAGCAGTCTGCCAGAGATAGATGCGACCATTATAGCTTCCTGCGGTGACAAGTCCATCGTCTGGCGAAAATGCGACAGTGAATGCCGAGTGACCGCATTGGAATGGGCCAACGGCTGATGCTTGTTGTGTCGCGACATCCCACATGCATACAGTATTATCTGACGATGCTGATGCGAGCCAACGTCCATCATGCGAGAATGTCACAGCCCAGACCCAACCGGTGTGGCCGCGCATTGGCTCGCCAATCACTTTTCCCGACTGCACATCCCACAGCCGAACGGTGCAGTCTCTAGATGCTGACGCAATCGAGCTTCCGTCTGGGGAGATCGACACAGAGAATACATCGCCTGTGTGCCCGTCAAGCGTCGGAAGCGCAGCATGGCCGGTGTGTGCATTCCAGATCCGCACAGATTTGTCGCTGGAACCACTGACGATGATATCACCGTCACGCGAGACCGCTACCGATCTTACTGCCTTTTCGTGTGCAGGCAGTGGCTGAACAGCCGAATGGCCACTTCCAGCGCTCCAGATCCTGATTGTGGCGTCATCAGAGGCTGATGCGATGTATAGCCCGTCCGGGGAGAAGGTGGCCCAGTTAACCTCGCCTGCGTGACCGCCAAGATCGACCCAAGAAGCATGCTGCCGATCCGGCTTCAGGGTCCAGAGCCGAACAGCCGCGCCACATGTGGCCACCAAGGCCCCACCGTCTGGAGAAAATCGCACACAAAGCTTCTTGATGTTCTGATTGAGCAATGCAATTTTCTCCCCGGTCTTGAGTTGCCAGAGTGCGATAGCGTCATCGAAAGTTCCGGCAATCATCTTGCCATCTGGTGAGAAGTCGACACCACCGGTTACATCCCCTTTTAAGGGTTCGCGGACCGTTTCTCCGGTGCTGCTGTTCCATAATCTGATTTCGCCATATTCAATATCGTCTAGCCAGTCAATACCTGAAGAACCAGATGCCAAAATACACCCTTCCGGAGAGAACGCCACTCCCCTGACGCAATTCTCATGTCCGAGCAGGTTGTAAAGTTGCTCGCCCGTCTCGGGGCTCCAGAGGCGCACGGTTTTATCGTCAGAAGCTGATGCGAGACGGAATCCATCTGGACTGAACCTGACGCAGTTCACGGCGCCAGAATGTCCGTTCCGCAGCCGGCGACTCGCCTGATCTGGTGTAATACTCCAAACATGCACGATGCCTGATCGAGTACCGGATGCGACCCACTGACTGGTCTGAGCAAAGTCGACCGTGAGAACCGAGTCTGTGCCAACCAGCAGCGGTGACCGCGCTTCCTCGCCTGTCCTCGTATCCCAGACGCGGACCGAGCCGTCCTCAGAACCAGAGATAAGAAGTCGACCATCACCGGAATACGCTACTGAGTGAACGGGGCCACTGTGACCGGTGAGCATCATTACAGTCCTTCCTTCGTGGTTACCGATCCCCAACCTATCAACGGTGATCAGACCAATGCACTGCTGATAAAAGCCTTGGTAGACCAGCGAGTCCTTATCGGCAAACGGGAGGGCCGAGAGATAGATATGGGGTACGCTTCGCTCGATCGCCTCGTGAGATGAGGCCACAAAGGAGTTGGCGTCACGGAGGAATCGCGCAAGGTCCGAGTCTGCGTGACTGGATACAGTTCCAGCTGCGATGAAAAGCATTTTGGCGGCACGCCAAACTTGATGCAGATGCGACATGACTTCGAGCCAAAGAAGGAGTCTTGGACGAAAGGTTGCGCCAATCTTAGCGTCGAAGTTGTTGGGGTTGACCAGTGCAGCAACATGGTATACCCACTGCATACATGCGTACTCGAGAGAGAGCGTGATGCTGTCTGGGCGCTTTGGCGAGTTCGGCTCGTAAGAAGAGCGGCTTGCCGAAATGTTGAAACGAAGCTGCTTGGCCATTACATCGAGACACCCGTGCGCCAACGCTTCGTGGCCCAGTGACTGACGGATGCGGATGTGGTCAGGCGCCCGGCTATACAGATAGTCGCCAAACGACGCATGTACGGTGCGCAGTCCGGGCATGTCGTCGTCCTCAGGCACATGAACTACGGCGTGAAGTCGGGACAGGCTGGCGCCTACTTCGTATGACTCTAGATTTGAAAGATCAGCCAACGCCGTCACAGACAGTGTCATTCGGGCAGAGAGGAGCGAGGCAAGGAGGCGCTGTAGTTTCGGCAGCTCTGTGGCCACGGGTCCATCTTCCCTCACTGCCTCGTTCAAGATGAGCGCGTACATGCGGTCCAGTGGGGCAGTGGCTCTGTCGTTGAGACCGTTTCGAGAGGCGTTGAGCAAGGCCTTGAACTGGGCGACAGCTGCCGCAGCACCCCCACCAAAAGTATGCGCTATGGCAGTCGCTGCTACAATGAAAAGGCCATCGCTGAGCTGAACAAGAGTCTCGACATCACTTTCCGTGATGCTCGCTCGGAGCTTCGGCTTGGCGCAGAGCTTGTTGTTGAGCGTTTCGGTGATATATCGCCTGATGTCGGCATCGACCTCCAAAGAATCCACAGTATGAAGTTGCAGGATCTGACTGAGTTTCTCGTTTGAGATCGAGGTGTCGCGAATCTGAACCTCGGGTCGCGACGTGACGAGGAACTTGACTGGAAGTTTGGGATCGGAACGCGTTAAGCTGACGAGCGCTTCGAGCATGTTGGTTACAACAGTGTGGCACTTGGTATCGTCGAGGACGCCGTCAGCGGTCTCTCCGCCACACTCATCGAGTGCATCAATAACGAACAGAATCGGGATGCTTGCGTCTTTCAGGGTGGAAAGAGGCGCGCGAAGAAGGAGTTCGATCTGCGCAGTCACATCTTTGTGTTGGATGTCGTTGTGAATAGTCTCTGCCAGAGCGAGGCGGAAGTCGACGGATTCCCTGGCAAGAAGCTGAGCGAGCGTTGGGATCACGCAGCGAATGTCGCGCTGCGCAGCCACACCAGTCGAACGAGAGCAGAAGAAGCTCCCACCCAGTATGATCTGACTGTCGACGCTAGCCTGCTCGCAAACCGTCTTTGAGATCGAGGTCTTACCGGTGCCTGCCATCCCGGTGATCCAGCAGATCTGCAAAGCATCGGGATCTTTGATCCATTCTGCTGTCTCGCTCAGGATGCGCACGCGAGTTTTCTTCATGCAGCCATAGTTCAGCTGTGCGTCGTGGACCGCCTGCGGCACATGCCGCTCATTCAACGCTGCGATAGGTCAGCCACATTCTTTCGATCGACTCAAGGTGGCATCTTACCGGCAGATATCTGCTCGAGAGCCTTCTTCTGGACAACAGATGCTTTCTCCTGGACAACGAATGAGTAGGATATTGGGACGCTTTGCCGAGGCGACAGACCTGTTCCTCGCAGGCGTGAACGATGTTTTGAATCCAGTTGTTGTTGGTCACGACCGCTCTGTCGCCCACAATGGAGGTGGTATTGCCGTTTTTATTGGCGATGTCTGCCTGCGTGGCTGTGAAGGCTATGAAGTGTAAGCCATCCTCCTGAATGAACAATGTGAGAGAAGTGTCTAACCAGTGGTGATCGCTTTATCGTGCTGCTTCTCATCGACCTCTTGGGACTGCGTCTCGAGTACTTTGACATCCGTCGTGACATCCACGACTTGCGCTCCTACGCCTTCTATAATCTCGCTCGTGGAAGCTTCAATGGGAAGATGGGCGAAGGCTGCTGCAACGTTTGGGGTGTGTTTGGGTCGCGGCGATGGTTCAGGTGCTGCCGCCTTGAGCGCAGGAGCATCATCGCTCGGTGTCGCATACGTTTGAGGTGCGATAAGCTCGCGGCTGCCGAGCAACATGGCAGGAGGCGCGATCGACATCTGCTGGTCATGTGCACCCGCTGGCTCTTGGCTACTGCCACGCGATTGTTCCGGGGTTGCGAGGACGCGCTGACGCGAGCGTGGCCGTAAGAAATCTTCAGACTTTCCACTCGTTTCGTCGTGCTTTCGTTTCATTTGTGCGTTTGATGGCTTGAGGATGATAGACGACTGCGAGTGTACGGGCGACGGTGAGTGGTGAGAGCCTGCGGGAAGGCGAGAGACAAGGTCGGCCACCTTGCAACGTGCCATTTGGCCGTTTTCAGTTTTCATTGCTTGTATCTAGTTGTGAGTTTCAGGACAGTGCGGAAATGTGTGCGGATCGGAAGCAGACAGTGCTCAGTTGCGATGACCACAACCTGTATTGCGACTTCCACACTGTGCACACGCTCAATCTAAGATCGAAACCCGCTCTGCCTAGCTCGATTCTGCGATTCCTTTGACAGTTTGCTATCGCCGCGGCTGACCTCGAGACAAGCGCAAATGGGCTGCCCTGAGAAATTTGCACACAGACTGGCATGAAAACCCGAGAAGGAGAACACTTCTGCGAGAACAGGAAGAATGGACCGAAGTTGGGACGGAGCTAGATCGTGTCAACTCCGCGCGCGTCTATTTCGACCCTTTTCCTCCTGTTACGCGCTTTTGAACTGCTCTGTCCGGCCCTTGCAGACGCCGCCACCCGCCTGAGGCTTAGCAGTCATGCCGAGTTCTCGAATGCACGGCGCATACATCCCATGACGCTCAGACAGGCGTGTCACTGCCCGGCTGCGTCGTACTTCAATTCGCGACGCGCCGCAGCGTGTCCTCAGCATGGGCGTGCTGGCTCATTTGAACGTAAGCCTGACTAGAATTTATACAGGACTGCTCTTTCTAACGCTTACTGATATCTTTCTTGTACATAGAAACTGTTCTGCCCCGGGTGCTGCTGCGCCAGACCATCCCGACTGCCCGCTCTGGCCGCCCGTTGTTCTCGGATTGGCCTGAAGATGCCGACACGGCTCAATACCAAAGACGGTACATCCAAGCTGCCTTTGGATGTCTATCTATTGGTGCTGTGTTTTCTGTTTCACGCGTGCTCGGTCTGGACTCTGGACCGCGAACCCAGCGACAGCTACCGCCCTCGCCGTCAACATCTCGCCCTCCCCTGGAAATGCTATACTCTGTACGTGTCTCGAATCCTTAATTTATGATATTTGGTTACTGATAGCCCACGAGTTCGTGTCTTACTTCCTGAAGTCGCCATCCACGCTACTTCATGCAGGCTTCCGTACCTACCTTCGCATTCGCCTTCACCCTGGACATGTATCACCGTATTGGCTTCAACGACGCAACGCTCTTTCCTGTAACAGGCTTTTTGACAATCGGGCAGCGTCAACCCGACGCCGCCGAGCGCCACACCGCACCGTACCTCGCCGGCGACGCTGCAGACGAGCTGGCTGCGCGACCGAACGCATTAGCAAGGTCGACCGCCGTCACACACTTGAACTGGCTAGACATGGCGCCTCTCGACTGTTTGCAGAAGCACCACGGGTATCGAGCCTGGAGTTGTCGAGCAGCTGGGCAGGCAGTCGCGACTCTGCTGCGTCATGTCCTGCATCAGCCCGTGAGCTAGCGTTCGCGCAAAGCCTGCGAGATGCCGGTGAGGTCGAGCCCGACTTTTCTTCAGTACCTTCCTCGCTGGCATCATATCCCTGACGATGGCGAGGTGTCAGGGTCGGCTGCTGTCACGGTCGACGCACATGACGAGGTGACAAGCAAGCTCCAAAGGAACTGCGGCGTGATGGGCAAGAACGACGGTCCTCTCCGATATTAGGCTACACGTTACGTGGCCGTCACATTCACTCATGGAGAAGTGATGGTCACGCTCCTCGCGAGCCTCCATTCGCTTCCACACATCATGTCGCTGCGCCACACCGGACCTAGATCATCTCCTGCCCAGTTTCGTCCGCGCGCCGACTCCTATTCTCTCACGCGCTTCATCGATGTGCCCGAGTGCCCATGTCATACAAGGCGCCTTCAGCTGGACGGTGGCTCAGGTGAGTTCATCTTATCCGTTCTCTTGCGTAACCTGTTGACCAGTTGGTCGCGCCTCAGGTTTTCTCGTCAGGATCTACCCGTCACACGATCGCCTTCGCCCTGGTTGATCGCGCAGTCCGCACTCGTCTCTATCACTCACTTCAAGTCTTCGTTTTTCCCCTTCGTCGTCCCGGGTCACCTCGTCATACCTCCCAACCCTCCTCTGGTTGACCTATCCCGCCATCCCAACTGAGGTATCCGAGTCTCCTCATACACGGTCCCACTGTGCCGGCGATCGCGCGTAGATGAACTCTTCGTGCGGGATAGTCAACGTACGAGTAGGATGAGGCGAAGACGAAGATCGAGGACGGGTGAGTGTTGCGCGTGTCAGGCTCCCTACCGACTGGCGTTTACCTCTGAACAGTCGCCCGCCGTGCCTGTTCATTCTCCACTTGGTTCGCTGACAAGCTTTTCGCGTTCGAAGACATCACGCGACATGTCACGCTTCTGTTCGGTGACACCAACGACGTTATTCATGCGTTCGCTGAGGAGCCGGGCAATGATGGGGTACGGACTCTGTGTAACTTGTACGCATGACGACTGACCCGCCGTTTCATTTCAGACATTACCACCAGCTCACGGCGCGGGCGAGGCAATGCACCATCGCCGTGCTCAAGGTCTCGCCCGTCGTTGTCGATACATCGGGACAAGTTCATCGGCGCACATCTCAGCTATCGGCTCTTCAGCCCGATATATCAGTCAGCACCGTTCTCGACGAGCCCTACACGTGACGCCAGCCCGTCGACCCCGATGCCCAAGTTACACGGCCGTCTTCTGTGTGTTGCCTCGGGCGGGGGCAGTGATGGCGCGCGTCCGCCCACTGAAGACCTAGCGAGCACGCTCGGCCCGACGTGCGGGTTTCATCCCCTCATCGGCGTATACTTCCTAGTCAAAGAGACGGTGAAACCGGCGACGGTGCCAGGTCCGAGTGGGACTACGGTGGTGGTGGATGCTGGGTATATTGCGAGGGGCAAGAAGGGTGTGCGGTCATCAGGCGTGTGTGTTTGGCGATGGTTTGAGGGTGACCTGGTTGTTTTGCACGATCTACGAGTAGCAGCGAGCACAAACCAGCGGTGACCGGCGGCGCAATGGACAATATCATCGAGTGCACAAGTGTGGAGGCGACAACTTATGCAGGAGGAGGTGCGTCGCTGTGCGGTCTGGCGTGTTATCTGGGTGGTTTCTCACCGTCTCTCTTCTTTGCAGACGCATCCTCGTCAAGTGCCGCGTCTGGATGCTTGGCCCCGTCACGGCCGCATGAATCAGTACCGATGTCCCCGCTCACCCCAACACGTGCCTCGCTCGCCGCTCACACCTACCGGCAAACGCATCGGCGGTCCTGGCAGTAGCGGCATCATGATCAACCTCATTGTCGCAGCACGCCCCGTGTATCCGACCAAGAAGCCCGAGTTGCCCACGAAAGTGTCAACGGCGGCAATATCCCGGACGAAGAGTCGTCGGATGAGTCTCAGTGCAAGTTTGAGCGAGATGTCTGCGTCGCCGAGCCAGACACGCAGATCCCTCCACCTCAACACCACAGCAACAGCAACAGCCGTACATCGACCGACTCCATCTGTTCTCGCTATGCCGCCTATGCCACAATCGCGGAGCCAGCAGACGCCAATACCGCGCAGTCCGGTTCTGCAGCAGGTGACACGAATCCACGCACGCACGCTGCCGCACTGCCGATAAGCCGATGTTTCCCCCGCCGCTCGCATTCCAAGTCCGCCACGCGCGCAAGTGTGGAGTGCGGTGACTGCTCGTCATAGATCCAGCAACCTCAAGTCTCGAAATCCGATAACGCGGGCCCCGAGCAACGCCATCACGGCATCGAACGCGCCTTCGTTACCGTTGGTTGACCCGCGCACGAGTGGGTTCGGGCATCCGTTGTCAGTCTTGTGCGAGGTCGTGGAACAAGCTGTCTCATCACCGCTCCGTCGGGTTGCAGGGTGCACAGACATGGACTTGTGCGAGGAGGGACAGTACCTTGGACCGGGTGCTCACCTATAGCGAGACCGTCTGTCCATCCCCGCCCGCCTTTGCCGTCTGTCTCGTGTTCATAAAATTTGTATCTTTTGCTCTGTTGCTGCCCCACATCCCACATGTCCAAATACCTACTTCCTAGCTGTATGATTGACTCATAGAACTCGTGCTTGTAGCCGTCTTATAAGTGGTGAATGATGCACATGTCGAATTGCTGGGCAGAATGAAATACAGGGAATGGATTTTGTTCACCAGCAAAGCTCTCGAGCACAAGGAGATTGAGGATAAATATGATGACTATGAGGGTCTGAACGAGGACGATGAGGAGGGGGTGAGTTTGTGCAACGGCGTTGCATGCGGCCAGTACCCCGTGTTAACCTCGTGGGTTTCATACACCCGTTTCCACCACACACATTGATGCTCCAATTGAAGAGCTCAGATGATTACGACTCGCTGCAGGTGCACCGTTGTGCATGTGCCGCAGGCTCCAATGCACCCAACGCCGAGGAGTGCAAGCAGTAGTGAACAGTGTCTTGCGTCTCACTCCTCCCGCATCCCATTTGCGTCTTGAAGTTTCCCCTGCTATAGCGACCTCGTTCTCAATTTGATCACTATCCCTTCTGTCACTTCTCTCGCTGCTGGCACGACCAAACACTTGATTGTGAGAAGTCACAGGGCGGGTATGGCTTAGGAGAGTTCCACTGTAGTCAGTCGGCACAGTGAAACAAAGGTAAGGGCCGAAGGACGTTTTCAGAAGCTCGAGACTGCGGATTGAGCCATGGCCCTTCATAGAGGTATCCGAGTAGTACACCCCCATCGCTCAGTTGCGATTCTTGCGGCCTGCTTCTTTCCCGTCCCCTCCCACTCACCCTATCATTGTGTGTTCAACACGAGAGCTGATACTAAAGATGCAGATTTTACGACCATATTAGAGAGCAGCACACAGATCAATTGAACGTGAAATACCTGTTTCCCTCTCCAAAAAATTGTTGATTCATCGTTGGTATAGCTGGAACTTAGGTGTCCAGAAACTTTTGTGCGGCACTGCAACACTCTGTAAAACCTGCTCGATATGGCCAATGTAGTGGATGAGATAATTGCGGTCACGAATGTGCCGTCTCTTTCACTGAGCGATTTCTTCAGAGTTTGCCTAGTCGGTACTTAAATATAGCTCCTCGATCTGGTCTCCGTTCTGGCGCTTTCGCCAACTCAAATAACTCTGAACGCTGCAGGTATGATTTCTTGCGACTCCCGGATGATAATTATGGCTTTAAACAGGTTTCCGCATCGTACTCATTGGCGGGCGCATGGCAGTGGGTGAGCCACAACTAGGGAAGTTACGGAAGGACTTGTCCGGGTGACTCAGTGGTGGCCATGGTTAGGTTAGGTTAGGTTAGGGGTTAGGTTAGGGGTTAGGTTAGGGGTTAGGGGTTAGGGGGGTTAGTTAGGGGTTAGGGTTAGGTAGCCTATCGACGAGCGCAGCGAGGAGGTAGGCCTTGAGT
>Ga0247815_10002604_pt1 | contig 13303 bp, 13 predicted proteins | sample UWRJL194509B1_FD_181014 | JGI IMG/M metagenome (GOLD analysis project Ga0247815, IMG submission 181014) | Plant litter microbial communities from Arlington Agricultural Research Station in Wisconsin, United States - UWRJ-L194-509B-1 | ecosystem: Environmental > Terrestrial > Plant litter >... | reverse complement strand
ATGCGATGGCCACGGTGCGTGCCTCTGTTTTCACCCAATTTTAGACCAAAAGTTGACTTCTGCGCGGACAGTTTGGTAGTGACAAGCCAGACACAAGGTTTGACCTCAAGGTATACTGTGGCATGGTGACACCAGTTGTGTTCTCACATTCTGCTTAGATTCAAGACGTCACATCTGCAGCACAGTCGGATCCAACTGTCTCGCGCACAATTGTTGAGGCCCTCGTCGTTCGTGCGGACGACCCGTGCTTCGCTGCTGCTTCAGAAGCAATCCGATCAACCGCTGTCCAAGAAGGATACCAGGTTAGTGTCATCAACTAGACCTTAACATTCAACTAAAGCTATCCAAAGGCAAAGTCATTGATTGTCGGCACGGACGAAGATGCCAATGTATGTGGGTTGTTGGAGACATGCGGTTCAAGGCTAACGTACCGGCACTACTCTCCTCCAGGCGTTCACAACACTGTTGGACCTTCAAGCTGGCGATACAGTCTGGCTTGCATCCCGGTCTCGTGTTGCCGAGGTATCGTGGCTTTCTTTGCCAATTGACGGAGTGCTGACATTTCTCATACACACAGGGTGGAAGCACTGTGCTTGGCAAAATCCGTCTTGCTATCGCGGACGCAGCCGAGCGTGAAGGTGCGCAGCGTAACAGTATATGAAGCTAAACACGCGGGCTAACAGCTCCTTCAGGATTGTGGACGCCTCCGCCAACTCCCGCTTTGCTGTGGATAACCGAGTTCCCGTTGTTCACTCACGCAGACGAGGACAAGGATAGTCTCGCCCGCGGCCGCTGGAGCAGCTCACACCATCCATTCACCGCACCTGTGGCGGAAGACATCCCGCTGATCCAGGCTGGCGACTACACAAATGTATGAAGCCTCGAGCTTAATGTCGAGTGAATAACTGACGCAGCGCCCATAGGTTCGCGGACAACACTTTGACCTTGTTCTCAACGGCTTTGAAATCGGAGGCGGTTCCGTGCGTATCCATGACCCCGAGCTGCAAGAGCTTGTCATGCGCGATGTGCTGGAATTGAGTGAGGCGGAGCGTGCGAGTTTCGGACATCTCTTGGCTGCGCTGAAGAGCGGTGCTCCTCCACACGGCGGCATGGCCTTGGGTACGGATTATCTTTCGCTGCTTGAGATCGACTGCTTATTTCATCGCAGGCTTCGACCGTCTCATGGCTATTTTATGTGGAACTCGCTCCATCCGCGATGTTATCGCATTCCCTAAGACCTCTGGCGGAGCAGACTTGTTGTTCAACAGCCCATCTTCCATTCCCCGAGATATGTTGCAGCAGTACGGTCTTGCTGCAAGCGTTCCGCAAACCGTGGGTTCTCAGGGATCTTCTCCTCCATAGATATCCTTCATGATCGCAACGTTCTAGTGCAAAATCCTCCATTCACAGCCCATCCCGTAATAAGATGTAGCAGCACATCCAAGACAGCAGACTGGACAAGAAGAAGAAGAGGATAGGGGAGTGGGATGGTAATGGATTATGGATGATGCAGCGATCTTGTGGAGAAACAGAACACGACTGACTGACCGACAGAGCAGTATCGGCGTTCCAGCGTTGCTAGTAGTGCAAGCAAATGCGACAGACAGTGGGGAGGAACGGACCTGCGGACTTGAGGAAAAGGATGATGACCAACGCTCCAGAGGCGTGGTGCAGAGGGGATGTGGTACGGACAGCAAGCGATCGAGCACGCTCGACCCGGGGTGTGCATGTGCGCTTTGTCAAACCAAAGACGAGGTGGTGCCGCAGACCAAACCAGGGCCGGCGATGTCGAGAAGCCAGGGTATGGACGCTAGACTACAGAATTGAGGTGTACGAGGGGATGCAGGAGGGTGCAGTACAAGAACAAGCCAAGCCATTCAGCCTGCTAGTGTTATTGTAACAGCAGACTTAGAAGCGGTTGGTACGCTGCTGGTGTTGCTGGTGCTGCGGATCCGATTCGTACTCCTCGTCAAGCCCACTGTACGCGCTTGCGACAGTTGGTGCCATGCTCTTGCGGAACGGGTTGTTGTCGACCTGGGTGGGAGTCTGAGGGGAGTACAGAGTGCGTGCGGCGACCGGGCTGGGGTACGCTGGGCCGGTGCTCATTGGGCTGAGCGTGCTAATGGAGGGCGCGGACGAGTGAACCGAGAGCGAGTTCGTGCGGCGCAGGGCGCTGTCCTTGTTCGTCGCATAACCGCGGAGAAGGGCGTCGGGTGAGAGGCCAGAGTCCAACATCGGCATCATGCCAACAGGCGACTTGGGGTTCGTCGTCATCGCGGGCACTGGCGGGAGTGGTGTATCGTTCTTCTTGGGAGAGAACATGGGCTCGTGTGCGGTTTCGGACTCACGCATCACTGATATGTGCAAGCTTGTCAGTTTCGCGACGGCAGGAGATGCCTAAATTTAGAACGTACTCTGCAGGGCGGGACCAACATCCGGAATGTACTGAGAGGCGCGAGAGTCGACATCCTGAGGCGAGAGGTCGAACGCTCCAACGGCTTGAGTCGGCGACAAAGTCATATTCTCGGCAGAGGCCTGGCGAGTTGGGAGCGGCGGGGCGTCGGCGTAGTGGTACGGGCGATTGGCATTGGTCGCGGTGCTGTTGCGAATGCTCGACGAGGGACGGCCGCCATGAATGGATTCTGGTGCAAACGAAACACGCGTACCCGAGCGCTCACGCTGGGGGCGAAGACCGGAGCCGACAGTGTTGCCGGGGATGTTGCCAGCGGCGTTGACCGAAGTCGAACTCTGCATGCTGATGTCACCAGACGGGCGACCGTAGACGGACATCGAGTTGCGGATGGCGGCCTGGGCAGCGGAAGGCGAGATGGAAGACCAGTTCTGAGAGATGGTGGACATGCGCTTGTCGACCATCTGGGAGAAGCGCTTGCTCTTCTCTGCACGCTTGGCGCGGGTGCGACGGAAAAAGAAGATGCCACCGACCAGGAGAGCAATGAAGAGGAGGATGCCGATGACAGCACCGGCGATCTGGCCACCCGAGAGCGACTTGATGAACTCCTTCATGTAGGTGTAGCTTTTCTTGAGAAGGCTCATGTCATTCCTCTCGTTGACAACACCAGTGTCGGTGTAGGTCGCAGTGAACTCGGGACCAGGACCATAATCCGAGCTGAACGGGTTGCCAGATTCCTGAAACAGAATGAGCCACGAGCGCACAGCATACACGACAAGAGCAAATTGCAGACCTGGATGGAGAACTGCAACTGGATAGAAGGGGCATTGTCCCACCAGCGAGGATAGAGCTCGACCTCGACGGAGCCTACGGCATAGGGGACGTTCTATAAATGCGGGGTCAGTCTGAAGGTCACAAGAGGTGACAACGACCCAAGGGGTTCGCAGCGAACGCGAGACTTGCCTTCCAGATCTGAAGACGGCGCTCGGTGATGTTGGTGCGGTGGGGAGCGTACAGGCGGAGGTCAATCGTCTCGGGGATGGTGTTGAAGCAAGTGGTCTGCCAGGAGACGAGCAGCTTGCCAACCATGGAATCGACAACGGCATCTGCAAGGGGCGCCTTGTACAGCGACTGGGTGGTGCAGTCGGCAGCATCTGGCAAGCTGTGAGCTTTTTGCAGGCTGGCAAGCCAACTGCTCCACTCACTCTGGCGCTTCTCGAAGTTGTACACATGAGGTGTAGACCGCTTGTGCACGGGGGAGCTTGAGAGACGGGAAGTCATGGCAAAAGGAACTGTGTAGAAGGAATGTGGTGCGTGCGCGCGCGGGGGCGAGAGTCGAGCGAAGAGTCGGCGCAAATAGCAACGACACGGACGTGGGAACTCGAAGGCGACAAACGTGCTGCGGAGCAAGCCGAGTGCCAGACGCCAATGCCTCGCAACACACTGATCCGCCAATTACCCCCGGCCCGGGTAATCACTCAACTCAATTCAAAGTCGAAAACAGTGATAATAGGATCGAGAGGGATGCTTCTGGCCTGTAGATGAGTCTGCTGAAGTGCTCAATGCTTTGAGTCTGCTTGAACATCTCCCGTCACGTGATGATTGCATATCACGGTCTGCAGCAAACCAGAAGCTTCATTTGACTCGAATAAAAGGAATAGCATATCTCCCATCACGATAAATGACTTCGACAGATCAGATCTTGAGCCGGGTACCCTGTATGAGAGTGTGGCAATCATGCTGGTACTTACAGCGCAGCAGCTGCGAACAATGAGACTGAGCAATTCAGAGGCATGAACTTAGTCGGCCCCTTATGAGAACAAGAAAGGAGGTGTGCTTGGAACAACAGTTCAGCCGAGACTAGCATGATCGCGATCGGCCGTCGACTCGGACTTCGCCCCTCTGCCACCCAAAATTTTGCAAACCATGTCTGGCCTCACGCATCCTTCGATCAAAGGCGAGTAAACTCTTCATGTCGCTGCAGGAAGCTCACAGAATATGATCCAGATGGTTGGTTCCGCGAGATCTCCTCGCAGTGGCCTGGGCAAGCCATGACTCTCAAAGTCAACCGCATCTTGCACATGGAAAAGTCCTTGTACCAGGATGTACTGGTCTTCGAATCGGAGACCTATGGAAATGTGCTCGTACTGGACGGCGTGATCCAGTGCACAGAGCGCGATGAATTCGCGTAGGTCGCTCAGGATCCCATGTGGCGCGAAGATGCTGACCGCTTCGTCTACAGTTACCAGGAGATGATCGCACACCTCCCGCTCGCTGCTCACCCCGACCCAAAGAAGGTTCTTGTTATTGGTGGTGGTGATGGTGGTGTCGTACGCGAAGTTCTCAAGCACGAGTCTGTTGACGAGGTTGTCCTCTGCGACATCGATGAGGTCCGTACGGTCTTACACAACGTCAATGCATTCGATCTGACACCCCACTACAGGCTGTCATCCGTGTGTCCAAGATCTTCCTTCCCCACATGTCTGCACTTCTCGAATCTCCTCGCGTCCGGGTATACGTCGGCGACGGCTTCAAGTTCCTCGAGGAGAACACCTCGACTTACGACGTGATCATCACCGACTCCTCGGATCCTGTAGGCCCGGCGGCTTCACTCTTCCAGAAGCCTTACTTCCAGCTTCTTCATGACGCACTCCGGCCGGGAGGCCACATTTCGACGCAGGGCGAGGCGATGTGGCTTCACCTCCCACTCATCAAGGAGCTTCGTGAGATTACGTCCAAGATATTCCCTGTCTCGGAGTACGCCTTCACCACCATCCCGACCTATCCTTCGGGCCACATTGGCTTCGTCATCTGCTCCAAGGAGGCTGGCCGCGACATGCGCACACCTCTGCGCACCGTCAAGGACACCCGCTACTGGAACCAGGACGTCCACCGTGCCGCTTTCGTGCTGCCCGAATTCGCCCGCTCATTCGTCATCGATGGTGTTGACAAGCGGCCTGTGTTTGGCGAGGCACTTGCTGCCCAGAAATCTGGCCAGAAGCCGCGCCGCAAGGTTTTGCTCCTCGGCAGTGGCTTTGTCGCACGGCCGTGCGCGGAGTATGTCGTTCGCGACTCCTCGACCGAGCTCGTGATTGCTTGCCGCACTCTCGCAGCCGCAGAGAAGTTCGCCGAAGGTCTCCCTCGCACAACCGCCGTTTCTATTGATGCGACCAACCCAGAGCAGCTGGATCCGGCCGTCGCTGCGGCCGACCTCGTCATCTCGCTCATCCCATACACCTTCCACGCCAACGTTATCAAGTCAGCCATCAAAGGCAAGACGCACGTCGTCACGACGAGCTATGTCTCGCCTGCCATGCGCGAGCTTGATGCTGAGTGCAAGGCTGCCGGCATCGTGGTGATGAACGAGATTGGCCTGGACCCAGGTATCGACCACCTGTATGCCGTCAAGCTCATCGACGAGATCCACGCAAAGGGCGGCAAGGTCAAGGAGTTCCTGTCGTACTGCGGTGGTCTGCCCGCGGCTGAGTTCTCTGGCAATCCTCTCGGCTACAAGTTCTCGTGGTCTTCCCGTGGCGTCCTGCTCGCACTTCTCAACTCGGCATCGCTCATCAAGGGCGGTAAGGTCGTTGATATCCCTGGAGTTGAGCTTATGGGTGCCGCCGCCCCTATTCATATCTCGCCGGCGTACGCGTTCGTAGGATACCCGAACCGCGACTCGACGACGTTCAAGGCCTCGTATCGCATCCCGGAAGCGGAGACCGTAGTTCGCGGTACTCTCCGCTACCAGGGCTTCCCGGAGTTCATTCGTACCTTGGTCCGCCTTGGCTATCTCGACGCAGCACAGAAGCCGTGGATCAACGACTCGTTGACTTGGGCTGAGCTGACGCAAAAGGCGATCGGTGCCGCCAGCGCATCTCAAGAGTGAGTTCTACGGTTCAACGTCTCAAAGCTGCTGTTGACCTCATCATCTACAGTGACTTGATTAAAAAAGTCATCGAGCTCGCTCAGTTCCCGTCAGAGTCCGAGCAGGAGCGCATCGTCTCAGGCCTCAAGTGGATTGGTCTGTTCTCTACCGACAAGATCACCCCTCGCGGTGCCAACCTTCTCGATACCCTCTGTGCAGCACTAGAGGCTCGAATGGCGTATGGGCCAGGCGAGCGTGACCTTGTCATGCTGCAGCACAAGTTTGTTGTCGAGTACGACGATGGACGGCGCGAGACCATCACCAGTACGCTGGAGCGCCTGGGAGACCCGATTGGTCACTCTGCCATGGCGTTGACTGTCGGTGTTCCGGCGGGTATCGCGACACAGTTGGTGTTGGACGGCGTCCTGAAGACACCAGGTGTGCACGCGCCGTACGATGCAAGCATTTGCAACCCAATTCGCGAGCTACTGGAGAAGGAGGGCATTACGATGGTCGATCGGGTCCTGTAAGGACGCAGTATCTACACGGTTTGAGAACAGAGTTCTCAACACCCAGCCTCGAGCACCGCCAATGCACACATTGCTTCACGAATAGAGGACGTCGTAGGAATGACTGTGTTGATCTGTTATTGATCTATCTACACAATGGAGAACGAATGGAGTGGATGTGGGCAGAGATACAGTGTTGTTATGCTCGAGACAGAAGAGCGAATGTGTGTTGACGTGACTTCAGAGTCCATGTCCTAGCCGCGTCCCGACTACAATTACCCTAGCGGCGCGAGTGTCCCAAAAGTGAGAGTATGAGGAGAAAATGCAAATGAAGGAGTAGGTGCAAAATCGCAAGGGGAGAGATGATGAATTATGCCTGAGTCTCGAGCTTGGGCCATGCACGGGTCTTGCATGCCGAGTCAACGTCCTTCTCGCTGGTGCCCTTAGGGTAGTATGCGCGCTGGCTGAGAGAGGCTGGAACTGGGATGACCTCGGAGCAGTCCAACAGCCTGGCTTTGTTCTGGCCAAGAAGAGACAATTTCTCCATCGCGGCCCCGAACCTCTGTGTCATCTGGCTCTGGTTGTCGATCATCGACTGCCACGCGCAAGCGGTCAAAGGGTGCCGAGCAATGGCGACGTCGGACTGCAGGCGGAACTGGCCTTCAAGTGGCGCTTCGAGAGAGCCGCGGACCTGCGTCAGGTTGAGCCCGGGTTTGCCCTTGAGCAGCGTTTCGAGGTAGAACTGCGTGTCCATCTTGTCGGGCGTGGTGTCGAAGGACTCGCCCTTACGCTTCAGGTCTTGATTGTCCTGTAATACGGAAGTGCAATCAGAGTCAAATACGAAGAAAGCAGCACGGAAGTCAGACGAACCTGTCGGCCGGTCGAATGGCTCGCCATGAGCGCCACCACTTCATCAGGAGTGAAGGTAGCATCAGCCATCCGCGCTAGAAGCTGCGTGCCACCGTGGAACGCCTCTGGAAGCATGCTCGCTGGTGCGGGTACAGTAGCATTCGGACGACCGGCCCAGAACTTGACGCGGGGACTGCCAGGGCAGTTGGCCAGACCCACGATGCCCGCAAATTGTATAATGTCGCCGTACGTGACCTTGTATGAATCTGCATACGCCTTGAGCTCTTCGGCAATGTCTTGAACACCAGCATTTCCCTCTGTGGATACAGGAAGCGGTCAGTGCATCGCTACTACGCTGAAGCCAGCAGCCTGCTCACCATACTCCTGTTCGATGTCACCGAACGTGATGATAGAGCCGTCAGCACCCCCGGGACTTTGATAGCATCAGCGACCGTTGCATACATTCCGATTATACCACTCACGCTTTTTTACCAAACAGGCTCAGAAGATTCGCAGCTTGGCTGTAGCCGATGGCGTCGTGGAACGTTAATCTGAGCGATTCATGTGCCTCCTCGCCGCACGAGCCGTTGTCAAACAAGTTCTTTTGCATGTCATCGAGAACGCTGTACCACGTGCAGCACTACACAGAGGCGTGTTAGTTTGTAGAATACCCGCTGCAAGGTGAAGATTACTCACAGAAGGATTGGTCGCGAAGTGAGGATTGGTCGGACACTTCTGAGGAGGAGCACGCTTCTCCATAGGGAGGGAGGCGGCTGTAGAGGCGCGGCACATTAGTATTCGCTCTACCAGTGTGCAAACTCCAGAAACTCACCGAGCGCGGCTGTGACCGAGCCAGAGAGGATGAGAGCAGACGCGGTGAGGGAGCTTGCCGCAAAAAGCATTGTTACTGTGCAATGAGAGTCGGTATAGAGAGTGTGTTGGCCGTAAATGAAAGGAAAGGAAGTGTTGAGAGTTGTTGAGACCTTGGGTCAAGGAAAGTGGGCGGCGACGCGAAGGCCGACTAGGAATGCAGGGACAAGGAACGGACAGCGAAACGCTGGAGGGATGGAAAAACGCCACAGTGTGCCTGTGCCAGGTATATATAGCGGTTGGCTCGCGACCTCGCCGTGCAAGCACTAGGCCTCGCACTATACTTCAAAACGCGGCCGGAAACCGGGTCTTGGGCAAATGGAAACTATTCGTGAGACATGCATGTGATCGGAACCGGTCGAGCGGGTTTGATTGATCAGGTGCGGATGTCGGACAGGCAGTTTTCCCAGAGACTAGTCCGTTGTGGGGTTCGGGGGATGGTAAGGCGGTGGTGGCACTAGCCTGGGCCTGTTCTTGTGGCCGGAGGATCAAGACTTAGACTGTGCAGAGCCGGTACTGAAGCGGACCCGGAACGTGCGCGGCGGTAGTGGAATTTGAAAGCCCTGATGGTGGAGCAAGAGCGCAAGCTAACCAGCGTGCAGAAACAACATAAGATCGAACAGCGGCGAAAGGTAACGTCGGGCATCAACCGGCCGTCAGCTAGCAATATTTTGCGGCCAAGTGTTGACATAGTAGATTGTGCCCAGTGTAAGATGCACTCTCCACGAAGAGAAGAGGCCTCAAAGTCCGATTGAGGCCCCGATGCTTCTCGACACGCAAAGTCAACCATGCGAGGTACAATTCCGGCCAGTATCATACAATGTTAACCGTCGACGTGGATGCCCACGAGATCCGTGCGATGGGTTGCCTCAAGTCCGTGCTGTCTAGCCAGTCATCTGCACAGGGACGGGACCCTGTCCTCAATTTTTCGACCATTGAAGCAGCCGCCCGTGTCGCAGCTGTCCCTGGATTGTAGCAGGCGCATCACGGTGACTGTACACCCGCAGCCCAAGTACAACGTCGTCTTCGTCTCCTGGTTGGCTCTGTGCTGTGTCAGCAACATCACAGGGAATGTACCAGCAGTCCACGAACCGTCCGTTGCAGCTTTTGCATGTCATTCGGTTGATCGACGCGCATGAACCGGTGGTCTCGTGAGTGTACTCCAGCGTCCATGCACCGTCCGCAGAGGGTGTAGCTTGCACAGCGGGTCAACACGTGCTCGGCAAGTGAACCAGTCAGTACTCACTCTGAGCAAGACGAGTGCATACAGACATACATCGGCCCAACAATGGGTGCGACCTGAACCAAGAACTGGTGAGAAATTATAGGCTGACAATGGGCCGCATGACACTCACCGAGCATCCGTCGCAGAGATAGTTCTCATGCACTGGCAGTTCGTTCGGATGTGGTGCAGTCCCCTGAGGCGCTTCGGTGTCCGGTGCGGACTCGCCTTCGACGTCATTGTCGGCATCCTGCGTGCCAGTGTCGTGCGCGGTGCCGTACTCGGTGGTCTCCTGTTCCTCGACTTGATCCTCGTCTTGCCAGTCGTCCCCATCCTCCTCCGTCCCATCAACTGTCAGGGTCACAACCTCGTCTGCTTCCGGTGTCTCGTCCTCGCGCACGTCATTCTGTGGAGAAGGTGCACTGCCAAAGACGGTGGGCGCGAGTAGATGAACTTGTGCCTCATTGTCCTCCTGCTCAACGCCACCTGGCGGCTGAAGACCCTCGATTCCAGTGACGCTGAAAGCCTTCCGACCAACTGGAGTTCCCGGGACATCTGTCGATACTGAAAGTGCCGAGGTATAAGTCACCGACTCAACGATCGTGGTAGTCGTAGCTGGATGGTCACTAGTCGCCGCTCGCCTTGCATTCTCCCTCTTCTTTTCTGCAGCTGCATGTGCATCCAGCTCCACCTTCGTCAGGTCCTGCCCCCCAAACTTCTCCAACGGCAGCGGCAACAAATCCTGGTAGAACGATCCATTGAAGTTGGAGGCAATCGAATTGCTCAGCGCCGCCTCGCTCCACACACGCCCAAGTTTCCGCGCGTCCCAGTTTGAAATGTTGTCTTTGAAGTAGCTCTTTTGACGGTGCATACGGCGGTCCATGCGAACATGCACGACATACTCGCCCGCGTCGAGCTCGATCTCAAGGTTGACGCTGCGTCCCCAGAAAATGCTGTGCGTGCTCTCGGCAAGCGGCTCGCTGCCTCCACGCGCAAACAGGGCGAACTCGAGCGACCACTGGCTGTACCCGCTGATCTCCTTGAAATATCGCGAGTCGACCTGAGCGAGAACAATGATGCATGGCGATCGTGCGGGAATGGTGAAGGTGAAGGAGACGTCGCCGAAGGACCAAGACGTAGGAAGCGACTGTGCGGTGACGTTGAGCCAGAGCGAGCTCATGCGCCAGCTATCATCGAATAGTCGGCTGCGCTCAACCATTGACCAGGTCTTCATAAAGTCTTCGTACTCCATTAGGAATTCGCCGTCATCACCAAACTTGTGGCCTAGCGCCTCGAGCACCTCTGGTTGTAGCCACTCGCCAGTCCACTCACGGCTTCCGTCTGCCCAACGACCGGTCCATTCAGAGCGGCCCCAAGGGTTACGTATCCTGATCCAACGCTTGCCACGGTACTCCACGCACTTGATGATGCTGTATGCGTGGCCGGTCATGAGTCCGTTGATCAAGCTCGGTCCCTCCTGACTTGAGAGCCTTTGAATATAGCAACCGAAGAGGCGATCCTTGTTGGCGCGCATGAGCTCATCGTTCCAGAACCGTTCCGTGTCGAGAATGTCGCCAGTGTGGAGGATGCTAGAAACTGCACCCGTCAAATCCTCCACGGCTTCAGCTGCAAGACCTCCCTGGATCGAAGCATAGTCGTTGTGAAGTTTCGCATATGCCTTCTCTAATATGCTCGGCCATGTTTCATTCGCCGTGCCGCTTTTGGCGAAATATAGGCTTGGGGAACCACGTCGAGCCGCGTTATCGTACTGAACCTTCTGGTCGTGGAACATTCTTCGCTCGCGGGCTGACAGCTCTTCATATTTAGGTGCTGCGGTGTAAAGTAAATCATCTACGATCACTTCCACCCAGCCGCGGTCACTATGAGGATCAGTGAGATTAAGTTCAATTTCGTGATCAGGTTCATCCTGAAAATGTTACGACAGCAGGGGGTAGTAGGGTGGCGCTCCGTGGTGCCCAGTGGCGGCCCATGGCAGCCCATCGCTACCCTAGCGGTGGATCTGCCACTGACTGCTGTGGCCGCCATGGACCGCTACTGGGCGCCACCTTACTACCCCCTGCTGTCGTAACAATTTCTTGATGACTTCAACCCAACTCACCGCCAGAAAATGAAGCCATATACGCCAACCTGTTCATCACGGGCGACACAGAACTTCTCTATGAGGCCAGGTACAGTTGACACGGTGGCTACTGCGCTGAGAAACCTGGAAATTGCCGTTAGCGTCAAACTTTGTCACCTCAGCATTGCGCACCAGCAGTTGCCAATGTCCCCTTGGACGATGTCTCCACTTGTAGCACCGTCGATAATGAACTGTGGTCGCTCGAAAATCTGTCCGACACGAAGAACGTCGGCAGGGGTGAACTTGCTGTCGGCAGCAGGGGGAGTGAGACCGTGCAGGCAACGTTCGCGATCTTCCTCGATATCAAACGCGAGATCGCGGAAGCGTAGGTTCTTGCGGCGGCAAGAAGTGGCAATATGCTCGACCTTGGCCTTGCAGCGTGCGATAGCACTGTCGAGCTCTGCGGTGACTAGCAGTCCAGCTAACGCAGCAGGTTGTTCAAACTCTTTTTTCAGGTACGGGTGCTGGTTTGTGTTGGCGGATGTCGCGGTGGCGGTCACGCGAGCAGTAGTCACGCTGGCCGTGGTACTGGTTGTGGTGACGGCGTCAGTGCGCTGCATGGTGTTGTGGGTGAGGAAGCAGTAACAGTAGCAGGATTCGTGTTGATCTGGGCGAGGACGGCGAGAAAGTCGATAGATCTGGTGGGTGCCTCGAGGTGAGGGTAAGACTCCAAGAGCAAGTCCTGTATTTACGCGCCGCCCGTGTCAACGGGCAAGCACCGCCCAGGGCCCGTCGGGCGCAACCCCCCGCGCGAGGACAGATCGCAGCAGTGCGCAGGTAATCTGACTTAGTTCCGCACGAGATTCGACTGCTGAATTACAGTATGTCGTCGGAAATAGCCAGATCGACGGTTGTTTGGGTGTGAGATTAGAGTAGGTGCCAGCGGAGATCCAAGTCGTGTCTGCTTCCAGTATCCTAGTCGGAATCGTCTCGAACTCTCTTCAGTCTACCACCTCATTCCTATCCTCTGTAGATATCTCGACGGTGCGCTACGGCGCAGCGTGGTGAGGATTGAAGTTTGATCAGGGCAGGAACACAAGCCGGTGCTTGCTCGGCACTAAACCCGATCACGATGCAGGCTTCCAAGGGCGCAATTCGCGCACTTGAGCTCAACTCGAGTCTCCCTGACGAACCCGTCAAGTTTCCGGTTAGTGCGATGGTGCCGTTGTCGGTTCTTCCGCGTCAGTCACCGGTGTTATCGGTCAAATTCATCGGTGCCTCAAGAAGACGAGCCTACAAACGTGCGCAAAGGCCGGCGTTCACATGACCGTCGTGCTTGAGTATTTGACCGCCCAAGCGCTCAAGTTTGCAGTTATGTGTAGTGGGCTCGTACTAGTATCTGCTTCGTGACAGATAATACTACCAAAGAGCTTCACATCAACTCGAAAGGCACACCGCGTCGAGACACCTCCAACTTTCTGTCTGTGGTGAAGAACTT
>Ga0247815_10002603_pt1 | contig 13304 bp, 14 predicted proteins | sample UWRJL194509B1_FD_181014 | JGI IMG/M metagenome (GOLD analysis project Ga0247815, IMG submission 181014) | Plant litter microbial communities from Arlington Agricultural Research Station in Wisconsin, United States - UWRJ-L194-509B-1 | ecosystem: Environmental > Terrestrial > Plant litter >... | reverse complement strand
CGATCCTGTCGACCAGCTCCTACCGCGAAGACAAGGGTACCACCCAGGGCGACCTGGACATCGCCAAGTACATGACGATGACCAAGGGCCCGCTGAGCGGCCGCATCCTGCTGGTCGACGACCTGGCCGACTCCGGTGTTACGCTGATCAAGGTGATGCAGCACTTGAAGGAAAACTTCGACGGCGTCACCGAAGTCAAATCGGCGGTGATCTGGACCAAGGGCAGTTCGGCGTTCAAGCCGGACTACCAGATGGAGGAGTTGCCGCACAACCCGTGGATCCACCAGCCGTTCGAGGATTACGACGGCCTGCGTCCGCACCAGCTGGCCGCGTGGATCAAAAAAGGCGAAGCCAACAACTAAGCCATGTGCTTGGATTTTTCCTCATGGAAATAGAAAACGGCCCTCGCGGGCCGTTTTCTATTTGAAATTACTTCTTGGAAACTAAGATTTCATTTTTCTATCGAAAAATGGCGAAAAACAAATGACATTTCCATATTGCATGTTAAGATTCGCTTAAGTAAGAAAAGGCGGCAAAGCTAAGACTCTGCGGCCGATCCTCCAGGGCCCGAATCTTAGCCACACACAATAAGGAAATCTCATGAAATTGAAACCATTTGCCGCCGCCTCCCTGTGCGTCGCGGCCGGCGCGTTCTCCGCTCCCGCCATGGCCACCGTGCTTGAATACGAGTTCACCCCGCTGAACTCCAGCCTGACCAACATCCTGACGACGCTGTCGATTCATCAGTTCGACGGCGCGCTGGGCCAACTCACCGGCATCACCATCGAATACGGTTCGGCGGTCGACGGCAAAGTCGCGCTGAGCAACGCCAGCACCACCAAGAACAAGACCACCAAGGTCAGCCTGACCAGCACCATGACCCTGACCGGCCCTGGCGCACTGGCGCTGGGCGGCGACTCCCAAGCACTGTTCAGCAACGTCAACGTCACCGCCGTCAAGAACAGCAGCAATGTGGTCGTGGCGAGCGGCGGCGCCAACCTGTTCAGCAGCGTGACGCTGGGCCAGAGCGATTTCGCGCTGTTCACCGGCACCGGCTCGGTGCTGTCCTCGTTGGCGATCAACGCGTCCGGCACCTCGAGCGGCCAAACCGGCATCGACACCGTGTTCACCACCTTCGCCGACGGCGCCGGTAAAGTGACCTATACCTACACCGCCGCTCCCGTGCCAGAACCAGAAACCTACGGCATGCTGCTGTTGGGCCTGGGTGTCGTGGCCTTCGCTGCCAAGCGCAAATCGCGCTCGGCCCAAGCTTGATACGCCAACCCGACAACCAAGAATCTGGATCCGACATGAAAAACTTCTCGAAAACTATCTTCGCCGCAGCGGCGCTGACCTTCGCCATGGGCGCCAACGCGGCCGTGAAGGAATATACCTCCAACACCGCCTACAACATCGAAGAGTTCGATGGCGACCTGGCGCTCACCAAGTTCGATTCGGCCCTGGGCACCTTGACCAGCGTTAAATTCGAACTGTTCAACACCCTGAGCGGCAGCATCCGGGTGACGAACAGCGGCGCCACCTCGGGTACGTTCACCGTGACCGCCGGCGGCCAGATCGACGTGGTCGGCAAGCCCCTGAGCGCCTCCGATTCGTTCACCAGGGACTTCTCGCTGGTTCCTAACCAGGTCGGCTTCGTCGAGCTGACGCCATGGACCGTCAGCAACTCGCTGACCCTGTTGTCGAGTGGCGATCTGAGCGCTTTCACCGGCAGCGGCGACTACCATGCGCTGCTGACCGGCGAGTCGAGCGCGGATATCTCGGGCAGCGGCAACGCCATCTACAAGCCGATCATCTTCCTGGACGGTTACGCCAAAGTCACCTACACCTACGACGTCTCGCCGGTTCCTGAGCCGGAAACCTACGCCATGATGCTGGCCGGTCTGGGTTTGTTGGGCTTCGCCGCACGCCGCCGCAAATCGGCCTAAGCCGATCTGGTGGTAACGTCAAAAACGGGAGCTTCGGCTCCCGTTTTTCATTGTGCGGCCGATCAGTTAAACTGGTGACCTTTCTGCCCATCAACAATAACAAGATCATGACCCAAGACTTTTTCCAGACCTTCATCCTGCTCTTGCTGGTGACCGACCCGTTCGGCAACGTGCCGCTGTTCGCCAGCGTGCTGAACCCCGTGCCGCCGTCGCGCCGCTCGCGCATCGTGGTGCGCGAATGCGCGATCGCCTTCGTGCTGCTGCTGATCTTCATGTTCTTCGGCCGCCACTTCCTGGCGGCGCTGCACTTGTCGGAGGTGGCGCTACGCATCGGCGGCGCCGTGATCCTGCTGCTGATCTCGATCCGCATGATCTTCCCGCATCCCGATGGCGTGCTGGGCCGCACCGACGGCGGCGAACCGTTCATCGTGCCGCTGGCGATTCCGGCGCTGGCCGGGCCGTCGGCGCTGGCGACGGTGCTGCTGTTCTCGCGCGAGAGCACCGGCGAGGTGCTGGTCCACGTCGCCGCGCTGGCGGCGGTGGGTGTGGTGTGGCTGCTGGTGTTCCTCAGCGCCGAGAAGCTGCAGAAGGTGCTCGGCCCGCAAGTGATGACCGCCTTCGAGCGCCTGATGGGTCTGATCCTGACCGCGATGTCGGTGGAGATGCTGCTGGGCGGCATACGCGAGTTCGTCAAAACGCTGTAGGGAAAGGGCGCCGGCGGCGCCTTTTTTTTCGCTTGACCTTCGGCGCATCGCGGCTTATAGTTAGATGACTGTCTAATTAGATGAATACCTAATGAATGCCACCAACAACGCCTTCAAAGCCATCGCCGACCCGGCGCGCAGGGAGATCCTGCGGCTGCTGCGGCAGGGCGAGATGACGGCGGGCGACCTGGCGGGACATTTCGATATGAGCAAGCCGACCATGTCGCACCACTTCGCGGTGTTGGCGGACGCCGACCTGATCACGCGCCGCCGCGACGGCCAGACCATCTGGTACGGCCTCAACACCACCGTGCTGCAGGATGTGCTGGCGTGGATGATGGACCTGACCGATACCGACACCAAGGGGAACAAGAAATGAGAGCACGCTACCTCGCCGTTTGCCTGTTGCTGATCGCCGCCATGTGCGCGGTCACGCTGTATTGCTGGCCGTCGCTGTCGGCGCGGGTGCCGGTGCACTGGAATGTGGAGGGCGTGGCGGACGGCTATGGTCCGCGCGCGGTCCTCTGGCTGCTCGGTCCCGGCATGATGGCGTTGGTCGCCCTGATCGGCTGGCTGCTGCCGCGCGTGGCGCCGCGCCGCTACGACATCAGCGGCTTCGAACCGACTTACTACTACGCGTGCTGCGTCATCGTCGGCCTGCTCGCCTACGTCTACGGCTTGGTCCTGGTCTCGGTGCTGCATGGCGGCGTGGCGATGCGGAGCGCCGTCCCCGCCGGCGTTTGTATCCTGCTGATCCTGATCGGCAACCCGCTCGGCAAGGTGCGCCGCAACGCCGCCATGGGCATACGCACGCTGTGGACGCTGGCCAGCGAGGCCGTCTGGTACGCCACGCACCGCCTCGCGGCGCGGCTGATGGTCGCCAGCGGCTTGCTCGGCCTGTGCGCGCTGTGGCTCGGCGCTCCGCATTGGCTGCTGCTGACGGTGATGCTGGCCTGGGTGCCGCTGGTCACGGGCTATTCGCTGCTGCTGTATAAACGTCTTCCTCACTGAATCGGAGAAAAGGTATGCGCTTCAAAGTATTGATGTCGTTGTTGATGTTGTCGCTGTCGGCGGACGCCGCGCAGCGCCCGGTGTCGCTGGAGGTGGGCGGCGGCGCGGTGTACGGCACCGAGTGGACGCCGGACGGCGTGACTGGCAAGGTGCCCGTCGTGCTGCTGCATTCCGGCTCCGGCCCGACCGACCGCGATGGCAACAGCCGGATGCTGGCGGGGCCCAACGATTCGCTGCGCATGCTCGCCGAAGCGCTGGCAAAGAACGGCATCGCGTCGGTGCGCTACGACAAGCGCGGCATCGGCTCCAGCGCTTTGCCGGTGTGGAAGGAGAAGGATCTGCGGCTGGACGACTACATCGACGACGCCAGCGCATGGCTGCGCAAGCTGCGCGCCGATCCGCGCTTCTCGCGGGTGGTGATGGCGGGGCACAGCGAAGGCGCGCAGATCGCCGCCGAGGCCTGCAAGCGGGGTGGGGCGGACGCCTGCGTGCTGATCGCCGGCGCCGGCCACACCATCGACGAGATCCTGCGCGATCAACTGAAACCCAAGCTGCCGCCGGCGCTGTTCGATCAAAGCGAGCGCATACTGGCCTCGCTCAAGGACGGCAAGGCGGTCGATGATGTGCCGCAGGCGTTGATGACGCTCTATCACCCGTCGGTGCAGCCGTATCTGATCTCGTCGCTGAAGCATGATCCGCGCACCGCGATCGCCGCGCTGGCGATGCCGGTGCTGATCCTGCAAGGGACGTCGGATATACAGGTCAAGGAGTCCGAGGCGCAGGCCTTGTCCGCCGCCGCGCCGCGCGCCAAACTGGTCGTCGTCGACGGCATGAACCATCTGCTGAAGATGGTCGGAAAGGACGAAGCGCTGCAGCAGAAATCCTACGCCAGCCCGGAGCTGCCGGTGTCGCCGCAAGTGATCGACGCTTTGAGCGGCTTCGTCAAAGCGCCGAAATAAACATCACGCGATATTGTCCGAGCCGGGCGCGCCGAACAGCTGCCGCTTGAGGCCATGCAGCTGGTCGCGCACCTGCGCGGCTTTTTCGAACTCCAGGTTCTTGGCGTGATCGAGCATGGCCTTCTCCAGCCGCTTGATCTCCTTGCTGATCTGCTTCTCGCTCATCGACTCGTACTTGGCCGTCTCCTGCGCCACCTCCAGCGATTCGCGCGCCTCCTGCGGGCTGTAGACGCCGTCGATCATGTCCTTGATGCTCTTGACCACGCCGCGCGGCACGATGCCGTTCTCCGTGTTGAAGGCGATCTGCTTGGCGCGGCGCCGTTCCGTCTCGCCGATGGCGCGTTCCATCGAATCGGTCATGCGGTCGGCGTACAGGATCGCCACGCCGTTCAGGTTACGCGCGGCGCGGCCGATGGTCTGGATCAGCGAGCGCTCGGAGCGCAGGAAGCCTTCCTTGTCCGCGTCCAGGATCGCCACCAGCGACACCTCCGGCAAATCCAGGCCCTCGCGCAGCAGGTTGATCCCGACCAGCACATCGTAGGTGCCAAGACGCAGATCGCGCAGCAGCTCGACCCGCTCCACAGTCTCGATATCGCTGTGCAGGTAGCGCACCTTGATGCCGTGGTCGCTCAGGTATTCGGTCAGCTGTTCGGACATGCGCTTGGTCAGCGTGGTCACCAGCACCCGTTCGTTCTTGGCCACGCGCAGCGTGATCTCCGACATCAGGTCGTCCACCTGCGAGCTGGCGGGGCGCACGATGATCAGCGGGTCCACCAGGCCGGTCGGGCGCACCACCTGCTCCACCACCTGGTCGGCGTGGGTGCGTTCGTATTCGGCCGGCGTGGCCGAGACGAACACCGTCTGCCGCATCTTCGATTCGAATTCCTCGAACTTGAGCGGACGGTTGTCCAGCGCCGACGGCAAACGGAAACCGTAGTCCACCAGATTGGTCTTGCGTGAACGGTCGCCGTTGTACATGGCGCTCAACTGGCCGATCAGCACGTGCGACTCGTCGAGGAACATCAGCGCGTCCTTCGGCAGATAGTCGACCAGTGTCGGCGGCGGCTCGCCCGGCATCGCGCCGCTCAGGTGGCGCGAATAGTTCTCGATGCCCTTGGTGAAGCCGATTTCCGCCATCATCTCCAGATCGAAACGGGTGCGCTGCTCCAGGCGCTGTTCTTCGATCAGCTTATTCTCCTTGCGGTAGAACTCCAGCCGATCGCGCAGCTCCAGCTTGATGGTCTCGATCGCACGCAGCACGGTCGACCGCGGCGTCACGTAGTGCGAACCCGGATACACGGTGAAGCGCGGGATCTTCTGCTTGACGCGGCCGGTCAGCGGATCGAACAGCTGGATCGATTCCAGCTCGTCGCCGAACAGGTCGAGGCGCACCGCCAGCTCCGCATTCTCGGCCGGGAAGATATCGAGCGTATCGCCGCGCACGCGGAAGGTGCCGCGGCCGAAGTCCACTTCATTGCGGGTGTACTGCATCTGGATCAGGCGCGCGATGATGTCGCGCTGCGAGACGCGGTCCTTGGCGCGCAGCGTCAAGATCATCTGGTGGTACTCGGTCGGATTACCGATACCGTAAATCGCCGACACGGTGGCGACGATGATGACGTCGCGCCGCTCCATCAGCGACTTGGTGCACGACAGGCGCATCTGCTCGATATGCTCATTGATGGACGAATCCTTCTCGATGAACAGGTCGCGCTGCGGCACGTAGGCTTCCGGCTGGTAGTAATCGTAGTACGAGACGAAGTACTCGACCGCGTTCTCCGGGAAGAATTCGCGGAACTCCGAATACAGCTGCGCGGCCAGCGTCTTGTTCGGTGCGAACACGATCGCCGGACGGCCCTTGCGGGCGATCACGTTGGCCATCGTATAGGTCTTGCCGGAGCCGGTCACGCCGAGCAGGGTCTGGAAGAACAGGCCGTCGTCGATGCCTTCGCACAGCTGGTCGATCGCGGTCGGCTGGTCGCCGGCGGGCGGGAAGGGCTGGTGCAGCTTGAACGGCGAATCGGGGAAGGTGACCACGGTCGCCGCGGGGGTATCTACTACTGGTAATTCAGCCATCTTGTTCAGACCTTTGTTAGAATAATGGCCTGCCAGCGGCCTGAAGGATTTATTTGAGGGCGCTGTCTGACATTCATCCGCTGCGAACCGCTTCCAATCGAATCCAATCTTATCATGACGAATCCTAGCTTGTTCAGCGCCATCGAGATGGCACCACGCGACCCTATCCTGGGCATCACCGAAGCATTCAACGCCGACCAGAATCCGGCCAAGATCAACCTGGGCGTCGGCGTTTATTATGACGACAACGGCAAGGTGCCGCTGTTAGCGTGCGTACAGAAAGCGGAGGAAATCCTGATCGCCGCGCCGGCGCCGCGCACCTACCTGCCGATCGAAGGCCTGGCCGCCTACGACAAGGCGGTGCAAGAGCTGGTATTTGGCGCCGACAGCGCGGTAATTCAAGAGAAGCGCGCGATCACCGTGCAAGCCATCGGCGGCACCGGCGCGTTGAAGATCGGCGCCGACTTCCTGAAGCGCTTCGCGCCGGACGCGCAAGTCTACATCAGCGACCCAAGCTGGGAAAACCACCGCGCGCTGTTCGAGAGCGCCGGCTTCACCGTCAACAACTACGCCTACTACGACGCGCACACCCATGGCGTCGACTTCGCCGCCATGCTGGCCGCGCTGAAGGCCATGCCGAGCGGTTCCATCGTGCTGCTGCACGCGTGCTGCCACAACCCGACCGGCGCCGACCTGACCTCGGCCCAGTGGGACGAGGTCATCGCCGCCGTCGTCAATGGCGGCCTGGTGCCGTTCCTCGACATGGCCTACCAGGGCTTCGGCGCCGGCATCGCCGAAGACGGCGCCGTGGTGCGCCGCTTCGCGGCCGCCGGCGGTCCGCTGCTGGTGTCGAACTCGTTCTCGAAATCGTTCTCGCTGTACGGCGAGCGCGTCGGCGCGCTGAGCGTGGTCGGCGCCAGCGGCGAAGAGGCGGGGCGTTTGATGTCGCAACTGAAGCGCGTGGTGCGCACCAACTACTCGAACCCGCCGGTCCACGGCGGCAAGGTGGTCGCCACCGTGCTGACCACGCCGGAACTGCGCCAGATGTGGGAAGACGAACTGGCCGGCATGCGCGTGCGCATCAAGGAAATGCGCGAAGCGTTCGTGGCCAAGCTCAAGGCCAAGGCGCCGGAACGCGACTTCGCCTTCGTGCGCGACCAGGTCGGCATGTTCTCGTACTCGGGCCTGACCAAGGCACAAGTCGAGCAGTTGCGCGAGCAGTCAATCTACGCGGTGGACACCGGCCGCATCTGCGTCGCCGCGTTGAACTCGCGCAACATCGACATCGTCATTGACGCCATCGCCAAAGTCCTTTAAACTCTTGTTTCTTCGGATCAGGCAATAGCTTGATTCGAGATGGCAACACAACATACCGCAGAAAATCGCATCTTGCTGGTGCGAAAGAAACAGTATAAAATGTTGCCTCAATTCCCTGATAGCTCAGTTGGTAGAGCGACGGACTGTTAATCCGCAGGTCCCTGGTTCGAGTCCAGGTCGGGGAGCCAGAATTTTAAAAGGCCCAACCTTTCGAGGTTGGGCCTTTTTCATTTGCGGCACCGGTTTAACCCATCTGTGGTGTTTACGGCGATTGCTTAAAAGAAACTAAAGTATCATATTGACATTCATTGGTTTAAATTTGATAATTCTATTTCGCAATTCCTTATAACGAAAACACTGGGGGCGGAAATGAATAAAATGAAGACAGGTCTCGTGATCGCGGCGTTTGCTCTGCTTGCCCCTGTGGCGCAGGCGGCGTCCTTCACCAACGGCAGTTTTGAGGTGCCGACCTTCAGCGGCACCTTCCAGACCATCGACGCGGGTTCCACCGCGTTGACCGGCTGGGACGTCGTGTCCGGCAGCGTGGACTTGATCAATACCTACTGGACGCCGTTCCACGGCGCCTACAGCATCGATCTGAACGGCAACGGCGTCGGCAGCATCCAGCAGACCTTCGACACGGTGGCCAACCAGACCTACACCGTCACCTTCGCGATGGCGGGCAACACCGACGGCGGCGGCAACAAGATCATCACGGCTGGCGTCACCAGCGGCGACGCGTACACCTTCAACATCACCGGCCATACGCACGCCAGCATGGGCTGGGAAACCCGCAGCTTCTCCTTCGTCGCCGAAGGCGCAAGCAGCACCTTGTACTTCTCCGGCTACGCCGGCAACGGACCGTACGGCGCGGCGCTGGACAACGTGACCGTCAGCGCGGTGCCGGAACCAGAAACCTACGGCATGTTGCTGGCCGGCTTGGGTTTGGTGGGCTACATGGCGCGCCGCAAGAAATCCGCTTGATCGCTTGCCTGCGATGTGAAGAAATCCCGCCGCGCGCGGGATTTTTTCATTCATGGGGAGCGCGGGAGAAATTAGTTGCTCTTCGGGCTGGGCAAATGCCGAAGCAGCGGCTATAATTCTGGCCTCAATTCCCTGATAGCTCAGTTGGTAGAGCGACGGACTGTTAATCCGCAGGTCCCTGGTTCGAGTCCAGGTCGGGGAGCCAGATTTTAGTTGTGCCGAATTAGGGGTTACATGCTCAGGTATGTAGCCCTTTTTTGTTTTACTTTGCCGTACTGGCCCGTGACGGATGAGTAATTTTCTTCCCTTTATGTTCGTTGATGGCATGGGTATATAGTGGAGAGATCGAGCTGTATGGCTCTCTGCGGGGGGGCGCATCATGTCTGAGCTTTTTGTGCGAGCTGATTCAAAAACTGATGACCCAATCAAAAAACCGCTGATGGGGCTCTTGAAGAAGTTGGGGTTTGGTCACGCTCCTACTGTGGAAAGCGTCTCCGGCCCGCAGGAGGCTGTCAATTGGAAGCAACTACGGGCGCGTAGCGTCAATGCCGACGAGGTAAGGGGTAACATCGCTGTTGCCTTGGCGGAGTCGCTTCAGCGCGATAATGATCTCCCGTAAATGGGATATTGGTGCTCGCGGTCCCGGCGATCGTTGTATGGGGCCTCTACGAAATTGTCATTCATTGGCAATTTTCGGCATATTTAGATGCCAATAAATTCCCGCGCATTAGTCCATGGCGCTTATCGATTCGCGCCGCTCTCGCGGCGATGGCGGATTACCGCTTTATAGGAAATACGCGACTGATCAGGCGCACACAGTGGTGCATTGTGCTGGTATCGCTGATCGTTCTTTTGCTGGGCTTGCTGCGTGCCGTTTACACCAGGCAGTCCGGTGAATTCGGGCGCTGCGGCGCCTTGCTTGTGATCGGCGGCCTGATATCTGTCTATCTTGGTTTGCTTGAGCTGAAAAGAACGCAGGGGGCGTGGGACCGGATGCTGGCTTCTCCCTTGCTCGACGATGACGGTAAAAATATCATCAGAAAGCGCATGGAAAAGCCTGTCGAGGACGCACAGTTTTTTGCCGCGAGAATATCATTGGCGGTTTCGATACTCGGTACGATGGTCTGGGCCTACGGCGACCAGGTCACTGAATGTGGGTGGCCCGAGCGATTTGATGTCACCATGGCCTTCTGCCATCCCAAAAAAAATCCAGGCTAGGGCAGCGGGCCTTCGGCGTTTCGAACGGCCGGTTCGAGTTGCTGCGGAGGGACGATGTGGTATCGGGATGAAAAAATTGTCGAGTTGGTAAGCGCAAGGCTTCCATCTGGCTATATACTGTTCGATATCCACTCCTTCTGTAGGGGTATTTACGCTGCGTAACTTCTGTCTTTATCGTCGGAGTTCATGTGTATCGAACCGGAATAGCTCTGCTCGGGACGTTATTGCTGCTGCTGGCGCCTCTGCCGCGTGCCCACGCTCAGGGCCAGGCCGACGCCATTCCCGCGTTCAAAAAGCTGGACTCGATCGAGGCGCGCGTGCAGGGTTGCGTGACTTGTCACGGTCAGCTCGGCCAGGGCACGGCGAACGGCTACTTCCCCAGGATCGCCGGCAAGCCGGCCGGATATCTCTATAATCAGCTGGTCGCGTTTCGCGACGGAACGCGCAGCTACCCGCCGATGAATTATCTGGTGGCGTACCTGCCTGACCCATATCTGAAAGAAATCGCCGAGCATTTCGCGGCGCAACGCCCCGCCTATCAGCCCGCTGAAAAAGCGCCCGCCGATCCGGCGGCGGAACAGCGCGGACTGCTGCTGGCCACCGTCGGCGACGCCGCCAAGGGCGTGCCCGCCTGCGTCGCCTGCCACGGCAAGAACCTGACCGGCATGGATCCCGGCATCCCCGGCCTGGCCGGCTTGCGCACCGCCTACATCGCCGGCCAGTTGACGCGCTGGCGCGTCGGCGAGCGCAAGGCGGCCGATCCCGATTGCATGAAACGCATCGCATCGCGCTTGTCCGACGCCGACATCGCGGCGGTGGCGGCGTGGCTGTCGCAACAAACTCCGCGCGCCGACGCATCGCCCGAGCCGTCCAACCTGGTCCGAATGCCGCTCGCTTGCGGCAGTCAGCGGTAGGCGCCATGTCCAAGACCATCCGCATCGTGATTGCTTTGATCGTGCTGGCGCTGCTCGCTGTGGCGGCGTTGTTCTTGCTGCGTCCCGGCTTGCTGCCGCGCACCGGCGCCGCGCCGGAGGCCAGCGCGTCGACGCAGATCATCAGCAAAGGCGAGTACCTGGCCCGCGCCGGCGATTGCGTCGCCTGTCATACCGTGCCCAACGGTCCGGTGTTCGCCGGCGGTCGCGCCATGGCGACGCCGTTCGGCAATCTGTACGTGCCCAACATCACCCCCGACGACGACACCGGCATCGGCCTGTGGACCCCCGACGAGTTCTACCGGATGATGCATACCGGGATTTCGCGCGACGGCAAGCTGCTGTATCCGGCGATGCCGTTCGCGTCCTACACACAAGTGACGCGCGACGACTCGGACGCGATTTTCGCCTATCTGATGTCGGTGCCGCCGGTCAAGCAGAAGAACCGCGACCACGAACTGCGCTTCCCGTTCAACAACCGCGAGCTGCTGATCGGCTGGCGCACGCTGTATTTCAAGGAGGGCGAGTTCAAGCCCGATGCGGCGCAGTCGGTGGAGTGGAACCGCGGCGCCTACCTGGTCAAGGGACTGGGCCACTGCGCCATGTGCCACACCGCCGTCAACGCGCTGGGCGGATCGAGCGAGTCCAAGGCCTTCGAGGGCGGCATGATCCCGAACCAGAACTGGTACGCGCCGTCGCTGACGTCGAACCGCGAGGCCGGCCTCGGCGAATGGGAGATCAACGAGATCGCCGATCTGCTGCAGGTCGGCGTCTCGCATCGCGGCACCGTGTACGGCCCGATGGCGGAGGTGGTCTACAACAGCCTGCAGTACATGAGCGACGCCGACACCAAGGCGATGGCGGTCTACCTGAAGGGCTTGCCGCAAAAGGATGGCGCGCCGCCGCCGACCAGCCAGGCGCGGCTGGTCAATCCGGAGGTGATGGAGGTCGGTCGCAAGGTGTACGTGGCGCAGTGCGCGATGTGCCACGGCGCCGAGGGCAGGGGGCAGCCGCCGTCGTTCCCGCTGCTTGCCGGCAATCGTTCGATCACGATGGCGACGCCGGTCAATCCGATCCGCATGGTGTTGAACGGCGGCTATCCGCCGGGCACGCGGAAAAATCCGCGGCCGCACGGCATGCCGCCGTTCTCGCACGTGCTGGACGACGAGCAGGTGGCCGCCGTGGTGACGTATATCCGTGTCGCGTGGGGCAACAGCGGCACGCCGGTCACGCCGAGCCAGGTCAACGATTTACGCAAGTTGCTACCCGAATAGAGGAGCTGTATGCAAACGCCCGGCAATGAAGAATCGGCTGAACTCGACAGAAAAATAGACGAGATCGTCAGTCTCGGCCCCACCGGCGCCTTCGCGGTCGCCGGCATCGCGACCTTCCTGGTGGTGGCGATGTTCTTCCTGTTCTATTGGATCGTCTACCTGCCCAGGGGAGTGGTGCAATGAGCCGGCCGAGCTCCGCCGATATGCACCACGCCTCGGAGGCGGTGGCCGACGCGGCCGAGCGGCGCTGGGCCGTCATCGTCATGGCCATCATCGCGTTGTTGGTCGCCTTGATGATCTTCACCGGCCTGCATTGGGCGACGATGCCGCCGTCGCGGGTCGAGACCGTCGACGTCAAGACGCTGCACCTGAAGGGCGAGTTCGTCGAGAACAACCTCGGCACGATGGTCGAGAAGGACGGCCGCGTCGTCACGCGGCTGGTCGGGCAGCAGTATTCGTTCACGCCGCAGTGCATCGTGGTGCCGGCCGGCGTGCCGGTGACCTTCCGCGGCACCAGCTCGGACGCGGTCCACGGCTTCATGGTCGGGCGGACCAACGCCAACACGATGTTGATTCCCGGCTTCGTGTCGACCTTCACCACCACCTTCCCGAAAACGGGCGAGCAGCTGATGCCGTGCCACGAATACTGCGGCACCGGGCACGAAGCGATGTGGGCCAAGGTCCAGGTCATCGCGGCCGAGGAATTTTTCGCCAAAGCGAAAGCGGCAGAAAGGCTCAGCTGTGTACCTGGCTAAAAAACTGGTGTTGGCCCATTTCTGGGTCGCGTTCGTCGCGTTCTTCGGCGCGATTCTGCTGGGCGAGTGGCAGATGTTCGTCCGCAGTCCGCTGTCGCCGTGGGTCAACAACCCGGAGCACTACTACC
>Ga0247815_10002596_pt1 | contig 13322 bp, 8 predicted proteins | sample UWRJL194509B1_FD_181014 | JGI IMG/M metagenome (GOLD analysis project Ga0247815, IMG submission 181014) | Plant litter microbial communities from Arlington Agricultural Research Station in Wisconsin, United States - UWRJ-L194-509B-1 | ecosystem: Environmental > Terrestrial > Plant litter >... | reverse complement strand
CCCACGGATGAATTTCTTGGCGACAAGGAAGCTTTGTCATCTTCTTCTACAAGCCGTCGTGACTTTTTAAAATATGTAGGGTTTAGTACAGCTGCAGCATCTCTTGCAGCCTGCGAAGGCCCGGTTATTAAATCTATACCTTATGTGGTGCAGCCGGAAGTTATTATACCGGGTGTTGCCGATTATTATGCTACTACAATTGCAGATGGTTTTGATTTTGCCAACATACTTATAAAAACCCGTGAGGGTCGCCCTATAAAAGTAGAAAACAATACACTTGCAGGTGCTAAAGTGGCAGCTAACGGAAGGGTTCATGCTTCTGTGCTTTCTCTTTACGACAGCATGCGCTTAAAACAACCTGTTATTTCGGGCAAACCGGCTTCTTGGGAGGCTGTAGATGCTACCGTTAAAAAAGGTCTTAGTGAAGCTGCGGCCGGTGCAGGTAGTGTAGTGGTGCTTACAGGTACTACGGCAAGCCCTTCTACTGAAAAACTTATTGCTGAATTTGGCGCTAAATACCCTGGTTTTAAACACGTAGTATACGATGCAGTGTCTTCATCTGAAGCATTGGATGCCTTTCAGGCAGTATACGGCGAAAGGGCTTTAGCAGATTACGATTTTGGTAAAGCTGATGTTATCCTCTCTGTAGGTGCTGATTTTGTTGGCGACTGGCAGGGTGGTGGTTATGACTCAGGTTATACACAGGGCCGTATTCCTAAAAACGGTAAAATGTCTAAGCACATCCAGATAGAGTCTAACATGTCTCTTACAGGTGCAAATGCAGACAAGCGTATTCCATTAACTGTTACAGAGCAAAAATATGCTCTTGTTAAAATATATAATATAGTTACAGGTGCTGCTGTAAGCGTGCCCGATGTATCTAAACCTTACGACCAGGCTGTTGTTAACGCTGCCAACCAGCTTAAGGCTGCGGGTAGTAAAGGTGTTTTTGTAACCGGCCTTGATGATGTTAATGCACAATTGCTTGCAATTGCAATAAATAACTCATTACAGTCGGCTGCGTTTAACCCTGCAGGTGCCCGATACGTTCGTAAAGGCGATGCTAAAGCGGTTGCGCAACTGGTAGCAGATATGAAAGCTGGTACGGTACATACACTTATTATGAGTGGTGTTAATCCGGTATATACATATCCTGACAGTGCCGGATTTACTGAAGCTCTTAAAAAAGTAAAATTGTCGGTTTCTTTCTCTCTTAAAGAAGATGAAACTGCATCAATAGCTACTGTTGCTGCCGCAGCTCCTCATTACCTTGAGGCGTGGGGCGATGTAACTATTGCAAAAGGACATTACGGCATCACACAGCCTACTATCCGTCCTTTATTCAATACAAAACAATTTCAGGATGCATTGCTTTCATGGTCTGGTAACAGTCAGTCGTACTATGACTACCTTAAAGCTTTTGCTCCAACCTTTACTACGGGTAAAACATGGAACCAACTGGTTCATGACGGTGTTTACCTGAATGAAGTTCCTGCTACAGTATCTGCAGCTCCTGCTGATTATGGTACTGCTGCAACTACGCTTGCAGGTGCTAAGAAAGCCGGTGGTTTAGAGATGGTTCTTTATACTAAAACTGGTATGGGAGATGGCCAGCAGGCTAACAACCCATGGTTGCAGGAGTTCCCGGATCCTATTACACGTGTGTCGTGGGATAACTATGTAACTGTTGCTAAAGCCGATGCTGATGCATTAGGTTTAGAGAACTATAATGTTGCTAACGGTGGCCTTAATGGTAGCTATGTTACTATAGAGGTTAATGGAAAAAAACTGGAAAAAGTTCCGGTAATCATCCAGCCGGGCCAGGCAAAAGGATCTATAGGTCTTTCTCTTGGTTATGGTCGTAAGGCAGCTATGAAAAAAGAAATGATGGTAGGTGTTAATGCTTACTCTCTATATACTAACTTTAACGCTTTCCAGGTTGCCAAGCTTACTAAAGAAAATGGCGACGACCACGAGTTTGCATGCGTACAGCTGCAAAAAACACTTATGGGCAGGGGAGATATTGTTAAGGAAGCTACGCTAAAAGATTTTAATGAAAAAGATGTTGCCGACTGGAATATCATGCCGGTAGTATCTTATGATCATAAAGAAGTGCCTGCTGCATCAATAGACCTTTGGGAATCTTTTGACAGGACTACAGGACACCACTTTAACTTATCAATAGACCTTAATGCCTGTACAGGTTGCGGAGCGTGTGTAATTGCATGTCACGCAGAAAACAATGTACCGGTAGTTGGTAAATCTGAAATAAGAAGAAGCCGCGATATGCACTGGTTGCGTATAGATAGGTATTACTCTCACGAAGATACGTTTGCAGGTGATGTTAACCTTAAAAACAATGCTAATGGCCTGTTAGAATCTGTTGATACCTTTACTGCAATGGAAGACCCTGCCGAGAATCCTCAGGTAGTATTCCAGCCGGTAATGTGCCAACACTGTAACCACGCACCTTGCGAAACTGTATGTCCTGTGGCTGCAACTTCTCACGGTCGCCAGGGACAAAACCACATGGCTTACAACCGTTGTGTGGGTACACGTTACTGTGCAAATAACTGTCCTTATAAAGTGCGCCGTTTTAACTGGTTCCTTTATAACAAGAACAGTGAGTTTGATTACCACATGAACGATGACCTTGGCCGTATGGTTCTTAACCCTGATGTTAATGTACGTTCAAGGGGTGTAATGGAAAAATGTTCTTTCTGTATCCAGTCTACTCAAGCCACTATCCTTAAGGCTAAACGTGAAGGCAGGCAGGTTGCAAAAGGAGAATTTAACGACTCTTGTGCCTGTTCGGCAGCCTGCAGCACCGGTGCTATGGTATTTGGTGATGTAAACGAGAAGGAAGACCCTATCGTTAGGCTTAAAGAAGATGATAGAGCATACCACCTGCTAAGCCACATTGGCACGCAGCCTAATGTATTCTACCACGTTAAAGTAAGGAATACATAGTAGTAAAAAGTATTAATAAAGAAACAAACATAAAAATATTATGTCGTCTCATTACGAAGCTCCCATTAGAAAACCTTTAATTATAGGTGACAAAAATTACCACGATGTAACAGTTGATGTTGCAAGGCCTGTGGAAGGCAGGGCTAACAAGCACTGGTGGATTGCATTTACCATAGCGCTTATTGCCTTTCTTTGGGGCGTAGCGTGTGTTTCCTATACAGTAGGTACAGGTATTGGTACATGGGGATCTAACAAGACAGTAGGCTGGGCCTGGGATATTACCAACTTTGTTTGGTGGGTAGGTATTGGCCACGCCGGTACACTTATCTCGGCTGTACTATTGCTGTTCCGCCAAAAATGGAGAATGGCTATTAACCGTTCTGCAGAGGCTATGACCATTTTCTCTGTAATCCAGGCAGCTATGTTCCCGGTATTCCACATGGGACGCCCTTGGTTAGCTTACTGGGTAATGCCTATACCTAACCAGTTTGGTTCGTTGTGGGTTAACTTTAACTCACCACTTCTTTGGGACGTGTTTGCGATCTCGACATACCTTTCGGTATCATTAGTATTCTGGTGGACAGGTTTACTTCCCGATTTTGCGATGCTTCGCGACAGGGCAGTAACTCCTTTTACAAAAAGAGTATACTCTATAGTAAGTTTTGGGTGGAGTGGCCGCGCAAAAGACTGGCAGCGTTTTGAAGAGGTTTCTCTTGTGCTTGCAGGTCTAGCTACCCCTCTTGTACTTTCGGTACACACTATCGTATCTTTTGACTTTGCTACATCGGTTATACCGGGATGGCACACTACAATCCTTCCGCCATACTTCGTTGCGGGAGCTATCTTCTCAGGATTTGCAATGGTAAACACCCTGCTTATCATTATGAGAAAAGTATCTAACCTTGAGGCTTATATTACTATTCAGCATATCGAATTGATGAATATAGTGATTATGATAACAGGATCTATTGTAGGTACTGCATATATTACAGAGTTATTTATTGCATGGTATTCTGGTGTAGAGTATGAGCAGTATGCATTTATCAATAGGGCTACAGGTCCTTACTGGTGGGCGTATTTGCTAATGATGACCTGTAATGTGGTTTCTCCGCAGGTTATGTGGTTTAAAAAGATCAGGACCAGTATTATGGTTTCTTTTATAATATCAATTGTTGTAAATATAGGTATGTGGTTTGAGCGTTTCGTAATCATCGTTACCTCGCTTCACAGGGATTACCTTCCGTCTTCATGGACAATGTTCCAGCCTACATTTGTAGATGCAGGTTTCTTCATTGGTACAATTGGTTTCTTCTTCGTGTTGTTCCTTCTTTATTCAAGGAGCTTCCCTGTAATTGCACAGGCAGAGGTTAAATCTATCATGAAAACATCCAGTGAAACTTACAAAAAGTTAAGGGATAACGGTCACGACAATCATTCACATTCAGAACATAATCATCACTAAGAACATGAGCAATAAAGTTTTACACGTATTGTATAATGATGATGATATCCTAATGGATGCAGTAAAGAAAACACGCGCTGCACATCATCACATCGAAGAAGTTTTCACGCCATTCCCTGTACACGGGCTTGATAAAGCCATGGGTCTTGCACCTACAAGGATAGCTATTGCCTCTTTCTTATATGGTTTAGTAGGTTTATCGGTAGCTACTACCATGATGAACTATATCATGATCCAGGACTGGCCACAGGATATTGGTGGTAAGCCAAGCTTTAGCTATATCCAGAATATGCCGGCTTTTGTACCGGTAATGTTTGAGATGACCGTGTTTTTTGCTGCTCACTTAATGGTTATTACTTTTTACATGAGAAGTAAATTATGGCCGTTTAAAGCTGCTGAGAACCCGGATGTAAGAACTACAGATGACCATTTTTTAATGGAAGTATCTGTTAAAGGTGATGAAAACGAATTGGTTGCATTTTTTCAGGAAACCGGAGCTGTAGAGGTAAAAGTAATTGAAAAGCATTATTAAGAAGTATGAAAGCATTATCTAAAATAGTAGTACTGGTTGCTGTAGTGGCTTCCCTAACTTCGTGTCACGATAAGGGTGCGCCTAATTACCAGTATTTCCCGAACATGTACCAGTCTGTAGCTTATGAGCCTTATCAGGAATCTGCTGCATTTGGTAACGGTAAAGAAGGGCAGTTGCCTGCTAACGGATCTATACCGAGAGGGTATACTCCATATGAGTACCCTAACACGCCGGAAGGTTATGAGGCTGCAAAAGCTAACCTTAAATCGCCATTAACTGCCGAAGAAGTAGACCTTAAAAAAGGGGAGGAGCTTTTTACTATTTACTGTGCTATATGCCATGGCGATAAAGGGGATGGTAAAGGTAACCTTGCTAAGAGAGAAAAATTTGCCGGTGTACCTAACTATAAAGACAGGGTAATTACTGAGGGAAGTATTTTTCATGTAGAAACTTACGGACTTAACATGATGGGGTCTCATGCTAACCAGCTTTCTCAAACAGAGCGCTGGCAGGTTGCCCATTATGTAATGAAACTTAAGAGCGAATAATAAATTTGTAGAACACTGAAAGCATAAATATATGTATACATTTTCAAATGGTTTAAGAACTTTTGCCTTTATCCTGATGGCCGTTGGTATCCTTGGGGTAGGTTACAGTTTTTTTACTGCACCCACATCTCTTGAAGAAGTAGAGCAAATCTTAGCTGCTGAACATCATGGAGGACACGGCGAAGCCGGTGCTCATGAAGCGGCCGGAGCAGAGCACCATGAGGCTGAAGAGGCTCATGCAGAACATGCTGATGTACCTGCTGTAGTAGAACATTCTGCTGCTGAAGCAGAAGGTACTCATGAAGGCCATGATTCTGTTCATGCTGTAGCAACTCACGCAGAGCATGATACTGTTGCAACTTCACATGATGCTGCATCTCCTACAGGAGACGCGCAGGAAGCAGGTCATGATGAGCATTCAGAATTGGCTCATGCTGCTGAAAAAGCCGCTATTGATGCCGCTCATGATGCTCACAAAGGGCATGACGCTCACGCTGAACATGATGCGCACAAAGAACATGCTGAGCACGTGTTTAAGCAATTGCAAAACAAACCGTGGGCTGCATTATATGTTGCTGCAATATTTTTTATGCTAATATCATTAGGGGTACTTGCTTTTTATGCTATACAAAATGTAGCACAGGCAGGTTGGTCTCCGGTACTTTTCAGGGTTATGGAAGGTATTACAAGTTACCTTTTACCAGGTTCTATAGTGGTTTTTGTTTTGCTTGTTTTAGGGGTTTTACAATTTCACCACCTGTTTATATGGATGGATCCTGCGGTTGTAGCCGAAGACCACCTTATAAAAGCCAAATCAGGTTATTTAAATGGTACTTTTACCCTTCTAAGAGCGGTTATATTTTTTGGAGGATGGATTTTATACCGTCAGTATTCAAGGAAACAATCTCTTGCACAAGACGAAGCTACAGATAATTTAGCTTACAAGAAAAGCTTTAAGGCAGCTGCAGGCTTCCTTGCTTTCTTTATCGTTACAGAATCGATCATGTCTTGGGACTGGATCATGTCGGTAGATCCGCACTGGTACAGTACTTTGTTTGGATGGTATGTATTTGCAAGTTTCTTTGTAAGCGGTATTACTACAATAGCATTAATTACGCTATATTTAAAATCTAAAGGTTACCTTGAATATGTTAATACAAGCCATATTCATGACCTTGCTAAATTTATGTTTGGTATAAGTGTTTTCTGGACGTACCTTTGGTTCTCGCAATTCATGCTTATGTGGTATGCCGATATGCCGGAAGAGGTTGTATATTTTAAAATGCGTATAGATAACTACAACCTTCCATTCTTTGGTATGGTAGTAATGAACTTTGTTTTCCCTATATTGATATTGATCAATACTGATTTTAAACGTCTTTCATGGATAGTAGTTATGGCAGGTATAGTAATACTTTGTGGCCATTATGTAGATTTCTTCAACATGATCATGCCGGCTACTGTAGGTGACCAATGGTTTATAGGTGCAGGAGAAATAGGTTCTGTATTATTTTTCTTTGGCCTGTTTATCTTTGTAGTGTTTACTGCATTAACAAAAGTGCCGTTGCTTGCTAAACGCAACCCATTGATTGAAGAAAGTAAGCATTTTCATTATTAATATTTAAAGAAATAAACAAATGACGAGTTTATTGGTAATTGTAGTTTTAGTTTTATTAGGCATTGCAATATGGCAATTAACTAAAATATTTCACCTGACACAAGTTGGTGCTGCCACTTATAATGAAAATCCGGAAGTAGCTACTGATAGGGATAATAATGTGAATGGTTACCTGATGTTTGGTTTTTTAGGTTTCATATATATCTTCACAATTTATTCTATGATGAAATGGGGTGACCTTTTACTGGGTACTCCTGCATCAGAACATGGCCCGCAGTACGATAGTCTTATGTCAATTTCAATGTGGCTTATTGGTGTCGTTCAGGTTTTAACCCAATTTTTACTTCATTACTTCTCGTTCATTAACAGAGGTAGAAAAGACAGGAAAGCATTTTATTATGCTGACAACGATAAACTTGAATTTATTTGGACTATTATTCCTGTAATCGTTCTTGCCGGCCTTATTTTATACGGTCTTTATGCATGGACAAACATTATGTTTATTGATGAAGAGGCTAAAGAAGATGCTATTTATGTAGAGGTATACGCAAAACAGTTTAACTGGGAAGTGCGCTATGCAGGTAAAGATGGCAAACTTGGTAAAGCTAATGTACGTTATATAGAAGGTGTAAACACACTTGGTGTAGATATGGGAGACGCTAATGCTCAGGATGATATCCAGGCAAGCGAACTTCACTTACCAAAAGGTAAACAAATTATCTTTAAATTCCGTTCTCAGGATGTATTGCACTCTGCATACATGCCACACTTTAGGGCACAGATGAATGTTGTTCCGGGTATGGTTACACAGTTTGGTTTTGTACCTACTGTTACTACAGATGAAATGCGCCAGGATCCTGCTATCATGAAAAAAGTTGCTCATATTAATGAGTTACGATCTAAAAAAAGTGCCGAAGCAGCTGCTACAGGTGGCGCGGCTTTAGAGCCTTATACTTTTGATTATTTATTATTATGTAATAAAATATGTGGTGCATCTCACTATAACATGCAAATGAAGGTTGTTGTTGAAGATGAGGCTACCTTTAACAAATGGTTAAGCGCTAAGCAAACGCTTTCGGCTGCCGTTAAAGAATCTAAACAGCCTGCTGCGCCGGCTGCCGGCGAAGCAGCTCCTGCAACAGCAAAGGACTCAACTAATACAGCAAAACCAGATTCTACAGCCACTAAAATGACTGTAGCACAGGTTATCAAAAAATAATTCTTAAAATATTCAAATTAAAGAAATATGTCAGCAGTAGGACACGACGAGATACACGCTCACGACGGACACGATAATCACGATGCCCACGACCATCATCATGAGCAGACTTTCATAGAGAAGTATATTTTTAGCCTTGATCATAAAATGATCGCTAAACAATACCTGCTTACTGGTACGCTTATGGGTATTATAGGTATCATAATGTCTCTTTTATTCCGTATGCAGATTGCATGGCCGGAGGAGTCGTTTACGATATTTAAAATACTTTTAGGAGATAAATTTGCACCGGATGGTGTAATGCGTAATGATATTTACCTTGCATTAGTTACCATTCACGGTACCATAATGGTATTCTTTGTATTAACGGCCGGTTTAAGTGGTACGTTTAGTAACCTTCTTATCCCGCTGCAAATTGGTGCAAGGGATATGGCATCAGGATTTATGAACATGCTTTCTTACTGGATGTTCTTTATCTCTGCCGTTATTATGGTTTGCTCACTATTTGTTGAGGCTGGCCCTGCTTCTGCCGGATGGACGATCTATCCGCCATTAAGTGCCCTTCCTCAGGCTATAGGTGGTTCGGGTCTTGGTATGACACTTTGGTTAGTATCTATGGCGATATTTATTGCATCGTCGCTAATGGGATCTCTTAACTATGTTGTTACAGTTATCAACCTAAGGACAAAAGGTATGTCTATGACAAGGCTTCCGCTTACAATATGGGCTTTGTTTGTAACTGCAGTTATTGGTATTGTATCGTTCCCGGTTCTTTTATCTGCTGCTTTACTACTTATCATGGACAGGAGTTTTGGTACTTCATTCTTCCTTTCTGATATTTATATCGCTGGAGAAGTACTACATTACCAGGGCGGATCTCCGGTATTGTTTGAGCACCTTTTCTGGTTCCTTGGCCACCCGGAAGTTTACATTGTAATCCTTCCTGCAATGGGTCTTGTTTCTGAAATTATGACGTCAAATGCGCGTAAGCCAATCTTTGGTTACCGTGCGATGATCGCTTCAATATTAGCTATTGCATTCCTTTCAACAATCGTTTGGGGCCACCACATGTTCATCTCGGGTATGAACCCGTTCCTTGGATCGGTGTTTACCTTTACAACGTTGCTTATTGCAATACCATCTGCTGTAAAAGCATTTAACTGGATAACTACATTATGGAGGGGTAACCTGCAAATGAACCCTGCCATGTTATTCTCTATAGGTTTCGTATCGACGTTCATTACAGGTGGTCTTACAGGTATTATACTTGGTGACAGTACGCTTGACATCAACGTTCACGATACTTACTTTGTGGTAGCTCACTTCCACCTTGTAATGGGTATTTCTGCACTATACGGTATGTTTGCCGGTATATACCACTGGTTCCCTAAATTATACGGCAGAATGATGAACAAAACGCTTGGTTACATTCACTTCTGGGTAACTGCAATATGTGCTTATGGGGTATTCTTCCCAATGCACTTTGTGGGTATGGCAGGTTTACCAAGACGTTACTATACAAACACTAACTTCCCGCTATTTGATGACCTTGCCGATGTTAACGTTGTAATTACAATGTTTGCACTTGTAGGAGCAGCATTCCAGTTAGTATTCCTGTGGAACTTCTTCTACAGCATATTTAAAGGTAAAAAAGCGATCCAGAACCCATGGAGGGCTAACACACTGGAGTGGACAACTCCTGTAGAGCACATTCACGGTAACTGGCCGGGCGAAATACCTGAAGTATACAGGTGGCCTTATGACTACAGCAAACCGGGACATGATGACGACTTTGTTCCTCAAACAGTTCCTATGAAAGAGGGTGAAGAAGAATTACACCACTCTTAATAAAATATAAAATCAAAAAAGGCTATCCAGACGGGTAGCCTTTTTTGATTTTATCTTGCTTATAAGATTAATTTAGATACATTAATTATATTAGCTATAATTATAAGTACAACGATTATGGAGTTAGAACTATGAGAAAGTTTTAACGAACATACCGCACTCTGTGCAGAGATGCAGGACGAGCTGGGGCTTAACTTGTACGACTATGGCGCACGTAATTTTGACCCTGCAATAATGCAACTCGATTTTATTAATATAATTTTAAATTCTAATGAAAAATATAATAGCTATTGCCTTGATTTTAATATCAATCGCATGTGGCTCCAAAAAAGATAATATATTTGATATTGAAAAGTATTCAGTGACAAAAATTGATTCTCTGGATAACTATTATATTATATATGCTAAACAGAAAGGTCAGAATTATAAAATTGTTTCTGAGAAAAGTACGTCCCAATGCCGTAATAAAATTTTAGTTGGTAGAAGCTATAATTTAAAAACAGAGTCAATTTTTACAATAAAAATAATGGTCAAAGATTCTATTAGAAAAATTAGTAACAACGTTAATATTAAATGCATGACTCTTGAAAAGACTATGATATGTAAAGAATATGAAAATGGAATTTATGATGTCCTTAAATCCGAAAATCTAAAAGGGCTTTGCTACAGCAATATTAAATAAATCTATTATAAAAGCAAAATGGACATAATTTTCATCCTTTTTACTTTTATAAACATGTCCAAATCTAATTTAATACTACTCCCAATAATACTACTAAAGAAACTAGTATTTGCTGTACCGCGACAATAAGTCCTAATCATTACTCATTGATACCGGTTCGTTGCGCTTGTGGTGGTTCTCTATGCCAGTCATAAACTTGCTGGCCAAAATATGGTATTTTAGTTGGGTAGTGGGTAAGTTATCCGTAGGAAAACCGTTAAGGCTTGGTAGGTTGTTATTCATAGTATAAAACTGAATTCCAGGTATAAACATAGTAAACGGCAATATATAAAACAACGATCTCCCCGCCAGGGAGATCGTTGTTTTATAGTTAAGCCTTGCTAACCGATTCTAAGATATGGTTAAAGTTAATTTCTTTAGTTATGCTGCCTTCCTTTTACTCAAATAATAAACCGGTATCCCGGCAAGCATTATGAGTACGCCCCATCCGCAGGTGTCGGTTTTGTCTTTTAGTAAAGCAACACAAAAAGCCGTTGCCAGTATAATATAAATTAAAGGCAGTACAGGGTAGCCAAAAGCTTTATAAGGTCTCGCAGCATTTGGCATTTTTCTCCTCAAAATAAATATGCCAAAGATGGTTAGTATGTAAAATATTACTACAATGATCATCACATAGTCTAACAAGTCGCCATACTTACCCGTAAGGCACAACGCCGAAGCCCAGATGCACTGAAACCACAACCCCCAACCCGGTACGCTTGCTTTGTTTAACGAAGCCGCTTTCTTAAAAAAGAGCCCGTCTTTAGCCATAGTGTAATACACACGGGCACCTGCAAGTATCAGCCCATTATTGCACCCAAAGGTAGATACCATGATCATGATGGCAATAATATACGTTCCGGTGGTGCCAAAAATGTACTGCGAAGCTTCAACCGCTACGCGTTCGCTTGGGGCAAAGGCAATAGCGTCAAGCGGCATAACGGCAACATACATAAGGTTGGCTGAAATATATATTATAGTCACGATTAGTGTCCCGAAAAATAAACTTAAGCCTACATTACGCTCAGGCCTTTTTATCTCTCCCGATATAAAAGTAACGCCATTCCAGGCATCGCTGCTAAAGAGCGAACCTACCATAGAGGCTGCCACTGCCGAAAATAACATACTCCCGCCAATAATAGTCCAGGATTGGGTGTCTTTACTATACATTTTTGGCGTCCAAGCATCTGCCCAATTCGCATCCCAAACTTCGGCTTTGGCAGCAAGAATAAATCCAAAAATTATTAACCCGAACAGCGAAGCAATTTTTGCAACCGTGAAGATAGTCTGGATGTATTTGCCATTCTTAACCCCGCGGCTATTGATATACGTAAGCAGAATAATAATGGCAATAGAAACCAATTGCGCGGCATTCAGTTTAAAACTGCCAATTTCATATAAAATATTCTGGTCGCTTACAGGTGGGTATAGGTAGGCAGCAAACTTGGCAAAGGCCACACCTACAGCGGCAATGGTTCCGGTTTGTATTACGGCAAAAAAGCTCCATCCGTATAAAAATCCAACAAGCTCGTTATACGCTTCCTTAAGGTACACATATTGCCCGCCCGCTTTAGGGAACATGGCGCTAAGCTCGCCATAACTCACGGCAGCGATCATGGTCATAAGCCCGGAAATGACCCAGATAAGCGTCAGCCAGCCCGCACTGCCCACTTGTTGCATAATGCCGGCACTCACTATAAATATACCCGACCCTATCATGGAGCCCACTACAAGCATGGTGCCGTCCAGCAGGCCAAGTTCACGCTTTAAGTGTTTGTCTTCGTGTTCGTTTTCTGTCATAACTTTGGTTTGTTTCGCTAAAGATAAAATTTTTAACGATATTATTAAATGTATTTAAAGAGTGTAGTTAAATCCCTCTATTTGGAGTTACTATTATGTGAGCGCATAATTCACCACATAGAAACATAGGTTTTATAATTATGTTCCTGCTTTCTAAAAGAAAAACATAGTAGAAGCTCCGCTTCACTAAACTGGTTGGCTATGTAAAAAAATTATTTCTATCTAACCTTATTATCCAAAATTTGCCTATTAATCTATGTGTGAAATAATTACTTTAATTGAAAAGATGTGTCTACACCATAATTGAGGGTAGATGGGCGGGTAGCGAAAGGCAGGCGCATTTTAGCAATCGTAGTTCCTGCCATCACCTTTATCTGCCTCCCTGCGGTCGGCAGGATACCGGCTCTGTCAGGGCTATTGAGCCGACTTTTATTTGTTTTAGATTTTCGATTTAGTAAACATGCTTTTTTTTCCGACTATACGAAGGTTTGAGTGAAGCTAAGGCCTTAAACTTTGTTGCGTTAAGCAAATTATAAGTTGAGGCGTTAAGAATCATTTGCTGTTTGAGCGCAGCGAGTTAAAATGATTTAGCCGAAGCTTATAA
>Ga0247815_10002595_pt1 | contig 13323 bp, 10 predicted proteins | sample UWRJL194509B1_FD_181014 | JGI IMG/M metagenome (GOLD analysis project Ga0247815, IMG submission 181014) | Plant litter microbial communities from Arlington Agricultural Research Station in Wisconsin, United States - UWRJ-L194-509B-1 | ecosystem: Environmental > Terrestrial > Plant litter >... | reverse complement strand
CACCGTGGCTCGAGATCTCCTCCTGGAACAGCCGCGCCGAGGCACGCTTACCGACCAGCCTGCCCTGCATGTCGGTGAAGGCGACGATGACGGTGTCGATCTCCCCCACATCGATCAGCGCGTTCAGTTCCTCGGTGGTCAACATGCCTGTGCGTGCGGCCATTGCTACTCCTGACGAGACGTGAGTGCGAGCGGGGAACGGGCGGTTGCCGACCATTACATCACGCGTACACGACGGCCGGGCATCCACAAAGTAACAGGATGTTTACACCCAAAGGTAGACATCGAGTACCAATAGCAACCATGCTCGCCATAGCCCGACGCCCGCGTCCGGCGCCCGAACCCGCACCACACTCCGGCACCACGCTCCAGCACGCGAGATTTTTTCCCAGGAGGACGGCATGGCAGAGAACACGACATCAGGGGTCACCTACACGAAGGCCGAGGACGGCTACTTCGAGAAGCGGAGCCTGAAACGCACCGCGGGTTTCTGGGGAATCTGGGGCATCGGCATCGCCGCCGTCATCTCCGGTGACTTCTCCGGCTGGAACGTCGGGCTGAGCACCACCGGCTGGGGCGGCCTGCTGATCGCGACGATCGTCATCATCGTCATGTACTTCACCATGATCTTCTCCATCGGCGAAATGTCGGCCGCGATGCCGCACACCGGGGGCGCCTACTCGTTCTCGCGCGCGGCGATGGGGCCGTGGGGCGGCTTCGTCACCGGCCTCTCCGAATCGATCGAGTACGTGGTCACCACCGCCGTCGTCGTGCTGTTCTCGGCCAGCTATCTGGGCAGCATCATCACCGACCTCACCGGCGCGGTCGTGCCGGGCTGGATTCTCTGGATCGTGCTCTACGCCGTGTTCATCGGGCTCAACTCGCTCGGTGCCGCGGTCGGCTTCCGCTTCGCTCTCATCGTGGCGATCATCTCGATGGGCGTCATCCTGCTCTTCGCCGTGCTGTCCTTCGCCAACGGTGCCGTCGACTTCTCCCGCCTGCTCGACATCGCCCCGACGGACGGTAACTCGAGCTTCCTGCCCTTCGGCGGCATCGGCATCCTGTTCTCCCTGCCCTTCGCCATCTGGTTCTTCCTCGGCATCGAAGAGCTGCCGCTCGCCGCCGAGGAGGCGAAGAACCCGGCCAAAGACATCCCGAAGGCGGGCGTCTGGGGCATCATCACGCTCGCCTTCTTCGGCCTGCTGATCCTCTTCCTCAACCCCGCGGTCACCGGCTCGAAGGCGCTCACCGTCTCCCCCGGCGACGGCGACGAGCCGCTGCTGGCCGGGTTCCGCGCCTTCCTCCCCGACAGCGTCGCAGCGCTGCTCGCGCTGTTCGCCCTGATCGGTCTGCTCGCCTCGCTGCAGGGCATCATGTTCGCCTACGGGCGCAACATGTACTCGCTATCGCGCGCCGGCTACTACCCGAAGTTCCTCTCGCTCACCGGTCGCAAGCATCAGACGCCATGGGTGGCGCTGTTGGTCGGCGGCGTGATCGGTTTCGTCATCCTGCTGATCGTGAACCTGATCATTCCCGCGGTGAATCCGGATGCGGCGGGCGCGGCCACCGGCGTCATCCTCTTCATCGCGGTGTTCGGTGCGGTCATCTCCTACGTGATGCAGATGATCTCGTTCATCGTGCTCCGCAGGAAGTTCCCCAACGCCAAGCGCCCCTACAAGAGCCCCACCGGCATCGTGGGTGCCGTCATCGCGGGCATCATCGCCATCAGCGCATTCCTCGGCATCGTGCTCAACGCGACCTTCCAGATCGCCGTCATCACCTTCCTCGTCATCTTCGTGGTCGGCCTGGTCATCTTCGCGCTCGTCGGCCGCAAGCGTCTGGTGCTCTCGCCCGAGGAGGAGTACGCGCTGAGCGGCGGTCTGCATGGCGACCCGCAGACGGAAGGCTACGACGCGATGGAATCCGAGGTCTTCGACGGCAAGGCCTGACCCAGAGCCTCGGTGAGTGAATCCGCCATCGAGGCACACCGACCCAGCATGGCCCGCCGGAGGCAAGAGCCGGCGGGCCCTGCTGCTGGGTCGCTTCAGATCGGGCGAACCGGTACTGATCGAGCGAAAGTGCCTGGTCGGAGCGCGTGTCGGCCGACTATTCGGCCCCCTGTAACCGACAATGGGCGAATACACCGCTTCCCCCGTCGAAAGGCCGACCGTGATCAACCCGCTGCGCAGACGCAACAGAGACCGCGGGCTGACCCCGGAGCAGCGCGATGAGGTGCAGAAGCTGGTCTTCGAACTCGTGCAGACGCGGCTCATCCACGCCTTTGGGCCCCGCGGCATGTTCACCGTGACGCCGCACGACCCCACCGCCGTCGACACCTTCTTCGCCCAGGCCGTCGCCGATACCATCGCCTGGGATGTCGCGGCAAAGCTCGCGACGCCGGGTGCGGTCTCCGCGCCCATCGAGCAGGTCTCTGCTGCGCTGTCTGCGGCGGTGACCGCGGTCGTCGCCGCTACGCCGAGCGCGGTTGCCCCTGTGGCCCCGGTGCCTGCGGCCCCGGTGCATGCGGATCAGGGCGGCTCGGTCATTTCTGGCACGCCGCTTCTCGACCACACCCTGCCCGACAGCGCGTTCCTCGACACGGCACCGATGCCGATCGTCGTCACCGAGCTCGCCGTCGAGGTCGTCACCGACGCCTCGGTGTCGGTCGACACCGCGGGCGTCGCCATCGTCACCAGCCGGTTCGCCCCTCCCGCCGCACCGGAGCAGTCGACGTCTGCCTCGCAGGTGGCCGAGGCACGCGCCCAGAGCGCCGCGACATCCGCACCGCAGAAGCAGCTCGAAGACGCCGGTCGCCAGCTCGTCGCCTGACGCTAGCCCTTATCATTCTGGACCGACGGTGCGAGCGCTCGACGTCCGGCCGGCTTGAGGTCTGGCCGTTTCGAGGACTGGCCAGAACGGACATGACGCGTTAACGACTGATCGCCGCCGGCTCCTGGCAGAGGCGGCGGCGATCGGGTCTTAACCTCAGTACCCGAACCAAGGTGTACCTGGAACAATTCGGATGTCCACGCCCCCGCGCTTCGATCACGATCCAGGAGACCCCCGGAAGACTGATTCCCCCGGCTGTCTGGCTCTAATTTAGCATCGTGAAGTAATTCGCGGACCCCCTCGATCGCCCCCAATTCGGGGGCTAAGCGGCACGGCGAGCTCGTCAGGGGCGCGGTTGCGTGCTGTGCGAGCGCCGTGCGAGATACCGATCGACCGGGACGGCCGCGAACAGCAGGAACAGCGACCAGAGACCGGCGCCGGGCACCACCTGCGACACCACGAGAGCCACCGCGATGCTCACCGGGGCGGTGATCGCCGGACCCCACTGTGTATCGCGCTTCGCGCCGGGCGCCAGCAACTCGGGATGCCGCGACATGATGACCTTCATGACCAGCCCGGCCAGGCTCGTGATGAGCAGGGTAGCGATGTAGAGCGCATCGGTCGTGCGGTTGGACGCACCCCCGCCGGCGATCAGCTCGGTGGGAAACGGAATGAGAACGATGCTGAACAGCCACACCGCGTTGGCCCAGAACAGGGCGGGGGTGAAGGCGATCAGATCGTCGAACAACGAATGATGGATGAGCCAGAAGCGCAGGATGACGGCGAAACTGAGCGCCAGCACCAGCAACTGGTCGCCGTTGCGAGCGAAGAACTCGCCGAACCCGCTGACCTGCTCGTCGGCCGCCGTGTCGACCAGCGGGAGCACGAGCAGGGTCGCCGCGATAGAGACGACGCCGTCGCTAAACGCGGTGAGGCGACCGACGGATCGGCGGGCCGGCGGGGAGTCGGGAATCGTCATTCCCCTATCGTCCACTCACCACGACGAAATCGGGGCGGATCGGCACCCCCGCGAGCCAATTCTCCAAGATCTCCCGCACAGCGGCCGCCGAGCGGGTCTGCGCCGACAGCGTCGCCCCGGCCACATGCGGTGTCATCGCGCTGTGCGGCATCGACCGCCACGGATGGCTGATCGGTGGCGCCTCCGGGTACCAGGAGTCCCCGCCGTACCCCGCGAGTCGGCCGGATGACAGCGCCCGCACGATCGCGTCACGCTCCACCAACTCGGCTCGGGCCAGGTTCACCACGTACGAACCCCGCGGCATCGACTGGATCATCGCCTCGTCGACCAGGTGGTACGTGTCGGGGGTCAACGGGGCGTGGATCGACAGGATGTCCACCGAGCGCGCGAGAGCCGCGACATCCGCTTCGAAAGTGAGGTCGAGCTCTGCCTCGATCAGTGCGCTCAGACGCACGGGGTCGCTGTAGCTCAGCCGCACGCCGAAAGCGGCCAGGCGGCGCAACACGGCGAGGCCCACCGCACCGGCGCCGACGATACCGACCCGCATGCCGTGAAGGTCGTAGGCCCGCTCGACGCTGTCGGCGATGTTCCAGCCCCCGTCTCGGACATAGGAGTTGGCGGAGAGAAAATCGTGCGCCATCGTGAGCATCAGCATGACGGCGTGTTCGGCGATGCTCGCCGTGGTCGTACCGGAGGTCTCCGCCACCGTGATCCCCCGGCGTGCCGCCGCTTCGAGGTCGATGCTGTCGACACCACCGCCAGCGACCACCGCGAGCTGGAGTCGGCTCGCCGCGGCGATGCGGGTCGCGTTCAGATGCACGGGCCACGAGGGCTGCACCACCAGCACGTCGGCGGTAACCAGTTCTTGCATGAACGGCGAATCGTCGCCGCGGGTGTCGGAGACGACGACGTACTCGTGCCCTTCGGCCTCGAGGAATCGACGCAGGCCGAGCTCACCCGAGACGCAGCCGAGCAGCTGCCCGGGTGCAAAGTCCGCCCTGCCCGGATCGGGCACCAGCGGCTCGCCGTGTGCGTCGGCGGTGGGGATGCGGTCGCGCGCGTATTCCGGCGGATAGCCGGACACCGGGTCGGGGTACAGCACCGCGAGGACTTTCACCACGGGCTGTCCTTTCGGCGGGAGGGATCGAAGCGAGTCGCGCTATCGAGTTGGCGTCAGCGTGCGGCTGCCCTGGCGTCAGGCCGCTGTGGTCGGTGCGGTGACCGCGGGCGTCGAGGCGGATCCACGCCCGATCTGCCATAGCGCGACCACCGCGACGATGACACCGACGAGCGGCAGCACCGCACCGAGCGGCATGACGAAGAAGATGATTGCGGCACCGGCGAACGCGCCGGCGACGAGGGTGAGAACGCTGCCCGCTCTGATCACCTGAACCGCGCCCGACTTCTTCGCGACCATGTCTTCGATCAGCGAGGTGATGCTGCCGGTGACGTAGGTCGTCGAGAGTCCGGTTGCCGAGAACAGCCGCTTCGCGATAACGGTCTGGAATGCCATCGCGCTCGCCGATAGCGCGATGAATATGCACTGCATCCAGAGGTCGTCGCGGGTGGGGAGCACGAGCCAGCCCAGAGCGACTGCGAACTGGATGACGCCCGTGACAGCTAGCAGACCGAACACCCGGCGATACGCCATGCCGGTGCCGTCGGGTTTGGTGGTCGTGAAGCCGATGAAGAGCGCGACAACGAAGACCACGATCGCCGTGAGCGCTCCGATCACGGTGATCAGATACGTCGGGCGCTGGAACAGCCCGATGAGGATGAGGTTGCCCGTCATATTCGCGGTGAAGATGCCGCCGAGCGAGAGGAAGGCGAACGCATCCGTCGCTCCCGCCGCAAAGGACAGGGCGATGATCGCCACGGCTGAGGCGCTCGTACTGGGTTTCATTCGGACCCTCCGGGATGTCGCGGGCCGGCCTGCCGTCCCTTCTAACGAGAGTGCCGCTCGACGACGCCGGCCAGAAAGGGTCATCTGACTGAACTTGCCTCGTGCTCCGGGAGACACGAGTCAGCTAGTGAACGGGCTCTCGCCTAGTCCTGCAGCGCCATCTCGCTGAGCGCCGAATGCAGGGCGGCCCGAGACGAGATCCCGAGCTTCGGGAAGATCTTGTAGAGGTGAGACGAGACCGTGCGCGGCGACAGCGAGAGCACCGCGGCGATGTCTTTGTTGCTGCGTCCCTGGGCCGCGAGAGTGGCGATCTGACGCTCCTGCGCGGTCAACATCACCAGGCTCGGCGAGTTCTGGCGGGCGTTCTGCACACCGACGAGCCGGAGGGAGTTGCGCGCGTCTGACAGCCACTTGCGGGCTCCGAGGCGCTCGAAGACATCCGCGGCAATGCGCAAATGTGATCGTGCGGCGGTGCGCTGCTTGCTGCGGCGCAGCCACTCGCCGTACTCCAACTGCGCTCGGGCGTAGTCGAGGGGCCAGCGCTCGGCCGCGCGGTCGGCCAGCGCGGCATCGAAAAGAGCCGCGGCATCCTGACTCGGCGCCGCCATGGCACGGATGACCGCCACCTGGAAGGCGAGCCGGGCCGAGATCTCGCCCACCCTGGCGGCCTCCGCCGCCGCCAAGTGCTGGCGCGCCGCATCCTCGCGGCCAGAGTGCAGCGCGGCGAGCGCGGTGTCGAAGAAGGTCGAGAGGGCGAGCGGCTGATAGCGGCGCAGCTCACCGACCGGGCTGATGCGGGTGGTCGCCATGAAGGCCGCGTCGTAGTCGTGCTCGCCGAGGTGGCCGAGCGCCTCCGCCCAGAGCGACCACGACTCGACATGCGTCATCCGCCTCGGACCCGCCCAGGCGCGTACCGCGGCGATGTGGCGGCGCGACCCGTCGAGGTCGCCCTCGACCGCGTCGAGCAGCGCGAGGTATACGCGAAACTCGGAGACAATCTCGGCGAAGTCGAGCCGTTGGGCTGTTTGCACGCCACGCTCGGCCATCGATCGCGCGTAGCCCCACTCGCCAGTACCGATGCAGTCGACGACGACCAAGCCGAGGGCGCGCAGATAGCTGTCGTACGACCCGCTGAGTTCCTCCGCCTCGATGATCGAGCGCAGCGCCGGTCGCCGAACCCCGAGATCGTCGATGAAGGTCGCGGCCCGATAGACCCAGACCAGACGCCACGGCTCCACGCTGCCGGGGCGGGGAAGGGATGCCGCGAGGCGGTCGGCCAGGCCGTGGGCGCGCCGCGCGGGGTCCCCGATTCCATCACGGGTGTTGAGCACATCGATCGGCGCGCTGTCACCGAGCTCGTCGAGTAGCGCGTCCACGCCATCCCACATGTCTTCACGCTCGCTGCGGAGGCAGACGGTCATCAGCAGGTGCAGCAGAGCGTCGATCTCGGCGGTCACATCGCCGGAATGCCTCCGGGCCGCGCGCATCAGCAGCTCGAATGCCCCCTGCAGGTCGCCGTCCACCCGCAGCAGGATTCCGGCACGAGCGGCGACCGCACTGGCGAGGGTGTCGCTCAGCTCTCCCTCGAAACCGTCGATGGAGACGGTCTCCTCGAGCAGCGCGAGGAGCGAGCGGGTGAGGTCGACGCGGTCGGAGTCTGCCGCGAGCTGCGCGGCGTAGGCGAGCCGTCGCTCCCGAGCCGCCTGATCGGCGGTGAGTTCGATCGAGCGCAGCATCGTACGCAGGCTGGTGCGAGTGCCGCCGCGGCGTGCGTACTGACGGCTGAGCAGGTCGAGCGCGTCGGCAATGGCGGGATTCGTGCCGACCGAAGACGCCGCGCTGTGCCGGGCCCAGAGCTCGAAGTTGTCGCGGAGGGCATCGGCGAGGCGACCGTGCGCCGCACGCAACTGCTCCTCCGACGCCATCTGCACGATGCCGGAACGGATGAGCGGGTGCCGGAACGAGATGTGGCCGCTCTTGATGCGCAGGATGCCCGCCTCGCCCGCCTCGACCACGTCGGGGAACCACCAATCCTCCCCCGACGCCCGTTGCACCGTATCGAGGGAGGTCGTCTGGTCGAGCGCACAGAGCAGTGCGACAGCGCGCGCTCCGGGGCTGAGCGCCTTCACCCGCCCGGCGAAGACGATCTCGAGTCGGCGAGTGAGCGGCAGCAGCCCGCTCTCCAGGCTGTCGTCGTCAGCGTTGTCTGAGGCGAAGGTCTCCGGCAACTCGGTGAGGGCGAGCGGATTGCCGACCGCCTCCCGCAGGATGCGACGACGCACGACCTCCGAAAGCCCGCTCGCGCGCTGGGCGAGCAGCTCTTCCGAGTGGGCGGCACCGAGTGGTGCGAGATCGAGCACCGGGATGCCGGCGCGGTCCCAGATCGCCTCGCGATGCTGGAGGTCGTCGGTGCGGACTCCCCCGATCAGGCTGACCCGCGGCGTCACGATGCGGCGGGCCACGAAGGCGAGAGTCTGCGCGCTGGATTCGTCGAGCCACTGCACATCATCGATGAGCAGCACGAGCGATCGGTTGACGCTGGCCACGCCGATCAGATCGAGTACGGCGTTGGCGAGAGCGAAGCGCCCCGCAGAGCCGGTCGAGTCGCCTCCGAAGGCGTCTTCGAGGGCGTTGCGGGATCGCTCGGGCAGGGCAGGGGTGGCCTCGATGAGCGGGCGGAGCAGCTGATGCAGCCCCGATAATTCGATGCCGGCTTCCGTCTCCACCCCCAAGCAGCGGTAGACGGCGGCTCCGTCGCAGCCGGCCGTGTCCGCGGCGGCATCCAACAGCGCCGTCTTGCCGACGCCCGGCTCGCCTCGCACCAGGAGCGCCCGCTCCGGCGTCGCCCCCGAGAGGACGGCGGCCAAGGCCGCGAGGCTGTCGTCGCGTCCGATCAGCTTCACTCTGAACTCCGGTCTGCGTGGTGTCAACGGTCTGCCCGAGGGGCCGGATCCGCCGCCGACGACCGTTCTTTCGTCCGGTTCGCGCCGTCGGAAATCCTGGTTCCCATTATGGGTTCGAAGCCCGACCGGCGGTCGGAGGAATCCTCCGATCACTGAGCGGAGAGTGAGCCGTCTTCAGCGATTCCAGCTCCCTGGCAGAGAGGCCTCGCGAGCGGGGAGCCGGGCGCAGGATGCGACGTCCTTCCCGTGATTCCGGCGATCCGCAGGGTTTCGGCTACCTCTCAGATCACGCAGAACAGCCGGCCTCCCCCGGGTGAAACGGGGATCGGCCGGCTGTTCGGTGGTCTGACTAATGACCCTTCCTGGGCTACCTCTAACGGTCGGACGGCACCCCGGAGACCGGTGCGGCACCCCGCGCCAGAGCGCCGGCCTCATAGGCGGCGACGCGACGCTGTACGGCCGCTACCCGCTCGATGTCGAACTTCGGTTTGCGGTCGAAGTCGTAGATGCCGTTCTCCTCCTGGAAGGTGTCGGTGAGCTGCGTGTAGCAGTAGCCGAACATCCGCGGGTTGTCGAGCAGCACATCCGTCAGACCGGCGAAGCGGGTGTACCAGTCCGCCTCGGAGGCGACACGCTGCCCGTAGCCCCACGACTCGGCGCGCGCCGGGTCGCTGGAGTCCGGACCCGGTCCGCTTCCCGCGAGCTCGGCGTTCCACCAGATGCCGCCGTATTCCGATACAAAGTACGGCTGACCGGTGTAGGCGATCGAGATCGGCTCGCCGTCGAAGGTATTGGTGTGCGGCAGATCGTCGTCGAGCGGACGCTGCTCGATCTCGAAGGCGGACGGGTCCTGCTCGTAGCTGTGCGAGTCGTAGACGTCGGCTCCGCGCACCCGGTGCGAATACCCGGAGGCGTCGAGCACGGGCCTGCTGGGGTCCGCCAGCTTTGTAGCCAGGTACATGCCGTGGGTCACATCGTCGAGCACCGTGATGCGGTCGTGCAAGATCTGGTAGGTCTCGTTGAGCGGGCACCACCCCACGATCGACGGGTGGTTGACATCGCGTTCGAGCGCTTCAAGCCACTGGGTGATGAAGGATGCCGTCGGTTGCTGGTTCTCGCCGGCGACTCCCGCGCCCGACACCCCCCAATCGCCGAACTCACCCCAGACGAGATAACCCATCCGGTCGGCGTGATAGTAGAACCGCTCTTCGAAGACCTTCTGGTGCAGCCGCGCGCCATTGAAGCCCGCATCGAGGGAGAGCTGGATGTCGCGCACCAGGTCGGCGTCGCTGGGCGCGGTCATGAGGGTGTCGGGCCAGTAGCCCTGATCGAGCACCAGGCGCTGGAACACGGGCAGCCCGTTGATGAGCACCTGGTGTCCGCGGATCGTCACCGAACGCAGCCCCGCGTACGACTCGACCCGGTCGATCACCCGGTCACCATCGAGCAGCTCGACGACGACGTCGTAGAGCTGCGGGTCGCCAGGCCCCCAGAGCCGCACGCGGTCCTGCGGGATAACGACGCGGACGGCCGGGGCGAGATCGAAGGAGGCATCGACCTCGCTCGTGGCGACAACGCCCTCCGCGTCGGTGACCGTCACCCGCACGGTCGATCCCTCGATGCTGTCGGTGAGAGCGGCGGAGACCGCGAAACTCGACCCGGCCACGTCGGGCGTGATGCGGAGGTTGCGCACCCGCACGCGGGGAACAGGCTCGAGCCAGACCGTCTGCCAGATGCCGGTGGTGCGGGTGTAGTTGCACCCTGTGTTGTCATACCAGGTGGCCTGCTTGCCGCGGGCCTGCGGTTCGCGCGGGGTGTCCCGTGCTCGCACGACGATGCTGATCTCCTCGCCCGCTTTCGCGATGCCGCGGAGGTCGGCGGTGAAGCTGGTGAAGCCGCCCCGGTGCCGGGCGACCTCGGTGCCGTCGACCCACACGGTGGCGTCGTGGTCGACCGCTCCGAAGTGCAGCAGCACGTCGTCATCCGCCCAGTCCGCGGGAATGCGCACGGTGCGGCGGTACCAGACGGCGTGCAGATAGTCGACGTCGCCGATGCCGCTGGCGGTGGATTCGGGAGCGAACGGCACGAGGATGCTGCTGTCGAGCTGACGCTCCCGCAGCCCTCGCTCCAGGCCGCTGTCGCCGCGGTCGACCTCGAACTGCCAGGTGCCGTTGAGGGTGAGCCAGCGCGGACGCACGAGTTGTGGGCGCGGGTATTCCGGGCGGGGGATGGTGTCGGCTGTTGGCTCGGCCACGTCGACCTCTCTGTCGTGGAGTATTGCTACGTAGCATACAGACGTGGGACAGATCATGCCCGCGATAGCAGTCACGCAAATGTTGCTAGCCTGCGGTGCTCTCACGCACGAAGATGTCGAAGTCCGTGTGGCGTTGCCGCGCCGTTCGCTGACCATCGCCGTCAGCGATCTGCTCGGCGATCATCTCGAGGGCAATCACAGCGATTTGATCCTGCGAAGGGCCCACACTGCTCAACGTCGGCGTGGAGTACCGCGATTCGGCGATGTTGTCGAAACCGATCACCGCCACCCGGGACGGGACGTCTATCCCACGGCGGCGGAATCCGCGAAGCAGCCCGAGTCCGGTGGAATCGTTCATTGCGAAGACACCGTCGGGCATCGGGAGGGTGCCGTCGATCATCGCGTCTGCTACCGCCTCGCCTGCAACCCGAGTCCAGTCGGACGGGATGACGAGTGTCGGGTCTATCGTGATGCCCGCATCCTCCAACGCGTCGAGGTACCCGCGGAGACGGAGCTCCGTCGTCGGAGCGCCACCCCCGTCAAGGCTCGCTCCCACTAGGGCTATGCGCTGACGCCCGAGGCCAATCAGATGCGCCACGGCTGCCCGTACCGCGGCGCGGTTGGGGAACCCCACATGATCAACCCAGCCGGCGGTCTCTCTGTCTCCGACGATGACGATCGGATACGACGCCGGTGGATTCCTGTGATCGTCCGCGGCGAGGCTCACCGCCGCCATTATGAGTCCGTCGGTGAGGATTCCGCTGCCTCCCCGAATCAGCGCCAACTCCGCCTCATGATCACCGGCTGTCGTCTCGATGAGCACACGCACGCCAGCATCCGCAGCTTTCCGGATGACGGCGTCGGCGAAGTCGGCGAAGTAGCGTTCCGCCAGGCCGGGTATGGCCAATGTGATGCTTCCCGTTCGCCCACTGCGCAGCTGGCGAGCAGCGGCGTTGGGTCGATACCCGAGCGCGACAATGCTCGCCTCCACGCGCGCGCGGGTAGCCTCGGCCACGTGCACGTATCCGTTGACGACGTTGGAGACCGTGCGCTGCGACACGCCCGCGTGGCGTGCGACGTCTCCCATGCTGACCGCCATCGCGCCCCCGTCGAGTCTGACGAAAAAGCCCGGACTGCGAACAGTCCGGGCTTCGGTGGTGCACCCCCCCGGACTTGAACCGGGAACCCACTGATTAAGAGTCAGTTGCTCTGCCAATTGAGCTAGAGGTGCGTCTTCTCGGCCGGGAATCACTCCCCGAACCGAAGATCGACTATAGCAGGGTGGTGGGGGGCTCTGCCAAATCGCGAGCCGGGCATCCGGCCTGCCTAGAATCGAGGCCGGGGCGCACCCGGCGCACGAGGGAGAGAACATGTCGGACAACACCAGACTCACCGCGGGAGAGACCGCACCGACCTTCACTCTGAAGGACCAGGACGGGGCGGATGTCTCGCTCGCCGACTTCGCCGGCCACAAGACGATCGTCTACTTCTACCCGGCCGCGAGCACCCCCGGCTGCACGACCGAGGCCTGCGACTTCCGCGACAACATCAACTCGCTGAAGTCGGCCGGATACCAGGTGCTCGGCATCTCGAAGGACGAGCTGCCCGCGCTGAAGAAGTTCCGTGACGAGCAGGGGCTCAACTTTCCGCTGCTCAGCGATCCCGACCTCGCGGTGCACCAGGCGTATGGCGCCTACGGCGAGAAGTCCCTGTATGGCAAGACGGTCACCGGCACCATCCGCTCCACCTTCGTCGTCGACGAGGACGGCAAAATCGTGCTGCCGCTCTACAACGTCAAGGCCACCGGCCACGTCGCGTCGCTGCGCAAGAAGCTCGGCATCGACGCGTAGGTCACCGCGCTGTCACCGCGCTGTCACCGCGCAATCATCGCGCGGAAGGGCTAGTCGATCTCGTCAGACGCGGACTCGGGACGTTTGGTCGCGCGGATCACCGTCGGCGTGAACAGCAGCACCAGCACGATGACGGCCGGGATGATGAGCAGCCACCCGATGTCTGGACGGGAGAACAGGCCCCCGAAGCTGCCGATGCCGATCGCGATCTGCAGCACCTGCCAGGTGACGGCTCCGCCGCGGATCCACGCGCGCCCGAGCAGCGCATGGCTGGCCATCACCGCAAGCCAAACCGTGGCCAATAGCGTGAGCACGAGGATGGCGATGCCGCTCGCGTAGGAGTCGGGACGCTGCGTCAGGAGATCGAGCAGCAGCACCACGCTCGCCACCGCCAGCGCCGCCGCCTCGAGATAGATCAGCCCCGCGAGCACTATCAGCAACGCCGGAGGGCGCCGCACTTTCGGTTCACTCACAGCTAGTTACCTCGATCGACTATTGATTTGCTACAACCAATATGCGAGTCTATGTGAGGTTGATTTGCGCTACAGGGCCGTGGCTGCATCCCGAAATTCCCTCTGAATCCCCTCACCCGAATCTTCGGTCGA
>Ga0247815_10002593_pt1 | contig 13327 bp, 14 predicted proteins | sample UWRJL194509B1_FD_181014 | JGI IMG/M metagenome (GOLD analysis project Ga0247815, IMG submission 181014) | Plant litter microbial communities from Arlington Agricultural Research Station in Wisconsin, United States - UWRJ-L194-509B-1 | ecosystem: Environmental > Terrestrial > Plant litter >... | reverse complement strand
TAGAGGCGACGGTCATTGCGGTCATTCAGTATCTATGACTGCTACTGGCCCCAGGTGTGGCCGTCATAGCAGTCATTGGCTGCTTATGACCGCAATCGGCCCTATGTGTAACGGTCTTTGTGGTCATTCGGTGTTTGTGACAACAATCAACTCTCAATAAATCATTAATCGCAGCCAAATGGTTCATGTCCTTGCATAGCAGCAGAGAGAGCACGATCAAACTCTCATTAGTGATCCGACGCCACGCCTGGCCGCAGACCGCTGTTTGCGAGTTTTGTGGCAGTGCCTTCGCACACCACCGGTCCCGTTTGAACCAATGTCAGTACAGGTGTCTAAAATGTTGCCAAATTTGCTTCTTTTACTGCCACACGAAAACAGAAAATTAGAATATAACACACATAAGGCTAAATATTTGCCGCCCTGACAGATCTGATCTGGTAGTGCAAACACACACACATATTTCTTCTGATATAATCTCTTTTAAGGGTGATACACTCCAAGGAACCAAATTTGGATAACAGTGAAGTTTCCCGGAAGGTTTATATTGACTTCCATGGCCTGGTACTTGTGGTTGCCCGGGTGTCATGACTCTAACATCTGTGAAACATGCAGCATCAGGGTACAACTAAAATCTTGAATTAAAATGCGAGTTCCTGTGCTGCAGCTTGAGCCGTGTTTTGTTACTGTTATTGGCCCAGATCCTGTTTGCCTCAGCAAATTGCCGGTGTCGGAGTTCGTAATCGGCATTAGCCGCTGGAATAGCAACTGAAGCTGATAAATGGCCTTCAAAGTCGCCGGCAATGCATTAGAGAGTTTTTTGGATATATTCCGAGCTATTCTGCGTATTTATCCGTCTTGTGATCATCCGCTGCTATCGTGATCGGGGCATCTGTGAAGCCGTCGTGATTTCAACATCGCCGGTAGGTGGCTTGTTGGCAGCTCAGGGGAATTATGATAATATTCACGTCTGGGAATCTTGCAGCTCAAACCATGTGGCAGGCACGTAACCATAAGTTACTCCGAACACGACAGCAAATTCCCGAGCGCTGAGTTCCAAATCAGCGTCGCATATAAATCTGTTGCTGAAGTCGGCTCGATTGCTCGAAAGCCAGGCCACATGCATCAGAAGATTGCCTAGCTAGTGAATAAAATATGTGAGGTGTCTCCTCTTCGAAAGAATATCAACTATGCTTTGGGAACACAGGAGCACGCAGGTAGCTTGAAAACTGCTATGGCTACTCACTCCAGTTTCGCGCACCAGCGAGTCAAAGCACGTCACATTTGCAGTTTAACTAGAGTTATGATAGCTCTAGAGTCATTATTGCGTATAATATGCACAATACTGACGCGGGATTCAAGTACATGAGCAAGATTCATTGGTCTGGGCTGGGTGGTAGGTGTTGACTACAACAGTCCCAATTTGTGGCTCTGAGCTCAGTTCGCAGCATTCTGCTAGCCAATAAGAATATGAGCTATCTGAATCAAGTTATTGCTCACGTTTTATGCACAGATTACGATGGGAATTCATTGTCAGGTACCCTCCAGGTTTGTATTACTAGCTCATTTAAGCCAGTTGCCGACAGTATGCCTATTGGACGAATGATGCGCACAGGAAACAATTGAATATTGTCATTTGCTCTAGACAGCAGCACCACAATTCCTAGTTACCTTGTGCCTGCTGCCTAGCTTTACGCAAGATGCCGACAGCTCCCGGGTGGAATGATCCACCATGGGGTGACGTCACCATGCACAAGGCCGTTGATTGCAGATCACGCTGTATTGCACGGCACAATCTGAATGACCGTTCCCCTTCTAATCCGCAACCGTCGTGTACTGCCAATGACTGCCAATGACCGCTCTGACCGTTGTGCCGTGGTGTTCAACTCCGTCACACGCAATTACCGACCGCCACAGACTTTCTCCTTTGGCTCTAGCAATCAGACTGATCTCATCTAGTCAGCAACCAACACATGCTGTCATACACACCGACTGACCTCGTCTCATCGCAGCTGACATACACTGTTACCCGCAATGACTGACCACTATGACTGCTTCAGTGCTTCCTCTGTACTCGATGGCTGTAGTAGACTACGAATGACCGTGTGACGCTTCATGTCAGCATAGCGTAGGTAAAATGCCGTTGCACGCACTGACTGACCGCTATGACCGGTCTCACCTAGTTAGCGACTAACACACACCGCCATCCACACCAGCTGATCTCCAGGACTGTTTTTCATCTATATTATAGCCGTAGTACACTTTCACCCACAGTGACCGTGGCACATAGGGCCGATTGCGGTCATAAGCAGCCAATGACTGCTATGACGGCCACACCTGGGGCCAGTAGCAGTCATAGATACTGAATGACCGCAATGACCGTCGCCTCTAAGGCTGGTAGGCGTCATCAGCAGCCAATGACCGCTATGACCGTTGCGGCAAGGGCTGGTAGCCGTCATACACTGTCAATGACTGCAATGACGGTGGCAAATCCTAGGCTGATGTATGATGTGCGCGGCACAACAGAGGCACGTCGCCGGCACATTTATTATACAATTATACTACGTAAAATCTATCTGACTGCTTGCAGGATGTCGGTCATTGTGGTCATTGCGATCGTATGACGCTCAGCAGGCCGGGTGCGTATCCGGTTCATTCCTTGCGCATACTCTCCAAGGGTAAACTCACTTCACTGCAAACAAGTAAATTTGATCATTTTTGGCTGCTAAAGGTACTGCAGCCGTTGTTGTCATTGCGGTCATAGCAGTCAGCGGGATGAGGCGCCGGTGCCGAGCGATTGCGAGGATGCGCGCCGCGGCGAGAGCCGATCGCGTCTCGAGTCTGGACATTGATCGCACCAGCTCCCGGCGTAATCCGACGCCATTTGAGCCCAGGGCGCGCGCAAACGCTCGACGAGCGTAAGCGCCGGTCCCAGTGGCCGATCGGCGCCCAAATCCGCGTCGCGGTCGGTGCGGTCATTGCTACTACAAGCGGTCAGCCACCCGGGGCGGCGGGACCTGTAGGTACATGCGGTCAGTCACTCAAGGTCTTGCGAGTCTACGGCTATATGGTCGCAGCACCGTTAGGGTAATGACCACCCCTGCCCATGGTGCGTCATGACGCTGCACGGTCACGAACATACTGTCTTATCCACCGTATACTCTAAAGACAGCAGTCGCGTTGTTTCAGGCTCATTGGATGGCACCGTGCGCATCTGGGACATGCGTACGGGAGAGGAGGCAATATCCCCGCTCCGCAGTGGTGACCGCCAGGTGCGCTCCGTTGCAATCAATCCCACCGGCACACACATCGCTTCCGGAACTAATACTGGTGATGTGTGCATTTGGAGCCTCGCTGTGGACCAGTATGCCCCTCAGCGATTATCCGGTCACTCGGATTGGGTGAACTCCGTGACATACTCTCCAGGCGGATCTTTACTTGCGTCGGCGTCGGATGACAATACTATCCGCCTATGGAGAACAGAGACGAACTCACTACATGTGGTGCTCAGCGGCCACTCGAGTGACGTCCGCAGCGTCGCGTTCTCACCGGACGGACAAATTGTGGCGTCCGGCTCAAAAGACAAAACACTCCGATTGTGGCACGCGGCGACAGGCGAGCCCGTAGGTCAACCACTTTTGGGTCACAAAGACACTGTTAGCTGCGTTTCCATTTCGAGAGACGGTACAAAGATCGCTTCCGGTTCTGAGGACACGGACATCCGACTGTGGGAGCTGAAGACCGGCAGGAACATTGAAACTCTGTGTGGTCATTCAAGCACTGTTGCGTCCATCCAATTTGCACCAGATGGGCAATCATTAGTGTCAGCTTCGCACGATCGAAGTGTGCGCCTATGGTCCCTACGGCACGATACAGCCGAGCACACATTTGTCGTTTTGGGACGACACACAGAAGGGGTCGAATCCGTCGCATTCTCATTCAATGGGTTATATATCGTGTCAGGAGCTGATGACTACAGTATACGCATATAGAACGCCGGAAGCGGTCAAGAGATGGTTCAGCCGCTGCCCGGTCACGAGCAGACAGTACGCTCGGTCACGGTATCGACCGACGGCACTTTCATCGTCTCTGGCTCGGAAGATCGCTCGGTCTGTATATGGGATGCACGAAATGGCAACCCTGTGCTCCCTCCGCTGCTGGGACACACGGCTGGCGTGACCTCAGTAGCCATATCCACCGACGGAAGCCTTCTTGCTTCCACGTCGTTGGATCACACAGTTCGGCTTTGGAATGCGCGAACGGGCGAGGCGGCTGGCGAGCCGCTGCTAAGCCACTCAGAGGAGGTGAATGCGGTGGCTTTCTCACCTGACATGCGATGGCTTGCATCTGGATCTGACGACCATACTGTCCGCGTCTTCGACGTTGCAACACGGCAACCAGCGAACCTCGAGCCGCTGCACTGCTACATAGCAGTAAAAACCGTCGCCTTTTCACCTGACGGTCGAATTCTTGCTGCGGGGGGCACTGATGGACTTATTTTTGTTTGGCAGATGGAGACGGGTCGGCCGCATTGTGACCCGTGGCAGGGAAACAAATCCCAGATTAATTACATTGCCTTCTCCCCAGATAGCACGCGCCTTGTATTCGGCTCTGAGTACTCCACTGACTTCACGGCTGGCACCTGGGACGTTGACATGAGACAGCAAATCCACTTTTTCTTTGGGCACATTCACTCTGTGCTATCTGTCGATTGGTCGGCCGACGGGCGATTCATTGTGACCGGATCAAAGGACTTTACCGTTCGCTTGTGGGACGCAGCAACGGGAGATGCTATCTTTGTACTGCATGGACACGGCTACCAGGTGTCCTCGGTAACGTTCACACCAGACAACAGGTTCATCATCTCGAGCTCTGAAGACACGACAATTCGTGTATGGGATATCGAGGAAGCTCGCTTAGGAGCCAAGGGCATATTTTCTAACCCTGTTCAGAGGCTGCCCTTCGTCGCGGTGAGAAATCAGTGGCTTCTGGGGTCATCGGATGAATTGCTTCTATACGTGCCGTGGGACTACATAGCCCATCTCAATGCGCCATTCTGCAACATACTCATTGGACACCGTCATGTCGTTCTTCGGATTGATGATGGTACCTGGCATTCCGGCGAAAACTGGACTGCGTGCTGGCGCAGCGTCGTATAGTCACAAATAATCTTTTCTAGCATGCTTATGAGATCGTTTGTTGTAAACTCTCTACGTTTGAACATCACGGATATTCAAGCCTAAGTAGCGCAGAAAGACGAATGTGGTGCGAAGCTATGAGGCGATCTTTGATCTTCTGTTCTGTCAGGGGATGGTAGGGCTGCAAGACTCACACGACTTCATAATCAACCTACAGCGGCTTATGCGTGATACCCCCCCCCCCGATGAGACAAGCCGAAAAGCCATAGACCTCTAGTTTGCTGGCAAGGATTCTCGCATCAATTCTTACTCTTGACTTGTGACTTCGGATGTCGTCGGTATTGGCAGGCGTTGCCGCAGCTAGTAGGCCGGGCAACTCTTTCTCATTTACAGGCAACAAGGTCGGCTGTCGTGCTTTGCAAAGGAGGCAACAGCCATATAAAACGTCTTTGGCGCGGCTGCCACGCGTGCATACGCACAGTGCATATCCAAGACACAAACTCCCGCAGCATGCAGCCGGGAGTGGCGACTCGGGCCCCGAACTTTAATTTGCTGCAGTTGGTTATTACATCCGACTGTCGCTCAAGCTGGCCCGCACTTTAAGGCACTTGCGTTATGTGGATGAGTAGTGCGGTGCTGCACTGCCTATCGGTTTACGGCGCGTATTATGCTGCAGTTGTACTCGATGAGATCGTTGGAGCCCGAGCGACAGACCCTTACAAGTGCGCGCGCACTTAGCCCAATACTGTTCGAAGTGCGAGACACCAAGAAAACACCCTCAGATTGTTGGGTGTGGCATTGCGCTCTCCACAGTACTTGGCACGAAGAACGGTATTACCAGAATCGTTGACTTCCTCAGGGCCACGGATGCCTTGACAAGGACCGGAGTGCCTCGCGCCATGTGCACCGCGCCCCTCTTCTCAGAAGAAGCCAAAGACGGAGACACGATTAGGAAAGGGGAGGGGAGAGGGAAGGGAAGGGAGGAGGCAGTCAGTCTTGGGAGTGGTTTGTGGTGTACAAATAGAGCTCATAGCTCCTCTGTGGGCAACTCCGTGAGATACATGATTGCTCCGGCCACACGACCAGTTGTATCTGACACAGTCCAACTCTGCACAGGCGCACGGAGATGAACCGTCGACACAAAGCTTGGAGGTTTCTGGGGTTCTAACCCGCCGCAGATATGTGTACGCAGCCTCCAGTGAGTGGGCAACCCCGTTTGAGTCCAGATTGGCTATGGAGGAATGTAGCCTTTCAAGGGTTCAGGCGTGTTCTGGGAGACAACGTTGCACCAAGGCAGCAAAGAGACATTGATTCACTTGCATTGCAATTATCAACAAATCGTTACAGGTTACAGAGTTCGCAAAATCGTGTCCATGCGGGTTGGTTTGCGTTCAGCGCAGAGCTTTGGAGAAAGCAGGTAACGCGGATGAAAGAAACGCGAGAGAGCCATGGATAAAGCGAGGGTGACAAGATGATGACTGGGTGGAGCTGAGACGATGAGGAGACTAGAGGTTCAGGAGCAATACAAAAGGCAGAGAGACAATGACATGGTGTGAAGTACAACCGTTGATAAACCCACTACAGCCACTCGAGCCGCGAGGCGACGCTCACGCGGCTGAAATCGCAGTCGCAGGACCAGCACCTTCAACAGCCGCTGCAGCCGCTGCGCCCTTCTGAACCTCCTGCCGTGTGTCCTTCTTCTCGCCCTTCGCGTCCTCATCACCATACCACGGCCCATCCGGTGGTCCACGTGTGACCTCGGTCTTGCCGTCCTCGCCCATAGTCGCATTGTCCGTGCTTACAAGCACACCAGCTTCGCCGATGCGGGTGCGCATGAGGTTGCCGAGACCCAGCACGTCATGGGCGATCCAGACGACGGGCTGCGCTTTGTACGCCGCGGGGTGGGTGAACGCGTTGGGCCCGGCGTCGTCGGCGACTTCGAGAGGGCGCAGCGGCGGCGGGTGCACAGTGAGGCGCTCTTTGCTATCGTTAAAGTCCTTGCCAGCGGGCGAGTTGAGGTACGTCGCGATGGAGCGAGCGCGACGATCGATCCAGAACTGGAAGCCAATGGTCACGAGGATGGTGAAAGCCTGCATTGACGTATTAGTATGATGAGACTAAAGAAAGCGAGAGGACGACCACGTACGATGATACCGCCGCAGACATAGCCCGCCGTCGTTTTGCGGAGGATGAACAATGCAGTGAGGAAGACCTCCTCAACGTACAGGCCAGCGAAGACCGCGCCGAGAGCATACGGGTAGTAGAAACCGTTGGTCTCGAGGTGCGTCGGCTGCTCGCAGACCCAGATGAGCATGTACTTATACGTGAGGTACAACCTATGCGAGATTGTCAGCGGCTGATCACGCAAATGAGGGGAGAAACGCACAGGATAAAGCCACAGCACGCGAAGCCGACGATTATGGGCTGCACGACCATGTAAACGGTGGCCATGACGGCAAGCAGCGCGACGGGAGGCCAGGTGGTCGAGAGCGCTGTCGCACCCATCGAGTAGTCGTACTTGAATGCCTTGCGCGGCACGTTGGAGCGCAGGATGAAGGCGAGCTTGCCCATGATGAATGGAACGGCGCGCGAGAATGTCTTGGTAGCACCACCAAGTGTCGCAGTGAGGATGAAGGTCAGGACTACAAACGCAGGTCAGTATCATCATCAGGGTGGGTCCAAAAGAACTTACAGAAGATAGCCGAGCCGGGCAGCTTCTGCGCAAGAGTGACGGGCAGCTGTGCGGCATTGTCCTTATTGATCTTCGTGAGTGTTTCGATAAGACCGCTAGAGAGACCAACGACGAGGAAGCCGTGGATGACCTGGAAAATCCAGAATCGGTTCCACAGCTTCCGCTCGACGGTGCTGTATCGCGGTTCGCCTTGCAACTTGATCAAGATGCGCAGGAAGATGGGCAGCAACATAAAGAGGATGGCGAGGGCAACAGGTGGCAAAATACCCTGAATGATGCCGACAACAGCGCTAGGGAGTTTGCAGATCCAGCTGAGGAAGCTGACTTCAGAGCAGATGGTTGAGATGTTGCTGACGAGACCGACAAATGCGACGAGCGGCAACCAGATGAGGATGAGGCCAATTGTGGCGGCCCAAGAGACGATAGTGCGGATCAAGCGCATCGCAGGTGACATCGACAGGTTGGTCCAGATGACGTCCTCAGGGACGACGTCAGTGTAGACGCGGACGCTGCGTGGGAGGTTGCTGGTGTGGAGGGCGACACCGAGGGCAAACGCATGAGCATCTGCTTGCGATACGAACCGCGCGAATGCGGAGTTGGCCAGCGGGAACGTGTCGATCTTGCGGCGCTCGCGCTCGATGTCATCATTCTTCTCGTGGACGATGAGTGGCGTATCATCAAGGGTATCATGCTTCTTGCCGACTAGTCCCAAAAACCCGGTCTTGTGAGCCGGTCGCTTCTTCTCGAGAAGATAGCGTGCGATGAGGTCGTGATCTTCTGGGTCCGCGCCTGCTGGGAGGGTCTGCTTGCGGACGTTCTTGGCAGCGAGCGTCTCGACTTTTGTGACAGCGCCTTCAAGGCGGAACACCTCGTCATCGCGGTCCTGGACAAGCTTCTCGAGGGGCTTGAGCTTGCGAACAAGCCAAACGTTCTCCGGAGTGGGTGCACCGATGAACTGACGGAGAGCTTCCTCAGACTCGGTGGCCGTAGCGGGCAGGTTGGTGAGCATGACGCTGCGAGAGCGCGGGTCGGCAGCATACGCGTCGCTGGAGATGTAGGCGATGCGAATGGAGGCCCAGTGCATAAACTCGCGGTACAGCACGAACAGGGTCCAAAAGATGATGATGAGGGCGACAACGACATGGGCGGCAAGGCGGCCTTCAGGGCCAACATTTCCGATGCTGAAGATGTCCAGACCTGGTCTACCGTTATTCGGCTTGATAGCAGTTACAGGCATGAGTACAGCCCAAGTGAGTAGCCAGGCTGGGAGGAGCAGGTAGATCATGGCCTTGATGAAACGAACGAAGAAGTAGGCGTCGAGTCCATTGACCTCTGCGACGCGCGAGTCTGGTGCCGACCATATTCCTCTGAACCACGCTATAGGATTTAGCGGGAGCGGTTCAACACGCTTCCTGAGAATTACAATATTGTGAGCATACGCGAGTGCCAGTCAAAATGAAGCATTACTGACTGGGGCGGGCCTAGATAGCTTTTAGGTTGAAACACCTTCTGGTTGCGGCCATGCAGCACGTAGAAGAGGCCGATATATACAGCCCCGACTACAAGACCAGTTATAAGGGCAGCTACGAATGTCTTAGTGTTAGCCTCCTGAGTCTTCTCCGCTCCGACCGCGCTCATGATGGTGAGGGGAAGAGGGAAAGAGGGAAAGACAAGAGGGGATGCGCCAGAATGACGTCCTTCTTATATTTCGGACTGTCAATCCTGGTTAGCGTCGAAGCTCCACTCCTGCCCAACAACGCACAGCCACCATGCCTCTCCGGCTCGCGGCGAATCCAGATCTGCGGTCGTTCATGGCGGCGCAAGCATGCTGCCGGTCAAGATAAAGGGACGCGGTGTAGCAGCTCAGATACGAACGCGGGACTCGCACAGCCAATCGAAGGTGCCTGTCGTTCAAACGCCGCATTTCAATAATACAATCGGTCCTCGTCCACTGCGGCGGTTTGCGGACCCGAGCGCCGGCAATGCAACTGCTGCCTTGGGCGCGAGAAAAGCGGGCATGAAACGTGCAAAGAGCGCGAGGACGGCAGACAAAGAAGCGATCGATCCCGATCCATATCAGATTTGGGCCCGGCATCGCGCGGTCACGTGAACATGCGCGGAGCTCATAATTGGACGGACATAGATGTAACGATGACGCACGGACATGGTTGTGCAGTGGAAGACGTATCGACTGGACTCTTAGTCAGGGGCTTGAGATCATCGCGCGGCTCTTAAAAATCTCGAAACCCACGCTAAACGAGCACAAGAGAGCACCAAGATTCGAACAAGATCACATCCATATTGGAACAACCAGTGCCGACTGAACACAATACCCGGAAAAGAAACAGCTATTTTGGCCCATGTGCTAAGAGTAGGAGAAAGCGGTGGCAATCCCCGAACTAGTAATAACCCAGACGATTCATTGTCAACCATGTGATCCCACGTTGCATATCCCCACAAACTCCGCGATGAATTGGATTCGAAACGCGCTCACCTCGTGATCAGGGACATGGCCGATACTCAAAATGCTATTTACATGTTCCCTTCACAGATTTCGTAGTGACATAGATATATCTCGTACCATGCGCTCTGTACGTCCGCGAACATGAAGTCGAGGGGATAGAGAGCTGATATTGTACGGTTTAACGTAAGACTTTCAAGTGTGCCATCAAGCCCAGACCGTAGATTTGACGCCCTTCAAAGGAACTCTGCGAGAGGCCGTGCCTCGCTCCAGACATCAACTCCTGCCCGGGCATCAGATATGCTGGTATCTATGTCGTCCTGATAATCCACAAACCGACGGGTGTCGCGCCATATACGAAGTCGGTTGGTCCACTCCGCGTCTCCTTCACTGGCTTGAGCCTCTCGAAGCATGTCAAGGATGCCGTTCCAGTTGTCGGACGACTCGGAGGCAATGTCTCCAGCCAGGCGGACGCAGATTTCGACCAAGCGCGGGCCGCCTGCCTTGAAGATAACTCGCAATCCATCCACGAGATTTTCGCCGACGATGTCTTGCCAAAGGCTAGCAGCTTCAAGTGAGATAAACTCGAGTGCAAAATGAGTGAGAGACGACGTGTCGGCGACCCATGCGACAAATGCTTGGAGCACCCGACCGACGATTTTCTTGGCGCACAAACTGACGTGGGTCACGTTCGGCGGTACGACCCGCAACGCGTAGTGGTTCCACAGCTGCAACTTGAATAATGACGCATGGGCCGATGCTGGTATCCCATCAATGGCAATGCGAATGGATTCGGGATTTCCGCGAAGGCAGCGTAGGTTGGTCAAGTTGCGCAACGCCGGCCTCGATGGACCCCAAGCGGTCGCGGTGAGGCTCAGGTCCTGGATCATCGGAGCGTTATCGCCTTGTCGTAGGGCATAGTCGAGAGCGAGCGAATTGCTTCCAGTCGCTATGACGCGGCGCAGGAGAATTGGTCTGACCGTGTCGTAGGCCAGGCGACAGGTTTGGGCCAATGCAGCCGCTGAAGGCCGATCGGAGATAACGAAGATATCTGCAGCATCGCGGAAGATCACCAACGCGAGTTCGACTGGCAAGCGGTCTGACATGAGAGTCTTCGAAGCTCCGAGTGGTGGGGGTAAACAGACTGCGCCGGATAGCAAAAGACGCTTCGAAAGGTCCGGTACCACCGTCAAACTCCGAAAGCCTCAGAGTTGTCCCAGTAGCAACCTTTTTCTCCTTCTCGGTATCAGCCCAAACAAACTCACAATAATTCAGTGTCTTTATCATATACTAGTGAGGAGCTAACTTCTGAACAACAGTACAGTACAATTTCGAGGCCACTTCCACATAGCGGAACACAATAGACTACTACATCACGTTAATCAACGAATAAACACCCATCGCTCAAGTATGAGCTTTCCCTCGACGTGTATGTTCGCCTTGCTCTCCTGCTGTTTGCCAGCGTATTGACGCTCGCAGACTCGTTAAAGCACACAGAAGCCTCTCTCAGTCGGTATCTCTCTCTCTTCCAGTTCGCTGCCTCCTCCCTCTGACTGGCCAGGTTTCGCCGCTGCTCATACCCGGCGGCTCACTCTCACTCTCGGTGCTCTCCGAGACGTGACGATGCTCGTCGCGAATTTGGATCGGGCCCGGGCTGCTGAACCGCTTCGTAACAACTGCATCAACCGGATCGTATTGACGGACTGGATTAAGAGGAGGGGTGGCAGTTTTGATGGCTTATTAGAAAGATTAAGCATTCTACAGTGGGAAATCGGTACGAACAAGTGTTCTTGGCCGCACCCTTGGTGCTTGACAGTTGATATGTGGGACCGGCCATCAGCCTCGACGGATTCGAATTCAAGAGAGACCCATGGCTAGCCAACCAGGCGTGTTGCAGGGCCCGTGTCGCCGTTGGCCGCCTCGTCGGTTTCGTCGTGAGCAGAGCGCGGACAAAGTTACGACCATCTTTGGAGACGTTCTGCCAGAACTCCTTGGGCTGGAAAGAATATCTTCCCTCACAGATGGCCATCGCTTCCTCTTTCAAAGTCTTCTTGTCGAATGGCGTGTAACCACAAAGGAGGAAATAGGTGATTACACCCACAGCCCAAAGATCGACCGGCTTGCTATGACCGGCTGTGAAAGGATGTCAGCACTATTCGCCTCAAGAAACAGGAACCCACAAAGCTGCAGCATTTCGGGTGCCATGTACTGTGATAACCATTAGCATATGAGTGATTACAACAAGATATCGAATGCACTCACTCCGAGCGTACCACCAAGGTCGGTGAGACCTTTGAAATTCTCGACATCCACAATTTGTGAAAAGCCGAAGTCTATGATTACTATGTCCGTGATCCCTCCAGGAAAGCGGAAACACAGGTTTTCAGGCTTGAGGTCTGCGAGCACACGCCAAGATATAACGTCAGCATAACCAGCACGACGGACATGCCATGTACCCACGTCGATGGGCGATCCCACAACTGTGGATATGTCGGACTCCACCAAGGACCGTGCGTATAGTCTCCGCGGCATCCGTCTCGCTGTAATTGCCTTTTGCGATAATTCGCTCGAAGAGGTCACCATCCATCACCGCGTCTAAAATGAGGTAAAAATTGTGCGTAGTCTGCGAGAGGGACATAAATTATAAGTGTAGAGGGTGCCCAATATTTTGGGATGTTTCCGCGTTCTGCGGCTTAGTTCGTGTGGAGTGTTTAGCGACACCGACAGGATTCAGCAGTTGGTGTAGAGAAATTGGGAATGTGGCAGAGTACGTTTGAGCAACTTGATTGTTATGAGGTGATGTATGCGATCCCGTCAGGGTTGTCCGGCAATGGTTTGGATCACAAACATGAAGCAATATGATGCCCGTGATAAAAATCACAAACGAGAAAGCGTTTCGGAGAGAATATTGTGAGTGCTCGGGCTGATGTACGGACAACGGTCTACGCGCCTTGAAGTGGTCGTGGAGAGTTGTGACATTTCGGTTACCGCCGGACAACTTGAGGGCATTGAGGGCTTCGATCTCGTTTCGAACCTGCC
>Ga0247815_10002592_pt1 | contig 13334 bp, 11 predicted proteins | sample UWRJL194509B1_FD_181014 | JGI IMG/M metagenome (GOLD analysis project Ga0247815, IMG submission 181014) | Plant litter microbial communities from Arlington Agricultural Research Station in Wisconsin, United States - UWRJ-L194-509B-1 | ecosystem: Environmental > Terrestrial > Plant litter >... | reverse complement strand
GTAGTGCTCGACGCTGGCAATCCGACTTCACGAGAGCGGAGGAGCTTCTGCGCGAGGCAGAGGAGATCAGCACGGCCATTGACAACCGACAAGCTATGGCGAGCAGCGCATGGGAGCTTGCAGGTCTGTGCAGTGCCCAAGGGCGTCAAGAGGAAGCATTGGCCTATTACGAGTCCGCGCAACATGGGTATGAGGTGCTGGGTAACGCGAAAGGAGTCGCAAGCTGCAAGGAACGAGCAGACCTCATACGGTCGACGAAGGACTGATCTTCGGATTAGCTAGCAACAATTTAACGGAATTAGCCGTACCGGTCCCGGTTGTATGCATATATAGACTTTGGTCGTGTTATACAATAAGTTGCTCCTCGATTTCAACGTCTCGGCAATCATCTGGCAGGCTTGATCTCAGATATTACTGTCAACTCTGCGGAGAACGGCCTGCATTCTTTCAAGCATCGACATCTCACAAAGGGTTACAAAACATTGCACGGCGGACGAGGCGTCGTTCGGATCATGTCTCCTTTGACCTCAAGCTCGCACGAAAGTAGGCCCCAGAGCAGGCCTCGAGCGCAGAGTCGAACCCATTTGCGAGCACGGGAACGCGTAACACATAGTGTGAGGCAATGGATGTAATGACAGAGGGGCCTTCCGAGGAATCGAGGGTTGCGCGTCCATGAAGGGTCGTTCACGCAACGAGACAATTGAATGAACTCGACAGTAAGAAAGCGAGCAGATATGCGAGGTCATATAAAGCTTGAAACAGGTTGAAAAAGACAACTCAGTGCATCAGTGTTGACGCTCTGCGGAATCTGTGTCACAGCAGGGTGCGAGCAATGCGCAACATGCGCAGGCTGTTACCGCTATCGTGAGTGGTTCAAGTTGTGCAGGTTAAATACGCGCGTAGAGCAGAAAGGAAGAGAACAGGCCAATGGTACTCTCTGATCGCTGGCCAGGGAACCATGAGGACGTGCCAGAAGCGACGACGCACCACCTGACTCATCAGGCGAGTGACGAACGAGAAGAGGATACACGTAGTTGCACTTCCCACTCAAATTTGACTATGTGCTGAGCACAAATGTACACATGAAGCCACACCGATGTCGCGGGGCGCGTACAATCTCAGACGGACGCGCAGGTCTTGGAAGCGGCGAGTGAACAGGACCGCATGGCACCACTAACACGGCTCAAGAAATAGAATAAACTAGTTGGAGGATGAAAGATCCAATGGCAGGAGGAATGGGGGTAGGTACAAGGATAGACGAGCAGTCAGGGGCCAAAACGAAATGTGGGTAACGGATGGGCGACCAGCGTAGATAGTGGCAGAAAGGCGAGTAACAAGACGAGGACATTAAAATCACCGCATTACGGGTCACGCGTGTGATCATTCCCATGAACTCGTGGGTGGCGCGAGGAGCAAGCAGTCCCACACACCGGACAGCGCGTCGCTTACGTTCGTTCCTACTCGGCCGTGTCCCTCGTAATCACATGGACTACCTTCCTCATCTCGAGTGCGCGCTTGTTGAGGCCAAGGATTGCGTGCGCGATTTGGGATGATCATGAATCCGAATGGCAGAAGGACGAGCGTGAGCAAGCAAAGAGAGGCGTCTCTTTCTGCTATCACGGGCGTCCCCATTTGGGCATCACTCGGGTTCATGCCTTCGGTCGTGACAGTTTGACTGGGTCAACCGAGGGCTTCGGTGCGGCTCAAGGGATGCTCAAATGGCGATGGCCGCGATTGCGCAGATACAAGACCTCCTAGCAACAGGGCAGGTCGATATTGGCACTCCGTAAGTCCGCACAGTCCAGAGTCACACCAAGTCGCTGATTTGGGTTTCCAACCCGTTAACACCAGGCTAACGCGTGACTGTATGCTTGCCCGAATGAAACCGCAAGCACCCGCGGTTCCAACGCGGGGCCGCTGGGTACAGGGTCTTGTTTGCTTGCAGCTGGACTGCAGCCGCCGCGCCTTACCCTCCCACCTCTTCCTCACATTGCTCCAAAGTTGACTTGAATTCGCCAACTGAGAATGTCCACAGCCGAGAAAGATCTTGTTGCGGAGCTAGTCAAGGCCGCGAATGATGTTCACAACGCGGCCAAGGTTCGTTTGGCATTGTCTATCACTCTGGTCGCGCTGATCGTCTGATAATTCCACAGGAGATGAAGAATAGCAAGGATACCTCACGCAAGATCTCCAAGATCTCACTCGAGATCGCAACATCTATCAACAACACTGCAACCGCTGCGCTGCATGGCGGCAAGTCGACCGACCTTCCAATCTCGGTCGCCGCCGCCTTCGGCGCCACGAAAGAGTCAGTGCTCAGATCACCTACCTGCGTGTTCTATCTGATAAGGATCTTGTTCTAGCGTCTTTGCACAGTGTGCGAGCTTCATGCTCGACACGTCCAACAAGGGTTCCGTTACTCGGTACTTCGGGAAGGGTCTGACGGTGGACACGACTAGCGGCTATCTGGCTAGTGTCGAAGCCCTCCGCGACCTACTCAAAGTACATACCTTGCAACTCGCTAGATACCATTCCTGACATCGTGGGCTGGCAGATTGGAGAGAACGAGTGCAAGCTCATGACCGAGCCGTTTTCCGGTCTTGGAATCAAAGTCGACCGCAGCAAGGTTCGCACACTTCACATCCTGTAGATATCTGACCGACCCCCATCTGCGCTAGGACGATCTAAAGTTGGCATGTTCCCTTTTGCTTATAAGCCGTTCCTCTGACAAAGACATGAACAGCGCAAGCATCACGACCTTGGACGCCGCGTATGACGGTCTCAAGACGACACTCAACGTGATGGTCAACATCACGGACGGGCTCGACTGGCCGCTCAAGGCCGCACCACAGACATTCCTGTATATTCTGCAGCTCTTCGAGGTAGGATTGCTGCTGGGTCGCATATGCAGATTGTCTGAGCGAAGTGATGTAGGACTGGCAGGATGTACCACCCAAGGCTACTGCCTTACTGTTCTCTGTGCACAGTCTGTGGACCATTGTGATCCAGGTCTCTTCAGATGAAACAGCGGTCACCCCAGAGCTGCGAGCTCATTTGTCCGACTTTTTCGAGTGAGTGTCGTTACCGTCGTTTTCCGGCGTTCATTTATAAGCATTTATGCAGAACGCTCCAACGTATCGCGATTCGGCTTCACGTCGTTCTGCATACCGGGAATATCAAGCGCGCAATGGCCATTCAAACTGTCGGTGCCTGCCTTGATCTAGTTGAGAAGCGACTCGACGAAGCGCGCAAGACGATCTCTGTGCGTATTCATGGCCCATGTCTTATCGCCTGCTCACCGAAAAATCGACCAGCTTGTTTTGCAAGTGGATAGTCACGCCCAGGGGACCAGAACGGGCAAGAAAGTAGATAATGTGGACGCGAAAGTGAACGAAATACACGCACATTTGCTAGGAACCGCCCCCGCCCCACAGCACATCGGGTAAGATTTCGCTCTGATTCATATCACAAGTCGGCACTGACACTCAGATTACAGACACCCGATAGTCTGCTCAGTGCTACCGCCCAAACCAATCGTCTTCCACGGTCGAGAGGAGATTGTAGACGACATAGTCGATCACCTTACCCGACCAGGAGCGGCCCGCATCGCGATCCTCGGCGCTGGTGGTATGGGTAAGACTACGATAGCGTTGGAGGTGTTGTATGACCCGCGTGTTGTCGAGATGTTCGACGAGCACAGGATGTTCCAGTCGTGTGAGGCACTAATCGATGCGGACGCACTCGTCGACAGATTAGCTGAACAGTGCGGAGTTGAACGCACAACTCCGAGTTCGCAGGCTGCTGTTGTTGCCCGGCTATCCAAAGGAAGGCACACGCTTCTCGTTATCGACAACCTGGAGACTATCTGGCTTGTGGGCGGGGCACCAGTCGTCGCAGTTGATGATCTACTCGGACGTCTTGCTCAGATACCCACGATCTCGCTCATGATTACCTGTCGAGGCAGAATTTTGCCGCAGGCTGTCTCATGGTCGAACTCGAGCACTGCGGCGCTCGAACTGTTCTCAGAGTCGGCGGCACTGGAAACCTTCAAAGATAGGCTTGGACGGCCACTCTCTGCAAACGATGAAGTCATCGCAAAGGATCTTGTTCGAGCTGTCGACTTGATGCCGCTTGCGGTTACACTCCTTGGCCAACTAGCGCAGCGTGGAAAATCGGTGTCCGAGCTCCGGGAAGCCTGGAACGATGAACATTGTGAATTGCTTCGGACGCATGCATTAGGCCGCAGCAACAACGTCGACGTGTCGATCGAGCTGTCGCTCAAGATTGTACGGGAGGCCGATCAATCGCAGGAGTCGCTGAGGCTTCTTTCTCTTTGCGCAATTCTGCCCGACGGTCTCCGTCCGGAGGTGTTCGGAAAGCTGAAACCGCTGTTCAAATGCATCAGGCGCGCGAGGGATACACTATGCGATTACGCTCTGGCCAGTATGAGTACAGACGGGGTGCTGAAAATGCTCAGCCCCATTTGACATCTCGTTCTCGAGCGCTATCCAGCGCAAGCTGATCATCACCAGGCGCTGTGCTCCATCTACCTTGACATTGCTGCCGGACTACCCGACATGGACGAGACCTACAAGGAGCGGGCCGCGGCCGCAGCTCCGGAGATGGGCAACTTGTCATCATTGCTGCTCTCGCTCGTTGCTAAACCGTCAGAAACAGTCGTCACTGCTGTCGTCAATTTTACCATCTTCAAATACTGGCAACAGCCCACGATTGCGCTTGCCTCGGTGTTACTTCCGCATCTTGAGCAGCACCCGCTATGGAAGGCACAATGCTTGTTAGCCATCGGAAGATCACAAGATGTGCTCAGCAAGTACATAGATGCTATCAGCTCTTATTCAACCGCAGCAAGGCTGTTTCTCGAGGCTGGTGACCGCTTCTCAGCAGCCAGATGCAAGCAGTCTGCAGGCAAGATACACACATCGCTCCGCCAGTACAGCGATGCCGAAGTACTACTCGAAGAGGCACGCGCGGTCTACGTCGAACTTGGTCAATACGTCCAGGAGGCGATATGCAGATTTCAGCTCGGCAGCATGATGCAGACGAAGGGTGAATATGCCCCTGCAATTGAACATTTAAAGGCCGCACAGCAGACCCTCCGTTCCTCAAAGCAGCTATTCGCCGCTGCTCAATGCTCAGAAAGCCTCGGTAAACTTTATCTCGAGCAGGGCGACTTTGACGCTGCCACGGTCGAGCTGGAGGCGTCTCGCTCGACATTCCGGGCACTCGGAAACCAGTTTCACCTGGCTCAAAGCACTTGCTTTCTCGGCGATGTCCGGCGCAGGCAAAGTGACTTCACACGTGCCGAGGAGCTACTGCGTGAGGCGGAGGATATCAGCACGACCATTGACGACCGACACGCACTGGCGAACTGTGCGGTGGCGTTCGGAAGACTGCGACGTGACCAAAAGCGTCTAGAGGAAGCAGCAGAATATTACGAGTCCGCGCAGCATGAGTTTGAGGTTCTGGGTCTGGCGGAAGCGGCCGCAGGCTGCAAGGAAGCAGCAGGTCTTATGCGGTCGAAGAAGGGCTGATCTTCAGTTCCCGCATCAACACTTTGACGGGGACTGCTCTATCATGGATGCATGTAAATACCAAGACGAATCATGTTACTCCACATCGTGTGCGTAATTCGCTTCGACTACCTTGCTCCTCGATGTCAGTGTTTCAGCCGTCAGGTTGCGGGCTTATGTTTGTACAGACACTAGCCATAGACAACGACTTGCACTGTTCAGAGCATCGACATCTCGAACCAGTACATGCAATAGTGACCAAACCGTGAGGGAGTAGGGTGACCTCGACACATTAGGTTGGTGCCGCCCTCACCGAACGACCACAACAAATACCCATTAAGGAGGGTATAACATAAAACTGTATACGTTGTCTGGTATGAATCGATTGGGAGCATATATACTTGTCTTGAAGCAATGAGAAGCCCACGTCAGTTGTCAAGAGGCTCAGACTGGCAGCATGGCACGCTCATCATGCGGAGTGCCAAAACACAAATGCCCCTTGACCTCAGACGCCGTATTCGCACCTGCACCACCCGCGCGACCGCTCGAACCCATCACTGCCGAAACTTGGCCCTCAAAAAAAGATGATCAGTACGCGAAATTGATATCTGTGTGTTCTGCTTATTTGACGGCGTTCTAACGGGCCCATCCAGTTCGACCGTGTCATTGGTCGCGCTTTGCGTCTGTCAACCTGCTCCCGCTTGGCGCTGCAGCATCGTCGGCACATGTTCTCAAAGCGATGTCTGCGCAAGTAGCATGGAGAATCACGTTCTCGATGTAGCACCACCTCGTAGACTTTCGCCGCCACACACAGATCATTTCAAAACGAGCTGATCGACGTGCGAAGTTCAATTCGCCAAGCCATTGCCTTGGAAAAGCGCGCACATCCATCATCTGTTCACTTTGTGCGTTAGCTCGGGTCTGAAGCATTGAGTGCAGTCGGGCATCCGTCGGCGGAGTGGCGCCGCTCAGCAGCATTACGCTCGAGTTCACCGTATCATTTTCGACGTCGACAGCACACTTTTCCCTGGGTTCATCGACGATCTTACTCCAGCAGCAACAACCATCGCAGCATCAGCGCGCATGCAGCCAATGCCAATCGTTCGCTCGGAAACCACACCAGCATCAGTACTACGAACCTCTGGTGCAGCCACTACGGATCAACACACATCTCCAGCCACACCAGCACTCGCGCCACTCGCACTGCCGGCTCACCACTTTCCCATGAGGCACGCGCCGCTCACCACGCTCAGCGCTGAACCCGGGACGAGTTTCTCGAGCAGCACCCCGATCGACAATTGCTTTGGCGTGGAATCCTTCAGTGTCGGACGCTACGAGCAGACGCGGCTTGGCTTCAGCTCTGGGGATAACCACTCGCACAGTCAGTCACACGAACACTCGCACGGCCATAAGCAGCAGGGTCTCCAGCGAGCTCGCAAAACAGTCTCGCCGCATCGTCAAAGATCAGCCGCTCGAGCGAAGTTGGGGCGGAGCGGTATCGCGGTCGGGTTTCCATCCGTCAGCGTCCTCAATGCTGGTCTGGATTTCGAGCTCGACCTGCTCGGTCTCGCAATCGAGCGCGAGTCGAGAAACCCTCCACCGCCATCTCTCCCTCTCTCTGGGCCAACACTAACGAACGTCGGTCGTGGTGCCAAGCGCAGAACACCAGATTTCGGTGACGAAGACTTGCCGCTAAGCGAGTCGAGCACGAGCGCGAGTGCACCTGAGGATGACGCGGAGGAGGATCATCGGTCTGGCGGTAGTCGCCCCGGTGGGCGGCAAGAAGCGGGCAAAGGTCAGTCCCGGCGAGTGACAGTTATCTACGGGCGTTAACTGCTCGTCAGCCTCGGACGGGATGGGAGACATGTTCCGCGTTATGATTATCGGCGCCACCGCTTTCCTTGCCAGCAGCATGAACAAGCCGGACATCATCGCCGGCCGCGTTGGTTTGAGTCTCGGTATGCTTGCCCAATGTCGTTGATGTATCCGATGTTGACGTTCTTCTCGCTTTCATAGTCGACAATCTTGACCAACCACGGCCACAGCCTCCTCCGAGCGACGTCGACGGTCAACCTTCAAAGCGCAACGGCCTCGAATTCTAATTCGGCGCGAGCGTCATCAAGACCCATCTCGACTGCCACACCGGCGCAACGCGTGGGTTGTCGTATTACTTCGGCTCGTGTGTCAGAAGATCAGACACACTCTCGTTTGCAGCATTTCAATGCACAGTTTATGAAGAGAGGCGACGTTAGGTGTGCTGAGCAACATGAACCGACACGTCCGGTTGCACGGCGCACCGCGGTCAGCTGGCGCAAAGGCAAGAGGCGTGCAAAGAGCGGCACGATCAGCGTCTTCAAAGTGCAAGCGCGTGCATCGGCCATGGGTGGCCCCAACGTTGATACCGAGGGCGGACCTGGCATTGAACATCTCTCTGTGTCAATCTGGTCCATCGACCAGCCACTCGTGTCTGCGCATCTTCTCTCTTGTGCTGTCTTTTCGTCGCCTTGCCCTCGTCCTAGCTCATCCCTACCTACACAACCTTCCTTAGACGGACTTACTGTCCTCTTCGCGCTTCTTTATCCTTTTGCGGCCTGATTGAACCCCATCATTTTCTGTCCGCTGTAGAATATTTGTTATGGTTCCTGTCGTTGCTGAGCTGAGTACAGTGACCGTATGAATGTAGTGTTCGTGGATGACAACCTGTGCATTGCGAAAATTGGAATCAGTCTTGTGTTTACACAATGTAACCCTTTCTCACACTCGAGATCTCCGGGTTCACTTTGGGTCTTTCTCAGAGATGACTCGAACGGTTCTTCGTCAACGATGATCATAAGCTCTTACCCGACCAAACGCGCCAAGCAGGTTCAGGCAAAGACACTTGAGTGATAAACTTTCATATTTCGAGGAAATTTTATGCTACAATCGGTTGAGAATGAAATCAGGTAGGGCGAAAGTCGTCACGGGCGAGCGACTGGTTTTCCGACCGCCAGTTCCAGGTATACATCAGCGCATCGGCGAGGGCAGCATGACACACAGACGCATGCATAGGAATGTACCACCAGCCATTTTACGAGGGCGGGACGGGAATCGGAACATGCGCAGAAAACGACGGTGAAGAAGGCAACGAGCGAGGTGGAGGTTGACGTTCAGCGGAACCAACGTGAACGGCGCTGAATGGTGCGCATGAATCATTTGCGAGGGGCAAAGCAAACTATGAGCAATGAGTAGGACTATCAAACAGCTTGTCAGGGTGTTCTGAAGGCGACTTGCCCCACGCTGATGCAGTACCTGCGCGGTTCAACAAGACGCGAACGTGGAAGCCACGCAGAGTAGGACAACGAGCACACAGATACATTCGCACACAGAGTGCACTCGATACAATTCGTCAAGCCAAAGTTGCCTGTGCGTTCGAGGCAGGCTGGAATGACAGGTCCGGGAGTCATGCGTGGAAACCGGGCGACACGGCGTTGCGCTCAGATTTGTGGCCTCCAGAACACGTAGGTTGAAAGCAAAAAGGAAGGGCGTCATAAGCACGGACAGCTTCGAGCCGAACGATGAGCAACGGTCTGGCCTGACGCGGAAAGGCAGAATGCAGAGCAAGGCAATCAGGGCCCGAACTCTCGCGCTCCAGATGACGCATAGACCACATGGTAGGCGCGTTCGATGGAAGGTCTGAGTCCAGGGTTTGGAAGACAGCGAGGAAATGGGACGACAGCGCCGAACCAAGATGACGCGTGCAATAACAAAGGATAAGCGGACACAAGGTGATCATGAGCACCCACGCAACTGGTGGACGAGTGCGTACCATAGAGCTGGCAGACTCATCCGCTGGGCGACGTACGACTATCTGCTAGAAGGAATCCTCGCACTCGCAAGGATTGCAGAGTTCGGGCCGAGCGCAAACACGGCGCCGTTGACGAGTTTATGGATGTGATGGGATGGGGTGGCTGGAAGGGATTGTACGCGACCCTTTCAGGCAACAGAAGCAAGACTGGCGCGCTCACTACCAGATCGTGACCGACGCGGGAGTTCGTGAGAGCTAAGGAGGATTTGTGCGCGCATGCAGAATAATGAGAATAGGGCAGGAGAACAAGAAGGTGTGGGAGTCGACGCGCGGCTCCGATGCCGATTCGGGTTTGCAGATGTGCCGAAACCGGGCCGACGCCTGACAAGCTAGCATTGCCGAGGAGCAAGCAGACCCATACACCGGACGGCGCATTGTTTGCGCTCTTTCTCGCTCGGCCGTGTTCCTCGTAATCATATAAACTACCTTCCACATCTCGAGTGCATGCCTGTTGTGGCCAAGAGTTGTGTGCGCGATGTGAGAAGATCATGAATCCGAAGGGCAGAAGGACGAGCGTGAGCAAGCAAAGAGAGGCATATCTTTTCTGCTATCACGGGCGTCCCCATTTGGGCATCCATCGGGTTCGTGCCTGCGGTCGTGACATTGTGATCGGGTCGACCGAGGGCTTCGGTGCGGCTCAAGGGATGTACGAATGAAGATGGCTGTGATTGCGGAAAGTCAAGGCCTTCTAGCAACAGGGCAGGTCGATGTTGGCACTCCGTAAGTCCTTACAGTCCAGAGTCACACCAAGTCGCTGGTTTGGGTTGCCAACACGCTGAGATCAGGCTAACGCGTGACTGTATGCATGCCCGAATGAAACCGCACGCGGTTCCAACGCGGGGCCGCTGGGTACAGGGTCTTGTTTGCTTGCAGTTGCATTGCAGCCGACGCGCCTGCCCGCCTGTGGCCGGCTGCCGTGCCTTACTTTCCCACCTCTTCCTCACATCGCTCCAGAGTTGACTTGAATCGTCAACTCAAAATGTCCGCAGCCGAGAGAGATCTTGTTGCGGAGCTAGTCAAGGCCGCAAATGATGTTCACAACGCGGCCAAGGTTCGTTCGGCATTGACTGTCACCCTGGCCGTGCTGATCCTCCAATAATTCCGCAGCTGATGAAGAATAGCAAATATACCTCACGCAGGATCTCGAGGATCTCACTCAAGATTGCAACATCCGTCGACAACTAGTGAAGTTCCCAGGTAGGGGTAACCCAGCCGGGTTTGGTACCCATACCCGGCCGAGTACGGGTCTGGGTTGGGCTGCACAACCCGTGAAGACCCACCAGTACCCGTGGAGACCCGCAGTGTGCAATAGCGTGCTGCAAACCAGCACAGTGGGCCCACGTGTGTGACAAGCCAGTGGGTGGGCATCCTATAAAGGACACTCCCATTGCCTCGGGTCTTGCTTTCACCACACCACCACTCTCCCTTCTACCACCATCACTGTCACTCACTCAATCACACACTCTCACTCTCTTTAATCTACATATCTCTCTCAGCGCTACACTACCACACTACACAAGCCATGTCTAAGCGTGGCTGTACAGACTCCATCGACAGAACAACCTCTGCAGCGACTAACACAAAGCGAGTTCGGTCAGCAACCAGCAAGTCTGGCAGCAGCAGCAACATCACCAGCCCAGACGTGATGGATCTCACACGTACCCCAACACCCGATCCAATCCCTCATCCACAGCAGGACACCAGCAATGAGGAGGACTCTGCGGCGCGGCTCGGTAAGTCACACGACCTCTCCTGGACACAAGGTAATCTCGCTTACCATAACCGTAGCCAAGTACATATGTACACAAACCGCACCAGTGTACGGCTTGTTCAGCCTTCCCATACTGAAGTGTGTGTTCTGGCGCATTGAGTGGCAAGAGACACTCGTGTTTGCCTGCTCAGTCCCAACCTGCCAACACAAGGTCAATGTCTATACAGACACCAAAGATGTGGGCTCAACGAGCAACTTACGGAAGCATGCCAAGGCTTGTCGAGGAGAACATCGTCTTGCGCAGGCTGATGAGGCCGGTACCGCAGCTCAAGTTTGTAGCACGCTTCGTGAGGTCGATGACGGTACCATCACAGCCACATTCTTGCGGTCTAGCAAAGGGAAGGTCAGCTACAGCACATGTTCACTGTCGGAAACACAGATCCGGTGAGAAATAACATACCTCTGACATCCCCGTGGGCCTGGCTGATGTCTCGGCACAGTGTCGAGTGCGCAGTTTGGTGTGCCAAGAACTGTCGTCCGTTTAGCATCATCGATGATCAAGCCTTTCGCAACCTACTTCTGAATGGCAGTCCTGAGCGAAAGCTCCCATCGCGGCAGCAGATCTCACGCGATGTGAATGCACTTGTCACAGCAGCTGAGTCGCATCTGCGCGAGGAGTTCAAGGTAAGTGATTGCAGACTTCAACAGCCGAGAGAAAATGGGCTTACGCTTGCTTCGAGGACGTCAATTCACGCGTTCACATCACAACCGACTGTTGGACGTCGCCGAATAATCACACATTTATGGGTGTTGGGGCCCATTTCCATAGGGATGTGAAGCTGATCAGCTTCATACTCGATTTTGTCACACTTGAGAAGGTACACACCTGGCAGCCAGGGGATCGCACTGCTGACCTGTAGGCACAGTTGCACACGGGGTTGAACATGGGCACTGCATTGTTCGAGGTTCTGCAGAAGCTCGAGATCGAGAACAAGGTCAGTGCTTGGCCTATCGCATGAACAACATGGCACCGACACTCACCAATCACCAGACCGGCAAGCTCATGGCAGATGGGGCATCGAGCAACGACACGATGGCTGTGACGCTGAGTGAGCTGATCAGTCATTTCAATCATACAGATTGGGGTCGGTGTGTGCTCCACATACTGCATCGTGTCACACTCCGCATAATGGGCCCATTTGATGCAAGGCCCGAGCAGCTCGAGCACGCGCTGGCTGAAGCTCTGAACGAGCTCGATTCAGCTGGAGACGATTTGACGTCTGTGGGTGAGGTGGGTAACCAGGACGAGGCCGCAGAGCAACGTGCTGAGCGGGATGATGAGGAGGAACGACACTTCCGGGACATTGCGGCAGACCTTGCTGCGGAGCTTTCAGTCGATGAATGTACAAACATCGCCGCTGATTGTTTCCCAGGCGCACAAGCACTCGCAAAGGTACGCACATAGAGTTTCTGTTGTATTTTGTCCTTGCTGACGGCCTTCGATCTGCAATCGGGCCGCGTTGCGACACGACACTGCCTCTTGTTGTTTCCTTCCCACAGCCGAACCCTGTCCCTTGCTGCCCTTTGTACCCTCTTTCCATACTGCAACATCAACCCACTCATGACTGGTGTCGCACACTCTCGATCTTGCCGTTCAACTGGCCTTTTGTTCTGTCGTCCTTCGTTTGCGCAATGCTCGCTCGTCAACCCGCTCGATTCTCTGTGTTCGATCGATTCCCGTGCCTCGTGTCGACAACACCCCCCGCCTGCCAATCCCTGGTCAACCCGGGGCTGCGGCTTTGGCATGTCTGGCTGACCTGTTTCTTTCCCTCTCACCCTCCCCACAACCACATTGTTGCTTCGCCCGTTGCTTCGTCTGTCGTTTCGTCTGTCGTCTATGATCCACCCTTCTCACATTTGTGCGTCGGTCGTGCTGGTCACACATGCCGACATGCGGCTCTGTCTTGCGCGGGCCTTGCGCGATGTTCTAACCCACCACTACACGCTGCATGCTGCACGTCGCACGCTGCACGCTGCACGTCGCACGCTGCATGCTGCACGCCATCGCCACGCGCCGTATGCCATCGCTGCACTCCGTACTCCGTACGCTGCATGCTGCACGCCGTACCCCACACGCTGTACGCTATCGCCGCACGCTGCATTCCTTACGCCATCGCCGCACGCTGCATGCCGCATGCCGCACGCCATTGCCGCATGCCGCACGCCATTGCCGCACGCCGCACGCCAT
>Ga0247815_10002591_pt1 | contig 13341 bp, 11 predicted proteins | sample UWRJL194509B1_FD_181014 | JGI IMG/M metagenome (GOLD analysis project Ga0247815, IMG submission 181014) | Plant litter microbial communities from Arlington Agricultural Research Station in Wisconsin, United States - UWRJ-L194-509B-1 | ecosystem: Environmental > Terrestrial > Plant litter >... | reverse complement strand
GTGGCAGGGGAGTTGGTAAATTGGATTGACCAACACTATAAAACTATAGTCAGCAATAGGGGCAGAGCAATTACCGGGTTGAGCATGGGAGGCCATGGCGCATTATCACTTGCTTTTAAACATAGTGATGTATTCGGTGCTGCAGGTAGCATGAGCGGGGGAGTGGATATCCGGCCATTCCCAAACAACTGGCTGATTGCGCAGCGGCTTGGGCCGGAGGCAGAGTTTCCTGAACGCTGGAAGGAAAATAGTGTTATTGAAAATATTCACAGGATCAAGCCTAACCAGTTGTCATTAATTGTTGACTGTGGTACCGACGACTTCTTCTATCCTGTAAATCTGGCCTTTCATGAACGTCTGCTATCCGCAAAAATTCCACACGACTTTATAGTAAGACCCGGTGCACATAACTCCGCATATTGGGCAAACTCGATTACATTTCAGTTGTTGTACTTCAATAACTTTTTCAATAAAAAATAGAATTTATGGAGATTATCCACCTCAGTGCAGAATGCTATCCGGTAGCCAAAGTTGGCGGACTGGGTGACGTAGTAGGCGCACTGCCTAAGTATCAGAATAAGCTGGGTCATTTTGCCAAAGTGGTGATGCCTGCTTACGACACCAAATTTATGCGGGAAAATGAGTTCGAAGTGGTGTATGATGGCTGGGGCAAGATGGGATTTCTCAACTTTCCTGTGCGTATCTTCAGGGAAAAGACCAATTCGCTTGGTTTTGATCTCTACCTGGTGCATATTGCCGGCTTACTCGACAGACCAAAGGTTTACGGATATGACGATGACGTAGAACGCTTTCTGGCTTTTCAGATTGGCGTGCTCGACTGGATCAACCAGTGGGAGCATCAACCAGATGTGATCCATTGCCATGACCACCATACCGGTCTGACGCCATTTATGACCGCCAATTGCCTGCAGTACCGCAGGCTAAGTCATATACCGACCGTACTGACCATCCACAATGCGCAATATCAAGGACAGTTCGGATGGGATAAACTAAACTACATTCCTGAATTTGATACCTGGAAAACAGGTCAGCTGGGGTGGGCGGGTGCCATTAACCCACTCGCGGCAGCCATCAAATGTGCCTGGAGGATCACAACCGTTTCTCCAAGTTACCTGGATGAAATCAGCTACAAGGCGAATGGACTCGAGTCTCTTCTTGCTGCTGAGCGGCATAAGTCGCGCGGAATCCTTAACGGAATAGATAACGAAGTATGGGATCCTGCTCAGGACGAGATGCTTTCCAAATTGTTTAACGGCAAAACTGTAGAAAGTGGAAAAAAGGCAAACAAAGCAGCCTTGTGCGCTGTTTTCAACCTGGATCCTGAAAAACCATTGTTCACATTTATAGGGAGGCTTGTTGGAGAAAAAGGTGCAGACTTGTTGCCGGCCATTTTTAACAATGCTTTAAGTTATAGTCAGGGGGGCATCAATATCCTTGTCCTGGGATCAGGAGAAAAAGAAGTAGAAAACGGGCTGGAAGACCTGAAACAATATTTTGTTGGTAATTATAATACTTATATCGGTTATAATGAGCAGCTTTCGCACCAGATCTATGCAGGTGCAGATTTCCTGCTGATGCCATCCAGGGTTGAGCCCTGCGGCCTTAATCAGATGTATGCGATGCGTTATGGTACTGTGCCTATTGTTCGCAGGATTGGCGGATTAAAAGATACAGTTACAGATATCGGTGACGGAGGTTTTGGCATTTGCCACAATCAAACCAGCGTCGGTGATGTAGGACATGCCATCGGAAGAGCTTATGAGCTTTACCAGGACACTAAAAAGATGAAAGAAATAAAGAAACTGATCATGACGCTGGATCATTCCTGGGATAGGGCAGCGCAACAATATATCGACTTGTACCAAATATAAAACACATATGACTGAAAAAGTTTTGGGAGTAATCCTTGGTGGTGGCCAGGGCTCCCGTTTATCACCACTTACACTTACACGATCTAAACCTGCCGTACCGATAGGTGGTAAATACCGCCTGGTGGACATTCCGATTTCCAACTGTCTGAATTCAGGAATTCACCGCATGTTTGTGCTTACACAATTTAACTCTGCTTCTTTAAACAAGCACATCAAGAATACGTATCATTTCAGTCACTTCAGCGATGCATTTGTCGATATCCTGGCAGCGGAACAAACTCCCGAAAACCCCACCTGGTTTCAGGGAACTGCCGATGCGGTGCGCCAAACAATGCACCATTTGCTGAACCATGAATTTGAATATGTGCTGATCCTTTCGGGAGATCAGCTATATCAAATGGACTTCAATGAAATGGTGAATGCACATATTGACAGCGGCGCCCAGGTTACCCTTGCTACCATTCCGGTTACTGCAAAGGATGGTACGGACTTTGGTATTTTGAAAGCCAATGAAGAGAACATCATCACCTCATTTATTGAGAAACCTAATGCAGAACTGATCGTAGACTGGTCGTCAGATACAGGACCAGATATGCAGGCAGAAGGCAGAAATTACCTGGCTTCGATGGGTATTTATATATTTAATCGTGACCTGCTGATCAAGATATTCTCAGAAAACCCTGAAGAAAAAGATTTCGGCAAAGAAATTATTCCTCGTGTATTAAATGCCTATAAGGTATTAAGCTTCCAGTACGAAGGGTACTGGACAGATATCGGTAACATCTCTTCATTCTTTGAAGCGAACCTGGGTTTAACTGACGATATCCCTAAATTTAACCTTTTTGATAGTCACCAGAGCATTTTTACCAGGGCACGTATGTTGCCGCCTTCGAAAGTTCTGGGTACTACACTTGATAAAGCGGTTGTTGCTGAAGGTTGTATCCTTCAGGCAGATTACATCAAACATGCTGTTATCGGTATTCGGGCGAGAATTGGTAAGGGTACGCAGATTGAAAATGCCTATGTAATGGGCAGTGATCGGTATCAGACACTGGAAGAAATCAGAGATGAAACCAACGCCGGGCATCCGCTGATCGGAATTGGCGATAATTGCAAGATTGTAAATGCGATCCTGGATAAGAACTGTAAAATCGGTAATGATGTACAGATTAACGGTGGTCTGCATCTGGAAAATGGTGATTTTGGCTGTTACGTTGTAAAAGACGGAATCGTTGTTGTTAAAAAAGGTGCTATCATTGCCGATGGTACAGTTATATAACTAACTATATTTAAACACCAGGGAAAAGGTTGTCCGCTCAAATGGTATTGAGTTGACCTCTACATTTCCCTGGTGCATTTTCATAATGTTACGGGTAATGGTAAGACCTATGCCTGAACCATTCTTCCTGGTCGTGTAAAATGGCACGAAAATCTTGTCGATCAAATCCTGATCTACACCCTTTCCATTGTCAGTCACATCAATCAGTAATTTATTAGCTTCAAGCCGGTAACTGATTGTTATCAGTGCCTGAGATATACCTTCTACAGCGTGAATACTGTTAGTCACCAGATTGATCAGTGCCTGCTCAATCAATTTAAGATCAAGTTGAAGTGTAATCTTTGATGAAGTTTGTTCCACATTCAATACAATATTTTTCTCTCTTGCAAATGGCTGCATCAGGATTTTCATGTGCTTCAGGATTTCACCTATAGCATGTGTTTCCAGACTTGGCGTCGGCAGTTCCGCAATAAGGCGGTAGTCCTTGACAAAATCAAGCAGCCCTTCCGATCGCTTTTTGATGATCTGTAAAGCTGGTCTCAGATCCTCCAGATCTTCGGCATCCAGGAAATCCTTATTCATCACCATTGTGCTGACCGTATCTGAAAGCGAGCTGATCGGGGTAATGGAATTTAGGATTTCATGGGAAATCACGCCGATCAGCCTGTTCCAGGCTTCAGCTTCCTTCTGCTCAATTTCGTCCTTAATGTTCTGAAAGCAGATGATAAAATAGTCTTTGGAATAGAGATTTAAGGGAATAACTTCTGTAGACAGCTGGATCAGCTTATCCTGTATCTTAAGTTCTACGAACCTTTTTCCGCCTTGCTGTATACGATCAATCTCCTGCGTAAATGCCGGTAAGTGGTTTTTTATCCTGTGCCAGTATTTATAGGTCGGAACCTGTAGAAGCGCGCTTGCAGACTGATTAAAGAACACAATTTCTGAAGGATCTGTTTCCGAAGGCGCCTTTTGGACAACAATAACCCCAACAGGAACCTGTTCCAGGATGGTTCTGATCAACTGAAACATGGAGTCTTTCTCGAGCTGTATATCTTTATTTGCCTTTAAGATATCTTGAAACGATTGGTATAATTCAGGAAAGCCTCCCTTCGTTGCTTTGTTTTTAAAATTCAGCGTGCTGTCTCTTGTCTTAATGGCGATGACAAACCTTTTGATATCTTCCCTGATTTGATTGATAAAAAAATACATGTTGAGGACGACGCAAATCATCAGAATCCCCAGACCACCCATACTGAAATACAATTGGGTATTTCGGATCAGATATACGAGTAATATGCCCATTGCATTAATAACCAGCAGGTAGATGAGCAGTCGGAATGTAAAGCGCTGAAAAAACATTAGAGATCAAATTTTTCTATGCGGCGATATAATGCCGCACGAGTTAAACCGAGTTCTGCTGCGGCTCTGGAAATATTTCCTTTATGTTTGTCGATGGCTTTCTGTACCATCATTTTTTCCATCTCTTCCAGGCCCATATCCATCTGAATTGCCGGTGCGCCACCAAATTTCTGTGGGCTGAGTTGCAAGTCCGCCGCACTGATCTCATGACCGTCGCTCATAATGACTGCCCGTTCCACTACGTGTTGTAGCTCACGGACATTACCGGGCCAATGGTAGCTCAGTAGCATAGAGGCCGCAGGGGCATCAAATCTCAATACGCCCTTGTGGTACTTTGTGTTGAATGATTGCAGGAAATGTTCAGCAAGAAGGAGAATGTCATCGCCGCGTTGTGCAAGACTTGGCAGCACGAGTTCAACAGTATTGATTCTGAAGAGTAAATCCTGGCGGAATGTTCCTTTGGTAACCATATCATTGAGTGGCATATTAGTAGCGGTAATTAGCCTCACGTTGATCTTCCTTTCTTTATTTTCACCCAAACGTGTCACCGTCCTGTTTTGAAGCACACTTAATAGCTTCGCCTGCAGCGGTAACGAGAGATTGCCAATTTCGTCAAGGAAAATAGTGCCGCCTTCAGCCATTTCAAACCTTCCAGGTTTATCATCTTTAGCATCGGTAAAAGCCCCTTTAGCATAACCGAACAACTCACTTTCAAAGAGGTTGTCATTCAGCGAACCCAGATCGACATGCATGAATAGCTGATTTTTCCGCAGAGAATGTTTGTGGATCTCATAGGCAAAAACCTGTTTTCCAGTACCATTTTCGCCAAGAATGAGCATGTTTGCATCTGTGGGTGCTACTTTAAGTAGCGTCCGTTGCAGATCTTTGATCGGTTCTGCATGACCAACAATATGTTCAAACTGTCTGGCTATATCTTTTTGAATAGAAGAATTGATCTTCTCCAATTTTTTGACTTTTCGGGTTGACTGCCGTAGTTTTGAGGCCGCTGAAATCGTTGCGAAAAGCTTTTCATTTTCCCAGGGCTTCAGGATGAAGTCTGTCGCACCCTTTTTGATGGCCTGAACTGCCAGTTCGACATTGCCATACGCTGTCATGAGAATGACTACATAATCTTTATCGATAGAGAGGATGTGCTCTAACCAGTATAGTCCCTCACGGCCGTCGCTGGCACCTTTCTGGTAATTCATATCCAGCAGGATAATGTCCACCTCGTTTGTACTGAGGAGGACATTAATTTCTTTTGGTGATTTGCAGGTTACGATTTGCCTAAAATGCTGTTTCAGAAAAAGACGTGCGCTCACTAAGATGTCGTCATCATCATCAATTACTAAAATTGTCGATTCAATCATGGCTGTAGAATTTATTCAAAAATAAGATAAAGAATGTATGCTAGCTTTTTTACTGTCCGTTAACGGACATATTATTTTATTTTTTTGTCTGTCTGTTTGCATTCCGGTGCTTTATCTTTGGCTATGCAAAAGATGTTTCAGGATCAAATGGGTCGCGAGGTTCTTATTACGTATCCACTAAAAAGAATTATCTCACTGGTGCCGTCGCAGACTGAACTGCTGTTTGATCTGGGGTTAAACGTTGAGATCATTGGCCTGACTAAGTTCTGCATTCATCCAGAGGCTGTAGTTAGTGGCAAAACCAAGGTCGGAGGGACTAAAAAGCTCAGGCTCGACGTTATCCGAAGCTTAAAGCCAGACCTGATCATTGGGAATAAAGAAGAAAATGAAAGAGCGGATATAGAAGTGCTCATGGCTGAATTTCCAGTCTGGATGAGTGATATTAGTAATTTGGAGGCAGCTAAGACAGCAATTGCCGGAATTGGTAAAGTTGTAGACCGGGAACCCGAGGCTGCTTATCTGAATCATTTGATTACAGCCGGTTTTAACGACCTGCAAGTATTGGCATTGCAGCAGGGAATAGACAAAAAGGTAGCTTACCTCATTTGGAAGGATCCGTACATGCTTGCCGGACGGAATACTTTCATCAATGATATGCTTGCCATCAATGGATTGCGTAACGTGATAGTGGATGAAAGATATCCTGAAGTTACACTGGAGTTGCTTGCTTTGATGAAGCCCGAATTGATCCTGTTGTCTTCAGAACCTTATCCTTTTAAAGAAAAACACGTCCTTGAAATCAAGGAACGGATTCCCGGAGCCCGCGTATTGCTGGTAGATGGAGAGATGTTTTCCTGGTATGGCAGCAGGCTCGTTAAAGCCGTGCAATACTTCTTTAACTGGCAGAAAGAATTGATTTAAATGCGAGTCGATACAAGTCAGGTATATAAAGATTGCGATGGGGAAGACATTCGCTAAAATTTTATTTGCCTATAAATAAAATGCTTACCTCTTTTTTAATAAAATAAGTTGGAAACCTTTTCCAAAAGCCGAAAGATTCTGTATCTTTGCAGTCTTATAAAAATCCTAACTGCGGATGTGGCGTAATTGGTAGCCGCACCAGACTTAGGATCTGGCGCTTCACGGCGTGGGGGTTCGAGTCCCTTCATCCGCACTAAAGATTCCTCCGTTGAAATTCGGGGGAATTTTTTTATTAAAGAATTTGTAACATTTGAACCAAAGAAATGAATATTACACAGGAAAAAATTGACGCCTTAAACGCAGTTGTAAAAATCAAAATTGCGCCTGCTGATTATACAGAAAAGGTTGATAACTCGATAAAAGAACAAGCAAAAAAAGCAAACCTTCCTGGTTTCCGCAAAGGAATGGTTCCGGCAGCCCATATCAAAAAGATGTACGGCAAAAGCATCCTTGTTGAAGCAATCAACACCTTGCTTAGCGAAACATTAAATACCTACTTAACAGATAATAAAGTTGAAATCCTTGGTCAGCCTTTACCGGTTCTTGACAACGGAAAAGATTTCAAATGGGATAATACAGATGAATTTGAGTTTGATTACGAACTTGGACTTGCTCCCGCTGTGGAAATCGACATCACATCAAAAAACAAATTCACCGAGTACCAGGTTAAGGCTGACGAGGAAACTTTAGCTTCAAGGATTAAAAACATCCGCAGAAGCTATGGCAAAATGACAAACCCGGAAGTTTCGGCAGACGATGACGTTCTTTATGCCGATTTAGCACAACTTTCTCCCGATGGTTCAGTTTTTGAAGGTGGAATAGCGCATACTGGTTCTATCCGTCTTGACCAGGTTGAAGACAAAAAAATCGTTAAAACCTTAACTGGTTTGAAAAAGGATGATGTGCTGAAACTTGATCTTCAGAAAGCCTTTAACAACAATGAAACAATTATTGCTAAATTGTTAGGTATAGAAGAAGAAGAGGCGAAAGATTTAAAGTCAGAATTCCAGGTAACGGTTAAAAATGTAAACCGTTTAGAGGAAGCTGATTTGAACCAGGAGTTCTTTGATAAAATATTTGGTGAAGGCGTCGTTACTGACGAAGCTGGTTTCACTGCTAAAATCACTGAAGAAGTGGAAGGCATGTTCAAACAGGATGCAGATCGCAAACTGCAGAACGACATGTACACACAGATTCTGGAAAGCGTAAACATTGAATTGCCTGATGCCTTTTTGAAAAAATGGTTGAAAGCAACAAATGAGAAACTGAGCGATGAGGAGCTTGCTGAAGGTTACGAAGATTTTGCTAAAAACCTGAAGTGGACGCTGATCGAAAACAAACTGATCAAAGACAATAACATTGAAATTAAATATGAAGATGTGTTTGCTACTGCAAAGGATCGTTTGGACGCACAATTCAGAATGTACAGTCCTGCGCCAATGCCGGAAGATCAGCTTGGACAGTATACTGCAACTTTCCTGAAAGAGAAAGACAATGCCAACAGGATATTTGAAGAGGTGAAAGCTCTGAAAGTGTTTGACTATATCAAAACTGTTGCGACATTAGAACAAAAGGATATCGCTTATAATAAATTTATAGAGATGAAGTAATTTGTGTAGACAAATTCTTTAGTACTAATTTATCATGAGGCGGCTTTCAACAGGCCGCCTTATTTATATCCCGATACCAAATTTTACAATACCACAATAAATTAGCAACTTAGTTTGATTACTATTGAATTACTAACACAGAAATTTTATACACATGAATATAGATAAAGACGAATTTAGAAAATATGCCGTTAAACATCATCGTATTAATGGTTTAAACGTAGACCGTTTTATTGGTGCAACCAATAATTCGCCTAAAAGCATGACTCCTTACATCATCGAAGAACGCCAGCTCAATGTAGCGCAGATGGATGTGTTCTCCCGTTTGATGATGGACCGTATTATTTTCCTTGGTGATGCAATTCACGATGGAAATGCCAACATCATTCAGGCACAATTGTTATTTTTGCAGTCGACAGACAATAACAGGGATATTCAGATCTACATCAATTCACCAGGTGGTTCGGTTTATGCAGGTTTGGGTATTTATGATACCATGCAATATATTACACCAGATGTAGCTACGATCTGTACAGGTATGGCGGCATCAATGGGTGCGGTATTACTTGTTGCAGGTGCAAAAGGTAAACGTGCTGCATTGCCACACTCACGTGTGATGATCCACCAGCCTTCAGGTGGTGCACAGGGTGTAGCATCAGATATGGAGATCAACCTGAGAGAGATGCTTAAACTGAAAAAAGAATTGTACGATATCATCTCTAATCACTCAGGCCAGACTTACGAATGGGTTGAAAAAGCTTCAGACAGAGATTACTGGATGAAAGCTGACGAAGCAAAAAGCTTCGGAATGATTGATGAGGTGCTAGGCGCACACAACAAATAAAATAATGGCTAAACAAAACAAAGAGTCCCGCTGCTCTTTTTGCGGCTCAAGTAAGCAGGATACGCTGATGCTGATCGAAGGACTGGATGCATTTATCTGTGATAAATGTGTTGCCCAGGCCAATCAGCTGGTATTGCAGGAATTTGGCAGCCAGAAGAATAAAGATGCTGATGCTTCGCTGACGCTACTTAAACCTCTGGAGATCAAACAACATATTGATCAATACGTGATTGGTCAGGATGATGCAAAGAAAGTGCTTTCTGTAGCGGTATACAACCACTACAAACGCTTAAGTCAGAAGATCAATCAGGATGATGAGGTTGAGATTGAAAAATCAAACATCATGCTTGTTGGAGAAACAGGAACAGGAAAAACTTTGCTGGCTAAGACCATTGCCAAGATCCTTCATGTACCTTTTTGCATCTGTGATGCAACAGTACTGACGGAAGCTGGGTATGTGGGAGAAGACGTAGAAAGTATATTAACCCGATTACTGCAGGCTGCTGATTATGATGTAGCTTCTGCAGAACGCGGTATTGTATATATTGATGAGGTTGATAAAGTTGCCCGCAAAAGTGACAACCCATCAATTACCAGGGATGTTTCTGGGGAAGGTGTACAACAGGCGCTGTTAAAGATCCTGGAAGGTACAGTAGTAAACGTTCCGCCTCAGGGTGGTCGTAAACACCCTGATCAGAAAATGATCCCTGTAAACACCAATAATATTCTGTTTATCTGCGGAGGTGCCTTTGACGGTATCGAACGTAAGATTGCAAACAGATTGCGTACGCAGGCGGTTGGTTACAAAGTAAAGAAAGATGACGCAGAACTTGATCTGAAAAATCTGTACAAGTACATCACACCACAAGATCTTAAATCTTTTGGTCTGATTCCTGAACTGATCGGTAGGGTGCCGGTGTTAACGCACCTGAACCCATTAGATAAGGAAGCATTGCGTAATATTCTAACAGAACCTAAGAATTCACTGCTGCGTCAGTATGTGAAACTGTTTGAATATGAGAATGTAAAACTTGTTTTTGAAGATGAGGTCCTTGATTTTATCGTAGATAAAGCCATGGAATATAAGCTGGGGGCACGTGGACTCCGTTCCATCTGTGAAGCGATCATGCTCGATGCGATGTTTGATATTCCTTCAGACAGTACTGTCAAGGAACTGCACATCACGCTCGACTACGCGCTCGAGAAGTTTGAGAAAGCCGATTTTAAAAAGCTTAAAGCTGCATAAATTAATCCCCGGTTTGCCGGGGATTTTTTTTAACTTGTTTTTTTACAGGGGCAGCCCGCAACAACGAATAATTAACAAAAGGAGAAATATATGAACGAAGAAAAAGACGTAAAAAAAGACGAGGCTATCGTAGCAAAAGCCAAAAAAGTAAAAGAAGTAGAATCTCCGGTAAAATCAGGACTGAAATCTAAAGAAGAAATTGTTAAAAACTGGCTTCCGCGTTATACCGGCAGACCGCTTGAAGATTTTGGGCAATATATCCTACTGACCAACTTCAGTAAATATCTGCAGATGTTCTCAGAATGGCATGACAATGCACCTATAATGGGTTTGGATAAACCAATGCAAAGTGTTACAGCAAATGGTATCACCATCATCAATTTCGGTATGGGAAGTCCGCTGGCAGCTACAATGATGGATCTATTAACAGCAATAATGCCTAAAGCGGTACTGTTTTTAGGAAAATGCGGGGGCTTAAAAAAGAAGAACCAACTTGGTGATCTGATCCTGCCAATTGCAGCGATTAGGGGAGAAGGAACATCCAATGATTACCTGCCTGCCGAAGTGCCTGCATTACCTTCATTTGCATTGCAGAAAGCTATCTCTACTACTATCCGTGACCATTCCAGGGATTACTGGACTGGAACATGTTATACCACAAACCGCAGGGTTTGGGAACATGATAAGGAGTTTAAAAAATACCTGAAAACATTGCGTGCGATGGCTGTTGATATGGAAACCGCAACTATTTTCACCACCGGATTTGCCAATAAAATTCCCACCGGTGCGTTACTGCTGGTTTCTGATCAGCCAATGATTCCTGAGGGTGTTAAAACTGCTGAAAGTGATAGCAATGTGACAACCACCTATGTGGAGACCCATCTTAAGATCGGTATCGACTCACTGAAACAAATGATCAATAACGGTTTAACGGTGAAACACCTTAAATTCTAGTTCTACCGGATTACCAACTATGTTGTTTTGATTAATCCCGGGCGTTTCGCTCCGGATAATCAAATAACAACATGGTTCCTGTGTGCATGCTAACTTCTGCCCAGCTATCCGCATCAAAACTGATAACTACAACACCTGCCGTTGGCATATCGTAGACGTCGGCATCCGTAAGTTCCAAAGCGAGCATCGAAATCCCTGGATTATGCCCAAACATAGCCGCCCTCTCTGAACGATCCGGAATAGCATTTAGTGCCTTTAACAATGCCTTTGCACTTGCTTCATAGATAGCAGCATTTGTTGTGATTGATGCTTCGTCCATTCCCAATACGCCTGCAAAGATCTGGCACGTTTCCAGTGCCCTGGCCGCCGGACTGCTCAATAAATAATCAGGAAGCAGATTTTTTACTTTTAATCTTTCTGCCATTTCAGCAGCATTATTTCTGCCCCGGTCCGTTAACTTACGTTGAAAGTCATTGCTGTCCGGACGCTGGTTTTCAGCTTTTCCGTGTCTGACAAGAATTAGTTGTTTAGCCATGGTTTAAATGTTGATATACTTTATCCAGAATCTGCGCTTCGGGGAGGTTATTCATGCAGGCGAAATCACCGCGATAGCATGGTATGTTCCCATATACAGAACAAGGCCTGCAGTACAGATCAATCTGCACGGTATCTTCCAGCTGCTGTCCATAGCCTAAAAACCCTGTAAAAGGATGTGTTGCACCCCAGATACTGACTACAGGCACATTTTTTAATGCAGCCATATGCATACCCGAAGAGTCCATACTGATCATCAGCCTCAGTCTGGCAATCAGTTCCAGTTCTTCAGACAGACTCATTTGTTGTATAACAGATTTGATGTTCGGATGTTTTGTTTCCCAGTTGGCTGCGATCTGAGCTTCCTCATCAGAGCCTCCAAATATAAAGAGCTGATAGCCTTGAGCGGCCAGTTGCAGAACAACTGCTTCCATTTTATGCAGTGGGTATACTTTCTGAAGATGCTGGGCAAATGGACTCACACCAATCCAGGTATTTGCCGGGTTTTGGATATTCTGTTTTTGCTGAAGGGCAAAGGGAAATTCCAATGCAGAAAATACGTCAGCATACCGTTGAATGGTCTGCTTAAGTGGTATCAATTCCTTGTGCAGTTTGCGCGTAAGTTTTTTCTTTTCATCCCTGCCCTTATCTAACCTTCGGATGCGTACACCGGTAAGGAAAAGTAAAATGCATAGGATGGTGCTCCGCAGATTATTATGTAAGTCGGCTACATGCGTAATGCGTTGTTTACGCAGTTCCAGAAAGAGTTTGAGTAAGCCCAGGAATCCCTTATGCTCCGTTTTAGGTGCAAATGGATGAAATTTAAGGTCTGGGATACCATTGAAAAAAGGTTGAAATAGCGAACGACTGACCAGGGTGACTTTTATCTCTGGATATACCGATCTGAAATCCCGAAGAACTGCTGCCGACATGGCTACATCGCCCATCGCCGAAAATCGGATCACCAGGATATGTCCGGCCTCAGCCATCGCTTATTTAGCGTTATATAATACGGGGTTCAGCGTTGGATCATTGTACATTTTCATCTGTTTGTAGACTCTCATATATTTATGGCCGCTTTTGATATCTTCAATCAATTCGTCCAGGCTATTGGATAGATCTGTACGCTGATTCAGCAGGATGTTTAATTTAAGTGTAGTTGCCTCTATATGTTCCTGACTTGCGCCGCTTCTCAGCGTTTCCTCCTGCATATGGACGATCTTTAAAGCAAGGATACTCAGGCGATCTACTACCCATGCAGGGCTTTCCGTA
>Ga0247815_10002590_pt1 | contig 13342 bp, 14 predicted proteins | sample UWRJL194509B1_FD_181014 | JGI IMG/M metagenome (GOLD analysis project Ga0247815, IMG submission 181014) | Plant litter microbial communities from Arlington Agricultural Research Station in Wisconsin, United States - UWRJ-L194-509B-1 | ecosystem: Environmental > Terrestrial > Plant litter >... | reverse complement strand
GGAGTCGGTCGCCTCCGAGATTCGCGCCGAAGCACTCGAGCGATTCGGCGTCGAGCCGACCTTCTACGGCGACCCGAGCCAACCCGCTCACATCGCCCAGGTACGCGCCAACACCGGCGCCAACTTCCTGCCCGCCGCCAACGCCGTCGAGGACGGCATCATGAGCGTCGCGGCGCGCCTCTTCGTGCAGACGTACGACGCCCCGTGCCGCAGCCATGCGCGCAAAGGGATCGACCTCGAATGTCGCGTGTGCCGGACCTTCCGGCGCCCACGTATGTTCGTGTCGAAGAAGTGCGTCAACCTGATTCGCGAGATGGGCCTCTACCGGCGCAAGCGCGACTCGAAAAACCGAGACCAGTTTCACGACTCGCCCGAGAAGGTGAACGACGACGCCTGCGACTGTCTCCGGTACCTGACCCACAGCCGCTTCGGCAAGCCGACGTTCGCGCCCCACATGGTCGACGAGCCCATCACGAACTGATTGCACCATGCAGCTAACACTCCTCGATCAGAAACATCCGGAGTGGGACGCCGAGTCATGGGCCGACAACCTGGCTCTGTACGAGGGTGGCGACAAGTTCCGCAAGCGCATCAACCGCTTCCTTCCCATGAACCCCATGGAGACGGCGGAGATGTTCGCCAACCGGTGCGCTCACGCGAAGTACCGGAGCTACATCGGCAGCATCGTAGACTTCCTGACGGGGTCGATGTTCGAACAGAGCTTCAGCGCCAACGCTGCCGACAAGTCCGCGCTGGAGGAATTCTACACGGACTTCCGCGACAACTGCGACGGCCAGGGCACGGACATGGCCGACTTCCTTCGTGCGCGATTCGTCGCCGCGATGATGGCGCCGCGCTCGTTCTGGGTCTGCGAGATGGTGGCCGTTCCGGACCTTCCGGAAGGTGCTTCCCTCGCCGACTTCAAGCGCGAGGTCGGCACCGGATCGCTCCGCCTCGTGGGCGTCGATGCCAGCTCGGTCTACGACTGGAAACTGGGCAGCGACGGCCGCTACGACTGGGTCATCGTGCACTCTCTCGAGTGCGACCGCGCCGACGTGTTCGGCTCGCGCAAGATGGTCACGGAGCGCTGGAAGCTGTACGACCGAGAGACGGTCCGCGAGTGGACCCTGGTTTACGAAAAGGGCCAGCGACCATCCGGCGCCGAAGCCGTCGCGGTCGAGTCGATGCAGCCCACGCCGCACGGCTTCACGAGCTGCCCGGTGCTCTCGCTCGGATTCCCGCCCGGCCTCCGGCTCGTGGAGCGTCTCCGCGACGCGCAGCTCTCCCACTTCGAGAGCGACGCGGCGCTGCGCCACACGCTGCGGATGACGGCCTACGCCATGCCGTACATCTCGAGCGACCAGCCGAATCAGGACAAGCCCCAGCGCATGGGTGCGGGTCACTTTCTCATGCTGACCGGCGGCGCGAAGGCGGGCTTTCTCGAGCCACAGGGCTCGGCCGCTTCGCTGCTCGCGACCAAGGTCGACTCCGACCGGCAAGAGATCTACCGCCTCGCCCACCAGATGGCTCTTGGCATCGACAACAACGCGTCGGCCGTCGGCCGTAGCGCCGAGTCGAAAAGCGTCGACTCCAAGTCGAGCAACACCATGCTCGACGCCTGGGGCGCCGCGATTCGCGAGTCCGTCAAGGCCATCTACGACCTCATCTCTGCCGCCCGTGTGGACGGCAAGGAGTGGACCATCGAAGGCTTCGACAGCTTCGACACGGTGGACCTTTCGCTGCTCCTGGAGGCCTCGCTCCAGGTCGACTCCGGAAGCTCGATTCCCAGCCCGACGTTCAAGCGTGAGCTGGGCAAGCGCATCGCGAACAAGCTCCTTCCCGACCTCTCCGCGGCCCTCAAAGAGAAGATCGAAAAGGAGATCGACGCGAACGTCTCCGACGAGCCAGACCCGCTCGCCGAAGAGATGAAACTGGCGCGTGAAGCGGCAGCGCGAGTCGGTGCCCCTCCGCTCGGCGCACCACCGCCCGGTGGTGAGGTGTGATTCGCGAGCGTCTCGCGCGGTCCCTGCTCGCCACGGAGAGCCGCATGCGAGTTGAACTGGAGGCGGCGGCCAAGAACCATCTCCGGTCGCTCTACATCGCCACCGGCGAGTCTGCGCCTGGAGCTAACGGGCTCTACCGCGCCGTCTCTCGACAGTCTCGAGCGTTCGAAGCCGAGTCGAGGGGCATCATCCTCGCCGGCCGCGGCAGGGCGCGAGACACCTCGCTCCTGCTCGTGTCGGCCCTGACCGCGGGCATGGCGCTCGGCGCCGTCGACGACCTCGACAACGCTCGCGCCGAGCTTGCCGCGCGCGGGCTCGCACAGGCCTTTTCCGGCGTCTCCATCGGCACGTTCGGGGCTTGGCTCCTGTCCGGCAAGCCGGCGCCCGCCAAGGCCATCCCAGACGCGTTCCGGCGGATCCCTTCCGCCGTCGAGCGCACCGCTTCGACCGAGAATTCCAACGCGTTCAACGGCTCGCTCCGCCTCGTCGCTGCCAACCTCAACGCCCAAGGCCTGGACTGGGAATGGGACGCGGCGCTCGACAAGCGGACGTGTTCGGTGTGTCGCGACCTACACGGCAGCGTGACCGTCAACGGCGCGTTCCGAGACGGACTTTGGCCCGGCTCCGTGCATCCACGGTGCCGATGCATCGCGTGGCCAAAGACCACCATCCGGGCGCAAGCCCGCACAGCAGCCTGAAGGAAAACCATCATGAATTTCGTCATCTGTACCGAGGCCATGGACTCCAAAGTCCGCTTCTCCGGCACCGTCGCCGAGGCGCGCGTCGCCGCGCAGAACCAGGCCAACATCTGGGGCCGTCACGCCAAAATCGTGTACGCCGACAACCCCCCGAACTCGAACCCGCTCGTGCAGTCGGGCGTGAACCCGAACGACGTCAAGGTCGAGCGCTTCACCCCGGCCGGCGTCTCTCCGACGTTCACGAGTCTCACTCCCGCTACCGGCAGCATCGCCGGCGGCACCGCGGTCACCTTCAAGGGAAGCCGCGTGGACCAGGGCGCGACGTTCGTTCTCGGCGGCACCCCCGTCACGAACCTCAAGCGCGTCGACAGCGAGACCTACACCTTCACGACCACGGCCCAGACCGCCGGCGCGAAGTCGCTGGTCATCACCAACCCCGACGCGACCACCATCACCCAGGCTTCGGCCTTCACCTACGCGTGATGCAACCATCGGCGACCTAGGTCGCCAGAGCGCTTGTTCGTAGCGCGCTGCCGGTGGAAGCCCGGCGCCCATCACCGCCACCCTGGCGGCACGTGACACTCGCGCACGATCCAGCGAGAACGCCCACATCGAGCGATTCGATGCACCGGCCCGTGCACAATGCACAGACCAGGAAGAGACACCGCATGTTCACCGAAGAGCAACTCGCCGCCATCAAAAAGACCGTCGAAGATCAGATCGCCGGCACGCTGAACACGACCCTGAATCAGGCCGTCACGTCCCACCTGAAGCGTCTCGAGGGCAAGCTTGCCACCGACACCCAGGCTGCCGTGAACGCCGAGGTCGAGAAGATCCGCGTCGAGATGGAAAAGAACAGCGGAGGCTCTCCTCCCCCCGCCGGCCAGCAGCAGCCGCCGGCCGGTCAGAACCATGGCGGACTCGGCCTCTCTCCCGAAGCGGAAAAGCGCATGAAGATGCTGGAAGAGCAGAACACCAAGCTCGCCAAAGAACTCGAGACCGGGAACGCCCAGCGCGCCGCCGCCGAGAAGCGAGCCCGCGAACAGGCCGCCAACTCGCGCATTCTCAGCGCGCTCGACGCCGGCAAGGTGAAGCCCGAAGTCCGAGAGCTTCTTGCCACCACGTGGCAGGCCAACGGCCGCGTCACCTACGACGCCGACGGCAACCCGCTCCTGAAGATTCGCAAGGCCCAGTACGCCGGCGGTCTCGAAGAGGACGTCGACGTCCCGCTCGAAGACGGCCTGAAGCACTGGCTCGGCACCAAAGACGCGGAGCCCTACCTCCCCCCGCCGTCCAACCACCGCCACCCGGCGCCCGCCCCCGGCGGCCGCGTCCCTGCGCCGTTCGCGCCGCCCCCGCGCATGCCGACGCAGCAGCAATCGAACGGGCGACCCGCGCCCTTCAACGAGGATGCCGCCGCGCGCGTTGCTGCGTCGGTGCTCCTCGGCGACTCCGAACTGTTCACCCACGACTGACCCCCGCCGTCCCCGCGTGAGCGGTCGGCCCTGAAAGAAAGAAGCACCTCACATGGCAATGACCACCCTTGGTCTCATCGTCCTCACCCAGCCGTTCATCGACGGTATTCAGGGTCAGATCAACCGCTCCTCGACCCTGCTCAGCACTCTCCAGGTGCAGGCCGGCGCGGGCGCAAACCTCGCCTGGATCGCGAAGGGTGACGGCGCTGCGGCCCGCACCCACGAAGAGGGTCAGGACGCCGACGAGCTGACCCACGACGGGCAGCAGCAGGCGGTCCTGCCGTGGGGCGAGTACGACTCGGCCTTCGGCATCTCCGACCTCGCGGTCGCCGCCGCCGGCTCGAGCCAGAGCCCGGCCGAGAACATCGCCCTTTGGGGTTCCGAGATGCTCTCGCACATCGAGATCCTGACCTCGACCGAGAACAAGCATCTGTTCTACGGCACCGGCAACAAGCGCATCGTCTCGCTCGACGAAGCCATCGGCAAGGACGACAACGTCTACGCCAGCATCGACCGCGGCAACGCGGCCAACGCGTTCTGGCGCCCGAACGTGTTCGATGCCGGCGTCCCCACCGTCATCACCCGCGACGTCATCCGCGGCGACCTCGCTCGCTGCGCCAAGCGCGGTGGCAGCCGTCCCGACCTCGCCATCTGCTCGGTCGAGGCCTTCCAGGCCCTCAGCCGGATGTTCGACGACAAGCTCCAGATCACCCTCGACGGCCTGCCCACGGCTCGCGGTCGAATCGTGCTCGAAGGCGGCATCGACGGCATCCAGTTCGGCTCCACCATCTTCATCGAAGACAAGGACGCCAGCGCCACCGAAGGCGAGACCGAGGCGAGCATCTTCTACCTCAACACCCGCCACATCCGCCTCCGGTACCTCCCGGTGCTGGACGCGATGACCCGTCAGCGCGCCGAGCAGCGCGTCGGCACCGACGGCTTCCGCGACATCCCGCTGGGCATCGCGGTGAAGAAGCTCCCCGACACGGGCCACGCCGAGAAGGCCATGGTCTACAACAAGATCCAGCTCCAGATTCTGCGGCCGAACGCCATGGGCGTGCGCCGCAACTTCAAGCTGGCCCCCTGAACTGACTAGCGGGTAGAGCCGGCGCCACCACGGCGCCGGCTCCTCGCTTGTCTCTCACCCTCACCACACCGCACGGGAGCAGCAGCACATGGCGAAGTTCAAGAACGACACGAAGGACACCTACGACAAGGACGGCAAGACCCTCCTGACCCAGAAGCACACGGTCAAGTTCACCGTGCAGAAGAAGGTTTACGAGGTCAAGCCTGGCGAGACCGTCGACATCCCCCGCGAGCACGAGTCCTTCGTGCGAAGCCGCGGCATCGCGCTCACCCTCGCCGACGGCGAGAGCTACGCCGAGGACGGCCCGGCGCTGAACCACAGCGGCCCTCGCACCGTCGGCAGTCAGCCGGGCTTCGCCGGTGACGTCGACGCCGCCGCGGCCGACGCCAACGCCAAGGCTTCCGACGTGAAGGCGACCGAACCCGAGCAGGGCGCTCGTCGGCAGGGGCGCTAAGTGGCCCTGACCGCGGAAGAGCGCGCCCAGGTTCGCATGTACCTGGGCTATCAAGACCCCGCGGTCTTTCCCCGGACTTGGGGCTATGCGGTCAACTCGTCTCTCGAGACGAACATGGACCGCATCGGCCCCGAGACCGAGGCCCTTGTCCGCAAGGTATTGCTTCAGCTCAAAGCCATCGACGACGGCGTCTACGGCGACGGCGCCGGCAACGGCGGCGCGATTGCCCAACAGGGCATCAAGCAACTCGGCAACGGCGAAATCGAGTGGTTCGCCGGCGGCGCGGCCACCGCGCGCCTCGCCTTCGTGGCGGGTCTCGTTCAGCGCCTCGCCAACCTGCTCGGTGTCCAGAACCTGAGCGCCGCGGGCAGCGGCAGCTCGCATCCGATCCCTCTCGCCTGAGACCCTGAGCCATGTCGATCATCGAAGACGTCAAGCCAATTATCGACGAGGGTCGAGCATCCATCGACGACGTTGGCTTGCGTCTGTTTCGGGTCTACGTGCGCACCACCGACTGGACCGGAGAGCGCACCGGGCTCGACACGAAAACGGTCGCCATCAAGGAACTCGCCGTGGCGCGCGGCGCGCGCCCGAAGGTGCGCCAGATCCCCGCCGACCGAGTCGTGGCCGCCGGGTTCGAACTGGGCACCACGGTGTTCGACGTGACCGTCACGCCAGCCTACGACGGCGGCGGCATCACACCCGAGGACATCGCGCCCGGGCCGGCCCCCGACGGCGTGCGCCGCGAGGTCCAGTATCTGATCTACGGACAGGGCTACGAAGCCGGCGTCATCTGCGAGCTTGTCTCGCTGGACGTGGGTAGCCCGTTTCGCCTCACCGCTCGACTGCGCTCCACCGGCGCGAAGGTGTAATCACCATGCATGTCAGGTTCCGTGTAGACGTCACCGACTTCGACCGGGACCTGACCAAGCGCCTCCGGCGCTTCGAACGTCTCACGAGCCAGGCTCTTGCCGCGACCGCGGAAGAGGCCATCGTGGGCGCGCGCCGGACCACGCTCTTTCGTGACATCACCGGCAAGCTGCGAAGCGCGATGCTCGCGGTGCCCAAGAACTTTTTCCTGGTCCAACTCCAGGCCAACACCAGGTATGCGAGCTACGTCCACGACGGCACGAAGGCTCACACCATCGAAGCCAAAAACGGCGGGTTCCTGCGCTTCCAGGTCGGTGGCCGATGGGTCGCCGTGCGCAAGGTCCAGCACCCCGGAACCACCGCGCGGCCCTTCCTGAAAGACGCGGCCGACAACGCGATGGCCGACCTCCAACACCGCATCGAAGACGCGACAGAACGGGCCTTCAACGAATGAGCTTCTCCCACGGCGCCGTCAAGTTCCCGCTCTTGGTGGGCACGGGTCAGACCCTGCTGCGGCAGGTGGACCCGACCATCTTCTTTCTGATCGACTTTTTCCGCTGGGCCATCCGTCACTACGCCGGCGAGAAGTTCGTGTCCGCCGCTCAGAACGCTGGCTTGACCGATATCGACGACGCCGTGCGCGCGACGAGCGCCATGGACCCGGTGCCCTACCTGCTCCAGTCGCACATGCGCTTTCCGTTCCTCGCGGTGTACCGAACCGATGCGGAATTCGAAGAACGCACGATGACGCGGCGGCAGGACGCCTCGACCATCGTCGTGGCCTACGTGCTGCCGCCGATGGTTCCGTCTCAGGCCGAACAGGTAGCGCCCATCACGAAGGCCATCGCGAGCATCATCGACCGAATGGTCGTCTCGCTGGGCGATCCACTCTACGCGCCGCCAGGGTTCAGCATGGGCGACTCGATTGCGCGCACCGAGATTACCGGCCTGTCCGACCTCGACGTCGTGCGCTCCGACTTCGGCTCGTGGCCCGGCGGCAAAGACCTCTACTTCCCCGCGGTCGTGCTGACCCTGTCGGCAGTCGAATCGTCCAACTACGATCTGGCCGACCTGCCGCCCTTCAACTCGGCCGCCGCGGACGTCGGCGACGGCATCTCGTACGGCGCCACGGAGATGCCTCTACAGCTCCTCGCGGTTTCGCCCCAGAGCGGAACGCGAGCCGGCGGCGAAACGGTCACCTTGACCACCCTGCGCGCCCGCACGGGGACCACGGTGACTTTCCAGGGCCAGGCCGCGACCGTGCTCGACATCGCCGCGGACGGCACGAGCGTCACGGTGCGTGCCCCGGCGCTCGCGCCCCAGTTCGCTGGGTACCCCACCAACTTCCCCGCCGATGTGACCATCGTCGGGCTGGATGGGCAGTCGTTCCGGCTGCCTGCATCATACATCTACCAGGCGTAGGAGCCCACAAATGCAGAAGACTCTGAAAGTGCGCGCCACGGGCGACGCGCTCGTGCTCGACCTCGAATCGATGGAGGCCGGCGTGCGCAAGTTCGTGGGCCGCAAGTTCGTGACCACGCCGGATGGACGCCACGGCTTCGAACTGGAAGGCAACGGCTCCGCCGAGCTTCCGAACACCGAAGCCTACCGCTACGCGGTGCGCTGCGGCGACCTCGTGCCGGCGGACCGCGCGACCGCTCAGGAGTGCGGCGTGAAGTGGGTCTCGCCGTCCGCTTCCCGCGCGGAGCCGGAGCCCGAACGGGCGCCCGAGCCCGAGACCACCACCACCGAAGACGCGAAGGGAAACTGATCTACCATGGGTGCAATCATCCTCACCGGAATCGGCTCGTCCGATCCCATTCCCGGCGTGTACGCCGAGACCAACTTTGCCGCGGGCGCCTCGACGGGTGACACCGGTGCGCGCCCCATGGTGTTCTTCGTGAACAAGACCGCCGCCGGTAGTGCGACGGTGAACACGGAGGTCTACGGGCCCGACACCGAGAACCCGCTCTCGAGCGAGGCTCACATGATCGCCCTCGGCGGTCCGGGCTCCGAAGGTCACCGCCTGTTTCGGCGCGTGGCCGACCTGAACAAGACGAACCCGATGTACTGGGTTTTCGTGACCGAGTCGGCTGGCGCGAAGGCGGCTGGCACCATCGTCATCACGGGCACCGCCACGAAGGTCGGCTCTGTCCGGGTCTACGTGGTCGACGACTTCGTCGACGTGCCCATCTCGAACGGCATGACGGCCACCCTCCTCGGCGACGCCGTTGCGGCTGCCGTCAACGCCCGCGCCGAGTGGCCGGTGACGGCCGCCAACGTGACCGGCACCGTGACGCTGACCGCGAAGCAAAACGGCCTGCGCGGAAACTTCATCCGCTACCAGGTCGTGCGCTTCAACGGCGACGGTCTGAGCTTCACCGCGACGACCGACTCGGCACTGGCCAACGGCGCCGCGTCGGACAGCAACACGACCGCCATCGCGACCTTGAAGGGGCGCGGCGACTACTACGTGGTCTCTGCGGCGAACGATGCGACCCAGCTCGGCGCGCTCTCGACCCACATCGCCACCCAGGCGCTGCCGGCCAACGGCAACCCCAAGCGGCTCTTCGCGGCCACCACCGACTCGCTGGCCACGGCCAACGCGCTCGCCATCGGCCTCAATGACCCGCGCGCGGAGCTCCTGTGGCAGTACAAGGGCGTCTGGACCCCGGCGGAGATTGCGGCCCACATGGCCGCCATCTACGCCATGGAAGAGGCCTCCGTGAAGCCGCGCACGAACTTCGCCGGGTACGGTCAGGACGCGCGCACTCAGGGCATCTTCAAGGTGCCGCCGCCGCGCGACAAGACGGCGCGTCCGGACCGCTCCACGGACCTCACGCCAGCCATCCTGAACGGCCTCTCGCCCATCGCCGTCGACGGTCGCGGGGTGCGCTGCTACCTCGTCGACCGCATCACTACGCGGACCCTGAACGGCGCGATTCCGGACTACCGGATCCGCGACGCTCACAAGGTCACCATCTGCGACTACTTCTCGCGCGACTGGGTCACCAAGGTGGCGCTCCAGATGAGCGGAAAGAAGATCGGAGACAACCCGCTGCCGGGCATGAAACAGCCGGACGCGGACGTGGTCACGCCCGACCGCCTCAAGGCGCTCACCATCGGCCTTCTCGACACCTACGACGGCAACGGTCTTCTTCAGGGCGTCCAGCAGACCAAGGATGAAAGCGTCTTCCAGCGCGAGACGGTTCCGACGACTCGAATGAGCGCCCGAATCCCGATTCGCCCCATCGACAACGCCAAGCAATTCCAGCTCGCGCTCGACCAGGTCGCGTAACCGCGCCGCGTGCATAGCGCACGCATCCAAAGCGCCGGCGTCACCACACGGTGACCCGGCGCTTCTTTTTTGGGCCTCGCCCCGCCACAGACTCCACCACGACGAAAGAAACACACCATGGCAGATCCGCAGCTCTACACCGCGCTGTACATCATGATCGACAACGTTCTCCTGGCCGAATCGGTCCAGGTGTCGATGCAGCGCATGTCCAACGCCACCCAGGTTCTCACGATGGCGAAGGGGCTCGCCGGCATCACGCTCGGCGCCGCGATGGCCAACTTCAGCGTCTCGAACGTCATCCCCAGCTCCGACTACGAGATGGACATGGGACAGGCCATCCTGACCGGCAAGGTCATCGAATTCACGTTCATCGGCCCCGGCGGCAAACAGGCCGTGTGCAAGGGCTTCGTGACCGAGGACACGAGCGAGCACGGCGTCAACTCCAACGCCGGGTATTCGTTCAGCGGCTTTGCTGCTATGCCTCTGTTCCAGTGAACCCCTACAGGAGCCCCGGAGACATGCCCGAAACCCCGATCAAACCAGGCGCACTCTTCGCGGCCCTCATGGAGATGCCGCGCCCGTTCTCTATCGTGGAGATTCCCCGCAAGGACCCCATCGGCGAGCCGGTGGGGTTCGTGCGGATGCAGGTCCTCACGCAGTCCGAGCGCATGGCCGCGATGGCCGACGCAGAGAAGGTCGTGCGCGACCTCATGAAAGAGGATCTACCGAAGTCCGGAGAGCTCTCCCACGGCTACGTGGACATGCGGTCCAACGAGCTTTCGCTCCAGATTCTACTGCGCGCGTGCCGCGACGTGGACCAGCCCGAGAAGCGCTTTTTCCCGAGCGCTCTCGAGGCGCGCAAGGCGCTCACGGGCGACGAACTGGGCGTACTCTTCTCGAGCTACCTCATCGTCCAGGCAGAGCGCGGCCCCATCGTGTCGCAGATGACCGAGTCCGAGATGGAAGGATGGATCGTGCGTCTCGTGGAGGGGGCGAGCCGCGACCCTTTAGCGCTGCTGTCCTTGGAGGCTCACCAGGACCTGACCATGCTTTTGGCCTGTCGCCTGTACAAGTCTGTGATTGGCACTGGCTCATCTGGCGAGCCTGCCAGCGATACTGCGCCAACCATCGATAAAGACGACTGACCAATCTTCATTGATTGACCTAAGAAAGCGAGACTGATCAGTGGCCGTAGCGCGCGTAAACATGCAGGTTGGCGGCATCGCCAACGTCCGTAACGCGTGCCGTTCGGTCAAGGAAGTCGTCTCGAACATGGAGCAATCGGCCTCGAAAGAGGCCGCGCGCTCCGCCGCTGCGCGCGACAAGCTCCAGGCCAAGCTTGCGCACGAGCGCATCAAGTCCGAGGAGCGCGTATCGAAGGAATTCCTACGCCTCGCCGGCGTCGAGGCGAAGGCCGCGGCGATGCTCTCGCGCGAGAAGATTCGCCTCGCCGACAAGACCGCGCGCGAGCGCGTGAAGGCCGAAGAGAAGGCGAACCGCGAGATTCAGCGGTCCGCCACCCAGACCGCCAAGTACCTCCAGGACGTGCGCCACCGATCGGCCCAGCAAGCCGGCCGGGACGCCGCCAAGGCGGCCAGCGATGCGTCGCGCGAGGCGTCCACGCGCGCTCGTGCGCTCGGTGGCGAGAAGCGTGGCCTGTTCGGCGCGGCGGGCCGTGGCCTCGGCGCCGTGGCCGGTACCGCGCTTCGCCTAGGCGGCACCGTGGCGGCTCTCGGCGGCGGCTTCGCTGCCGTCGACGTCGTGCGAAACCAGATGAGCAACGAGGCGGCCGCCATCGCACTGTCCAACTCGGCGTATCAGCCGGGCGACAAGAAGCGATTCAGCTCCCGCAAGCTGCTCGAGAGCGCGAGCCGCGTTCAGGGCGACACCGGCGTCGACAAGGGCGAGATTCTCCGCGGTCTCCAGAGCTACGTGGCCCTCTCCGGCAACGCCGACATTCTGAACGACGAGGGATCCGTCTCCCTGTTCGCCAAGATGGCGAAGGGTAGCGGCGCCGACACGGGCGACATCTTCAACTCGGCCGCGGCCCTCAAGAGCCAAAACTCGGGCCTCAGTACGGCCCAGCAGGCCGAGATGCTCCGCAACGTCATCGGCCAAGGTAAGCTCGGCGCCGTGGAGCTCCCCGAGTTGGCGCGCGTGGCTGGCCGCGTCGCCTCCGGCGCGACCGCGTACGCGACGAGCGACACGAACACCCAGGGCGACAACCAGCGCAAGCTGCTCGCGCTGACCCAGATTGCCCGCAAGACGTCCGGCTCCGCCGACGACGCCGCCACCGCCGTCTCTCGCTTCAGCACCGATGTCGCGACCAAGGCGGAGAGTAACAACATGGTCGCCGACGTGTTCGCTGACGCCCACCGCGACAAGAGCGGCAAGATGGTCGGCAGCAAGCTGAAGGATCCGGCCGAGTTGATGGAAGCCTACTTCCTGAAGGCCAACGGCAACACGGTCGCCATGGGCACCGGCGGCCTTGGCCTCGGCGTCGAGTCGGCCAAACTCGCTTCCGCGCTCTCTGGCACGTACGTCGACGCCCAAAAAGCCGCGCTCGCCGGAGGCAAATCGGAAAAGGAAGCCAACGTAATCGGCGCCGCCGCGGTTCGAAAAGAGGTCGAAAAGTACGAGGGTGCAAAGTACACCGACAAGGACGTCGAGGACGACTTCCAGGCGGTCATGAAGTCGAGCACGGAGCGCATGAGTGCCGCCATGCAGAAGATCAACGCCGTCCTCGAAGACAAGGCCGCGCCGTTCATCGAAAAGCTCGCCGGAGCCTTCGAACGCAACGCGCCGAAGATCGAGAAGTTCCTCAACTCCGCCGAGTTCGACCGTCTTCTCGAGAGCGTCAAGAGCCTCGTGAGCTTCTTCGCGGAGCACCCTTTTGCGGGCCTCGCGGGGATCGTCGGCGCTTCGATGACCAAGGAGATTGCGGCCGCTCGCGTGCCGGAGATTCTGAAGCGACTCCTGACCCCGGCGGCAGCCGGCGGAGGCGTCAACGGGCCCATGGCTCCGGTCGGAAAACTCGGCGCCGGCGTCGACAAAGCCATGATGGGCGTCGCCGCCATCGGACTGGGCGCCTCCGCGGGCATGTACCTCGGCGGTCTCGTGAACGAAGGCGCGGACGCCGCGGAGGTCGCTGGCCTCGAAGGCGCGGACGCGAGCGCGGCGCGTTCGGCGCAGATCGCTCGCCTCTACAAAAAGATGGAGAAAGGCGGCTCCGTTTCCACGTCCGACGCGAGCATGCTCGCGACGTCCAAGAACTACGCGGTTCAGGAGCAGTCGGATGCGCAAAAGGAGATGGATCGCCTCAACCGTGGTGACCTGACGCTGCGAGAGAGAGCGGCGGACGCCCTTCGGTCGGACGGCAATACGAGCATCGCGGACCTCGAAGAGAAACGAAAGGCCGCGGTCAAGACGCGCCTCGACGCTGCCGCGAACCTGAACC
>Ga0247815_10002588_pt1 | contig 13343 bp, 11 predicted proteins | sample UWRJL194509B1_FD_181014 | JGI IMG/M metagenome (GOLD analysis project Ga0247815, IMG submission 181014) | Plant litter microbial communities from Arlington Agricultural Research Station in Wisconsin, United States - UWRJ-L194-509B-1 | ecosystem: Environmental > Terrestrial > Plant litter >... | reverse complement strand
GATTTGATAATCCGAGGTTATTAATAGCGAATGCACTTCCAAAAGGCATCATCATAAAACCACCGATCGACAACAAGGCTGTAGCTGCAAAACCCGCACGGTAATTTCCCTTCGCCACGGTGTGCCAGAGATGCTTAAAAGCTGATTTGTCACTTTGTAAAGCAAGATGTTGTGTTATGGGTTGCAACCGTAAAGTAATCAAAATGGCAATGATCACACTTAGTGCGGCAACCATCCAGAATGGAGCTTCCCATCCCCAGGCATTTGCCAGATACAAACCAATGGGTACGCCTAAAACCTGACTACCGCCAAACCCCATTTGAATATATCCCATTACACGACCACGCTGTTGTAAAGCAAAAAGATCAGTAATAATGGCCATCGAAATGGAACCTATTACGCCACCAAACAAACCTGTGATGATGCGGGCAGCTAATAATACCGGATACGTGTGTGCTAGTCCGCAAAATATAGTACCAGCGATAAACCCTGTATAAAAGAATACAAGCAGCTTTTTACGGTCGAACCGATCGGCAAACCCTGCAGTAAGCAAACCGGAAATCCCTGCACTGAAAGCATAAGCCGATACAGCAAAGCCGAAAGCCTGGGGTTTGAGCGATAAGGATTTCATCAGCATATCACCCAAAGGGGACATTACCATGAAATCTAAAATCACCGTGAACTGGGTGATTGCAAGTAAGAATATTACAAATTTTTGATAGCCCGTAAACGGGACGGTTTCTTGTGACTGCATCTTATGTTAGTTCTTCGCAATTGTAACCATGGTGATTTAATAGTTCTATTATATTGTTGTGCCTTAGTGTGGAGGAAACAATCCGGAGCACAAAATCCTCATCCTCCAGATCAAGGTTCCATTTTTCTACGGCACTAATTTCATCCAGTATTAAATGCAGGAACAGCTTATCGCCGTTACTGTTTACGTCAGTTTTAAATAGCAGTACATGGCTGAAATTATCCATCATTTTTTATTCTTATTTCTTTAACGATTTGAGGACCAGGTCAAATGTTCGCCAAAGTACTTCATCTGTAATTCTAAATGGTTTTCCGTCAAGGCCCTTTCCTTCATTATCAAAACGGGCCAGGGAATATAGCGGTGCATAGGCGACGGACCAGAAGGTTTCAATAGTCATTTCTTCAACCTCTCCCCGCGCGATAACATTACGCATAAACTTTCCCATCACTTTAATGAAATCTTTCAAAAAACCACGAAGAAACTCTTCCTGGTAACTTGAGCTGCGTAACTGATCAAAAAACAGGCTTAAATGTGGATAATCCACCATAAACTTGTACCTGTTTTTCCACTGCTGGCGCAACCCATTTTCAAAACTTTGTTCGGCATCAAAATCTTTGATAATAGCTTCACTCATCAATCTGCCGCTTTCCATTGCAATGTTTATGATCAGATCGTCCCGGTCTTTGTAGTAGATATACAATGTAGCTACGGAAATATTACAGGCTTTTGCAAGCCTGTTCATACTAAAGCGCTCGAGGCCCTCTTTCACGATTAATGTTATAGCGGTTTGTTTGACCAGATCTTCCTTATCCGGATCTCTTTTGCGCATATTCTAAAATACCTGTTAATAATTCGTTTATTTAAAATACAAATATAAATGAATATTCATTCATTAAAAGAATTTATTTGCAAATAGCTGATGTTTAGCTAACTGTTCACCTGGAATTGGGACGATACAAGCACAGGAGGCATTACAATAACGCAGAGATTATTTACCTATTCATTAGCGGAGGTGGAATTCTTAGGTTGAAGCGCCGAGGAAGTTTTTGTCACTCTGTCTATCAGCTTTACCTGATTAAAACGGATACCTTCAGCATCAGTAATTTCAGCCCCTTTACCAGCGGTAAATTCAGAATTGCTCAGGGAGATATTCTGCACTTTCATTTCGGGCAAGCCCCTGATGAATACAGCGGTTTCTGCTCCATCACAAATAATATTTTCAAATACCATATTCCTAAAAACCGGTGTACCTTCATTTACTACTGGTCTCTCGTCCCGCACCCCGTCGGTTGCAAACTTGACAAAGTAATACATATCAAAGAAAATTGCTTCGGCTACAATGTCCTTCATCATGATATTGCGGGCGAATATATTTTCAACCACTCCGCCCCTGCCACGTGTAGACTTAAAGCGAAGCCCTTTATCTGTACCCATAAATGTGCAGTTTTCTATAAAGATATTATTTGCACCACCGCTCATTTCACTTCCTATCACTACTCCCCCATGACCGCTGTATACCGTATTGCCCCTGATGATACCCTCGGCTGTAGGTTTTCCGCGCTTTCTGCCTTCTTCATCCTTGCCAGACTTGATGCAGATTGCATCGTCGCCCACGTCGAACAAACTATTTTCAACAATAAACCTGCTGCACGATTCGAGGTCAAGCCCGTCACCATTTTGTGCGTAAGCCGGATTTTTTACCCTCACCCCTGTAATGCTCAGGTCTTCACATAAAATAGGATGCAGGCACCATGCGGCTGAATTTTGAAAGGTAAGGCCTTCAATCAATACCTTTTTGCAGTTTTTGAGTACCAGCAAATTGGGCCGCAAAAAATCTTTCATATCATTAAAGCTTTGCAGATCCTGCCCCGGCGCAACCAGCATACTTTTGCCTTTTTGCTGGGCTTCTTTAAACTGAACACTGGGATACCAGGTTTTCTTGTTATCACTGAGTATACCCCCCGTGGCAATCTTATCATTCCATTGGGCGGCAGTTAGCTGCGACTCGTTAACGGCACGCCAGGCGTCACCGTTACCATCGATTATACCATTGCCGGTAATTGCAATATTTTCGAGATCATTTCCATTTATTGGCGACTCATTTCTCGCCGCAGTTTTACCTTCATAATCACCGCGAACAAGCTGGTATTTACTTTTATCGGTTGTAAAAACCAGTAAGGCGCCACGGTTAAGATGCAAATTAACATTGCTTTTCAGATATAATGGCCCGGACAACCACATACCCTGGGGGATCAGGACCGTCCCGCCGCCCCGTTTATTGCACTGGTCAATTGCGCTTTGAATAGATGCGGTATTTAACAACGTCCCGCTCGTTTTAGCCTGAAAAGACAGGATATTAAAAGTATCTTTTTTAAACACAGGCCGTACAACCAGGGGTAAATTTTTCCAGGAGAAAGGACTTTTAGTTTTAGGTTGCGCCTGCAACACCATTGTACCCGCTACCATCAGCAATGATAATATTGAGGTTTTCATCGTTAATATGGTACCCATGTTTTGAAGATATTTTTTACATTATATTTATTTGCTTCTTTCTTTTTCAGCTGTTTGGCCCAGGCCACCCTGCCAGCAGTTGAGGAGCCATCACCAGAATTATTATATTCCGCATAATAGGCCGTTTTCTCCTTATCTGCAAACAGCGGGTCGCCCGGCCAGGCATGCCATCCAGCAGGAACAATATGCGCGCCCATTGTAGTACCTATAAAAACAGTTTTTGCATAGGGCCTCCAGGGCCTGCCGAGATACACATTTTTTACTCCCTCTGCGGCTATAAGCTCGCAATCGGAAAATACATATCCGAATTCCTGCTCCTTTGTTGTTGACGCGGCGGTAATATAAGAATCACTTAAACTTTTAATTTTACATAAGTAAAATAACACAGTTGCCTCTCCGAAAATGAAATCTGTTGTTCCAGTGATGAAACAGGATTCAAAGTAATTCCTGCCATCTTTTGAGGTATATAAGGTATCCTGGTTACCTAAAATATTACAGTTCCTGGCAACAAACCTGTCGGCCTCAACATGTAGTGCCACGGCCTGGCCCACCCGCCCGGCGGTATTTTCAATGGTAAGGTTTTCCAGTACGCAGTCGTTCCCTTGAACCAAAACGGTGAAGGAAGTGTAAGTGCTGAACTTCGTATTTCCCGCCCAGTCTTTACCGGGATAAGGTTTACCGGAATAATCAGCATTGGTGATAATAGTATGGTCTTTATCGCTGCCTATAATTGTGATATTCTTCTTTGCTGACGGTATGACCAGTTTTTCGTTGTAGGTGCCAGCCTTTACATTGATCGTTACCCTGTACTGCATGTGGTCGCGCACGGCGTTAACCGCTTCCTGAATAGTTTTATAGGTTGCGGAACCATCCTGGGCAACATTAAACTGAATAACGGGTACTTTGTTTTGTGCAACGGCTGGTATAAATGGTATTAGCAGTACTACTGCGACGGCGAACATTGTTGCTATAAGCTTCTTCATCAGGATATATTTGGTTTATATTATTTTTCAGGGTTTAAACACCTTGCCAAGGAATGCAACTATATTATTCAGCATAGGGTTAAACCAGGGTTCATAGAGACAGAATGAATGCGGTGAATCCTTAAAAGTAACCATTTCTGTGTAAATACCTTTCTGTTCCATCTTTTTTCTGAAATCATCCCTGCCAGCGTGCATACGTTCCACGGAACTATTTAAAAATAAAAAGGGGGCCTTGTTCTGATCTGCGTATTCAAATGGCGAAGCCTCCGCCCATAAATCCAGCCTTTCGGTACGCGGATAGCCAATCCACCACGCAGAAGCCCCTACCGTGGCAGGATTCTGGGCTTCCCAGGCTTCAGGATGGACAAATGAGAGCGTGCCGTCAATATCTATCACGGCATTAACCTTGCTGGAATATCCAGGCTCACCGAAGTTGCCTTCGAGTTTTGGAATATTTGGGGTTACCCCCACTAGTGAAGCCAACTGCCCTCCGGCAGAGAACCCTAGCAAAGTAATCCTGGAAGTATCAATGTTCAGCTTTTTTGCGTTGGCTTTTACCCAACGGACGGCAGCTTTTACATCGTACACCGCAGCCGGATAAAAGGCTTCTGTGGAAAGACGGTATTCCACTGTAAAGGCTGCAACTCCGTTTGCTGCCAGGTGTTGGGCCAAAGGAATGTGCTGGCTCCGGTCGCCAGAACGCCATCCGCCACCATGCACAATGAGAACCGCCGTGGTTCTCCCCTTCTTTTTATCCTTTGGCAGAAATTCATCAAGATGCAAAGGCCTGTTTCCGGCATCAGCATACACTACATCTCGCTTTTCTTTCACAGTGGGCATCTTTTGAGCTTGCACGAGTTTGATAAATGGATAGTGTTTCAGATTTTTGCTATAGTCGCCGAGGCTCGAATAACTTGTATCCCGGATACCGGTACGCCATTGGGTGTTCTGCCCCATTGCAACTCCGGAGCTCATAAGTGCGCAAATGATAAGAAGATATTTATTCATAATTAGTAGCCTGTATTTTGTTTAAGTTTTGGGTTTGTTGCCAGTTGGGTAAGCGGGATTGGGTAGATCCCTTTTGTTACGGGGTCTGTAGAGGTTTTAAAGGTCCAGGTAGTATTAAAATAACTTCCAAACCTGATCATATCTCTTCTGCGGTGCCCTTCCCATATGAATTCACGCGCCCGTTCCTCCTCCAGGTTTTTCAACTTAACATTGCTGAGGCTGGTGGCATTACTCCTTGTCCTGACCTGATTAATCAAATTTAATGCATCTCCCAGGTTACCTAATCTGAACGAGGCTTCCGCTTTGGTAAGCAGGATATCTGCATATCGGGTCTGGATTAAATCGTTATTACCATATGGGCCAGTCCATGTTACGCCTTCAGGAACATATTTAAGCACGCGGTATCCTTCATTGTCGGCCGCAGCAGTGAAACTTACACAGTTCACCAGGTTTAGCTGCACTCCTTTGCTATCCACAAGGGGGCTGCCATTAAGGTTAAACTGGGGGCCGTACTCGAGTAAATTGATTCTTTTATCCTGTGCCTCGTACCTGTCAAGTGCTTCCTTTTGTGTGGAGAACCCATTGGCGGGTGCGAAAGGCAAACTGTATCGCTGTTGGTCCAGCGCAGGCTGACTGTAAAGAATATAAGCGTTACTGCCGGCATTTTTAGCTGGATCTATAGAAAAAGCAAAGATGACCTCTTTAGTTTTACCTTTATTGAGTGCCTTAAAATTGTCTACCACATTGGCCTCCAACGCAAAGGCCCCGCTGTTGATCACGTTGTTACACATGGCAACGGCTTCGTTCCATTTGGACGTTCCGGTATAAACTTCAGCATTGAGATAAGCCATTGCCAGGACTGAATAAACCGCCTCTTTAGTAAGGCGCGGATAGTAGGTTGTTTTATTTACCGCACTTGCAGCAGGCAGATCAGCTACCGCAGCTAAAAGTTCAGATTCTACAAATTTAAATATTTCTGTCCGTGGAGTTGTTGCCGGCAGGTTATTCTGATCAATTTTACCAACCGTTACCAGCGGCACGTTTCCCCACAAATCCATGGCATAGAAATATCCGTAGGCGCGCAGGGCCTTTGCTTCGGCAATCTGAACCTTGAAGGTAGCTGCCGACGGAGAAGAATTGAGGCTTTCCAATACAGCATTTGCTACACCGATTTCAGAAAATATATTTGTCCATGCATTTGATACCGTTTGATTGTCGGCCTTCACATTATGCTGCATGATATCAATGTTGTTTTGATCAAACCAGCCGCCGCTTGCTCTTCCAGGTACAATAAACTCATCCGTTCCTTCAACAGAAAGTGTCCAGGGGGCAGAAACACCCTGAACCTGCTGCAAACTCTGATAAATACCTGCAACAGAAGAATTTGCTTCTCCCTCGTTTTGATAATATGTTGATGGGGACAAACGACCAAAAGATTCCTCGTCAAGCTTTGTACATGCGGTTGAGAGCAGGGCGGTAAGTATAGCGAATTGTATTTTATATAATATTTTCATGGTGATCTTCTTAATAGATTATTTAATTATTGAAAGCTAATGCTAGCGCCAAGGCTATAGGTCCGCGATCTTGGATACCCCAGGTAATCTATTCCGAGGGGCGGGGTGCCGGATGCATTCACATCCGCGTTCACTTCCGGATCAAGACCTGAGTATTTAGTAATCACGAAAAGGTTCTGCCCTGTTATAAATACGCGCAGGTTCTGAATTTTCACACTTTTGAGTGGAACTGTATAGGCGATAGTTGCATTGTCCATCCGTAGAAAAGATCCGCTTTCAAGCCAGCGCGACGAAAAAGCCTTGGGCTGGTTGATTGACACTCCGTCACTAATCACCGTTTGGAGGGCATTTCTTCCTGGCAGATTATTTTTATAGCCAAGATTATTTGCAGTTCCATTGTAAATCAGGTTCCCATAAACCCCTCTCAGGTTCAGGCCAAGTGACCATGCGCCTAATGTAAAATTATGGCTTGTGCCATAGGTAAATTTTGGCTGGGCACTGCCCAAAACCTGGTTACCTGCCGGATCGTAGGTTTCCAGCCCTGCATCATTCAAACCTGTATATTTTCGTCCATAATAGGTTCCTAAAGGCGAACCGGGCATAATCAGCTGTGCAAATCCTCCGGAGGAAACAGTTCCCTGAAGCGGTGCCTGCTGTATATTGCTCCCTTTGTATAAATCATTGGACAAGCTTAACACCTTATTCAAATTGCGACTAAAGTTTACACTGGCATCCCATGAAAATTTACCCTTAGTGAGGGCCGTTCCGCCGAGCTCGATTTCAATACCTTTATTTTCGACGCTGCCTACGTTTGCAATTTGTGTACTTACTACTGCAGGTTGCGGCACGGCAATACGGAGCAATAAATCTGACGTTTTCTTTCTGTAATAATCAAAACTTCCATGCAGCCTGTCGCTAAAAAGCCCAAAGTTTAATCCCACATTGAGTTGTGAAGTTGTTTCCCATTTTAAATCAGGATTTGCAAATTGCTGAGGCAAAACCACGGTGATCCTTTGTCCTCCAATGATGTATCCGTTATTACTGGGGCCTAAAGTTGTGATTGAGTTCAGGTTTCCAATTTCCTGGTTCCCGGTCACACCATAACTTAAACGTAACTTAAGGTCAGATACCGCTTTAACTTTAAAAAAGTCCTCCTGCGAGATACGCCATGCAACTGAACCGGAAGGAAAATATCCCCATTTATTCAGGATGCCGAAGCGGCTTGAACCGTCACGCCTGATGGTACCTGTAACCAGGAAACGGCTGTCATAATTGTAATTGACCCGACTGTACATCGAGATGAGTGTATTGCTCTCGGCAGAGCTTGAAATTTGGTTAACCGTGCTGGCCCCCGCAAGAGAGTACCATTTAAACTCGTCAGATAAAAATCCTGAGGCAACGATCCGGTTACTTTCACCGTAAAAGTATTGGTAAGAATATCCGCCGATGGCATCTACTGAGTGTTTACCAAAAGTTTTATTGAAGCGGAACACGGTTTCAAGCAGTTTACTATAGTCGAAAAACTTTTGGACGCTGGTGTACCCGTTAAAACCATTCCCGACAGGGTTGTCCTTGTCAATGTATGAATTTCGGTCGGTAGTCTGACGCGTATATCCCAAACTCACATTTACACTTAGCGGGTCGATAATCTTATATGAGGTTTGCAGGTTTCCTAACAGACGCTGATTGGTTTTCTGATCGATTACATCTGTAGAGAACGAAACCGGATTGATTCTGAAAGGCGGTACATGGTTATACCCCCCACTGGAATTGTAAACAGGATAAGTAGGATTAAAAACGTACGACTCATAATTCATACTTGTTCCTGATTCTCCTCCCACAGTATTTGAAATAGGCGCCACATTTGATTTGTTTTGTCCGTAATTTACCTTCAGATCAAATTTCAACCTGTTATCAAGCGCTGTATGCGTAATATTTGTTTGGATATTGGCCTGCTGCAGATTAGAATTGAGTACAATACCTTGTTGGTTACCGTAACCAAATGATGTACGGTACAGTGTTTGTTCCGATCCACCAGATAAAGACACGCTATGATCATTACTGAAGGAAGTGCGGAAGATTTCATCCTGCCAGTTGGTACTTGCGCCGCCATCAGCCAGCGGAAGGTTTAAAGATTGTACCAGCGTCCGGTACTCAGCAGCCTCAAGTACCGGTAATTTTTTGGCCACCTGTGAAACACTGAGCTGCCCGTTATACGATACCAGTGGTTTACCCGCTTTCCCGTTTTTGGTAGTGATAACAATAACGCCATTTGCACCTCTTGATCCGTATATTGCCGTAGCAGAAGCATCTTTTAAAACTGTAATAGATTCAATATCGTTTGGATTTAATGTTTGTAAAGGGTTAACCGGTTCCTGGTCAAACACGTCTGTTCCTGTCCCCCTGATACTTGCTTGTCCCAAACCGGCACTGGTGGAAATTGGTACGCCATCGATAACATATAGCGGGTCGTTAGAGCCTGTGAGCGAAGTACCGCCCCTAATCCTTACAGTATTGGATGTTCCTGGTTTGCCACTATTTTGTGCAACATTTACCCCTGCAATTTTACCTTGCAACAAGGCCTGCGGAGATAGTTGTGCACCTTTATTAAAGTTTTCAGATGTTAAGGCACTTACTGCGCCGGTTACATCTTTTTGTTTTTGTGTACCATACCCTACAACAACTACAGCATTAAGACCGTTGTCCTGCATCATCAGGCTGACATTTATAGCATTCCGGCCTTTGACAGGCACTTCCTGCTGCTGATAACCCACGAAGGAAAAAACCAAAATGGCATCTTCTGGTACGGTGATCTTAAAATTCCCCGATCCATCAGAAATTGCGGTTGTTTGTGAGTTTTTCACCTTAACTGTTGCCCCCACAATTGGGTCACCCTTCTCGTCGGTAACTTTTCCGCTTACCTGGAGGTCTTTGAACCGTGATTCATCACCACGATTGACAGGCACAGAATTCTTATCCAAAGTTATGACAATGTTATCCTTCATGACCTGATAAGACAAGGGCTGGCCCCTTAGGCACATATCGAGCACTTTTTTTAAGTCCTCATCTTTAACGTTGATGGTTATGGGTTTTAACCTGGCGAAGAGGCTGCTATTATATAATATGTTGACTTTCGTTTGTTTTCTGATTTCGGAGATTACTTCCGTTAAGGATGCGTCCCTTACAGAGAGCGATATTTTTTGGGCAAATATTGCTGCCTTTAACTGTAGTACAGTGACAGCGAGCAAGACAAAAGTGAACTTCATCCTTAGTAAGATTTTTGACAAAAGGTTGCTCTTATGCCTGATTCTAGATTCAGCATTTTTTTTATACATTTGATTACTTAGGTTAAATTGAGTTGATATTGGAATTATACTGGATTTCCTAATTTGTCCCATCCCGGGATAATCATCGGGGGGTCCTGCAAGACTCCCTGATTTTTTAGGGTTATTAGTTATTCAACCGTGTTTGGCCCATGACAATCGATTGCCCTTAAGGCGAAAAAAAGTCAGTTCGTTACCGTAACCCTCCTTCCTTTTATATTAAATTTGAGATCACTGATCAGTTCAAAGCTTTTGAGCAGTGCTGCCAGGTCAGATGATTTTGAAAATGTACCACCAAGACGTACCTGCTCTATTTTATGATATTCAACATCCACATCGTACCACCTGCTGATCAGCTTCATAATGGTTTGAATGTCCTCGTTTTCAAAGATGAAGTAGCCATTTTTCCAGGCCATCACCTGATCAACTGTGATTGCATGTACACTAATTTCTCCATTGTTGCGGTAAACCGTTGATTGTTTGCCCGGAACAAGTAAGCTGGCCTTTCCTGATAATTTGTTCATAACGCTCACGCTTCCCTGCAGTAGCGTGGTTGAAATGGCAGATTCATCCTTATAACCCTGAATGTTAAAATGTGTACCGAGAACGGTTATTTCCTGATTGGCTGTGCGTACTTTAAATGGCATTTTCGCGTTGTGGGCAACCTCAAAATATGCCTCACCGGTGAGTTCTACAGTTCTGTTTCTGCCGGAAAAACTGGTTGGAAAACGAAGACTAGACTCTGCATTTAGCCATACCCGGGTACCATCGGGCAGCTCAAGCTCATACTGGCCTGCGCGTGGCGTTATGAGTGTATTATATACGGGCCGACTTTGAGATGAAACCCGATTGTATACGAGTTTACCAGCCGCTGCCTTATATATTTGTGCGTCGCCCTGTTTATTGATATAACCAACAGACTTGTCATTAAGATTAACATGATCACCATTGCCCATAGTCAGCACTGCACGGTTACCGCCAGGGGCCGTAACATTTTTTGCAAAAGCGTTATTGGGTTTAATCGATTGATTGCTGTCCTTACTAATCATAAAAAAGGCAGCGGACAACATTATCAACAAAGACGCGGCAGCCCAATAGTAAAAATTGTTTTTTCTTTTGCGGGTATGAGCAAGTTTTTGATTAAAACGTATCAGCAACTCTTCAGAAAAGATCTCTTCACCCCCGGCTTCGTTCACCCAATTATCAAATTCATTGGGTTCCACATGTAATGAATGAAACCACTCATCAAGCTCTTCCTGCTCCCCCGCTGAAATTTTACGCTTTTTCAAACCATTCAATAGCGTCGCTATCCGCTGGATCTTAGTTGGCTTTTTCACAATATTTATACTTGGTTCTTTATGTATTACGCTCCAGAAAGGACTACCCGTTACTGTAATAATAATTTTTTTTTTCAGCAGAGGATAACTACATTAGCCTTAACCAAATATCAAACTTATCAAACCACAAGACAGCTTCACAGATGTTCAGCTCATCCAGCTTTGGCAGGATGGCAATTCTGATGCCTTTGGAACTCTTTATCAAAGGTACAGTCTTAAATTACTGGCAGTGGCCCTGGACAAAACCAGGGATAGGGAGCTGGCAGAAGAACTGGTGCAGGATACTTTTATTTCTTTCTATCATTGTAAGATTTCGGTATCCAGAATGACTACTCCAATGGCTTTTTTGTATACCATTCTGAAAAATAAGATTTTCGATCTTCACCGTCGGAACCTCATTCACCAGCGCTATCAAAATCTTTTGAAACATAGTTTTAACGAAGCTGAGGAACATACGCAATCCGTAATCGCAACACGTGAACTGGAGAAACTACTGCATGACGAAATTGTAAAACTGCCTGAGCAATGCCAAAAGGTTTTTCAGCTACGGCGAAATAAATCTTTAAGTAATAAACAAGTTGCAGAGCACCTGTCCATTTCGGAAAACACCGTTGAACAGCATATGAGAAAAGCCTTGCGGTTACTTAGGGTTGCTTTCGTAAAACATGATTTCCTTATCATTTTTATTCTAGCTGTAAAAATGCTTTTGAAATAGATTTACAAGTAAAAAATTAAAGCGACAATACTACTTTGCCATTGATACCACCTTTATTCAACAAATCCTGTGCTGCAGCTGCTTCTTCCAAAGGCATCACCCTCGACACTTGTGCTTTAATTTTACCGTTTTCTACCAACTTTTTTCCAAAACTCAGTTTTTCAAGAGTAGCAACTGAATCTACAAATTCTGCGCTGATACCATATTTTTTCGCCTCGTCACTGGACACAGGCATCACAATACTGATGAGTTTGCCGCCCTTTTTAATTAAGGGATATGATTTTTGCAGCACCGCGCCACCAACCAGATCAAGGACAATATCCAGGTTAGAAACAAGTGTGGAAAAATCCTGTAGTTTGTAATCGATGGCTTCATCGATCCCCAGGGACTTAACGTGTTCTATCCCTTTTCCCGAAGCCGTTCCAATTACATAAGCCCCTAAATATTTGGCCAATTGAACCACCGCACTTCCAACTGCCCCGGAGGCTCCATGGACCAATATCTTTTGGCCTGCATGCACCTTTCCGGCTTCAATCAATATACTGTAGGCAGTATTTAACGGAACTGCAAGCGCAGCCGCTTCGTTAAATGTTACATTCACAGGCATGAGTGAAACATTTTTTTCTGGCAGTACCCGGTATTCAGCATACGTTCCTCCAAAAGCTATACCGAATACTTTGTCTCCTTTTTTTAGCCGGGTAACTTTTTCGCCTACCTCTTCAATGGTTCCAGCGAAGTCTGATCCCGGGATAAATGGAAAATGCACAGGTACATCATCTTTCATCGCTCCGGAGCGGACTTTAATATCAAACGGGTTTATCGTAGTTGCCGCTATTTTAACGAGTACCTGATTGCCTGAGGGAACGGGTTGTTCGAGTTCTACTAATTTTAATACGGAACTATCTCCGTATGCGGTCAGTTGAATTGCTTTCATTTTTTCTGGTTTTTGCGAAGAACAAAATACAAAAAATGCGCGGTAACAAACAAATCATACCACAACATTGCAGCATCAGGACACTAAATACAAGAAAATATTAAATTTTAATCGGGGAAGGAATACAACAAACTCAAAAACAAAAAGGCTATAAAAAAAAGAAAGGGTTGTCGCATCCACGAAGCATCCCTATTCTAACCAAATATAAACCTGTATGAACGGGTTTTTCTTTAATTTCAGTTTTGCTATATTGATTTAGCAAAA
>Ga0247815_10002586_pt1 | contig 13344 bp, 9 predicted proteins | sample UWRJL194509B1_FD_181014 | JGI IMG/M metagenome (GOLD analysis project Ga0247815, IMG submission 181014) | Plant litter microbial communities from Arlington Agricultural Research Station in Wisconsin, United States - UWRJ-L194-509B-1 | ecosystem: Environmental > Terrestrial > Plant litter >... | reverse complement strand
CCGCGCAGGCTCATAACCAGTTGTTTCAGGTGTATTATCGTCTAAATCAAGAAGCTACACGAGCGTGTCGAGGACATTTCGTGTTGTATCCGCGAGCTTGATGACGCATCGAAGGCGTCTCCTGCACTCTTACGCGACGAGCATGTCAAACTCAAAGTCCATCACGAGGCCGCAAACAATTCTACGGCGTAGGCTCGATTTTATGACGGAGACATGTACGTGCTACTCGACCGCCATGCCGGGTACGCTCGCTATCGGCGAGACGACGGTCACCGTTCTCATTTAACGGTCTCGCTGCCGTCTCGGACGTGAGTGAACCTCTCATAGATACTTAAACACGGCTGACACACGCAGAATATGCTTCTGACGAGCCTTGACACAACCCGAACAACTGCGATCTACGTGCAACGGTCGAGAAGCCCGGGTTGTCGACGTCGTCCAGCGCGAACCCAAACACTCGACTCTTTGGGAGACATCATCTTCACTCGCAGTTGCACTCAAATCAACCTCAAAATCCTGCATTCATTCTTCCTGCATGGTTGATCCGGTTTTTCGCGGGCAGATGGAGGTCCTCGCTGTCACGCCACATGGCGATTCAGTCGCGCACGTCGTACTGCGACATCTACAGCATCGACAACACATGCGGCGTGTTTATCCATTGCTCTATATGCTCGCTCTACACAGGAGCCTGATCACCATTGCCGAGCAAGATCTTCAGGACGGCGGCCTCGGTGCGCATGACTCTGCGCTGTTCTACGTCGTGTCCGCAATCACCGCACTTGTCTCGGTTTCCAGACCGGCTTTCTCGCCCAATGCGGGTATACCTGTGGGTCTCACTTGGATTAGCGTGGTCATTGACGGAGGCGTCGTGGACAAACTCGAGCGGACTGACATTCAGATCCGGTACGCAGCACGGGTCGCGAGACGGGCTAAGAGTCCACCAGAGTAGCAGGTGAGGTTCGGAGAAACGTCATGGCCAGTGACAAGAGACGGGCATAGTCAGAGTTCTTGGAGCTTGACAGGATAATTGATAGTCGGACAGGGACAGGAAGGAATAGCAGGGCAATACAGAACGAGGGTTTAGGCAGATAGTGGGTTGTTCTCAGAACGAGCTTCAGTGGCATCTGTGCACGGTGCAGGTCACGCTGTCATGGTTGTGACTTCACCGAAAAAGGCACTGTAAACAAGGTCGTAATATTACCAAGTACGAGTGCAGACGGGCCGATTTGGGTGGAGTTGATTTGGCATCGGCGTGGCGCACGGCGTAGCGCATGTTGTAGATGAACAGTTGCCCCTACTGTGTTTGCGTCTCAGCTTGTGTCACATAATGTGGGGATTGTGATACTCGTAGTAGGAGGCTGTAGACTCGTCTAGTTCCAGGCGGAGCGCGCTCTTGTCGGCTGTAAAGGCACAGTCAGGAAGGCGTGGCGCGGCGCAATACCAACACAAAGGAGCACGTGCCTGGTTCATTTCTGTATGGCACAGATAGGGCGGCTCACACTGCCCATGTTCATACGCTACTGGGACAGAAATTTTGCCAGTGCGACAGGGGAAGAGGACATAGATGCGCGCGGGCATGAAACGCCGCCACTCGGTTGCATTCTGCATTCTGCATTCTGCATATAACACTTTCCTCGAACCCTTCTTTCACAGTATGTAACAAAGAAGTAGATAGAGAATCGCACGGCATGTATGATATTTTAGCGAACGGTTGCACATACAAGCTCAAATACACCACACTCGCCCCTCGAAGCCATGAACCAGGGTCTGTGGCAAGCCGTAATGCAGGACGCCTTATGCAGTGGTCGATCCACGCCAACAATTTGTCCACTTCTCACCACGGTGCAAAGTCTCTTCAGCGGTAACAATCACGCGGTGCCTGCCGATGAGTGTCGTGCACGTCGGGGTTTGGAGGAAGTTTCGATACTCTGCAGGGACCCACAGAAGCTTCTGCCCCGATTTGTTCACAATCCATCCGTACTTGAGCCCAGAATGTTCCAGAGCCATGGCAGGGTCATTGTCGCTATCTGATGATTGTGTCAGAGCTGCCTCTACGTCCCAAACACGTATCATCGAGTCCAATGAGCCCGAGACAATGGACTTCCCGTCAGGTGTAAACGCCACCGACATCGCGTAACTGTTGTGTCCGTGTAGTATGGCAAGCTGCGCTCCGGTCGCTGCGTCCCACAGATGTATGGTGCAGTCATAGGAGCCGGAGACGATAAACTGGCCATTGGGTGAGAAGGTGATGGAACGAATCCAATCACTGTGGCCTTCAAGAGTAAGCACCTGTTCTCCTGTTCTGATGTTCCACACTCGGCCGACCATGTCGTCTCCACCAGACACAAGGTGCGTGCCGGCCGGTGAGAAGGCGATAGACCAGGTCTGGTTGCTCGCCTGAAATGGCTGGTGCGCAAGGTGGCCAGTCTCCCTGTTCCAAAGGTATATCCTTCCTCTGGAATCACTGGCAGCAACGAGCTGGTGGTCAGGCGAGAAAGCAACCGCAAGCACCCAACCATCGCAATGCAGAGGACCTACGCTCGATGGCTGCCTCGTTGAGACGTCCCACATGCGCACGGTTCTTTCATGGAACCCTGACACAAGCCACCGGGCATCGGACGAGAATTGCACCGCATTGATCCTGCCCTCGTGCCCCTGCAGTGGCTCACCGATGGCATCTCCCTTCTGCGCATCCCAAAGCCTCACTGTACCGTCTTCCGACGCTGAGGCAATCAAGCGTCCATCTGTCGATATCGCCACAAAACCCACAGGCTCCGTGTGTCCCGTTAATGGCGGAAGCTTCGGCTCCCCTGTCTGTGCGTTCCAGATGCGAACCGATTTGTCGTCGGAGCCTGAAAAAATAAAGCCACCGTCGGCCGAAACCGCCACCGCGTTCACTCCGCGGTCATGCGCAGGTAATGGCTGGATTGCAGTTTGGCCACTTCCAGCATCCCAGATCCTGATGGTGCCATCTGCAGAGGCCGAGGCGATGTACAGACCGTTAGGTGAAAATGTCACGGAATGAACTGTGTACGAGTGGCCCTGTAGAACTATCGACGAAGATTCTCCTAAATCCTCTCCTAGAGTCCACAGGCGTACACTGTTGTCATCTGCTGCCGATACAAGACTTCGTCCGCCTGGAGAAAATCGTACAGATCGAACCTCGTCCGTGTGACCGCTCAGCGTCGCAATGCATTTCCCGGTTCGGGATTCCCAGAGTCGAATATCACAGTCCGCAGAACCTGACACAATTCTCTCACCATCAAGTGAGAAAGAAACATCGTAGATCCAATCTATGTGGCCCTCGAGCGGTGGACCAACTGGTTCTCCAGTCGCTGTCTGCCACAACCGAATTGTCATATCGTGAGAACCCGAGACCAAGACATCACCATCGGGTGAGAATTCAACTGCGTTGACATATCCCTCGTGTCCCACCATCACAGAGACCAGTTCTCCCATTCCAAATCTCCAGAGACGTACCGTGTCGTCGTATGATGCTGACGCAAGAAACACACCATCCGGTGAGAACTTCACGCTGGTGACCCTCTCAGAGTGGCCGCTAAGCTGCCGTGAGCCCGGCTGCGTAATTGAGATGTCCCAAATGTATATCTCTCCTGATTCAGTGCCTGCCGCAAGGTTCTTGCCGTTAGGAGCGAAGGCGACGGAATGGACCCCGCCAGCGTCGCCAACCAGCGGGGAGATCATCTCTTCGCCTGACCGGGTGTCCCAGACGCGTACACCACCATCCTTCGAGCCTGAAGCAATAATGTGATTGTCGGGGGAGTACACGACAGAATTCACAGAGTTGGTGTGCCCTGTGAGAGTCAAAACTGTCCGGTCACCGTGTCGATCAGAACCAAACGTCTTGACAATGGCGAGACCTGTGCACAGCGGAGAAAATGTGGTGTAGACCAGCGAGTCATTAGCCGCAAACGGCAGCGCCGATAGGTAGATGTGTGACACGCTGAACTCGATCGCTTCCCGTGAGGAGGTAACAAAGGCGCGAGCATCACGAAAGAATTGAGAAAGTTCAACGTTTCGAACCTGTGAAGATCCGTAAGCAGAGAAGTTAAGCAAGATTTGAAGCTGAACTCACTGTTGAAGATGCAAACTGAAGCATCGCAGCAGCACGCCAGACTCGATCTAGCAGGCTCATAACCTCAAGCCAGAAGAGGAATCGTGGGCGAAGCATCTTACCCATATCGGCGTCAAGCATCGTCGGAATAGTCATATCTGCAATATGATAGATCCATTGCATGCATGCATACTCAAGGGAGAGCGTGATGCTGCTGGGCTTCACCTCTGAATTGGGTTCGTAAGACGACTGTATTTTTGAGATGTTGAAGTGAAGGCGCCGGCCCATGAGATTCAGGCATCCACGAGCGAGGGTTTCGTTGCCCAACGATACGGAAATGTGGTTCCGTGCGAGCAGGTAATCGCCGAACGACGCATGTAACGTCCGTAAGCTGGGCTGATCAGCCTCTTCGGGAACGTGGACAAGTGCGTGTAACCGCTGCAATGAATCCAACAGCTCATCTAACTCCAGTCCGAGGAGGTCCGCCAGAGCCCCGGTCGATAGGGGCACACGCGCCGCCAGAATGCACGCCAACGCCTTCAGGGTCACCTCGAGTTCCATGGGCTCGATCGCTGCAGTATCCGACGCTCGAGTGAGAACGAAATCATACATTGCATCCAGAGGTCCCATGGCCACTCTGCTCTCTTGCACAGCCAAGAGTGCTGTCCTCAATCGGGTCTCCCGCCCTTTCACCGACTGTACTTTGAGGACATACGCAATGACGGTAGATGCAAAGATGAACAAGCCATCTGAAAGAACTGAGAGCATTTTAATTTCTGCCTCTGAGTACCACGGCTTGGCGAGCGGGGCTTTCATGAAGGCGTCCGTGATGTACAAACGGATGTCCTCTGTGACCTCGTCCGGATCTATCGTGTGCAGTCTCATAACGCTGTTCCGATCCGAGCTCAAAATTGGGCTGGTGCTGATGTGCGTTTCTGGGCGCGAGGTAAGAATAAACTTGACCATCGAGGCACAGTCGAGGGTTGAGATGGCCTGGAGGAGCTTCTTTACATCGTTGTCGTTGCTACACTCATCAAGAGCATCGACAACAAATACAATCGGTGATGCTAACCGGGAGAGTGTGGTGAGCGGCTGCTGCAGTAAAGTTATAATTTGTTCAGATATTGGCTTCAGTGCGGCGTGTGAGTCCGTGTTAAGCTCTGCCTTCAAGGCCGAAGCAAAGCCTGGCGATTTCACAGCAAGCGATGCGACCAGGGTCGGTATAATGCAACGGGCGTCTGTCTGTTCGGTCACGTTGGCAGTTCGAGAACAGAAGAAGGCTCCACCGAACAAAACTTTGGGATCGTTCTGCAGCATGCGGCACAGAGTAACGGCGATCGATGTCTTGCCCGTTCCTGCCAGACCAGCGAGCCAGAATATGCGCATCGGATCGTCCTGAGCCCACTTCACAAACATCGAAAGCACACGGAGTCGGGTTCCCGACATACAGCCAGCGTCCTCGGACTGCATTTCGTGCAGCGCGGCAGGAACAAATCGATTTCCCATTGCTGAGTGGCGTGAGTGATACTCAGGTCAAAGCGCTGCGGGTGCGTACCTGTTTTGATCAGCTTCACAGCATCCTTCTGTTGAATACATATGAGCGCGCGCGCGGTAGTCGATACCTCGAGTAACAGACCTCGGCCTCGGTAAGATAGATCGCGACCGGATTGTTGACAACGTTGGTGATCGGATTGTTGTTGACAGTGACAGGGTTGTTGTTGATGACATCGCGGCCGAAATTGTAAGTAGTGTTTTGGTTGTTGTTGAACATCGTCTGTGGTTCTTTCAGTTCGGAGCGGGACCAGCCTCAAGTTTGGTGTTGGTACGCACTGGCCCGTGGGCCCCCAGTGGCATGCTCAACGGCAGGCTTGGAACCTCTGAAAGCTCGCCAACCCCTGAGCTAGAGGTCCCTAGGCCAGCTTCGCCGGCCTGCTGATTGGCATGATCGTGGGTGTCAAGAACCCTTGCCAGCAGGATTGGACCTTTCTCCGCAGGCATGGACTGTGGCGCGCTAACGATCTGCACTGATGGCCCTGAAGTTGTCTGTTGAGGCTGTGATGCGGTTTCCGCTTGCATTTTGGGCGACAATGTACTCGGCCGGCCTCCAACAACGTCGGGATCTGGAGGAACTGGCGATTGCGAGCGAGAGCTTGAGCTTGGACGCAGGCTATCGACGATCCGCCCAGCCTTCTCCTTCGCTTTCTTCATCGCCTTCTTCATCGTGACGGGATTTCAGAGAGTTCAAGAGGGTGAATGCGTGTAGGACGATGAGAGGGCACGAGTAGAAGCAGGCACACGTGCTTGTGGCCGCTTGAAGTCCGCCCTCAGGCTTCTCAGGCACGATGGCATGTGGCCAATCTGGCATGAACCAGTGCCAGGACCAATCTTTCAAGATCATTTCTCTCGCTCAATCGCGTCATGTAGGTACAGGCCCAGGCGCTAGATTCTAGTTCTGATGTGGTTCGTTACATGCAGACACCGCTTCTACGTACATGGCCTTGATCGCGACCCGCGGGCCACCCTTTGAATTGCGCTACTGTAGGTCTCTGTTTCGTCCAGCCTGTTGAAAACTGAAGTCGCCCGCCACGCATCCATCTTCGAGACATGCGCGTCCTTCGCGATCTGTAGTGAGGGTAATGCGCTGTGAGATCAAGAGGGTTTGACAGGTCAAGCGTGATCGCCACACGGCGAAAGCACGAGACGCGAGAGATGGCCGGCGATGGTACAAAAATGTGCGGATAAGCGTCGACGGAAGGAAGTCAGAGAGGGGAGAGGCAAGAGGGTAGTCCGTGTGGCAGCATTGACGACGGGTAGCAGAATCCGGGCGGGTGCACCGCGCGTCGTCGACAGTGACACCGCGAAAGTGTGCTAGGTTATAGCTGATAGCACGCCTTGCGCCCGACTCGATGCCTGCAATACAACACGCAAGCACAATGCAAGCGTAACTAGAACGTGGCGCGAGATGTAGTGCGCCTGAGCCCGCACATCATCATGCACCTCGCAAGAACCAAGCAACAGAATGATAGATGGGCGCAGCTGCGGTGAGGCGGAGCTCGGCGCGAGATCATTCTGATGGGAATGGGCTTCGAGCTGGGCGACAGACACGCGCGTAGGGGCGAACGAAAGACTTGCAATAACCAAGGCGTGACGCGGAAGCTCGCATGAAACGCGATGAGTGAAGCCTAGCCGAGTATGACGAAGGGCAGGATGCGCGAGTTCAGGGTTGGCACATGAAAAAACCGCAGCGAGAGAGGTAGGATGGAGAATGTGTTGCCAGACAGCGTCGCAGCGGTTCGAGCGCAGAAGCAGGGTAGGTGCGGGCAGCGGCTAGAGTCACTATGGCTGGCCAGAGTGACCGACGTCAGGACTGGCGAGACGAGAAGGGGTATGGGAAAGGGAGCACGGTGATCGAGGAACAAGTAGGCCGAGGAAGAGGACCTTCGGAACAGGACAAGCATCAGCGACATCTGCGAACGTTGCACGTCAGCACCGAAGCGACACCAGACTCTGAGTAAACGGAGAGCTCACGGATAAAAGAACAGAGCAGGGGCTGATCTTCCGTTCAACCCATTCGTACTGGTTGAACGCGCGTGCTTGATCGCCTGATCGTCGAGACCGAGTGGTTCGCTCTTCGACCCTTTGATGGTAGTGTAGATTGTTCCTTCGCGACTCGGACCTCTGTGTGAAAGCGATGTAGGCCGAGGGTGCGTTGCCTCTATGCTCGAGTACATGCGAACGTTGATTCGGGAAACCAGAGTGGCGTAGGACGCGACTGTGGTGGCTGTAAAGTAGGACATGTGGTGAGGACACGGCGCAGGATCGTCGTCACAGAGCACTCGTACCTTACTGAAGTTACAGCCCTCAACTGAACGATCCGCGTTCTCTGTTTGAATCTGCTACTGGTGCGCTTGGGGTGCTGCGTTTGCGTAGTCAGCCAGCACAAGTAGTCTCGAGGCAGACAAGGTGAATCGAAGCGGGGCTACATCGGCGTTTGAGCGCGTCGCTGGTCTTGTCGTGGCAGATCGGAACCCTGATGTGACCGTGTATGGAAGTGCGGGGAACGGCGATGACCGACTCGGACCGGGTCAGAGTTGGCAAAGAACGTGGTGACAATGACGACCGTGCCGATGTAAGCCGAGCCTTGTCGCCAGTCGAGCCGCGTGCTGACCAGTCTAGCCAATCTCATAGCTGTGTCAACGGGGATTGGTGTACAGTACCGAGACCGTGCGCTTGCGGTGGTGCGTAGTCGACGCCAGTATGCTGAGAAGAGGGGCGTTTGGCGACAACTAGACTCGCAGGCACAGCTAAGAATGTACGATAGTCATGCTAGTCGCGTGTTTTAAGAGGAAGTGGCGGGTAGAAGACGAGAGAGATTCTGAACGACACGAGGGGAAGAGGAAGAGGCGTTGTGGATCCGTCGGCGCCAGTTCGACAGCGCCGTTTCGGCAAACGATTCGCGCGTCGGCCGATCCTCGAAAACACCGGCCCGGTTCCTGGCCTCTTGCCTGTTTTCTGCCCCGACTGCTCGCGCCCTGACTGACCATGCTGCATGCATTCCAGTTTGAAAATAATCTGTGACGACCCCGACAGCGAACAGGACTACTTTGACCAGACATTGGATCACACCTTGGCCCTTTCAGCTCTCGGCGGTGTTCAGTTCAACGCATTCGCGACTATGGACTTCAATCTGAGCCTTGCGCGCGGTCAAAGCAGCCGACGTGGCACAACCCGCCCTGTTGGAACCGGGTCTTGGTGGTGTTTGGGACGAGTCTTGACGCCGTTCATTCACGGGCACACTCTGCGAGGACCCGTTGCTTTCAATATGTTGAGCCTTGTGGCGCGTACCAAGTCGCATACAACACTTGCATGATTATCTAATATATCTTATCAACTATGACAGTCGTATTGAATGCAGTTTGTCTTGCCGATTTCTCCGCCACCTTGCGCGGTCGCGCCACGCTCTGAGTTTCGTCCAGCACGTTGTAAGTCAGAGTCACTTGCCACTCATCCATCTTTGAGATACGAGCGCCCATCTTGTGATATTCAGCACGAGGTTTGTAGTGAACTTTATGCTCCGCGAGATCGAAACGGGTTTAGGGGTCAAGCAGTCGAACGAACGAGAACCGAGAATTGGCCGGTGATGATGCAAGAAGATGTGCGCGAGCGTGAGAGGCTAGAAGTCATCGAGACAAGAGGGAGGTTCGCGCAGAGCATCGACGCAGGGTAGCAGGATCTGGGCGGGTATGTTACGCGCCGTCGACAGCGACGCCGCGAAAGTAAGCCGGAACGCATCCGATATCACATCCAGTGCCCGACTCGACGACCGCAACGCAACACGCGAGTAAAAGACAGGCGTATCCAAAATGTGGCGCGCGATGTAGCGCGCTGAGCCGGTACACGAACATACGAATCTGACTATTAAGCAACTGAACGATGACGAGGACAGTCGCGGTGAGGTCAAGCTACACTGACGAGAATGAGCTTCAAACTGGACGGCAGACACGTGCGTCAGGGCGACCGAATGACTTGCCATAACCGAGGCGTGACGCGTAGGCTCGCACGAAGCACGACGAGCGAAGCACAGCTGAGTAAAATTGAGGGCAGGATGCCCGAGCGATGCAGGTTGGCATACACAGAAACCGCAGCGAGAGAGTTGGGATGAAGAATGGGCTATCAGACAGTGTCCCAGCGGGTTCAGGCGAGGAAGTGCGGCGGGGAATGTCAAGGGGAGAGTAGTAGTCATAGTCCATATGGACGGCCATATTAACGAAAGGCAGGACTAGAGAAACAAGAGGGGGAAAGGAACTGGGAGCGCGACGGCATAGGGTCGAGTGAGTAGGACGTGCGTGGCTGAATCGCCATGGGGCGCGACAGCAGGGACCTCCATCTGCTTGCGAAAGACGAGATTGAAAATATAGGAAGCGTGATTGAAGCCCGCAGAGGCAAGTTTTGAGTGCAGCAGTGAGTGGAAGTCAGGACTCCCAGCGAGTCGAGCATTTGGGTTTGCGCGGCGCGATGCTGACAACGGGTTCCTCAACGGCTGCACCCGTATCAGTGTCGTTCGCGGGATTTAGATCCTCGTCAGAAGCATGGCCTGCATGTGTAAGCTGCGCTCAAGTTTTGTCGAGGGGTTCACTCAGTTGTGAGACGGCGGTGAGACCGTAAATGTCTTGAGAAGGTGACCAACATCTTGCCAACGACGAGCGTACCCCGCGTGGTGGTCAAGTGGCATGTACATGTTTTCTTCAGACAAGCCAGAGCAGCTCATCGAATCGCCTGCTTTGAGCGAGGCCCGTGATAGAGCTTTGAGTCTGAGAGGCTCGTCGCGCGAGAGTGGATGTAGTGTAGGCGGTGCCTTCGGCGCGTTATTGAACTCGTGTATACAACAAGAAAGCTCAGTGACGCGCTCGAGTAGCTTCTTTGCGTTGGCAAGAACACATCTGTAATAGCTGATCAGGAGCCTGCGCGGTCGCAACACAACTCCAACACGCACCGACTGGACCTGCCCATGAATCCTTCGTCGTCAGGGCACACCGTCCGCCGTCAACGCAAGAATCAACTCACTCTGAAGGTAGAGAACCAAGTAGTGGAGGTACTAACATGGGGCGCGTGGTCACCCACGATCGCACTTGCACCTGAGCCGCCTGTACTCGGCACACCTGAACGGTCCGCATCCAAGCGTGTGCCAAGTTTTGTTACAGCCGCGAAATCAGTGTTGCACTAATGCCACGTCGCGTTACAATCATTAATCAAGCGAACTGGGCCGATTCTAGTCATAGAGTGGATTTGGAGGTGAGCCGAGGACGGAACGGCAAGGGGGCCTCCAAAGTCAAACCGGCGCCAATGGATCCACCGCACCTCTTCCCCTTCCCATCATATCGGGCAGAACTTCCCTCCACCTACTCGCTACCGTACTTCTCTTTCAAACACGTGACTAGCATCTTCCTGCGACGCTCTCGCCTCCGCCTGCAAGCTTAGTTGGCACCGAACGTGGCTCGCCCAGCATGCTGGTGCCAACTACGCACAACCGTAGAGCGCACAGTCTCAGTAATCTACATTTATGCATCTTCGGACTAGACAGCGCGCGACTCGACTTCCAATAAGGCTCGGCTTACATCTGCGCGGTCGTCGTCATCCTTGCGTTGTTTGCCGATCCTGACCCGTCCGCGTCGATCATCGCCGTTCCCCGCACTTCTACCCGTCACCTGCCACGACACGACCTGCGACGCGCTCAAACGCCGGCGTGGCCCCACCTCGATTCACCTTCGCTGCCATGAGACTACTTGTACTGACTGGTTGCACGGACGTGGCACCCCAAGCATAACAGTAGCCGACTCTAACGGGGAATGCGCATCGTTTAGTTGAGAGGCTACAACTTCAGCAAGGTATGGGTACTTTGTGACGGCGATCCTGCGCCACAGCTTTCTGATCGCATGTCCTACTTTATAGCCGCCACACTCGCGCCCCTGGAACTCGAAGCACCTACAGCTATGCATCGCGCGCATCCACATTGTTGTCAGCAGTCTCCAAGACGCAAGTATAGCACGAGCCACATATCCACTCTCCTCGCCCTCCGCCACGCTGCTCTCAACATCAGCGCTCTCATGTGGTCGAGCATGGCGACAGCGGACACTCGACCTACATCGCTTTCAAACGGAGGTCCGAGTCGCAACGGCACGATCTGCATCGCCTTCAAAGCGTCGAAGAGGGAACCACTCGGTCTCGATAATCAGACAATGAGACACGCGCGCGTTCAACCAGTACAAACGGGCTGAATGGGCGGGCCACCCCTACTCTGTTCCAGTATCCGTGAGCTCTCTTCTTACTCATATTCTGACCTCGTTTTGGTGCTGACCTGCACCATGCGCAGATGTCGCTGCTGCTTGTGCTGTTCTGAGGATCCTCTTCTTCGGCCCGCTTGTTCCCCTTCCAAGCGCGCTCTCTTTCCCTTTCACCTTCTCATCTGTCCACTCCGGCATTCCGTCACTCTGACCAGTCACAGGGAATCTGCCCACTGCTCGCCCCTATCGACTGCTCGTCCCTATCGCTCGAATCGCTGCGACGCTGTCTCCATCCTACCTCCCTCTCGCTGCGGTTTCCTCTTGTGCTGACCTACGCCACTCGCGCATTCCGCCCCTCATTCTACTTGGCTGGGCTTCTCTCGTCGTGTATCATGCGGGCTTCCGTGTTATGCCTCGGCTATTGCAAGTCTTTCGTTCGCTCCTACGCGCGTATCTCCCGCCCAGTTCGTCGCCCATTCCCGTCACGCTGATGCCGCGCGCAGCTTGGCCTCACCGCGGCTGTGTTCGTTTATCATTTGGTTTCTTGGCTTTTGCGAATTGTACGATGATGTGCCGGCTCAGGCGCGCTACATCGCGCGCCACATTCTGGTTACGCTTGCTTTGTACTTGCGTGCTGTATTGCAGGCATCGAGTCGGGCTTGTGCCATTGGCTACAACCTAGCACACTTTCGCGGTGTCACTGTTGATGGCGCCCGGTGCACCCGCCCGGATCTTGCTAGCCTTCGTCTATGCTGCCACGCGGACTATCCTCGTGCCTCTTGCCTCTTGTCTCTATGACTTCCTTCCGTTCACGCTTGTGCACACCTTCTCGTACCCTCGCCGGCCGCCTCCCGCTTCTCGTGCTTTTACGCTGCAGCTATCACGCTTGACCTGTCGAACCCTCTTGGTCTCGCAGCGCATGACCCTCACTACAAACCGCGCGCTGAAATATCTCAAGAAGATCGCACATGTCTCGAAGCTAGATACGTGACAGGCGACTCCAGCTTACAACGAGCTGGACGAAATAGATACCTGCAGTGGCGCAATTCAGGAGGGGTGGCCCGCGGGTCGCGATCGAGCACCTGTACCTACGGTAGACGCAGCGCCTGCATGTAACCATCTGTAGTTCTTGCACACATTGCAACTGGCAGAATCTAGCGCCTGTGATTGTACCTATATGATGCGATTGAGCGAGAGAAATGATCTTTCACATGGGTCGTCGCACTAGTTCATGTCCAGAATTCCACATGCCGTCGTGCCTGAGAAGAGCGAGGGCGGACTTCGGGCGGCGACAAGCACGTGTGCTCGCTTGTACTTGCACGCTCTCATCGCCGTCCGCGCATTCGCCCTCTTGAACCCACCGAACTCTCGCTGCAATGAAGAAAGGCACGAAGAAAGCGAGGGAAAAGGCGGGATTGTTCTTTGACAGACTACGCTCAAGTTCGCGCTCTCGCCCGCATTCGCCAGTTCCTCCAGATCCCGACGTTC
>Ga0247815_10002585_pt1 | contig 13344 bp, 22 predicted proteins | sample UWRJL194509B1_FD_181014 | JGI IMG/M metagenome (GOLD analysis project Ga0247815, IMG submission 181014) | Plant litter microbial communities from Arlington Agricultural Research Station in Wisconsin, United States - UWRJ-L194-509B-1 | ecosystem: Environmental > Terrestrial > Plant litter >... | reverse complement strand
TCCTGGCAGGGTTTGACAGGCACAGATCCAACGACGTATTAGGCTAGACGAGGATTGCGTTGACGGAGTACTCCGAGTCTAGGTCCAGCGTAAATCATCGCCCGTCTACGCTTAGCGCTGTGTGATTCATCCACTGTGTGTGTGGAGCCCGCGCGAGACTGTTCTCATGCGTGATCGGACGACGAAGATGACACCGACTGGACGTGGTCGAAGGAGTTAGAACAAATCAACGCGTATCGGTTCTGCCAACCAGGCGAGGTGACCTCGCGGCAATGGAAGATTGAACTGCGTCAATGGGCTCACATGTGGTGGCGATTGGATAGAGCAGGGCGTGGATGAACCATGCGCATGTCAAGGTGAAAGACAGCGATGATGAGAATGACGAGCATCTCAGCATATACAACGCTATAGGTGTCTATTTTCTTGAATATCTTCACCAGATAAGTCTGCTGTGGCCTCTGTGTCTTTGGCACGATGTCACTCTTGTGATGAGGAACGTAGAAGACTGGTCAACGCGTTCATCACGCCAAGTGTGACAAGCGGACCCTCTGAATGACAGTGTCTATAAGGGTCTTTATCATGACTAGCGCAGATGCTAGAATGTGCTCATGGACAGATAGCATATTATCTGGATGCCACCTCTCGTCCCAAATAGCAAAAAGTTAGAGGCTCACGGTTCAGCACACCGAAGCCTTTGTTAATGGACAACCTCTTGGGGAACCTCTCGCACTACCTGTGACACTCGTCTGAGCTGTTCCGCTGCGTCTGCACCTGGCACGGACAGTTGAACAAAAGCTTGACCTTTCGAGTGATGCTCCCCATCGGACGTCACCGAACACAAACTCCGCAACTTGACCTCCTCTCTTACTCCGCACTTTCTCGATCTTCCGCGCAACTATGGAACCAGTACCAGAGGCTGCCCCGGTTGTTCCTGGCACCCATTTCGAGCACAAAAACGAGCATGGCAATCCTGCTATTGCGTCAGACCTCCCGCTCGTCGTTGAGAGCGTGTTTGCAACAGCTACTCCTGGGGTTGGGTCGTTGCTTGGTGGCTCCAGCGCATCTTCAGCAACATTTATTAGCGGCTCGCTTATTGCAGCCCTTCTGGCAGTCTTGGTTGGTACGTCCTGTTTTGCGAAATTTACACGTATGGCCAAAGATCTTCACGCTGACGCACAAGATGGTTTTTGTGCGCTCAGCTGTCCTCTTCGCACGACGCAAATCATCGAAGCGCGGAAATGACATTTTGCTAGTCGGCCCAAGCGACGCTGGAAAGACTGCGCTCTTTAGTTCGCTGGTACATGGTCGCGCAGTCCCCAGTCATACCAGCATGGTACCCAATACAGCTGTACTCCTCAATACCGGCTCGAACAGCCGGACACGACTTGTTGATATCCCTGGCCACCCGCGGTTACGCACGCAAGGCCTGCAGGACTACATTGGAGGCGCGAAGGCGGTTCTGCTCGTTGTGGACGCAAGTACCGTTGCGCGGAACGGCGCTGCAGTTGCAGAGTGCGTTTATTTAACTTTTTCGTGTACTTGTGCTGCGTTGCTGACGCTACTGGTCCTGTTTACTCTGACAGACACGTTCACCTCACGCTCAACTCACTCGCATCACTACCGAACACCCCGCCCGTCGCGCTTGTCGCAACCAAATGCGATCTCGCGGGCTCTTCAACATCCGGAATCACCCGCGTACGCACCGTTCTCGAGCGTGAACTCGACAAACGCCGCGCCGCACGCGTTGATGTTGAGGGTGTTGGTCTCGGCATGGAGACGTCAGACGACTCGAGCACACTCGGCGGCCTGGACACTGTCGGCCCGCCTGGAAGCCCGTTCCGTTTAGCAGAGTGGGAGGGCGGCGAGATTGTCGTGCTGGGGTCTTCAGTCAATGTTGCAACAGGCGAGAACGAGAAAGGTGGAGAGAAGGACGGGTTAGTGCAGGTGCGGGAGTGGATTGAGACGTTGTAAGACTCGTCGTGTGTACTAGATCTGGCTGTTGCTTTGTTTGACTAGAACGTTTGAATACTCTTATCCTGGCAAGGTGGTCGTGTTTGATTTCTATCTGACCAATATTGAATGCCAATAGTGACATGGACGTCCGTGAAATTGCGGTGTTACCGGACGGCTTCTGGCGCAGATCTTCCGGCTCCGTGCACTCCTTGCCTTCACACCCCTGCGCATTGAAAATGCCGTCGTCAAATCCGTTGCTCGGTAAGCCCACCTCGTACACGCCTCGATATGTGTTCTAAGGTCCTCAGACAAAGCACTTCCTTTGGTCCTCTTCCTGGCCATCGCGGTCGGCGGGTTGGGACTCATAATGACCCATCTGGAAGACACGTCCTTCAAAATCATGACTGAAATGCAATGTCCCAAGCGAGGCATGGGGCTTACTCCATTCCGCATCGCCTACACCGGCTACGCGGGCCTCGACGAGTTCCTCTGCGGCATCGTGTCTTTCTTCAATGCATCGTTCGTCGAGCTTCGTTCGTAACGCGTGACGCTGCGCGTACTCACTCGAATGGGACCAGGATGAAACCCGAGGTGGTCGACTTTCTCAACTACTTCTTTGGCGCTGGATCGTGTGAGTATCTGTCCGGCGTTGCGAGGTTGGTCTGACGGGTCGTCCGACAGATGCGTTCCTGTTCCCTGCGGTCGAGGCTGCACGCAGAGGCACTGGTTACTTCAACGTTCTCGTCGCATTCCCGTTCATCACTCTGCTCATTGGCCAAGTGGCCACGCTTGGTGCCACACTTCCTGTCTACTGGGCTTTGTTCCTCGCGGCAGGTCACCACAACCTCAAACAGGCAGATGCTGTAATCAGCCAGAGACGCGCCGAAAGCATCGCCTTCGGTTTCCTGGTCGGAATCGTCGCTCCTAGTGTGGCTATGATGTCTCTCCAGACCCCGAAAGCAATTGCTTTCTGGCAACGTGAGTGCCTTTTCTATCTTGTTGCAGACGTCCATGGGCTGCGCTGATCTGTCTATTCCCAGCGTGCCCACTGTACTTCTATATCGCACAACAGCTCTACCTCCTCGTCAGGCGTCAGCAAAGCAAGGTACAATCCGGCTACCGCACCATCAAGACATTCTACACAATCGTCTTCGTGATATCCGTCGCCACCCACATCACCTACCTCGTCAAACGCTCGTCCCACCCAGACGGCATCCTTCCCTTCTTCATCCCACCTTTCCGCCCGAACCGCTCGACGGTAATGAGCGTACAAGCGATCAACATCCTGCAATGGGACGCTATCCTCGTCACCGGCTCGAGCATCCTCGCGTCGTTCTGGTTCGCCGACAGCATAACGGAGGTGGCCAGTCTGCTGATTTGGCATGCCGTTATGGTACCCGTGGGCGGGCCGTTCGCGAGTGTTACAGGCGTGCTATTGTGGCGCGAGTCGAAACTCAATGGGTCGAGTGGCGTCCAGACCGGCAAGTTGAAGAAGGTCAAGAAGGAGTAAAGATTACAAAGGCTTTGTCGTCGTAGCAGCATTACAATGTAAAGTATCATCTAAGAGCCCAAAAATGTCGCAAGCGTTTATGCCATCATCATGGGGTCATCGCTCGTCCGTCAAGTCAAGTCGATTACCTCGCCAGGTCGGAAGTACCTCGATGCGTTGATCTCGGACGACTCCCTCTTAGCCATCGGCGTCAGTATTGTCCTCTGGCTTGGTGGCAAGTTTGCTTCCAATGCTCGTATTCGCTCCTGACGCAACGGTTGAGCATCAAGTCGAAATCTTTGGGGAACACTTACCTCCAGCGTTCGTGTGTACTCTGAACCTTCTCGTTTCGCTCTCTTCGCCGGAGACATCGCACGTTGAGATGAAGAGGCATTACCGTTCTCGCCCGGATTACTCTTGGCGTATTGGCCAGGGCTGTCAGGTTCAGGACGGCGTCGCTTGCGTGGAGCTACGGCAGGCGTGATAGATCGTGACATAGGGTCTGAAAGCGGTGCAATATCCTGGGCTTGAAGAACGGAGAGTGGTCGGTAGCGGAACTCAAAGGTGGTGCGGGGCATATCAGAGAGCAAGCGTGACTGCCAGAGAGTGGTCCTTTTGGACGGAACGGTGTCACCAAGTCTGCGAGCGAAACCCCAACCATGGACAGCGTAAGCGACAAACGTGAAGAGAGTAGATTTTGCTCACGTCGCGTGATGGCCACCGAGCTTCTTCTGTCGCTCGTATATAGACAACGGGGCAGAGTGGGATGGAAGACTGGCCGCCTCGGTACGACCGTTGAACGGTCTCTGAGCAATAACTTCTGCATCGTAAAAGGACACAGTAATCAAGCCGAGATTGCTCAATATTTCGTTTGAAAGTAGCTGTGTCTCGTCCTCTGGACGCCCAAACCCCCAATCACAAAGGTCAGTCACCCGGCCTAGCTTGCAGTGAAATCGTACAGACACTCACCAGTCATCTGCATCTCGGCGAATCGCATTTTTCGCCTGGACTTGGCGTCTGCTCGCGGTCCTTCTATGACGTTACTTTTGCCCATATTCTCTCCAAGCAGCTTGCCGCCGATGAGCGCGCCATCCACGTGCACACGTGCAGAGAGCACGCCGACCGTTTCCGAGGTTGCAACATGGACTTCAAAGCACTACACAGAGAAAGATCGAATGGCGCATCAGATGAGACGCCAAATATGCCGGGGATTGGTGGGGCGGACCTTGTCGGCCTCGCTTGGGATCCAGGCCGAGACTTTATTCGCCTCTGGATCGACCTCGACGGCGAATAGTGGCAGCACTTCGCCTTCGCAGGTCACCCATGCGCATTCTGTGTCAAATTCAAGACGCGGCGCTTCATCCATGAAAGCGGGATGCGTGTGAGTGTTCGGTGGCGCGAATGTGTAAAGCACGAGGACAAGGAGCGCTGAGGCAGTTGCCGGGACACGCGGCATTTCGCTTCCGTGATCAACATGTGTAAATCCTAGCTTATGCTGCGGCCGCAGACAATCGGAAAGTTTATAAGCGAGAACAAGCTACGGTACTGAGGCTAGACGGGACGTAGTGTAAGACATCTGTGCGTATAGAGTCGTGTGAACAAGAAAGGATGAAAGCCAGAGTCGCGAACGTAGTTCGCATCAGCGTCGAAGGGCGACTGCCTCAGTCGTCGGTCAAGTCGATGATCTCGCCCTTCTTGAAGAACTTATGCGCATTGATTTCCGTGGGCTCAGCCTTGACAATTGGAGCGTCATCAAGGAGCGGATGATCGGCAGGTAGCTGCGATTGCAGTTGACGAATGTACTCTTCGAGGCGCTGGGTGTGCTCTGAGTCTTCATGCTTGACGCGCTTAGCTGATGATTTGCTGCCCTGTGATCCGTTCGTGTTGCTGCTGTCAGCCAGTGGCCGTTTGTTGGAGCTACTCGGTTGTGAACCGGAAGGAACGGCCGGCAACGGAGCGCGGACGACCGGGATGATGTCCTGGGCCTGGAGAATGTCCTTTGGACGGTACTTGAACTCGAGAATAGTTCGAGGTCCAGAGTCGATATTCACCGTTGAGACGAATTGAATGGCCTTCGCAAGTTGTTTTTGTGCACCAAGACTGGATGGCGCCGCTCCATGTCAACTACCTGAGGTGCGGCAACAGTGGTGCAACCGAGACGTACGTTGTATGGTGTCCGCCCAACTTCTTCTGTTTCTCGTGTATGGCGACGCTTTCTTGCAGCTGTTCCGCGAAGTCGCCGGCACTACTTGACCAGGTGTTGGTTGTGCGAACGCGGGAGAATTCGACGCTAATCGTGCCTAGTTTTGCCACTGTTGCTGCTGCCATGCAGTGCGACTCATCATCTGCGACGTAGACGAAAACAGTCAGACATTCGAGTTGAGGTGATGACACGTTCGAGCTCGTAGTCCTGATTATAGCGAAGGTCGTGTACTCACCGGAGGTTTTGATGACAGCGAAGTGCATCGGCCGTACCGCAGTTGCGCTTACGGCGGGTCCGTCAAAAACGCGCTCATTTAATTCGCATTTTCTGATGAGCAGGCCATCGATCTCAGCGCCATCTACAACGAACCGCGCGGATATGTCGTTTTTGCGGTCGAAAGATTGTACCGTCACGATGAATGCCTGGTGATGCATAGTCAATCGATCATGCCCACTTGTAACAATGATCAAATATTATATTCATACCTTGCCAACGTCGCTAGCTATCCAAGCGGTGGTCTTGTTACCATTGGTCTCGACGCCGTACACGGGCAACGGCTTGCCGTCGCACGACACCCACGCGTAGTCGTCGCCCATCTTCAATTTGGTAGTACTGGTCATGTTTAAGGAGGCAGCGTTGCGCGCGAAGTGTGTGGCGCGAGAAATGGAAGGGAAGGAGGGCAAGGAGTGTGACGGAGCGCGTTCTCTCCGCCACTTTAAGCTAAATCAGTGTGTCACGTGAACGCGGAAATTGCCGGATAGTCCATTCGCCACACTTGCAGGATGCACTCATGAAGCCGTCTTCGTCAAAAATAATGTAGATTATTAAATCTCAATTGGATCAGTTTGGTCAATTTGTGGAGTAGAATATCATTTTCTTTTGCTGAAGGCTTTCCTGCACTTTAAGAAATGTAATGTCAGTCACAGACAACAGTCCGATCACCACGTTCCGTTCAACGAATCCAGTTCGATCCCTAAGTCGCGAAATCTGGTTGTCGAGATTGCCACGCAGTTGCAAAGTTAGTGGAAATGAGGTCACAGCTGGTATTGAAACTTTCCCCGGCCTTTCAGGGCGATGCCTTAAGCTAGCGCGATTACTCGTTGGGTCAGTCTTCTAAGAATCATTGCACTACTCACCAGCTTTATCTGCCGATCTTTCTTGGCTGCCACCAGCGACAGTATGAATGGTACCCGGCGCCTTAGCCTCAACGGCCTACCTTAGTCTGCCCAGAGCACCTACCGCAACTGTCGAGGACTTCCGCACACCGACGGTGATATCGGCTGATTGGAATCGAGATTCTCTCCTGCATGCCGCGAATGCGTCGCAATTCGCGACCTTGCTGTTGCATTTGCCGCGGCATGCCAGTAGTTATTACCCCTATCGGGTGACCTCCTACGCGCAGTCCCATGCCAGGGTGTTGCGCCTGACTAATGTGTGAGCGCATTTGCACTCAGCTGTCGATTTTAGTAGTGCTGGCAGTACAACCGATGTGTCGTTGTGCGCGCTCCCCGAGGATAATCGAACCACAACGGTCAGGATGACCAGCACTCGCTCATCCCGCAACGGTCGAGCGTACTATTACCTCCGTAGCGCGAGAGGTTGCATACGATCATAATCGAAACAACTTTTTTCGGCATGTCGAAACACCAGCTCATGAGCATCAACTAGGCCGTTTCGGTGGCAATCACGTGAACTCGAGCAGATCTTGTCGTATCTCGCGCATCGATTAAGGATTGTAATTGCGCATCTTCAAAATGGTAGTCAGGCGCTCGGATGCAGTCTCCCGCTTGCTGGTTACGATTCATTTGTTGCGGAGGTGAGATGTAGGAGGAGGAGGAGGGGTTTTACAATCGGTATCGGGTGCGCGGGCATTCGTTTCCCTGATCACCATACCTCAGGCTGTGGTTACAGACAATCAGGAAGCTTATGACCGAGAACAAGATATGGCGAGGAAACTAGGTGAAAATTAATTCTACACAGCTGTACGCGGATGTTCATATGAACAGGCAAGGGCGGAAGCCACGGCGGCAGAGACAAGTCTCGTGGGCGTTGAGGAACGATGCCTCAGTCATCGGTCAAGTCGATGATCTCACCCTTCTTGAAGAAGTTGTACGCGTTGATTTCAGTCGTTTCGGACTTGGCAACAGGAGAGTCGTCCAGGAGAGGGTGGTCACCAGGCAGTTGCGATCGCAGCTTACGGATGTGCTCTTCGAGGCGTCGGGTGTAGTCTGGATCTTGTTTGATCCGCTTGGCTGGTGGTTCACCGCTCTGCGACGTGATATCATCGCCATTTTCATCCAGCGGCCGTTTTTTGGTACCACTGGCTTGCGAGCTGGGAGGAGCAACCGGCAGCCGAGCGCGGACGACTGGGATAATGCCCTGCGCCTGGAGGATGACCTTCGGACGGTAGTTGAACTCGAAAATAGTTCGAGGTCCAGAGTCGAGATCCACCATTGAGAAGATTTCGTAGGCCTGTGCGAGCTGTTTCGGTGCCCCAAGACTAGATGGCCCCCAGGCCGCTCGATGTCAATTACTACCCGAGGCGAAGCTCCAGAGGCGCGACCAAGACATACGTTGTGTGGTGCCCACCTAGCTTCTTCTGTCTCTCGTGAACGGCGACGCTTTGCTGCAGTGACTTCGCGAAGTCTGGGATAACGCCTGGTCCGGTTTCGCGAACGCGGTAGAACTCGATGCTGATTGTGCCCAGCTTGGCCAGCGTTGCCGATGCCATGGAGTGTGACTCGTCGTCTGCAATACGCCAAAAATTGAGCCATTCAGTTAAAGTAGCGCTATGTTTGGCCTGATATCCTGTCCTGAAGTCATATACATACCAGAGGTTTTGATGACAGCAAAGCGCATAGGCCATACAACAGTTGCGCTTTCGATCGCTCCTTCAACAACGCGCTCCCTGAGATAGTATTTTCTTATGATAACATCATCGACCTTTGCGCCATCCACAAAAACCCGCGCGGATATGTCATTCTCGCGATCCAAAGATTGTACTGTTACTGTGAATGCCTTGCCATGTGCAGTCAATCGTCCATGCCCACTTGCAATACAACTCAGTCTGAGATACATACTTTGTCAGCACTGCTCGCTATCCAGGTGGTTGTCTTGTTGCCACTAGTCTCGACGCCATACACAGGCAGCGGTTCCCCGTCGCATGACACCCACGCATGATCGTCGCCCAATTGTAGCTTAGTTGTGCTCGTCATGTGTGAAAGGGCAACGTTGCGCAAAATGTGTGGCTCAGATCATTCAAGGGAAGGAGGACAGGGAGCGTGGCGGCACTGACCCGGCATGTTTGCACTCTGAGCTCGAGCATGTGTCACGAGAACACGGAAACCGCCGAGCAATTAGAGCGCCACCTTTGCGGGAGGAACTCATCAGGATGTCTCCGCTGAGGAAAATGACATCTGACTCATAATAATAATAAAATTAGGCGAAGTTTAAGAGTGCCGCAAGATGCATTGCTTTATTCCTAGGAGGATTCCTGCACAACGGACGCGGCGTTGGTCGCAGACTATGGTCTGATCGTGACGTCGACATCTATTGCTCGGTCATTGCAATATTAATGACTCTGAGTGTGGGAGATACTAGCTCGTGGCAGCATTGCTCACCCTGTACTCTCAAAGCCTTATAGCACCGACATGGCCTCCAGAATCTCACCGCCTGCAAAATTACATACAAACTAGACCAAGTTCAAGTTACCACGCATACTCCTACACAGTGGTCAGGAGCGCTGATAGAGGAAAGTTGCTCCTGACCACTGCCACAATCGGCACTTGGTTCCGTGCGAATCATCCGGACGCGGGTCGTTCCTCTATCGACTTTCTCGTTTTGAAAGAAGCTTCCGCAATAAATTTGAGACTGTTGCTCCGGGAATATTACTCCGAACCATTTTCAACCTTTTTGACAAGTCCTGAAGCTGTCCTAGAGGGCCCAGGTGGGGCTGGCTGGTGCCGGTTAGCCTCCGTGTCTGGCACTGTCGCCCTCACACATGCGCGAGGCTTTGCTGGACTTCCCTTATTGCAGATACAGCGGTTTTGTAGCTCAAATGTACTTATACCGAGCTTTCTCCTGAGAAGATTGACGGTGAAGGCCAGATGACCCGTGCCCGGATGATTCTCACGGAACCAGATGACAATTGCGCCAGTGGTCCAGTCGATCTTTTCCACTAACCCAACAATAAGCACAAACAAGATCGACTGGTCCACTGGGAAGGAGTATGGTTACCACGCATTCACAGATCACTCATGCACTGTCTGCACCAAGTTCCACTGGCAGGTACAGCACTTACCGCATGGAAACGGTATGCTTTTGGGCACTCGGTGAAAAGCGTGACAACAAAGAGCGATGAGGCAAATGCAGGACATGCCTGAGTGGCACTTATTTCCGTAATCATCGTACGTAAATCTCAGCTTTTGCTGCGGCCGCGGACAATCATAAAGTTTATGGACAAAAACAAGTTATAGTAAGGAGATTAGACGAAAAGTAATATACACATCTGTTGAAAAAGAGTCATGTGAGCAGGTACGGGCGGAAGCCGGCGTGACGGTTGCGAACACAAGTCGCGCTGGTGTTGAGAAACAAATGCCTCAGTCGTCGGTCAAGTCAATGATCTCGCCTTTCTTGAAGAACTTGTGCGCATTGATTTCCGTAGGCTCAGGCTTGACAATAGGAGAGCCGTCCAATAGTGGATGGTCGCCAGGCAGTTGCGATCGCAGCTCACGGATGTGCTCCTCGAGGCGTCGGGGGTACTCTGGATCCTGTTTGATCCGCTTAGCTGGTGGTTCGCTGTTCTGAGATGTGTCATCATTGCTGTGGTCCACTAAGGGCCGTTTGTTGGAACTACTCGGTTGCGAGCTGGAAGGAACGGCCGGCAACGGAGCGCGGACGACCGGAATGATGTCCTGCGCCTGAAGGATGTCCTTTAGACGGTACTTGAACTCGAGTATAGATCGAGGTGTAGTGTCGAGCGGCACCGTTGTGATGAAGCTGATGGCCTTCGTAACTTGTTTCTGTGCACCAAGACTGTATGGCGCCGCTCCATGTCAACTATCTAAGGTGCGGCAACAGTGGCGCAAGCGAGACGTACGTTGTATGATGCCCACCCAGTTTTTTCTGCTTCTCGTGAACGGCGACGCTTTGTTGCAGTGACTTCGTAAGGTCTTGGGCAGCACCTGGTCCGGTTACGAGAACGCGGTAGAATTCAATCCTAATTGTGCCCAGCTTTGCCACCGTCGCTGCCGCCATGCTATGCGACTCGTCGTCTGCGATATGCAGATGATTAGACATTAAATCAAAGCAGCGCCGTCACGATGTTCGGGCTGGTAACTAATCGAAGGTCATGTACACACCAGAGGTTTTGATGACAGCAAAGTGCATGGGCCGTACGGTAGATGCGCCTACAATAGCTCCTTCAATGATACACTCCTTGGAGTTGTTCCTTTCAATGAGATTGCTTGAAATCCTTGCACCATCCACGAAGACCCGCGCGGATATATCGTTCTCGCCATTCAAAGATTGTACCGACACGGTGAATGCCTTGCCATGCACACTCAATCAACAATGCCCACCGACAATGATGCCTGGGTCTGAGGTGCCTACCTTTCCAGCGTCGCTGGCCATCCACGCAGTAATCTTGTTGTCGCTAGTCTCGGCGCCGTACACGGGCAGTCGGCACCCATTTGTAATTTAGTGGCGCTAGTCATGTGTAGAAAGGCAGGGCTTCACGCGAGATATGTGGCGCGAAGAACCAAGGGAAGGACGGCAAGGAGTGTGATGGGCGTCCTCGGCATGGTCTGACCAGCAACAAAGCGTCACATGAACACGGAAACCACCGGACAATCAGTGCGCCACACTTGCAGGACGTACTCATGAAACATTCTCCACTCAGACAATTGAGGTTCTATATATCGAAGTAGCAGTATATGGGGTTGGGGAGTGGCGCGCGATCGGATTTGCCGTTGTCGAGAACTGTCCTGCGTATGAGACGCGGCATTAGTCGTAGACCACAGTTCAATTACAACGTCCTATTCAAATTGGTCTGATTGTTCATTGCGATGTGACTTCACGGTGTTGGTGTTTGGCCAGCAGTAGAGCCGTGCGGAAAGATCGAGCGGTTCGGGCCGCATCCCACCTTCCTTCTTGACCTCCCCATTGCGCCACATCTCAGGCATGGACCACCACACTCGCCTTCAGCACTTGAGAGATAGCGCATGGATTTCTAGTGGAAGCAGCACTCTGCCGGTTTATAGCGTGGAAGTCGCGGGGAACACTGTGCGCGCATATGTCCCAAGCGAGGCTGGCAAGGTGCGCCTCATGTCTCCTACCGTCTACCAACTCTTACATGCACCATGCGCCGATCTGACACATTATCTTCAACAGAGCTTCAAGGTCATGTTTAAAACAAGGTGTTCGAATGGTCCCGTCTCTGTGCGTGTTTCGGTCGACGGAACTCGTGTGCGCAAGATGCGGGTTACCAGTGACCACCCGCGCGAACACTCCTTCGACGGCGCCCAGGTGGACTACGCTACAGTGCGAACGATGCACTTCTCCAACGTTGAACAAAGTGGTTAGTCGCTCCATTGTTGATAAGAATCTGACTGACGAGTAATGCGCGCGCACATCTCAGATGACGAAGGTCGCACCTTGGCCGACAGCGCGCTGAACTCTCTCGGCGTGATTCGCATCGAATTTTGGGACGTGGCTGATGTCGTCTACGTGGGTCACCTGAGAAACGCAACGCGACCATGGGACGCTGCGAAGCTGCCCCGGCAGAACGAGCCGCTGTCCATCTATGAGCGCCAGAAGAAGTTAGGAGCGCAACACCTAGCGTGAGTCTCATTACCGACCTTCCTGCGTAACAATTTTGACTCACGTTCTTCCATTCATCTCGTGTATCGAATGCAGATTAGGCGAGAGAGTACGATACCAGCTAACGTCAGCTACCCATCAGTCTAAGCTCCGTGATCAAACTCCGAGAACAGTTTTCGAGTTCTTTTACCGCTCTGTGGAAGTCCTTCGCGCCAACCGTATTATGTCTCCGACAGATGTTGCGGTCATTCCCACGGCGCGTGCCGACCATGGCGATCACATCAACGACGAGTCAGATGAAGACCTAGAGGACATCAAACCTAACCTGGGGCGTCTGAAGAGGAAGCGAGAGTCCAAGGCTGAGGACTCCCCGGCAAGACGGACGATCGAGTGGCGTCGTGCTTCCTCGACGGCATCGCGCTCTTCCCAGAAAAAGAAGCGACGTGATACCTCTTCAAAGATAAAACCAGAGCCTGCAAAGTTGGCGGGCGCGTACAGAACGCTGCCTGGCGGGATTATCGACCTGACGGACGACTGAGTCTCTGTACTCGTAGCACAGGAATGCAGACTCATACTCGCACTTGGCTGCCTGGCACCAATGAATCTATATTGGTGAAATATTTCATGCCCTTCGAGTCAACTTGGTCCCCAGTCGAGCCTCCGGCTGAAACGCCGGCAGATATGGCGGGGCCTTCAGCTGGCCTTCGGTCCTCGTCCATTCGAATAAGATCAATCGAAGCTTCCGCTCGCGTGGCGCAAAGAAAGCATCGCGACTCAGGGAGATATTACATCTTCTGTATCACAAATAGTTCAGTTCTCTCCATTGTTTCCAGCGTTCGGTGCTGACTCGTGTGCCGGTCCGACCCGGTTGTACTCCTTG
>Ga0247815_10002584_pt1 | contig 13347 bp, 13 predicted proteins | sample UWRJL194509B1_FD_181014 | JGI IMG/M metagenome (GOLD analysis project Ga0247815, IMG submission 181014) | Plant litter microbial communities from Arlington Agricultural Research Station in Wisconsin, United States - UWRJ-L194-509B-1 | ecosystem: Environmental > Terrestrial > Plant litter >... | reverse complement strand
CGCGCCACACCGACAGCTACCAGCCCAGGTCCCCCGTCTCCCCCTTGATTTCATCCATCAGGGCTCTCTTGCACGCAATTGAGCAGAATGCCCTTCATCGAGTCTATTATCCTCCTCCCATGCCGGCCTTGCCGAGACCCGCGCGACGCCACAACAGCTCAGCCAGAAACCGCATGCCAGCCACACGCCCCCACGTTGAGCCTGCGCCGATTTTCATCGGCCAACGTTACGGAAACGCCGGAGACTCGTGGCTCTTAACGCCTCTGTCACCCAGGATAGTCACATACGAGCACTTGCGCTATGCCGCGGCGTTCATCTGCTCCTACGAGGAGTTCTGTGGCGTGCAGCCTGAGCGTGTCAACATCTACAAGCTGCTCTGGAAGAGCATGGTCAGGGTTTACCCGGAGGTCGGGCTGAAGGCTGCTGGATGGAAAGCCAAACTAGCCGAGTACGCGGACATTATCGAGTTTATGCTCATGTAAGTGCGCAAATATCAATCTTTGCTGCAGAATGTGCCGAGTAAATCACCTAGCCTCATCCAAATGTCGATGTAAAGACCGTTTAATAGTACATACGATCTATTCTCAACGGATGCGAACAAATGCTTTCAAACCGCAAGTCAAACCGCGCACTAGAAGGCCTCTCACGAGCAGAGGTAGCGAGGTGGAGCTCCTATCAGGCAATCTGACAAATACTGATGTTTCAGTCACTGAGAGTCGGTTAGGCCTCTAACTTCAATCCTGCGGTTTGAAGCCACATTGAGACAGTGGCATATTGTCGAGACCTCGGCTGGAAATGAGGTATTTGCGATCGATGGCGAGTCACTGCGGGTACACACACTTCACATAGCGCTTTTGACAGATTGACAACTGATTCGAACCGCGTAAATTAGGTTAAATTTGGTAAGAAAGGCTTTGCTAGTTCTGTTTGACCCAACCAGTCAGCTTTCTAGTGCGACGGGATCGTTGCGCGTGACGCACCCGGTCGAGATTGATAAAGATATACGCATCCTTCGTCAGACTGAAGCCTTCTTTGTATGGCCGGTATTGGCACCTTGCGGCGTGACAAACGACATCGGTGGCTGGCAAAAGTGCTGGTAGGTGCGTCGACCAGTATGCCATCTTGCAGCCAAGTTCCTGCCACAACGGGTGCCGAAACACATCGCGAGTAGCGTCTGTCTGGCTGAGCTTCTTGAACGGACGAGCGAGGACATATATCTGCGTATCTGATTCGTCCGCCGACCTCCTCGCTTGTACAATTTCGTCCAGAATGGCCGGGTGGAGAGTTGCCTCCGAGCCAAGTTCAAAGCGCGCGGCAGAGACAAAGACAATGCTGTTCCCAACTGTCCCATCGCTCTTCATCTCCCGCTGAGCCAAAAAGACTGCGTTTCCTCTAGCAAAGCTTTCGACCGGCTCGAGCTCTGAGTGGGCGCGCTTCCACCGTGTGCGCACAGCGTCTGACACTGGATGGCGACCGAACTTGACCGAAGTGATGGACCTGACCATCGCAAGTTCATTCTCTCGCGTCAACATTCCAGCGTATCTCGAGCCCAATATTCTGATCGCCCAATCTTGAAGTGGTTCCGGTGTTTGCGAGTAGTACCGACTCTGCAAGCGCCCCAGGAAAGACGACGTGTAACACCAGCGGCGCATCATTGTACCTTCTAGTTGACCTGATGTAGGAATAGTATCAGCCTTTTAATATTTTCGCTGCGAATGGCTTACCAAATTTAGAATTTGTTGAGTACGCCTGGAGTATACCGTTGTCCCGCTCAAAAAAGAACGCCCACCAAGAATGCGGCGGACCGAAACGCCGCAAAAATTGTGGGATATGTGTCGCCATATGCTGATTGGTCTCGATTTTGGTGTCGAAGAGGTGTTGTAGGTTGCGCAGATAGTGATAAATTGCTGTTTGGACAATCCGTCGGCGGTCGAAAGAGGTCGTGCAGCGGGTTGCGAAGTTGATGCACTTAACCAAATCCATGAAGTTGGCAAGGCGCTGAAAGTCAAGGCTTGACGGGTTCGACCATCCCCAGAGTCTTACAAGCGTGATGACCATGTGAATAGTTGACACAACGCGCCATGCATCGGCGGTCAGCTTCCCGTGACCTTTCTTTCCTAGATCCACGGGGCCAGCTGAGATCCAAGATGGCATATCGGTACGCTTGAGATCCGCTTGATACTCGTTGAGGACGTGATGCCCAATGAATGGGCGGCGCTTGCGAGACTTGAGCGGGCGGTCTTCCGCACGGCGGGGGTTCTCTTCTTCTTGGTCTCCCTCCTCCGGGTCGGATGAGTCTGTACAACTTGCAAGCTTCGAGAATGTCATTCAAAACAGCTATTGAGCTTACCTGCGCTAGCCTCTGACTCGTAACCCAAGAATGCCGCACCGTCCATCTCAGCGGTGACACTTGCCTCGCTTTCTGTATCTGAATTGTCCGATTGGTCTGGTATATATTCGGAGCCGCGAAGGGGATCGTAGAAGATATCTTCGTCATCTTGCGCGACGCCGTCATCGTCTTCTCCGTACTGTGCACGTTAGGGTCCGAGCATAACGTAGGGGGAACGCTCACATTCTGTCCTTCCACTGTCCGCAGAACATCTCGGAATGTCGCTTGTCCGTGTCCGGCCTACTCGACGATAAATGCAACAATTATTGATCGGAAAAGTCACGCACCTGCTCCTCCTCCAACCTGGTCTGCATGGCTCGAGTCAGTAATCAGACAGCGGCCGATAATTCGACCCTTACCCCATGTTCGAGAAGTGTGGCAATGATGTGCCTCTTCCCACTTGGTGCGCTCGATGATCCTAGATAGTACGTCTGGAGAAGACTTTTGAGCATCGACGACGTCGCCTTGTCGAATAGGTGCGGGTGGCTGAGCAGCCAGGTTTCACCGCTCTTCTGAACTCGTCGCCAGTTACTCTCGGACTCGTTGAAAAGATGTCGTCCGATACGGTGCTGGTTTTCCTTCTGGAAGAATCAATTCAGCAGATAATTTAGACTTCTGTGTAGTCTTGACTTGCCCATTCGATCAGGCGACTGCTAATCTCCGCCTTAGTGCCAGTTGCAGCGTCCTTACTTAGACCAGGACAGAGTTTCACGAGGTCTTGCAACGTGTCTAGTGAGGCAAGCCCTTGAAGTCTAACTTTGGTCGCATCGTTGGACGCAAGAAGAAACTGAGCGAAGTCGAGGGATTCCGCGCTAGTATCGAGTGCTTGGAAGTCGCCCCACCCAGACAGGCTGTAGTCCATCCCGAAAACGATTCTGAAGTGGCGCTGGCACAAGCCCAAGAAGAGATTATGCATCGGGTCGACAACGAGTAGCCAGATCGGGTTCCAATATTTCAGTCGGAGTAGCTCGGACCACCCGACACCGTGCTTGAGGGTGAACTTGCTGCGATCCGACGCCGTCGGCTGACGCTTACATTCGCGGGCAAGATCGAAGTACTCCTCAATATTCCGTTCGGACGGTTGGAACGGGATGTCGTTGATCTCGCTGCGCCGCTTGTCGCAGACCGAGCACAGGCAGTCTGCGCGGTGGGACGGCATGCCGCCGACGGATCTTGCGGCATCCAGGTCGCATATCACAGGGCCAAGCATTGCAAAGACCGTGCGACCATCGGGATAGCAGAAGGTAGCCGAGTAATGTACGCCGTGCCAGAGCCGACGCAATGATCGAACGACCGGCTTCAGAAACCACCCTACTGCCTCACCCTTTGGCTTGCGGCGCCCTGGGATTAGACCAACAAGGCAGGTGTTACCCTGCAGTATTCGAATTCCCGGAGGGAGATTGTTGCAGACGAGATAGATCGCGCCTACCGAGTGCGATTTGCCGGCGATTCGGTTCCCGAATGGATTGAACCAATCAATTCCAAGTGAGAACATAAGACGTAGACTGTCCTTGTTGTCTCTACCAAACCCAGAGTGCCCGTCTGGCCACAAAGATGCGAGATCGTGAATGAATCGCGAGTACCAAATGTCGCTGGACGTCGGTGGCTCGGCTTGCGCATGAAATGCTGGACGACCGAGAAACGGGCGCATGTCGCTCAGAACCTTTGACATGTAGCTATCCACTTGATTCTCGAAGTCGTCACGCTTGAGCAGCTCGGCGATCCAATCCTCTATGGATTGGGTGAAGTAGGTCCTCCTGGGTCGCCGTAGTGTTTGCGTCGACCCACTCGGTCCACGGATGGTATAGCGCTCCATGATAATCTCGTTGCAGACCTTGCCGTTTATCTCGTTGTCACATCGGTCAGGATAGAGAGCAGGTCGGAGGTCTGCATCGTCTTCGTCCTCATCGCCGTCACCGTCGTCGTTCCTGTCCTCATCGGATGTTACGAACGGAAAGAACACTTTGCAGCATTCTCGATTCGAGCAAACGGGATATGCGGTGATTATCGGATTAAGATCTAGCATTCGGAGTGCCGTTCGAATATCCCGTGGCACTCGAGTTCGTGCACCGAACGCCTGTGCCGCTGCAACTACGCCGAAGGTAGAAAGTATCGCCAGACCCTCGAACAAACCGTTGCTTGACCTCCGAGATATTCCGCTGCCGAACCATACAACAACTACGACGAAACCGATCATAAACGCCGAGAGATCGCGAGCCAAGGTGCGCCGGCGACGCATCGATTCCGCTGTGAGAATGAGGACTAGTCGTAATCCGCGAATTATTGACTTACTCATATCGTACCATCGCTTAGATGTTGTGGCGTTCTTTGCCGCAACTGATTGGCGCTCGAATATGCGGACCTTGCGACGCTCCAGCCGTTTGCTCAGATCCTCAGCGATGGTGATGAGCGTCTGCCGCCGCTCCTCGTCTGCCTTCGCGACAGTACAAGTCTCGAGCTGCAAGCGACAAGCATCGATGGATTGCACAAGGATAATGAAGTCCACGTTATCTCTGTGGATTTCGTCGAGCATTGGAGAGAGCCCGTCGGTCGTGTCACTGGTCGGAGCGTCCTGAAACTTCAAAAATGGTGGAAGAACATCTATGGCCGGTTCAAGATCCCGCAGCAATGATTCTGTATCCTCTAGCAGAGAGTGTGTGAAAGAGCTGGCTTCTAAGGTTCTGTTAACAATCGCATTGGTGGCGATTGAGATCGTGAGCACCGACCGTTATCCGTCGCCGCTTCTGGCACATTCGGACCGAAGTCCGGCGTCTCGTCCATCCGTTCATCACGTCGATCGGTTCGAAAGAGAGGAAGATTCGAGCCCAACGCCGCTGCACCCAAACTTTTCTTCTGACGACTTTTGCGAGCACGTGCACGCATTGTGGGAGGAGAGGTCAGATCCGGTGATGCCCGAGTTCCAAATCTTCGTGGATTTGGAAGCCTTGGGCGGTAGCTTATCGATTACAAATGTCGATTAGACTCATACATGATATCTAATTCAGATGATAAGTGCGCTGTTTCACGTCCTTTCGATCATCCGCCTTCGTGCACCCGTACGTCACGTTCAATTCAGGCACTCAGCGACTTCCACGCTTTGGCCCGTACCATTGTTCTTTGCACGTTTAATATCGCGATTTGTGCCGATTACGCAACCACCCGTGCCGCCACTCGGGCTGTGTTTCTATTAAGGCTGGCAATTGTCTCTTTCTCGCTTCTACCTTCTTGTTCGCCGCATGGGTACCAGCAAACCTGTCCACCACAAACGTGCTCAGCGTGCCACTGCGCACCCCAAGCAGAGCGAGGCAGACATCGAGCGTGCCATTCAAAGGAGGTGAGAAGATTGGCACGACGCTATGGCACGACGCCACTCAGATGTGTGTTAGGTTTGGGGCGAGGCGCAAGGCTAGAGGTCTTCCGAGCAAATTCGAAAATGGTCTCTCTGTACGTCTGAAGCTAAGATATCTAAGTTGTGAGCTATTCTAATGAATCATACCTCTTTTGCAGAAAACGATTCGAGACGAAGTGCGACGACTGCTGAGTTTGCGGACCTTCCACGCCGTCACGTTTTGGGAGCATTTGGGCAAAAACCCCGACAAAGCCCTCTCATCTCGTCGCGAGCCAGATCAGGGCGATATTTCATATTGGCATTGTCTGAGATTTCAGCATTTTGTCGTATCAGTGGGTGATGCGCTGAAGCTTCTTGACGATTGGCATAGCTCCGAGCATCTTGCTACTCAACCATGCGAATGCGGCGTGTGCTCAAATGCGCGATTGAACTCGTGTTCATCACCAGCCATGTGTCGCGCGGTTCTCATAGGCCTCGTCGATGCCAAGTCCCCAGTTGAGTGGGACAAGAGGACGTTTCCACCGATGCCCAAAGACACGACTGCTGAGGCGCAGAGCGTTTTTGGCCTCACATTCGCCTGGGACAGTAGCGCACAAACTGTGTTCGAAATATCGATGCGGTCCCACTTCGTTGCACACTTCAAACGAGTGACTCCGCTGTACGCCGCCGTCCCTGACATCCTCGTGAACGACATGCTCGGCACATACGTAGGCACACTGCGTCGTAACTGGGCAGATGCCCAGCGTGCCGATGACGCTAAATCCGTGATCGGCGATGGTTCTAGCGATGAAGGTGAAGGTTCTGGCACCAGTGCAAGCGACCGTGGCCGCAGTCAAGAACTCGGTTCCGTACCGCCGGCCGATTTCGATATGGACCGAGATATGGACGACGAACTCGCCGAAAATAATGGCTCTCCGGTCTCGAGGTATGATTCACCCAGCGATGACCAACTGGAAGGCGAAGCAGCAGGCCGTCGGGCGCGTTCGAGCGTTGAGAGCGAAGATCATAGCAAGGGATACAAAGCCAGCAGCTCTGCTTCGACCCACTGGCGCTTACGCGTAAGTGTCCTTAATCGTAACTGGCTGGGATGATACTTACACAATGAGCTTTGTAGACGTCAAAGCGTCGTATCACGCAGATCCATGAGAATGGGCTGTTGAGTTACTTCGACGGACCGCCTGAATCCGTCGACAACTGCTTTGATCCGGAGTCTACGAGCGATGTCGAGCCCGCCAAGAACGACGAAGACGACGTCGAAGAGTACAACCACCAGCCGCTTGATTGTCGCAGCCCTGTGTTCACGGCGGTCTCACGGATGTTGGACACGAAGCATCTTCAGGAAGCTCGCGATAAGGGCGGGCGCCAGCCTATCAGAGTCAACTACAGGACGTTTTCAGAACGTCCGGTGCGTCCGCATCCACTCAAGAAGGCAGCGAATTGGTATAATCCCAAATACGTAGCGGCCCTGCGTCTCGCCGACCCGCTGGATGCGGCTCACCTTGAAGCAGGCATGTCCCAACCCATTCAAGTCAATCTGGCTGGTATTGCTCGGTGAGCTCGTCCCGAAACGTGGCACAGTTGTGAGAGTTAACGCGCTTGGGCTTAGCGCTCTTGGGTTGCAACGTCTGCTTCAGCCAGTCGCCCCTCCTCAACCTGAATAGCAGCTGCCTTCTCGGAATAGTAATATATGGCTCTGTTGCGTGTTAGATAGTCGATAGAATGTCTAGTTGTGTTCTGGCTTGCTTGTATGCGTCGTCACTGGCTTGTCGATTGAATTGGAACTCCGCACACACGCGTTGCGCTCAAAACTGTTACTCGCCAGATATCCCTGTAACGACCATCGCCTGTTTGCTCCGCCCACCCGCGCACGTACATCATGGCCTCGTCTTTGCGCGCTATTGCCCTGGCCTGTGCCTGTAAACTGCCGGATTTTCGGGCGACACGTGGTTTTTGCGAATAATGGAACGCAAGCGCGCGCACCTTCTTGTGAGTGGCTCAAAAGCGCTCTTTGTTCTTTTACTGTTGGTATCTTGTGGCTGACGCGGAACTGTAGTCAAACCCACCTCTCCTCATTCTACACAGACTACGCGACGACCAAATTCACAAATTCACAGCCCTACCCCGATGGACATCGCTTCTGTCGCACACGAAGCAGACTTGGTGAGTGTGGCTGTCGCTGGGAAACTTTGATAGATCATGCTGACCACTTCTCAAAGAATGCGCTGGCTGTAGTCAACGACGCGCTCGCTGCGGACTGTCTGGCCACTGAATCCACCGTGGCTGAGCGGCAAGAGCAGCATGATCAGCAAGTCTCCGGAATGCGAGTACAGCTAGCCGAATTCCAGGCAAAGGTTGCATCTCGACGAGCGACTCTGCGCTCCTTGCAGGTGCGCATACTCCCCACTGAGTACCTGGCGCGATGAGACTGATATGTACATGGGATCCAGCTGGCCCAGAAAGAAGCCGAGAGACTGAATGTCGCATGTGTCGAGCTTCAAAGACAGGCCGACAGTCAGCGCAGCGTTAGTGGGACAATCAGAAGCAGTATCGCTAAGAAGGGCCACAACTCGGGGCAGGCAACGCTGGTTCAGCAGCTCGCACGCAGTGTTCACGCCACCCTCGAGCGTTCACACCGTGATCAGACCGCAACCGAACAGGTTTGTCCGGTCCCCATACTGCCCGGAGCGAAACTGAACCCTGTACTAGCTCAAGGTATCTGTCGCTGCATCCCACAAGACGCACGCCAATGTACAACATCTAGAAGAGAATCGCGAGCAGATGAAATACCATCTTCAACGCCTACGCGAAGAACACGCAACTCTCGTCGAAGACTGTACTCGGCTGCAAGAGCAACTTGAGGACGAGTTGTCGCAGACCAGCCCCGAACTTTGGCGGAGCGACTCTGAAATCCGAGTCCAACTGCAAACGTTCATCCCCTCAAACCGCGACATTATCGGTGTGCACTTCGATACTTGTCCTCTGGGACAACCTCTCACGTCGCCCGCGGTAGCCGATACCCGCACTCATGAACTCGCTGCATCCGATGGCGCCGTCGCAGTTTCGCCCCAAGCCGAAATTCGAGGATACGACATTCCCGACATTCAGCCATCGGTGGTGTTCGGTGATCTTCGCGAGCTTGTCGACGGTAACTCGCTCGGTCCAAACGACTCGCTCCCTTGGGAACCTGAGACTGAAGTCAACGCCACAACCGTCGACGGCGCTCTCAATAAATCCAACTCACGAGCTTCGTGTCACCGGCTCCCGGAAACCCCCCTGCTATATGCCGCGACCGGTCTGGCTGACGATCACGGGGCTGTCGAGGACCCCAAGATGTGCGCGGTTGCAGCGCAAGACGCGCTCGACACTGGCGCGGACGACTTCGAGGCAGTGACAACGCCCGCACACGAGCATCAACCAGTCAATGTTGCTGCGTCTTTCGCCGAAGGCCTTGCACGTCACGTCGACGCCTCGCAGGATGCCCTCGACATGAGGGACTCTTTACCGGCAGATGAGCGTGAGCTCGTCAACAGCACCGTGCCGGACGGAAAGGGTACCGAACCTCACGATGGCGCTGCGCAAGACGCGCTTGACACTGGCGTGGATGACCTCGAGCCAGCGCCAGCGCTCGTACATGAGCTTGAACCTTCACCCCACCCCAGCACCGCGGCCGAGCTGACCGAGGATCACCGGCTTTCTGAGAGACCTCCACCGCATTCGCCCTCCGAGCAGAGCGTACTCGACATGGAGGCTTCTCTTCCAGTGCATAAACAGGAGTTCGTCGAAGATGCTGCGCCAAACGACGAGGGCTTTGTAGCTCGCACCACATCCACGCATGACCGACTCGACGTTGGCCACGCTCTCGGCGACTGGTTTGTCCAAGGTTCTGCGCCTCAGGCAGTCTCCACGCACAATGCGCTCGACATTGCGATTGAGAGCGAAGACTCTGCGCTGGCACAGGATCGCAAACTCGTTGATGGTGCTGTGGAGGACGAATACACCCCTCGCACCACAACAGGTGTCCAAACCGATAGTCGCTCGGCATTCTTAATCCTCGGCTATCCGCCTGTAGGTGACATGTGGTCCGACTCTGCCCAGTCCGGCGTTCCATTATCACCGCAGCAGCTGGAGGTCCGCATCCTACCGGCGGAGGAACGGACAGACGACGTATCCCTGCCCTGCCCTGCACCACGACAACTTTTCGAGATCAGCTGTCGCCCGCCCGCCGTGCAAAGCCGACGCGGCTTTCAGTATTTCTTCGTTCAAGCACGTTACCCAGGCTTGTATCCTCGCTCGAGCGACGACCCCGATGCTGGCGCGCTACTTCAGCGGCGCGCTCTTCAGGTCCGTTTGCGTATGATGGTGGCGTATAAGCGACAGATGGATGCACGCAACTCAGGAGCAATCCTCGAAGATGCACGTGATCTAGAAGGAAGTGCAATGAGTCGAGCTCGCCTGTGGTTCCGGTATCGCTCGCCTGTCGCTGTTGTGGTGTTCATGCTTGCGGTTACACTGGCAGAAATTGGTACGTTGGCGCACCCTATCCACTTCATTTAGACTGACACGGACCCCCTCCCTACCTCGAAACTCGCAGCATACATGTCTAACCTACGCGGCGGGCGTCAGGCCAGTCCAGCCGGTGCGCTCGGAGGCGAGCTGTAATGACGGCTGCATATGTGACGTTAGACAATCGAACAGCGAATCCATGCTCATTTGACGCCCAACGCGGTGCGATTCCTTTTGTTGTCTTTCAGCCACACTCGTTTCGGGAGACGCCTTTAAGAGCCCGTGGTCGGCGTCGCGATTTCCCCTTCAACGTGATGCCCTCTTTCTTTGTCGAACAGGTTTCAGGCGGGCAACGCGCCACAACCAGCGGCGACGACTTTTACGAACAGCTGGCTGCTCGTAAGCTCGCACAGCAAAAGGCCAATCAGCAGGAAGTGAGTGACAGTAGCGCCGGTTGCGATTGGTTGCTCAGATATCTGCTCTACAGCGCGGGGACGCCGGTTCTGAGACGGCAGGAGATGGTGATGACGAGGACGACGATGATCCCGCCAACATGCCAGAGTGGTACAGAACCAATCTTGCGGCAGACCAAGAACGCATGGATGAGGAACTCCGCCAACGCGAGGCAGACTACAGAGAGTCTCTTCGAATGGATGCCCAGCAGTTTGCATACCAGTTCGTGCATCCAGTGTCCGATCGCTTCTTTGCTGACGCAAGCCGCAGATATGGTGGCCAGAGTATCCCAAGAACGGACGGCGTGAAGATGCCTCGGGCACGAATCGTCAAGACCGACGGCCAGAACCAACTGCAGGTGCGTCTCGCGTCTCACCTCTTTCATTTCGCCTTTTGTCTCTTCGCGACATTTTGCCTGTCCCGAATTGAACCCCCTACCTCGTCATATCTTCGACTGAGCGTCTCTTACCTACCTGTACTAACGTCCTCTGTGTCCCATCCTCGTTCGTAGGAGGCGGTGCGCAAGCACATACTGCTCCTCATGACATGCACAGTGTCCAAGGACACCGGACGCAAGCATTACTCGAAGCTCAGGGGCAACGCCCGTGCACGTGATGCTCCAAGGACACTACCTCGGCCGCTCGTGTTGGCTCTCAGGCAGGAAGACGTTCCGCAATGCACCTGGAACAACGCTTGCGCGTCGCTATTCGTGCCAGTTTTCATCGAACATCACAACAACCTTGGCGCCCAAATGTCCCCGCCAGAGATGCTTACCATCACGGACCACGGGATTACGATCAAGAAGATGTTCAAGACTTTTATTCGCACTCTCCGCAAGCGGTTCCAGGAGCAGGTTGACCCTCCAACTCCAATCGCTTCGCTAGTCAAAGACTTGAAGAACAGCACGTCTGTGCGCTGCTCGTCGGTTCGTCTGTTCGGCACTTCTTTTAATACTGTTACTTACTGCGCTGTCCGGATAGCTATCTCAAACTCGCAGTGCCGTGGTCAGGAACTACATCAAGGTGCTGGGAAAATACCTGCCTCAAGATCGCACGACGCTCAAGATTTGCTTCTCGCATGGCAACACGAGCGAGGACGAGCGTCTTCCAGCTAGCGACGGCGAGTCTTCGGACGTCTTCAAGGTAATGGTATTCGAGTGGCGGAATGTGAAGGTTACAGAGTTTTTACACGCCATCGATGCCCGCATCCGCTCGGACCAGAACATGAGGAAGGAGAGCCAGATGCGTCTACGTCACGTGTCGAAGTCCTTGACGCTGCGGTCGACTCGTCCTGCACCTCAAGGTCTGCCTAAAGACTGGTACGACGCCGCATGGTTATTGCAGTTGGAGGAGACGGACCCGCTGGGATATGCTGAGCTCCGTGTGGCGCCAGCGGTAGGAACAGACTGGGACGCACTCATCAAGTGAGCCAATTGTGTCAACATGCCAACCTCATACTGACTCGTATGTCGCAGGTTGGTCACACCTCCACCCCGGCGCTTTGCTTTCGCCACAGCTTAGGCTCGCAGTTGGGATTTCTTGCAATCCTAATCCGGCATTTGAGTCGTCTGTACGTAGAAACTGTCAAGGTTTAATTGTGCCTCGTATGTTCGGGTTCAGCTGTTGAGACTCAGCGGTTGTACTTGTTGGTGGGCGTTTATTGTTCGTATATACACATTTTCTGTCTATCTTTCTCTAAAGTCTGTAATTCCGCAGAATTAGTGGGTACTGGATCAGAGTTGAAGTAGACAGCGAACTTGCGGGTTTGCCAACAGAATGCCCGGCGTGCTGCATGACTTCGCATCAAAACTAGCCAGACGGAACAGATCATCGCAGCCTTATCTATAATCTTGAACGTCATCGATACCTTCAAACATCGGGTTGGCTCACCACATCAATTCAGCGCATCCGACGGCATAAGCCGATCGCCTCTTCTCCTCTCCTTACCCACACCGGCGCACCAGCCGTGGCCTGAACGTGCCCCATCATCACCACCATACTCATAGTTTCGCGCCGTCTGATCTGCTGAAGTAGCTGCAACAGTGAGTTACGGTGCGCCTGCTGCATGGGACTGGCGCTGACGCTGTGCCCATGACAGCACGCCGTCGCACCGTAGACAATACCATACCTGCTCTAGCGTCGGCGTTGGACCTTCACCCCAACACCGGGCGCGCCGGTCGATTGGGTTATTTAGCTTTCGCCATACCTGTAGCAGCGAGCCGCTCCGGCCCCAGCTTATACCCACGATACTGCCGCACTGGACGCCGTGCGCCATCTGTGATGTTCATACGAACTCGACAGTAGGTCTGGGCGCGCTGCTTAAAGGGGCTGACGTTGTTGCTGCGCCTACACCAGCGCGCCGGACACGTCACTGAGCCATTGCTAACAGTGATGGTCGGTGAGCCTGTTCTATTCAGTCCAACATCCCGAACTGAAGTTGGACGTGTTGCTGACATTACAGATATAGCACGGCAGGTATCTATCGGTATCTATTGGGATCGGTCTGGCGTGACAAGACGCTCAAGCTCCTCCGACCAGACGTGTAGGTTGCCCGCATCCTGTCTAAGCCACATACCTGAACACGCCCACAGGCGCAACTATAGCTGGTGGCCTCGGCATTGTACATGCGGCCATGGGCGACCTCTGTCCACAAT
>Ga0247815_10002583_pt1 | contig 13350 bp, 10 predicted proteins | sample UWRJL194509B1_FD_181014 | JGI IMG/M metagenome (GOLD analysis project Ga0247815, IMG submission 181014) | Plant litter microbial communities from Arlington Agricultural Research Station in Wisconsin, United States - UWRJ-L194-509B-1 | ecosystem: Environmental > Terrestrial > Plant litter >... | reverse complement strand
GTATAACTTCCATATAAATTTGACGCGAAGGCCTTGTCAAATAATAATGCTTTGGTCATGAAAAGAACCAGGATTGCACGCATACCGTAATAATTGAAACGTTCCCACATTTCGGTAGCGAACAGCACGTATAATCCCTTTGGATGGCCTTGTTCAGCACTGTCTAGTTGCTCCGGCTTAAGGATTTCAGATTGATCCATAGTGTTTGTTGTGTTTTTTTGTTAAATAATATTTTGCAAATTAATTGTATTTACTCATTCCTCTTCGTAACTATTTTATGCCTTTTTCCCTCATGATGCCGTTCAGCCATTTCAACAGGAAAAAAGCAATAATTGCAGAGAATAATAAAAGACTGAAGTTCACCCAGAAAAAGTTGGTTTTATCTTCATAAGTATCCCATAAAGTCGCCAGTACCCCGGATAGCTTGTTTCCTATGGAGGTGGATAGGAACCAACCACCCATCATCAGGGAGGTAATCCTTGTGGGACTTAGTTTGGAGACCAGAGATAAACCCATCGGACTTAAAAATAACTCTCCTATGGTAATCACACCGTAACTGGCAACCAGCCATAATACGGATACCTTTTCTGTGCCATTGCCGCCGGAATAAACCGCACCGATCATCACCAATACGGATAAGGCTGAAATGAAGAGGCCGAAAGCAATTTTTGTAGCGGTAGACGGTTCCTGGTTTCTTTTGCGCAGCCAGGTAAAAAATGCGACCACCAGTGGAGTAAGCAGGATCACCCATCCCGGGTTGATCGACTGACTAAGGTTAGTCGCCCATACCTCGATTTTGCTGCCTTCCGCGGGAAGCTTGTCCGCAGCTATATTTCTGAAATAAACCGGGTAATTGTATTCTTTTAATACAACTCCGTTTTCTTTTTGCAGTCGGAATGCTTTATCGTAAACCGGTACAGAGTCTTTTTCGAACGTTATATTTTGAGATAAACTTAGTGTAGAGAATGTTTTTTCGGCTATCGGATGTTCCAGATGGCGATCCGTATAACGGTCGGCCCAGGTATTCAAGGCCGTACCATTCTGTTTAAATACGGCCCAGAACAAAATCACCACTGCAAAGATCGTCAGCAGCGCGGCAATTGGTTTTTTCTCTTCCTTACTGGCTTTTGCCAATAATGAGCTGTAGAAATAGATCACGGGAATACAGGCAAAAATAAATGCATCAGTAGAAGTAGAGCCTACCAGCGGGTGACCCAATAATCTTACCGGCAATATCCATCCTATGATACCTGCAACAATTGAAGGAACAAGGATCACCAGTACAATTTTCAGGAATGACATATCACCTTCCTGAACGCCTTTTTTTACATCGAACTCACGGTAATGTTTCAGTCCGGCAATAAATACTGCCACGCCGATAAACATCCCTATGCCGGCAGCAATAAATGCAAATCCCCAGCCCAGCAGGATGTATAAAATAGCACCGAAAAAGTTACAGATAAAAGCTCCCACATTGATACCCATATAGAAAATGTTGTATCCTTCATCCTTTTTATCCTGATAAAGCGGCGTAGAGTAGATATTACCCAGCAGGGTAGAAATATTAGGTTTGAAAAATCCGTTACCCAGGATCACCAGTGTCATCGAGATATACAGGACAGGCAAACTGTGCACGGCCATTAAACAATAACCCAGCCCCATCATAATGCCACCCGTAATGATTGATCTGGCATAACCGAAATACCTGTCTGCAATTAAGCCCCCTAAAAAGGGAGTAAGAAATACCAGTGCGATAAAAGTTCCATAGAGGTCGGCCGATTCTGCCTCAGTCATGGAAAACCCGGCCTTTACATCTTTCAGATAGAGTGTGAAGATCCCTATCATTAAATAGTATCCGAAACGTTCCCACATTTCAGATAAAAAAAGAAAAGTCAATCCTTTAGGATGCTTAACCGTAATGGTTTCAGTCATTAATTTCTATATACTATTTGTGTGTTCACAAGATAATGCAAGGCGCAATATAGGCACATAGAGGCATACTCGCAAATTATAATAAGAGGTACAGGCTATTTAACACTAGAATTTCTTTGTAACAGGCGGGTTCTTCATTTTAGGATCCACATAAAAATCATCCAGTGCTGACGGTGAATTTTTCAATTCTATGTCCTCCATCAGTTTTAGTTTGTTGCCGATCAGCCTGTAACCATCAAAGCTGGAATCTGAAGCATAATATTCAAAATTTCCAGCCATATTCGGATCAAAAGGTGCAAGATGATCAAACACAATCATTCCCTCCGCCTTGTCCAGTCGCAGGGTCATAGAATTCAGCTTATTGTATTCGAAAACGATGCGGTTTTTGGCGGCTATACCCACGCTGTCCTGAAATACAGGCTTGCCAAATTCTATTCCGTCATTTACAAACGAAAGAATGTCGATCACCTTTTTTGACGTTTTTTTATTGTTGCCTTTCCAACCCAGCAAGGCATAAAACGGATTGCTGCCGTTGACCAGTAATGGCACAATTTCATAATACCTGGCGCCGAACCAGTTTTTATTGGTCGTAATTATATTGGGATCTGAAATCTCTGCAGTGCCATCAATCAAGGGGTACAGTTTCAGCTTGCCATCTTTGGTGCTCAGTTGAATGGTGCCAAAAAAACGATAAGTGCCATCATCTGCCGGTACATACCAGGAGAAGATCCGGAAAGCATGGTCGGGCGATTCTACCACAGAAATCATCCGCAGTGAATCGAAACCATAGTGGAACGAATGCGGCGTTTTCAGGGCGCCGACCAACGTTTTGATGAATTTTGCGTTCTGATCAAAACGTTCTGTATTGCCGGCAGCATTAAATAACTTTGAGGCAGATAAGACCAGTGAATCCTGGTACTTGTTCAGCACGGCTTTCTGCGCGGGTAATATGGTTTGTGCACCAACTTTAGTCAGCACACAAACCAGTATTAAAAATGAGCTTAAAAATTTATTCATTAATTTAATTTTTCTATCACTATTGCACTGGCACCGCCACCACCATTACAGATGCCGGCAACGCCGATTTTACCATTGTTCTGATCCAGCACAGCCAGCAGTGTAACCACTATCCTTGCTCCCGAAGCACCCAGCGGATGTCCCAGGGCCACCGCACCACCATTGATATTAACGATATCCTCAGATAAACCTAATTGCTGATTATTCGCCAAAGAAACCACAGCAAAAGCTTCATTTATTTCGAAAAAGTCCACCTCTCCAATTTCTTTTCCCGCACGTTTTAAAGCGAGGGGGATTGCTTTTGCAGGACTGGTCGTAAACCATTCCGGTGCCTGTTGTGCATCTGCATAACCTAAAATCCTGGCCAGCGGTTTCAATCCTAATTCCCTTGCTTTGTCGGCACTCATCAATACCAATGCCGCCGCGCCATCATTTAACGTAGATGCATTCGCTGCGGTAACCGTTCCCTCTTTTGCAAATACGGGTTTTAACCCTGGTATTTTATCAAAATTTACGGCGAATGGTTCATCATCTTTAGTCACCATTGTGGTGGTTCCTTTCCGGTCTTTCACCTCCACAGAGATAATTTCTGCATCAAACTGGCCATTTTCCTGTGCAGCCTGTGCTCTTTTATAAGAACTGATGGCATAGGCATCCTGGTCAGTGCGACTAATTTCGCAGGTTGCAGCGCAAAGTTCTGCAGCTGAACCCATGTGATAATCGTTATACACGTCCCACAGACCGTCTTTTACCAATCCATCTGTGAGCTGACCGTGACCTAACCTATAGCCTGTTCTTGCCTTGTCCAAATAGAAAGGCACATTGCTCATACTTTCCATTCCACCGGCAACTATAATGTCACTTTCACCCAATGCGATGCTTTGAGCAGCAAGCATGATCGCTTTTGTACCAGACGCGCACACTTTATTTATTGTAGTAGCGGGTAAATCCGGTAATCCGGCATATTTTGCTGCCTGTGTAGCAGGAGCCTGACCAAGATTGGCTGATAAAACATTACCCATATATACCTCCTGCACATCTTCAGGCATGATGCCTGCTTTTTCAACAGCAGCTTTGATGGCCAGTCCGCCCAGTTGTGTGGCAGAAAAAGTCGACAGAGAACCACCAAAGCTTCCGATTGGTGTTCTTAAAGCTGATACTATAACTACTTCTTTCATTTGTCTCTATTAAATTTGGTTAAGGGCAAATCTAGTAATTTAAAATTTGCTCATCCGCTTATTCTAATAACATTTATTGATGTGCATTTTTTACGCAGCAGGCCTCATACCCTATAAAGGAAAAATATATTTAAATAAAAATATAAATGTCTTTAGGATGGAGGATAAAAAAATAGCACTGTTTAATAAATCACCTGAAGGACATGCCACGTGTTGAGCTAAATTATTGTACTGAAGCAGAATTGGTAGAAAAAATCGCCTCTGGCGATGAACGGGCTTTCGAACAATTATATAGGATTTATAACACTAAAGTATATGATTATCTCAGAAAACTGACCAGGGATAATGATCTCACTGAAGAGTTGCTCCAGCAGGTATTTGTGAAAGTATGGGAAAAGCGGAGTATGCTGAATGCTGATAAACTATTCGTGTGTTACCTGTACCGGATGTCAGAGAATCTGGTAATGGATTTCCACCGGAAGGCCAGACGTGATAAAAAGGCAATGGAAGCGCTTTTGCTGGTGGCCTCAGAGCTGATTGCAGGACCAATAGAAACAATAATTTCAAAAGAAGACGATGGTTTGCTGCAACAGGCAATCAATAAATTACCACCGCAGCGAATGAAAATTTTTGTGCTTTGTAAACTTGAAGGGAAGTCGTACGAAGAGGTAGGTGCTTTACTGGGCATTTCCACATCCACTATAAGTGATCATATTGTAAAAGCAACAAAATCAATAAAAACCAGTTTGCTGGCCTCCATGAATGTTGCAGGTTAACAAAAGGATTTTTTTTAAAAAATAAAAAAGAGAGCAGAGTAAAACGGAGAGTTGAGCGTATTCACATAAAAGAAGGATATTCAAGAAGATAGCAGAGGCATATCATTCTGCATAAAGAGATTGCTTTTCGCGTTTGCAGCGTTAGCAAGTTTAGGTAAATAGTTAATAATACATAGCCGGTGTGTGTGGATGCAACACCGGCTATGCTTTTTCCAGAAGCCGGCAATTCATTCCTTATTTGTATTATTGTCTATCGCAGGCTTTACTATGAACCGTAAATATTTTATTTCTTCTTTTATCACATCAGGACTTGTGTTTTCATCACTAAAAGGGTGGACTGCACCTGTAGAAAGCAACATTAAAATTCCTAAATACCTGCAGCCGGGAGATACCATAGGTATCACCAGTCCCGCAGGATATATCAGTGCTGAGGAAATCCGTCCTGCTGTCGCGCTGATGGAGAACTGGGGCTTCAAAGTTCAGATCGGGGCGGCCATAGGGAAAAAGGATTATACCTTTGGTGGCACGGATGAGGAAAGAAGGGCAGATCTTCAGCAAATGATGGATAATCCTGATATCGCTGCGATCATGTGTGCAAGGGGCGGTTATGGACTGGTCCGCATCATTGATCAGCTTAATTTTGAAAAGATCGGCAGACATCCGAAATGGATCATCGGATTTAGCGATATTACAGTATTACATTGCCATATGAATAGAAAATATGGTCTGGCCACGCTCCACTCCAAGATGTGTAATAGTTTTCCGTCAGATTGGACTAAAGCAGAACCGATCCAGATTTCAACCATTCTATCTATACGTCAGGCCTTAACCGGTGAAGAAACCAGGTATACTGCAGCTGCAGTGATTTCGAACCGGAAAGGACGAGCCGAAGGTGAATTAGTGGGTGGAAATCTGAGTATCGTAGCCAGTCTTTCAGGTACCGTATCAGATTTAGCGACCAAAGGGAAAATCCTGTTTCTGGAAGATACGGGTGAGTACCTGTATAGCCTGGACCGTATGTTCTGGAATTTGAAACGTACTGGTAAACTTTCTCATTTAGCCGGACTGATCATTGGCAGTTTTAAAGTTAAGCCCGATGATCCGGATGAAATATTTGGAAAGTCTGTTTATGATATCATAATGGAAAAGGTTAAAGAATTTGATTATCCGGTATGTTTTGATTTTCCTGTAGGTCACCAGAGAAATAATTTCGCCTTAAAATGTGGTGTCAGGCACGTGCTTACTATTAGTATGGAAGGTACGACCCTTGATTCACTGAACTAAATACAAGGTAATTTACTATTTAAACCAGTTAAAATAGGTAATGAAAATCCAGCCACTGTTTGATAAATTGCCATCTTAAATCACCATTGTCGGCTATTCTGCAGCAAGTTATAGGCAGACAATAAAAAATGGGGTATCAGATCATGAACAACTTTTTCCGTATCCAACTCTCTCTCAGTTTAGTGACTACAATTTTCAGTTCCTTTGCTTTCGCACAGGCACCTGAAGAACCAAAGGTATATACACAGCAGGATACGCTTAGGGGTTCCCTGACAAAAGAGCGTACCTGGTGGGACGTTAAACGTTATGAGGTGACCGTTAAACCCGATTTCAAGAGTAAAACTATTATCGGGTCAAACGAAATTCAATACCAGGTAGTAAAGCCAAACAAAGGTGATATCAAACTGCAGCTCGACCTGCAGGAGCCATTGATCATCGATAGTGTGATTTATAATGGTAAAAATTCATTATCATTTACACAAACAAAAAACGTTTGGTATGTTGCCGTTCCCGCTCAAAAACTAGCTGCAAAAAACAATATCCAGGTTTATTACCATGGAAAGGTTCATGAGGCCATTAACCCACCATGGGACGGTGGTTTTATTTTTAAGCTAGACTCACTATCCAGACCATGGATGACTGTAGCCTGCCAGGGACTGGGTGCATCTGTATGGTATCCTAATAAAGACCATCAAAGTGATGAGCCAGACATGGGAGCATCACTTACCATGATTGTTCCTGATACGCTGGTAGCCGTTGGCAATGGACGTATGGTTTATAAAAAAGACAACAATGATGGTACAGTCACGTATAAATACAATGTGAACAGCTCCATCAGTAATTACTGTATCATTCCTTATATTGGTAAATATGTGAACTTCAAAGAGGTTTATCAGGGAGAAAACGGCCCATTGGATGTGAATTACTGGGTGCTGGACTATAACTTGAAAAAAGCGAAACCTTATATGCCAGAGCAGGTGCATCTGATGTTCAAAGCACTGGAGCATTGGTTTGGTCCTTATCCTTTTTATCAGGATGGTTATCAGTTGATAGATGCGCCGCATAGCGGGATGGAACATCAGTCGGCCGTATCTTATGGCAACGGCTATAAATTCGGTTACCGCGGTCGGGATGCTTCAGGATATGGCTGGGGTACCAAATGGGATTTTATCATTATACATGAAAGCGGTCACGAGTGGTTTGGTAATAATATCACTACCAATGACCTGGCAGACATGTGGGTGCATGAAGGTTTCACGAACTATAGTGAGACCCTTTTTGTAGATTATCATTATGGCACTACTGCAGGAAATGAATATAATTATGGTATTAGAAAAGGTATCAGGAATGATAAAACGATCATTCCTGCTTATAACGTCAATGCACAGGGGAGTGGTGATATGTATCCTAAAGGGGGAAATATGCTGCACAGTATCAGGCACAGCATGAACAACGATGAAGCATTCAGACAGATTTTACGTGGTCTAAACAAGTATTTTTACCATAAAACGGTGAATACAAAGGAAATAGAAAACTACATTTCTAAAAAGGCCAGGTTTGATTACAGCAAGATATTTGATCAATATCTGCGTACTGTCCAAATCCCTGTATTTGAATACAAGATAGAAGGTGCAACAGTGACTTTCCGTTATAGCAATTGCATTAGTGGTTTTAACTTGCCATTGGTGCTTACAAAAAACAAGGTTACCTTAAAAATTACACCTTCTACAAAATGGCAGACTATTCCGTTAAAGCCAGCACAAAAAACTTTGTTTAATACGGATGCTATAGAAAAGATGTATTTGATTAATTGCCAAGGCAATTAATCAAATACACTATCTCCACGCAACTAAATAATCAGTATCAGAAACGATTTTCTGATCTGGTGATACAAAGAACATCCAGCAACAGATGATATCGCAAGTTTTCCCTTTGCGGTCATCGTTGCTGAAAGGTCTTTCCTCTTCGAGAAGGAATAGCCATCACATTTTCTTTTTTAGTACTATTATATAAGATAAAAATAGGATCGTCATTACCGATCACGCCCATTGCCTGGCTAACTTATTTGAATATTATCCGGTTGATTGAAATGTATTGGAGAACGGATTCCAACAGCATGCCGGCAAATAACGATTGGTCTATTGCTAATAGTAATTCCCAGCTATAATGTAATCATATTAAGCTATTTTAGGCTTGAAACAATTTGAAAACAATTGAGTGGATTTTAGATTTACGTTCAAATTAAGATAGATATGGAAAACATAAATATAAAAGCTGCATTTCTATCGGTCATACTATTGATATTCACCTACCTGTATTATGTCAGGCAGCCAGGGAGCATAATGTCTCCTCTGGCGGCAATAGCTATAGGTGTGATAGGTATCGTGATATTTTTTGCTTATTTCTTTGTCGTAAAAATAATAGCCTATGCTTGTTCTGCCGTAATATACCCTCATGTCGGCTTTCGTATTTTATGGCCGTTTATGATCTGTACTACTATTGCCTGGCTGATTTATGCAGTTGTGCTCATCAAACCATTTGGCGATACCAGCTACTATTTGGATATCCTTAAACAGTTTTTTATAACATATGGACTGTTTATTGCCATTTGTACGGTGGTTATCGGTCTTACGATTACTTATCCTGCCTATAAAGGAGTAACGGGTAACCCTTCGTTATTGCGGAGCAACCTTAACTTTCTCATTATGGCTGTTGCCGTATTTCTTGCACTAGTATTTCTGTTTTATATCGTCAATAAAATCAAGCAGCCGGGTTTTGCTGCGAAATATAAAAATTACAATAGTCTGGATGAGCTACCATCCTCTGCAAATAATCAAATTATACGTTTATTGGAAACTAACCCGTATGAATATATGGAACAGCCGTATCTGCTGCCTAATGTTAATCAGGTGATTATTATTTCATACCACAGCAGTAATAGTAAGCAAAAACCTGTTCAGACTATCTACAGGTTAAATAAGGATGGTGATATTATAGAAAAAATTGAAGATCAGGAACTCACCAACGATGACTTTTATCCCCTTATTTATGATGGAGGACTGTTAACGAATGACAAGGGAAAAAAAGTAATTACCTGGATTTTTAATAGCGATAGAGAAAGGAAAAATAAGAATGACATTCAGCTGCAGCATAATTGGGCTATTGATTCATTGCAAAAAGATTCGAATTTGAAAATGGTCTATTTTGAGAAAAATGGTGAATTTTACTGTAGGAATAGTGATGTCGTCAGGTATAATGGAATAATGTACTACGAATTAAAAAGTAACAATGAATTGCTATTGTTTAAGTTGAACACCGCTTACACTGACGGAGATCTTTATGGAGATTGCCAGGAAAGACAGATGGATTACTATCGGTCTGAAAAACTAAACTTCAGTCTGCTCCGTGTTAATCAGCATGATTTCTATATCATTAAACATAGGAAAGAGTTGCGACAGGTCATATCTGTTGATTAATTCCCTCGTAACCGCCAGACAAAAATTTATGCTCATGAAATTCAAGATCATCGTTTATGGAATTCTTCTTTTGCTCACTGTTCGCGTATTTGGGCAAAGCAAAACTGTTTATGAGATTAAGGTAGACTCCCTAGCTCAGGCCGGAAGAGTGGAAGAAATAATCCCCTATCTGGAAAGGGAGATAAAAAAGGAGCCCGGGAACGAAATACTGTTGAGGTTAACCGGATTCAGGTACCTGCAGGTAAACAATTTGAAAATGGGTGAGAAATATTATTTTAAAGCATTAGCTGTTAATCCAAACTGCGCCCGTTGTTATTTGAATATCGGTCGTATTTATGCCAGTAAATCTGATTTTCAGCTGGCTTTAAATTACCTGGATAAAGCGGTGGCGGCGGATTCCAACGATGTTCTGGTTTACTTCAACAGGGCTGAAATTTATTTTGAACTAGAAAATTTGGATGCCTCTTGTCAGGATTATTCGAAAGCTAAAATGCTGCTGCAAAAACCAGTAAATTATGATCCTCAATTGATAAAAACAATTGAAGCGTCAATACTGGATTTTTGCGACGAAACAAAAGCCAGCTATTATTATCAGCGTGGTGTCGCATTTTATAACTTAAACCAATATGATAAAGCCTTAGACATTTATTCATCAGGCTTACTTAAATTCCCTACTAATGCTATGCTTTTATCATTTAAAGGAAATGTTTACCTGTCCCTAAAGGATTATCAGAATGCATTGGCGAATTATAAACTTGCATTGGCAAATAGACAGGAGTTGTTGATTGAAATTGAGAAAAATCCGCGCTTTGCAGCGACGAGCAGACAAGAATTGCTGACTTACTATAATGCATCTGTGGCCGCTATTTATTATAGTGATGCCGAATGTAAAATATATGCCGGGCAGTTTGATGAGGCGTTAAGCGAGATGAATGAAGCGATTGCACTTGTTCCCGACCTGCCTGGTTTGGATAAAGAAAGTTATTTTAACAGAAGGGGCGAAATCTATATGGAAAATAACCAATACGACCTGGCGCTGGCTGATTTTAACCATAGTATACAGATCAATAATATGTATGCTGTGTCTTATGTCAATAGGGCAATAGCTAAAGTAAGCCTGCTCGGAAATGTGCGGCAATCAAAAACTAGGATTGGCGCCAGATTGGCTAAGCGACCATTCCAAAGTTATCTGGTGTTAAAGGCCGGAACATCATTGCAAAAAATTGAACCAGCACTGCGCGCTGCTGTAGAAGATTGTAATATGGGGATAACTTTGGATAGTACTATAGGTTTTTCATACTATGTGAGGGGGCAGATTAAAAAGATGCTCGCTGATAAAAATTACTGTCTGGATCTAATTAAGGCAAAAAATATGGGGGTTGAGGTGGAAGCATCGCTGTTGGCAGGTTGTTTTCTATAACAACAACAAAATTGTGAAATACCTTTGATTTAGTTTTTGTTTGATAAGCCTAAGATGAACAAATCTTAGCCGTTTATCCTATTAATATTTTGCATGTTTAATAGTTTATGTAGTGTGCAAAACTAAAAATCAATACATTAAGTTAAGCATCTTATCATGTGCATCTTGCGCAATTTTTGCCAAAATCATTGCGTACCATCGCAAATGATAAGATTCTACAGTAATTTGGGGACATCTTACAGGAATAAAAAATCCGCTATTCTTATATTTGGATGTCGAGTTAACCAAATATTTATAAAAGCCGATTTAGCCGGATACCCGGAATATTGAATGAAAAAATTCCTGATTTCACTTCTATTTATTGTAATAGCACATACTGCAGGAGCATGGACTACCACCTCCGCATCTATCGCAGATATCCTGATTTCTACAGAAAACCATACGCGTGTGCGGTTTGGCGCGACCAAAGTTCTGGATGCGCTGCAAAAATTAAATATTCAAAGTCAAATCAGCACTGCTGAAAAAATTAAGTCCGGCAAGCAGCAGGTAGTGATTGGTATTTATACCGATGTCATATTTAAGCACCGGATTCCTGAAGTTATCCGTCAGAACGTTTTGGGTATGGGTAAGGAGGGCTTTTATATTTACACTGATAAAAAGGGTATTTATGTTATTGGTGCGGATGCTTCCGGCGCCTTATATGGTTGTTTAGAATTAGCAGAACGGATCAATAAAGCCGGGAAACTACCGCAGGAATTAACGATCAGTGATCATCCGGAGATGATTTTAAGAGGTACGTGTATCGGATTGCAAAAACCCGATTACCTGCCGGGTCATGATGTTTACGAATATCCTTATACGCCTGAGACTTTCCCATGGTTTTATGATAAGGAACTGTGGATTAAGTACCTGGATATGATGGTCGAGAACCGCTACAATTCTCTGTATCTATGGAACGGTCATCCTTTTTCTTCGCTGGTCAGGCTCAAAGATTATCCCTATGCTGTTGAAGTAGATGATGAAACCTTCAAAAAGAATGAGCAAATATTTAAATTCCTGACCACCGAAGCCGACAAACGCGGTATCTGGGTCATCCAGATGTTTTACAATATCATTATTCCTAAGCCCTTCGCAGATAAACATGGTTTAAAGACGCAGGACAGAAACAGGCCGATTATTCCAATCATAGCCGATTATACCCGGAAATCTATTGCTGCATTTGTTGAAAAATATCCGAATGTGGGACTCATGGTGGCTTTAGGCGAAGCGATGGAAGGTGTTGGTCAGGATGATATTGACTGGTTTACTAAAACCATTATTCCAGGCGTAAAAGATGGGCTTAAAGCAGCTAATATCCGGGAAGAACCTCCATTGGTATTAAGGGCTCATGATACAGATGCGCCTGCGGTAATGAAAGCAGCGCTTCCTTTATATAAAAACCTTTACACGGAAAATAAATTTAATGGAGAAGCACTAACGACTTATGAACCCAGAGGTGCATGGGCTGAGCTCAACCGCAAGCTGGCTAATATTGGTACTGTCAATATCTCCAACGTGCATATCCTGGCAAACCTGGAACCTTTCAGATATGGATCTGCAGATTTTATTCAGAAGTCTGTGCAGGCCATGAATCAGAATTATGGTGCTAAAGGGCTGCACTTATATCCGCAGGCCAGTTATTGGGATTGGCCTTATACGGCAGATAAATCAAAAGAAAGAATCCTTGAAGTAGAGCGGGATTGGATCTGGTACAAAGAATGGGCACGTTATGCCTGGAATTCTAAAAGGGACCGCGCTGATGAAGTAAATTATTGGAGCGGACAACTGGCAGAACAATATGGCACTGATTTAAAGAGTGGTAAGGCTATTCTTGATGCTTACGAAGCATCAGGTGAAATTTCCCCAAAATTGCTGCGCAGATATGGGATTACCGATGGAAACAGACAAACACTGACTTTAGGTATGTTAATGACGCAACTCATTAACCCTTTTCGTTACGGTCTTTTTACTTTATTATATGAATCTGAAGCACCGGAAGGGGAGATGATCATAGATTACGCGGAGAAAGAGTGGAAAAAACAGGGACACATAGGTGAAACACCAATGAGAGTTGCGCAAGAGGTAGTAGTATATGGCAGAGCTGCAATCACAGCAATTGAACAGGTGAAAATTGTGAGCCAAAATCAGGAGGAGTTCAGGCGATTAAAAAATGATATCTACTGTTACGATGCAATGGCTAATTTTTATGCAGATAAAGTTAAATCAGC